>Ga0105047_10000914_pt1 | contig 51910 bp, 53 predicted proteins | sample MAT04_FD_78384 | JGI IMG/M metagenome (GOLD analysis project Ga0105047, IMG submission 78384) | Freshwater microbial communities from Lake Fryxell liftoff mats and glacier meltwater in Antarctica - MAT-04 (megahit assembly) | ecosystem: Environmental > Aquatic > Freshwater > Ice > Liftoff...
GCGCTTGGCGAAAAGTGAGCAAGGGTTCAACGCGACGCTTGAAATGCTGTTCAGCCGCAGCGCCGTTGAAATAAATCTGGCGGATTGCCGGATGCTGCTGGAAGAAGGTGGCGAAGTCGTTCACCACGATCGAGTCTGGCGCGATGTCGGCGTCCAGGCTGCCGGGGCGATGGCAGGATTGCAGTACATCCCACAGCGCAATGCCGGCGTCGAGCAGCGCCTGGTGTTTTTGCGGATAAGCCAGTGCGACCAGATCGATACCCAGAATCGACGCCATGATCGGCCAGAACTGGTTGCGCGGATGCGCGTAATACTGCACGGCGCGCAACGAGGCGATGCCGGGCATGCTGCCGAGGATCAGCACGCGCGCCTGGTCATTGGCAATCGGCGGAAAACCTTGCGCCGCAAGTAAATGCACAGATTGCGCTTGGGGCGGGTTGGCGGCGGCGATCGGCATGGCAGGTCAGTACGGCGGAGAGTGAATGCGTCATTCTAGTTTCGTGTTGCAGCATCGGGTTGCGCCGTCGGGCTGAGCAATGACAGGCATGACGCGAGCATGAAGGCTGGGGTAAATTAGCAAAATCTAATGGAGTAAAAACGAAAATGCCTGATGAAATGATTCAACCAATGCCCCCCGAAGACACCCAATCTCTGGGCCAGACGGCCTACGACAAGGCGCTGAAGTACGAACTCGATTACGGTTGTTGCCCGCAATGCGTACTGGCGGCGGTGCAGGAAACCGTTGGCGTGATCGAAGACAGCGTGATCAAGGCCAGCCACGGTTTATCCGGTGGCGGCGGTTTGTCCGGCGTTGGTGCTTGCGGTGCCCTCACCGGTGGGCTGATGGCGCTGTCGGCAAAGCGCGGGCGAGATCGCGACAAGCTGGACAAGGGCCGCTACATCAATAATTTCAAGAAAGGTCAGGAACTGGTCGACCGCTTCAAGGCGGAATTCGGCGGCGTCACCTGCCAGGAACTGCAACACCAGTTCACCGGCAAGACCTATGACATGTGGAAGCCCGAGGAATACAAGGCTTTCGATACCGCGCGCGGCCAACAGTGCGCGCGGGCGACAGCAACCGTGACCAAATGGGTCGTGGAGATGATGTAAGACCCACGATGTAACACGGACGATGTAAGACTCATGTGGTAAGACGCATGATGCAAGTCATTCCCGGCGCTGGCCTCCAGGCTGCGCTCGCATGACAATCCGCCGGCCCATTTCATTCAACTGCTAGACGTAACAAGTGACGTAATCCATGACTCAAAAAATCGGCATCCTCACCTCCGGCGGCGATACGCCGGGACTCAATGCGGCAATTCGTGGCGTCGGCAAAGCCTGTTTGTCCCGCTATGGCATGCAAATCATCGGTTTTCGCGACGGTTTTCGCGGCTTGATGGAAAACCGCACGATGGTGCTGGATAGCGACACGCTGGCCGGCATCCTCACCCTCGGTGGCACCCTCCTTGGCACCAGCCGCGACAAGCCGCACAAGATGCCGATCAACGGCAAAGTGGTCGACATGACCGAGACCATCGTCGCCAATTACCACGCCAACAAGCTCGACTGCCTGGTCTGTCTGGGCGGCGGCGGCACCATGAAGAACGCGCTGCGTCTGAAACAGGCCGGCCTGAATATCGTGACGCTGCCGAAAACCATCGACAACGACGTCGCGCTGACCGAAACCACCTTCGGCTTCGATACCGCGCTCGGCATCGCCACCGATGCCATCGATCGCCTGCACAGCACGGCGCACAGCCATCACCGCATCATCGTGGTCGAGATCATGGGACACCGCGCCGGCTGGCTGGCGTTGGGCGCGGGTATCGCCGGCGGCGCAGACGTGATCTTGATTCCGGAAATTCCGTATGACGTGCAAATCGTCGCGGAAGCGATCAAGGCGCGGAAACAGCAGGGCAAACCGTTCTCCATCGTTGCTGTTGCCGAGGGCGCAATCTCGCAGGAAGAGTTTGCCGCACAGCAGCTCGCCGCCGCGAAGAAAAAGGAAAAGAAAGCGAAAGACCCGGAACCTGAGCTGGTCTATGCCGAACGCACGTTGAAACTGGCCCGTCAACTTGAACTGCTCACTGGCCTGGAAGCCCGCCCGACCATCCTCGGCCACCTGCAACGCGGCGGCACGCCGTCCGCTGCCGACCGCCTGCTCGCCACTCGCCTGGGCACAGCGGCGGCCGATCTGATTGAAAGTAAAAACTACGGCTTCATGATTGCCGCGCGCGGCGAATCCAGCCTGCCGGTGCCGCTGGAAGAAGTGGCTGGCCAGGTCAAAACGGTGCCGCCGGACCACCCCTGGGTGGAAAGTGCGCGCAGCGTCAGGACTAATTTTGGTGATTGAAGCGGAAGCTGAAGCGGGAACGATTCAGGCTGCGACAAAATGCCGCAGCCTGGCGGGCAAGGCAGGTATTAGCATCGACTGATGGATGGGTCGTTCGACCCGCAATCTGCGAGGCACTGGATGACACCACAACGCAAGCGACGCGGTTCCACTCTGGCGATGTGGGCGTTGGGGTTGTGCGCGTTGGCGTTGCTGCTGATTTTGCTGGATAGCGGCCGGCTGGCAGCCTTGCATGCCGAGGCATTGCGGCAAGGCCAGGCGCGGGCGATGAGCGATCAACTGACCGACCCGGCGCTGTTTACCGAGGCACGTTTTGCCCGTCATGCCAGCCAGGCAGATCGGCATGCCGCGTTTCAGGATCATCCGATGGCGTTGGAACATTTCCCGGCCGGTTCATTGATGCCACCGCCTGATGCCACCGCCCTGATGCCGCCGCCATGAGTTTTCCGCATAACGCGTGGTTGGAAAGCCAGCGTGGCCTGATCGATTTCTCGATAGCGAATCTCGGGCGCCGGCGCGGCCGCAATCTCGGCCTGTTTCTGGCCTACACCCTGTTGGTGTTTCTGCTCGCCTCGGTGGTGCTATACGGCGATGCCTTGCGCCGGGAAGCGCGACTGCTGCTGGCCGATGCGCCGGAACTGGTGGTGCAACGGCTGACCGCCGGGCGGCACGATCTGCTGCCGGCCGAGTGGCTGGACAGGGTGCGCGGCCTGCGCGGCGTGCGCGCTGCCGAGGGGCGGCTATGGGGTTATCACTATGACCCGGCGGCGCAGGCCAACTACACTTTGCTGGCGCCGAATGACGCGCCGCCCGCGCCCGGCCAGGTCGAGATCGGCGCCGCGCTAGCGCGGGCGAGCGGGCTGGATGTGGGCGATGTGTTGTCGCTGCGCGGGTTTGATGGAAAACCCTTTGCATTCAATATCAGCCGTGTATTCGAGGCGGAATCGGAACTGGTGAGTGCTGATCTGATGCGGGTCAATGCCGCTGATTTCCGCGCTTTCTTCGGCGTCGAACCGGACCTTTACACCGACCTGGCGCTCAGCGTGGCCAACCCGCGCGAGGTGCGCAAGGTGGCGGAAAAAGTACTCGATCGACTGCCCGGCGCGCGGGTGATCGCGCGTGAGGAAATGCGCCGTACCTACGAGGCGGCGTTCAACTGGCGGCAGGGTGTGCTGCTGACTTTTCTGTCGACGATTCTGCTGGCGTTCGCATTGCTGGCCTGGGACAAGGCCTCCGGCTTGTCGGCCGAGGAACGGCGTGAAATCGGCATCCTGAAAGCGCTGGGCTGGGATACCGGCGACGTGCTGCGGATGAAGTTGTGGGAAGGCGCGCTGGTGTCGTTGTGCGCGTTTTTGGTCGGCTATACGCTGGCCTGGCTGCATGTGTTCTACGCCGACGCGCCGCTGTTCACCGCCGTGTTGAAGGGCTGGTCGGTGCTGTATCCGCAGTTCCGGCTGGCACCGCAGATTGATCTGGCGCAGATCGCCACCTTGTTCTTTCTCACCGTACTGCCTTACGTCGCCGCCACCATCGCGCCGGTCTGGCGTGCGGCGACGCTGGACCCGGACGAGGTGATGCGCGAGTGACGAAGTTGGAAACATCGCCATGATCGAACTCGTTCAGGTCAGCAAGACCTTCAACGCCGGCCAGCCGAACGAATTCCATGCCGTGCGCGAGGTCAGCTTCAGTATCGAGCCGGGCCGGGTCACCGCGCTGCGCGGCCCGAGCGGTTCCGGCAAGACCACGCTGCTTGGTTTGATCGGCGGTCTGACACGGCCAAGCAGCGGCCGTGTGCGTCTCGATGGGCGCGACATTTCAGCGCTGCCGGAACGATTTCTGACCGAACTGCGCCGCGCCACTTTCGGCTTCGTATTCCAGCAGTTCCAGTTGATTCGCGGCCTGTCGGTGCTGGAGAACGTCATGCTGCCGGCCACGCCGACCGGGCAGCCGTATGCCGAAGTACGGACGCGGGCGCTGCAATTGCTGGCTGATTTCGACCTCGACGGGCGCGCCGAGGCCAAGGCGCAATGGCTTTCCGGTGGCGAGGCGCAACGGGTGGCGATTGCGCGCGCGCTGATCAACGACCCGAAAGTGATCCTGGCCGACGAACCGACCGCGCATCTGGACAGTGTGTTGTCGCGCCAGATTCTGGCCATCTTCGCCGACCTGCGCGCGCAGGGCCGCAGCGTCATCCTGTCCAGCCACGATCCGCTGGTGTTCGAGGTCGGGCTGGTGGAGCGGGTGGTGGATATTCGCGACGGGCGGGTGACGCAAGCATGATCTTCCAGCCCGCCGCGTTGGCACTGTTGCTGGCTTCCAGCCTGAATGCGTTGTTGTTGCTGGCGTCTGGTGTGTTCGCGCTGTCTCTGTTGCGACACTGGAATCCGACCAGCGGCAGTGAACGCCAGATCGCGCTGGAGCGGCGGACTTATCTGGTGTCGACGCTGGTTGGCCTGTCTTTGCTGACCAGCCTGCCGGCGCTGGCGCTGTTTGTGCATAACGCCGATGCGATGGCGCCGTTCTTCACCGGTGCGATGTGCGCGGTCGGCAGTCTCAAGGTGAATGCCTGGGGCATGCCGGCGCTGCTGACCATGCTGGCCGGTTTCTTTCTTGCCGCCGCCTGGCTGGTGTTGAACCATCTCGACAATTGTGGCTGGGATACGCCGCTGATGCGCGGAAAATACCGGCTTCTGCTGCTGCTGTTGGCGCCACTGGCGCTGGCGCAGGCGGTGTTGCTCTGGCTGTATTACCTGAACCTGAACCCGGAAGTCATCACATCTTGCTGCGGTAGCCTGTTCGGGCCGGCGGCGGAAGGGGTTGCCGCCGATTTGGCGACCTTGCCGCTTGGCATCATCCAGCCGGTGTTCTTCGCCGGCTGGTTGCTGACGCTGATTGCCGGCACCGTGTTCATCCTGCGCGGTCGCCTCGGACGTGGCTTCGGCCTGCTCGCGGGCCTGCATCTGCCGCTGGCGCTGGCTGCCGTGGTCGCCTTCATCGCGCCCTATATCTACGAACAACCGAACCACCATTGCCCGTTCTGCCTGTTGCAGGCCGAGCATGGCTACGCCGGCTGGGTGCTGTATCTGCCGTTGTTTGTTGGCACCGCCGCTGGCATTGGCGCCGGTCTGGCCAGTGGGCTGGACACCAACCCGCGCACCGCCAGCCTGCGCGAGGCCGCGCCACGGGTGGCGTCGAGTCTGGCGAAACTGTCGGTGGCGGCGCTGGGCCTGTTTGGTCTGACGGTGCTGTTCTATCTGCAGCGATCGAATCTGGTGATGTGAATTGGATGAGTTGACATGCGACTGATTGGTGGCCTTTTCCTGATGCTGATGCTGGCCGCGTGCGGCGGCCCGGACACGCCGGCGCCGGTCAACGGTCAACCGGCGCCGCCATTCCAGTTGCACAGTTTGGCCGGCGGCATGCTGGCGGTGCCGGGCGGCATTGCCGGCAAGGTGGTGGCGATCCGTTTCTGGGCCGACTGGTGTCCGTATTGCCGCAAGGAAATGGCTGAGTTGCAGCCGGTCTACACCCGTCTGCATCGGCGTGGTCTGGAAATTCTGGCGGTCAACGTGGCGCAGGACCGCGCCACCGTGCAGCGCTTTGTCGAACCGCTCGGCATCGCTTATCCAGTGTTGCTCGACACGGATGGCGCAACCGCGCGTGCCTATGGCGTCAAGGCGTTGCCGATCACCTTGCTGGTCGATGCACAGGGTGTGGTACGCGGCAAGATCGTCGGCGAGGCGACGCCGGAGGTGTTTGAGCGCAAGGTATTTGAGCTGCTCGATGGACGCTGAACTGACACTTTCGCTGGCCTTTCTCGCCGGCCTGGCCGGCGCCGGGCATTGCTGGGCGATGTGTGGCAGTTTGGTCGGCGGCTTGTTTGGTGGACCGGTCGGCGGCTGCGGCGGTCAACCACTGATGGCTTCGCATCTGGGCTATCACGCCGGTCGCGTGCTGGCCTATACGTTGCTCGGTTGGCTGGCGGCAGCGATCGGCCAGGCCATCGTGCTGACCGGCGAGGTCGGGCTGGCGCAGGCGGTGCTGTATGTCGTCGCTGGTGTGCTGGTGGTGTTGGCCGGAGCGTGGATGTTGACGCGCAAACCGGAAGCATCGGGTTGCGCGGTGGGTGCCTCAAAGGAAATGGTGCGCAGGGCACATGCTAGGTTGAAGTTTGGCGTTGCCGGTTTTTTTAACGGCTTGATGCCTTGTGCGTTGGTGTTCTCGCTGACGTTGAAGGCGGCCACCGCACCGTCCGTCGCCACCGGTGCGGCCTGGCTGTTTGTGTTTGGCCTGGGCACCGTGCCGGCGATGGCGCTGGCGGGCGGCTTGGCGCACTGGTTGGGCGCGCAATCGCTGCTCTGGCTGCGCCGTGCCGCCGGTTTGCTGGTGATCGGCCTGGGGTTGCAAGCCATCTGGGCGGGTTACACCTTTTTTCAGGTCATGCTGCACCTCTGAGCAGCATTGTTTTTTTCTAGGGAGAAGTTCATGAAACGTCGCGATATCTTCAAACTGCCTTTGGCCGCTTTAGCACTGGCTGCCGTTCCCGCCCAAGCCGCTGCCAAGTGCGAAGGCGAGGGCACGCCCAACCAGTTCATTCCGAAGACACCGAAAGATGCCAACCCGCTGGAAAACGAGTTGCAGAAATATCCCAAGTGCCCGTATTGCGGCATGAATCGTACCCAGTACCACCACGCCCGGCATTTGGTGCATTACGCCGACGATCTGGTCGATGGCACCTGTTCCATCCATTGCCTGTCGATCTCGTTGGCGATCAATCTGGACCGCGAGCCGAAGGCCATCTACATGCCGGATAACGCCAGCGCCGAGGCGGTAAAGCCCTTGATCAACGTCGATCAAGCGACTTATCTGATAGGCGGCAACTTGCCGGGGGTGATGACGCATCGCGGCAAGACTTCGTATGGCAGCAAGGAGGCCGCGCTTGCCGCGAAGGAAATCCATAACGGAGAAATCGGCGACTTTGCGGCAGCACTTACCGCCAGTTATGCCGATCTGGCGAAAGACACGCTGATGATTCGTCGCAAGCGCGAAGAGCGGCGTCAACACATGATGAAGAAACCGGGTTGATGCACGGCCTGTTAATTCTGCTGCTCGCCCTGGCCTTGCCGGCCGGGGCGGGCGGCTTTCCCGACACCAAGCCGCGCGACCTGTGTCCGGTGTGCGGCATGGTGGTCTCGAAATATCCGCCCTGGATCGCCACGGTGGTGTATCGCGACGGCCATGCCCACCACTTCGACGGCGCCAAGGATCTGTTCAAGTACCTGTTCGATGTGCCGCGCTACGCCAAAGGCCATCGCGTCCAGGACATCACGCAGATCGGTGTCACCGATTATTACGAAGTCAAACGGATAGATGCGCGCAAAGCTTGGTTTGTTATTGGTTCCGACGTGCTGGGACCGATGGGGCACGAGTTGATCCCGCTCGCCAGCCGCGCCGACGCAGAGGAGTTTTTGCGCGATCACCAAGGCAAGCGGATTCTGCGTTTTGATGAGGTTAAACGCGATCTGCCGACAAAGCTGGATGCGGGACGCTTCGATTGACCTGCGTTTTGCTAAAGCAGCCGGCGTAATGCGTACAACGCTTCCAGCGCCTGTTTCGGGGTGAGTTCGTCCGGATCGATAGCCAGCAAACCCTCAAGAGCGGCACTGGGAGGGGGCTCGACCGGCAGCGCGGTTGCTGCTTGCGTGAACAGGTCGCCTTGACTGGAGGGCGCGATCTGCTGGTTTTCCAGCATGACCAGTTTGCGTCTGGCCGCATTGATGATTGCGCCGGGTACGCCGGCCAGCTTGGCCACCTGCAGGCCGTAACTTTGTGACGCCGGGCCGTCTTCCACGGCGTGCAGAAAGGTCAGGCCGGCGGCGGTTTCAACTGCATCCAAATGCACATTAGCCAAAGTCTTGTATTCCTGGTTGAGCTGAGTCAACTCGAAATAGTGCGTGGCGAACAGCGTATAGGCGCGCGTCTTTTCCGCCATGTGGCGGGCTACCGCCCAGGCGATGCTGATGCCGTCGAAAGTGGAGGTGCCGCGCCCGATTTCGTCCATCAGGATCAGGCTGTGTTCGGTTGCCCCATGCAGGATGCCGGCGGTTTCGGTCATTTCCACCATGAAGGTGGAACGTCCGCCGGCGAGGTCGTCGGAGGAGCCGACGCGGGTGAATATCTGGTCCACCGGGCCGATCACCGCCGCTTTCGCAGGCACATACAGGCCGCAGCAGGCGAGCAGAACGATGTGCGCGATCTGCCGCATATAAGTCGATTTGCCGCCCATGTTGGGGCCGGTGACCAGCAGCATGCGGCGGGTCGGATCGAGCTGCAGATTGTTCGGGATGAAGGCATCGACCCGGGTTTCCACCACCGGATGGCGGCCGGCCTGAATCTGGATGCCCCATTGCGCGCTGAACTCCGGCGCGCAGTAACGGCGTTCGCCGGCAAGCTGGGCATGGCCGCTCAGTACATCGGCTTCGGCGACCGCGTCGGCGACTTGTTGCAACGGCGCCAGGCAGCCGAGCAGGTGGTCGAGCAGCGCCTCGTAAAGCCGTTTTTCGCGCGCCAGAGCGCGCTCGGCGGCGGACAGGAATTTGTCCTCGAAGGCTTTCAGTTCCGGCGTCAAATAGCGCTCGACGTTCTTCAGCGTCTGCCGGCGGTGATAGTCGGCGGGAATCTTGTCGACTTGGGCGCGGCCGACTTCGATGAAAAAGCCCGACACACGGTTGTATTCGACGCGTAACGTGGCAATGCCGGTGCGCGCCCGCTCGCGGGTTTCCATGTCGAGCAGAAAGCTGCCGCAATCGGATTGCAGCGCGCGCAGTTCGTCGAGTTCGGCGTCGAAGCCATCGGCGATGACACCACCCTCGCGCAACACCACGCCGGGTTCCGGTTTCAACGCCCGCGCCAGTGTGTCGAGCGCTTCGGCCGGAAAAATTAGACGTTCGATCAAATCGGCCAGATCGGGACCGGCGACCAGCAGCGCATCCTGCAATGCCGGCAGGCGCAGCAGGCTGTCGCGCAGGCCGGAAAGATCGCGCGGGCGCGCGCTTTTCAACGCGATGCGGGCGGCGATGCGTTCCAGATCGGCCATCCCCTTCAGCGCCTCGCGCGCGCCGCGCACCGCTTCCGGCGCCGCCAGCAGGGCGGCGATGGTGGTGTGGCGGCGGCGCAGCACGGCGCGGTCGCGCAGGGGATGGTGCAGCCAGTGTTTCAAGCGGCGGCTGCCGAGCGACGTCAGGCAGCGATCGAGTTCGGAAAACAGCGTCGGCGCGGATTCGCCGCGCAGGGTTTCGCTGATTTCCAACGTGCGCCGCGCGGCGGCGTCGAGCAGCACGTATTCGCTGTCCTGTTCCAGCACCAGGCCGGTGATGTGCGGCAACGCCGCGCGCTGGGTATGTCGCGCGTAGTCGAGCAGCACACCGGCAGCGGCCTGCAGCGCGGGCTGGTCCTCGATGCCGAAAGCGGTCAGATCGTTGACGCCGAATTGTTCCAGCATCAGCCGGTGGCCGCGTTCCGCGTCGAACTGCCAGTCGGCGCGGCGGGTGAGGGCGCATTTCAGGTTGTTCAAGTCGGCGTGAAGGTAGCCTTCCGGCAGCAGAATCTCGCTCGGATTCAGTCGCACCAGTTCCGCGCCGAGTCGGTCGGCGGCGATGGTCTTGGCGGCGAAACGGCCGCTGGACAAGGTCAGCCAGGCCAGCGCCAGGGTCTTGCGATCCGGCTTCAGCGCCAGCATCACCGCATCGCGCTTGTCGTCCAGTAACGCTTCGTCAGTCACCGTGCCGGGCGTGACGATGCGCATGACCTTGCGTTCCACTGGACCCTTGCTGGTCTTCGGGTCGCCGATCTGCTCGCAGATCGCCACCGATTCGCCCAGTCGCGACAGCTTGGCCAGATAAGCCTCGGCGGCGTGATAAGGCACGCCCGCCATGCGAATCGGCTGCCCGGCGGAGGCGCCGCGCGTGGTCAACGTAATGTCCAGCAACCGCGCCGCCTTTTCCGCGTCGTCATGGAACAACTCGTAAAAGTCGCCCATGCGATAGAACAACAGCATGCCGGGATGTTCGGCCTTGATGCGTAAATACTGCTGCATCATCGGGGTGTGGGGTGTGGGATTGGCGGACACGCGGGCGACAGCGGTTTTCGGGGAGGTGAATTCTACTTGCAGGCAGCGCGCTTGAAGCCGGCTTACAATCCGACCCGATTCAATTGACTGTTTCACAATCGGAGCCTTTTGCATGAGTCCGCATACTGTTTGGTTTTGGTGCAGTTCTTTGTTGGCGCTGGTTTCGATGCCTTTGCAGGCTGCCTATACCTGGGTTCCTTCCGCGTCACCGCAGCAGATCGAGGCCAGATTGGCCCGCACACAGGCAGACCCTGTGGCACATAAAGCGGCGATTGTGGCGGGCAAACGTGCGGCCACGTTCTGCGCCAACTGTCATGGCGACAGCGGTGTCAGCGTGCTGGATAACGTGCCGAATCTGGCCGGTCAGAATGCGTTTTATCTTTTGGCGCAGATCGATAAATTTGGAGATGGACGTCGTAAGGACGATTTCATGTCAGGCCTGGTCAAGGTGTTGAAGCCGGATGAGCGTTTCAATATCGCGGTGTTTTATGCCAGCCAGACGGTGCCGCCCACCCCGCCAAAAGACCGGGGGCAAGCCATCGCCGGCGGCAAGCATTTTGCGCGCGCGTGCGTTGGCTGCCATGGTGCCAAGGGTTATGGCACCCGCGAAGTTGCGCGTCTGGCCGGGCAGCGTAACGGTTATCTGAAACAGGCGCTGACCGATTACCGTAACGGCAGCGGAGTGCGCTCCGATTCGCGGATGACCGGGGTTGCGCAAAAGCTGTCCGATACCGATATCGCGGCTCTGGCCAGTTATCTCGGTTCGTTGCTTTGAATGGGTGGTGAATTCGGGGCGGTTGGCGAGTCCGCTTGGGGAATCTGAATGTCGCGTAGGGTTGGTTAGTCTGGTTGACCGAAATATCAGCCAGCAGCGGGAACCCTGAGCCGCATCCGGCCTCAAGTTGATTTTGCCTGGCGCTGATCATGTTCAAAATTCCTGTTTCGGTTCTGGTAGTGATTTATTCCGCCGATCAGCAGGTCTTGCTGCTGGAGCGTGCCGATGCACCCGGACTCTGGCAATCGGTCACCGGCAGTCAGGAAACGGGCGAGACGTTGTGCGAAACCGCCATTCGCGAGGTAGCGGAAGAAACCGGTCTGGACGCCCAAGCATTCACGTTGACCGATTGGCAGATGCGGAATCAGTTTGAAATCTTTCCGCGCTGGCGACATCGCTATGCCCCCGGCGTAACGCACAACAGCGAGCATGTTTTCTGCCTGCTGTTGCCTGCGCCACAGCCGGTGAAGCTGGCCGAACGCGAACACCTGAACCAAGTCTGGCTGCCGTATGCGTCTGCGGCGGAAAAATGCTTCTCCTGGAGCAATGCTGCGGCGATCCGCCGGTTGCCTGTTATTTGCCTACCTGTCGCATCCAGCGGGGCCTGAGTCGGCAGGCGTTCATTGATTGGCTGGCGCCTGGCCGCTGGTTAAATCCTGCCTTGATGAAAGCGCGTCGGTAGCCTGCCGCAAGCCCGTTTCAGAGCGTGCGCGCCAGCACCCAGGCCTGAATTTCGATGGCGCCAGCTTTGCGCACCGCGCGCGCCAGTTCATCCAGGCTGCTGCCGCTGGTCATCACATCGTCGATCAAGGCGACACGTTTTCCGCTTAAATCGATGCGGCAGGCAAAAGCGCCGCGCAGATTGCGCTGCCGGGTTTTCAAGTCGAGCCCGGCCTGCGACGGCGTGTTGCGTAACCGTTGGCAGGCATCCGGCAGCCAGGGCACACCGATGCGCGGCGAGAGTCGACGGGCAATTTCAGCGGCCTGGTTGAACCCGCGCTGCGCCAGACGGGCGGGATGCAGGGGCATCGGCAGCAGGTAATCGAGCTGGTCGGCACAGGTATTTGACTGATCTGATCGGCTCGCCATGCGGGCGGCAAAGAATTCGGTCAGGTTGCTGGCATGCGCGTATTTGCATTGCTGCACCAGGCTGTCGAGCGGGAAAGCGTAGCTGAAGAATGCCTTGGTGCGGTCGAAAGCAGGCGGCTTTTTCAGGCAGGCGCCGCAGATTTCACCCTGTGACGTGGGCAGCGCGCATTGCGGACAACAGGCGGCGGGCAAGTGCGCCAGATCGTCTTCACAGCCGGCGCAGAGCAGCGCACCGCTGACACGCGCGCCGCAGAGAAAACAGGCTTGCGGCAAGCGGGATTGCACGAACTTTATGCACTTGTTCAGCGTAGATTGCTGTGAGTTTGACAAGGTTTTATCCCTCCCCCACCATCCCGGCTCTTTTAGCCGGTTTTTATTCATGTCCGAAAAACTTCTGATTACCGCTGCGGCTTGCAAACGCAGCGCGCGCTTGTTCAATTTGCTCGCAGTGGCGACGACCCTGCTCTCCGCCAGCCTGTTCGGCCTCGGCAACCTGATCGCCGACAAGAAGCTGGCTTTCCTGCCGATGGCGATGTCGCTACCGCCGATCATGATCTGGCTGGCCGCCTCTATCTTCGTCTATGCCTCGATCGCGCACCACCCCGACCTGACCGTGCGGCATTACAACAAATGGGCCGGCTATCGCTATTACGCCGTGGTCGGCACGCTGACCGTGCTGTCGAACGATCTAGCGCATCTGCCCACCGGCTGGGCCGGCGTCTGGGCGTTGATGCTGCTGACGTTGGTGCCCTGGGCGCTTTACGACGTGTGGAAAGCGGGCAAGGAAAACTGGCAGGACATCGAAGTAGAGAAAGAGGTGCATTGATGAACGATATGACCCAACCCGTGGCTGCTTCGGTTGCCCAAGCAGAAGCCCGCAAGCGCTGGTCTCTGGCTGAACTGGAAGCGCTGTATGCGCTGCCGTTCAATGATTTGATGTTCCAGGCCCAAAGCGTGCATCGCGCCAACTTCGATCCGAATGCGGTGCAGCTTTCCACGCTGCTTTCGATCAAGACCGGTGGCTGTTCCGAGGATTGCGGCTACTGCTCGCAATCGGCCCGGCACGATACCGGCCTGGAACGCGAAAAACTGCTCGATATCGCTGAAGTGGTCGCCACTGCGAAAGCCGCCAAGGAGGCCGGCGCGACACGCTTCTGCATGGGCGCGGCCTGGCGCGGGCCAAAGGAAAAGGATCTCGGCGCGGTGGCCGAGATGGTGCGCGAGGTGAAAGCGCTTGGCCTGGAAACCTGCGTCACACTGGGCATGCTGAAACCGGGGCAGGCTGAACAGTTGAAGGATGCCGGCCTGGATTACTACAACCACAATCTGGATACCGCCGCCGAGTTCTACGGTCAGGTGATCACTACACATACCCACGGCGACCGCCTCGACACGCTGGCGCAAGTGCGCGACGCCGGCATCCATGTCTGCTGCGGCGGCATCATCGGCATGGGCGAATCGCGTCGGGTGCGCGCCGGTCTGGTTCTGGAACTGGCCAATCTCGATCCGCAGCCGGAGTCTGTGCCGATCAACATGCTGGTGAAAGTGCCGGGTACGCCGCTGGCGGCGGTGGTTGAGCAAAGCGGCGATCTCGATCCATTCGAGTTCGTCCGCACCATCGCCATCGCCCGCATCACCATGCCGGCATCGCATGTGCGTCTTTCTGCCGGTCGTCAGGAACTGGGTGATGGCATGCAGGCATTGTGCTTTCTTGCCGGCGCCAATTCGATTTTCTACGGCGACAAGTTGCTGACCACCGGCAACCCCGATGTCACCGCCGATACCGCGTTGTTCGCCAAGCTGGGTCTGAACACCGAGCCGGTGCAAGGTCGGCGTTGCGCGGGACATTGAATATCTTCGTCATTCCTGCGCATGCGGGAATGACAGAGGTTTGTATGCATGCGGTTGTGTCATGACACCTGACCAACTCGCCAACGCTTTAGCCGAGCTCGACGCTCAATCCTTGCGTCGGGTGCGTCGCGTGCTGGATGGGCCGCAAGGCGTGCAGGTGACGCTGGACGGCAAGCCTTATTTGTCTTTTTCCAGCAACGATTATCTGGGGCTGGCAAATCATCCGGACATCACGCTTGCCGCGCAGCAAGCGGCGGCGCGGTATGGCGTGGGCGCGGGCGCGGCGCATTTGCTGACCGGGCATCATCGGTTGCATCACGAACTCGAATCAGAGCTGGCCGATTTCGTTGGTTTGCCTGCCGCGCTGCTGTTTTCAACCGGTTATATGGCCAGCCTGGGCGTGCTGCCGGCGTTGCTGGATCGGCATGGCGAGGTGTTCGAGGACAAGCTGAATCATGCGTCGCTGGTCGATGCGGCGTTGCTGTCGCGCGCCAAACTGACCCGCTATCCGCATCTTGATCTGGTCTCGCTCGAACAGCGCCTGGCGAGCAGTACGGCCAAGGTAAAGCTGATCGCCACCGATACCGTGTTCAGCATGGATGGCGATCTGGCGCCGTTGGTCGAGTTGCAAGCTTTGGCGCGACGCCACGATGCCTGGTTGTATCTCGATGACGCGCATGGTTTTGGCGTGTTGGGAGAGGGTGGAAAAAACGGCGGGCAGGGCGCGTTGGCTTTGCTGGATGATCGCAATGATCCGCGCCTGATCTATCTCGCCACGCTGGGCAAGGCGGCGGGCGTGGCGGGGGCGTTTGTTGGCGGTTCGGCGGCGCTGATCGAGTGGCTGGTGAACAAGGCGCGCACTTATGTCTTCACCACCGCGCAGCCGCCGCTGCTGGCGGCGGCCGTCAGCGCCAGTTTGCGTCTGATCGCGGCCGATCCCTGGCGACGCGCGCATCTGATCGAGTTGATCGACCGCCTGAAAGCCGGCCTGGCTGGATTGCCGTGGCCGCTGATGAATTCGAATACGCCGATCCAGCCGTTGTTGGTGGGCGGCAATGCCGAGGCATTGCGTCTGGCCGATGCGTTGCGTGCGCAAGGCATTTTGCTGCCGGCGATTCGGCCGCCGACGGTGCCGCCGGGCGAGGCGCGTTTGCGCATTTCACTTTCGGCAGCGCATCGCCTGGCCGATGTCGATACCTTGTGTGCGGCATTGCAAGCGTTGATACCGCATGATTGAAGCGCCACTGGTTTATCTGCACGGCTGGGGTTTGCACGGCGGCATCTGGAGCGAAACCGCGAACCTTTTGCCGGGTTCAACCCCCGATTTGCCCGGCTATGGCAACGTGGCCACAGCCTCGCCGTACAGCGCAGAATCGCTGGCCGACATGTTGGCGCCAACTCTGCCGGATGCCTCGGCGGTGTGCGGCTGGTCGCTCGGCGGCATGGTGGCGTTGGCGTTGGCGGTGCGTTATCCGCACAAGGTTTCACACTTGATTCTGGTGGCGACGAATCCGGTGTTTGTCAGTCGTCCGGATTGGCCGCATGGTTTGGCGCCAGACGTATTGAGCGAATTCGCGTTGGCCTTGGGTCAGGATTATCGGGCGACCTTGCTGCGGTTTTTGTCGTTGCAAGGACGCGGTGGCGATCAGGCGCGATCGGTCATCGAACGACTGCGTGAGCGTGTTTTTGTGCGTGGCGAGCCGGCCGCCGAAACACTGGCCGCCGGTCTGCAGTTGTTGCGCGATGTCGATTTGCGGCCTGCAGTGGCGCAGGTGCAATGCCCGGTTCTGGTGGTGCATGGCGCCTATGACGGACTCTGTCCGCTGCCTGCCGGGCGCTGGCTGGCTGCGCATTTGCCGGATGCCAGGCTGGCGTTGCATGAGCGCGCCGCGCACGCGCCTTTTTTGTCGCATCCGGATTGGTTTGTGGCCGAATTAAGGAGTTTTTTGCATGGATGAAGGCATCAAATATGAAGCCATCAAATATTCAGCCACCAAGCGCACGATCCGGCATTCGTTTGAACGGGCGGCGGCGCATTACGACGAAGCCGCTTTCCTGCAGCATGAAGTGGCGCGCCGGCTGGATGAGCATCTCGATGGCGTCAAGATCGTGCCGCAACGCATCTTGGATGCCGGTTGCGGCACGGGTTTCGGTTCCAGTCTGTTGCGCGCGCGCTATCCACGCGCCGATGTGATCGGCCTTGATCTGGCGCAAGCCATGCTGCAGCGGGCGTTGGCGCGGCAACGTGGCAGCGTGTGGGAGAAATTGCGCGCTCGGTTGATGCCCAACGTGCCGCATTTTCAGCCGCTTTGCGGCGATATCGAACAACTGCCGCTGGCGCGCGCCAGTCTTGATTTGGTCTGGTCGAGTCTGGCGCTGCAATGGGTGGGCGGTGGCATCGATGGTCTGCAGGCCAGTTTCAAGCAGCTCCGGCGTGCGCTGAAACCGGGCGGCTTGTTCATCTTCGCCAGTTTCGGGCCGGATACGCTGAAGGAATTGCGCGCCGCATCGACTGGCCTCGATGGTCATCACCACGTCAATCGCTTCATCGATATGCACGATGTCGGTGACGCGCTGGTACATGCCGGATTCAGCAATCCGGTGATGGAAATGGAACAGATCACCCTGACCTACCCGGATCTGCCGGCGTTGCTGCGCGATCTCAAGCAGATCGGCGCGCATACCGTGCTGGAAGGCCGGCGCGCAGGATTGATGGGCAAGTCGGCTTGGCGGCAGATGGCGAACAACTACGAGATATTCCGCAAGGACGATCGGCTGCCGGCCAGTTATGAAGTGGTGTACGGCCATGCCTGGGCGGAAAATGCACAAAAACTCGAAGACGGGCGACAGATCATCGAATTTCGCAAACGGACGCCGGGGTGATGACTGCGCAGGGTTTTTTTGTCACCGGCACCGATACTGGGGTTGGGAAAACATTGGTCAGCGCGGCTTTGCTGCATGCCTTCGCGGGGCTCGGCTATCGCGTGGCAGGCATGAAGCCGGTGGCGGCGGGCGCCGATCAGATCGACGGCGTCTGGTGCAATGAAGACGTGCTGCAATTGCACGCCGCCGCCAATGTGGTTGCGAATCCAGCCTGGGTCAATCCCTATTTGTTGCGCACGCCGGTGGCGCCGCATATCGCCGCCGACTATCAAGGCGTGTCGATCGAACTGCCGCGTATCCGCGATGCCTATGAACATCTGGCTGATCTGGCCGATGTGGTGATCGTCGAAGGTGCGGGCGGCTTCAAAGTTCCGTTGTCGGCGACGCGCGACAGTGCCGATCTGGCCAAATATCTCGCGCTGCCAATGATTCTGGTGGTTGGCATGCGCCTCGGCTGCATCAATCATGCGCTGTTGACGGCTGAAGCGATCGCCGCGCGTGGCCTGAAACTGGCCGGCTGGGTGGCGAATCGGCTGGACCCCGATATGGCCGCGTATGGAGAGAATCTGGCTGCCTTGCGGGCGCGTCTGAATTGCCCGCTGCTTGCCGAGTTGCCGCATGTCAGTCAGCCGGATGCACGCTTGATGTCCGCTTTGATGGCGCCGAAAAGGTTGACTGAATTGATTGGCTCAAGCCATGGATCGACATTGCGGTAGGGGCGCTGAAACACCCGATTGACCGATTTTCGTAACGGATTTGTTGCCATCAAGCCGGACTTTTTCCAGCTTAATTTGATACCTTCTTGTCCGAAACTCCCTTTTTTTGTGCGAATATTGCGGCGTTTATTCGAGATAAAAAACTCTCTTGGAGTGAGATATGGTCTTATCCCGCACCAGCCAATATGCCGTTCAGGCACTGATTTACATCGCAACGCAGCCGATTGGCGAGCCTGTGCTGAACCGTGACATCGCTGGACGTCTGAATGTGCCCGCCGCCTATCTGGCAAAAATTCTGCAAAATTTGTGCAAGCACGGCCTGCTTGATTCGTTTCGTGGCCGTCTGGGTGGTTTTTGTCTGCGGGATGGCATGCATCGCACAACCTTGATGCAGATTCTGCTGTTGACCGAAGGGCCGGATTTCACCAAGAGCTGCATCCTGGGTCTCAAGGATTGCACTGATGCGACGGCATGCCCGCTGCATTTCAAGTGGATCCCGGTGAAGAAAAAAATTATCGCGTTGCTTAATGAAATGAATCTGGAAGAACTGGCCAAAGCTGTATTGACCGGCAAATATCGTCTCGCCGATTTGCCTGCCGCAGCGATGCCCACCTGATTCATGCACAGACAGCCGCTGTTCGGAGTCTTGCTGTTGATGCTGCTGGCAGGCTGTGGCGCGAATACGTCGCCGCCCTCGCTGACCGGGATCAAGGGCACCGATATCACGCATGCCGAAGATTTCAGCCACAGCGGGATGTCAGGTGAACGTCGTCTGGCATTGAATGACCACAACGGCCGCGCGGTGACGCTGAATACCTTCAAGGGCAAGTTGGTGGTGTTGTTTTTCGGTTACACGCATTGCCCGGATGTCTGTCCGACGACGCTTTCAGACATGGCTGAGGCACTCAGGTTGATGCGGCCGGAAGCGGCGGCGAAGGTGCAGGTGCTGTTCGCAACGGTGGATCCAAAACGCGATACGCCGGAAATCCTGCAAGCCTACGTGCCTTACTTTCATCCCGATTTCCTCGGTTTGCACGGCAGCCCCGAACAGGTTGCGCAGGCCGCGAACGAATTTAAAATTGTGTATCGCAAGCAGGTTGAAGCAGGCGCCAGCGATTACTTGATGGATCACTCTGCTGGTAGTTATGTGCTTGATCGTCAAAGTCGGTTGCGGCTGTATCTGCCGTTTGCAACATCGCCAGCCGATATTGCGAACGATCTGCAAGTGTTGTTGAAAATAGCGTGATGTGTCGCTCAATCTTGCGGGAGAGGGGTGCTGCGAACTATACTCCTGCGTCTTTTCGCCGGCTTTCCGGCACTGAATTTACCATCCGGAGAAATTCCGGAGCAGCGGCAACTTAGGAGGCTTTATGTCTGCAACCAGCATGGCTGCGGTCGAGCAATACGACTACGAGATCATCAAGAAATTCTCCATCATGGCCATTGTCTGGGGCGTGGTGGGAATGTCAGCCGGGGTGTTCATCGCCTCGCAACTGGCCTGGCCCTGGCTGAATTTCGATAGCCCGTACCTGTCGTTTGGTCGTTTTCGGCCGGTTCATACCGGCGCGGTGATTTTCGGCTTTGGCGGTTCGGCGTTGTTTGCAACTTCCTACTACGTGGTTCAGCGTACTTGCCAGACACGTCTATTTGCGCCGGGTTTGGCGACATTTACCTTCTGGGGTTGGCAGGCAGTCATCGTGCTGGCGGCGTTGTCCTATGTGACTGGCTTCAGCCAGGGGCGTGAGTATGCCGAGATGGAATGGCCGATCGACCTGTTGATCCTGTTCGTCTGGTTGGCGTATGGGGCTGTTTTCATTGGCACCTTGATGCAACGCAAGCAGCCGCACATCTATGTTGCGAACTGGTTCTACCTGTCGTTCATTCTGGTTACGGCGTTGCTTCACGTTTTCAATAACCTCGCGGTGCCGGTCGATTTGTTCAGCATGAAGTCCTACAGCCTGTTCTCGGGTGCGCAAGACGCCATGACGCAATGGTGGTACGGCCATAACGCGGTCGGTTTCTTCCTGACCTCCGCCTTCCTTGGCATGATGTATTACTTCGTGCCCAAGCATGCCGGGCGTCCGGTTTATTCCTATCGCTTGTCCATCGTCCACTTCTGGGCGCTGTCGTTCATGTATATGTGGGTCGGTACGCACCACCTGCACTGGACCGCTCTGCCGGATTGGGCTTCGACGCTGGGCGCCACCTTCTCCATCATGCTGCTGCTGCCGTCATGGGGCGGCATGATCAACGGCATCATGACCTTGTCTGGCGCCTGGGATAAGTTGCGCACCGATCCGATCATGCGTTTCATGATCGTCGCGCTTTCGTTCTACGGCATGTCCACCTTCGAGGGTCCGCTGATGTCGCTGAAAGACGTCAACGCGCTGTCGCATTACACCGACTGGACGGTCGGTCATGTGCACTCGGGTGCGCTCGGCTGGGTCGCGATGATTGCTTTCGGATCGCTGTATCACATGATTCCCAAGCTGTGGAATACGCAGATTTTCAGCGTCAAACTGATCAATGCCCACTTCTGGCTGGCGACCATTGGTACTCTGCTGTACATCACCGCGATGTGGATTTCGGGTATTTCCCAGGGCTTGATGTGGCGTGCTTTTGATGAATTCGGCAACCTGCAATATTCGTTTGTCGAATCCGTGGCCGCGATGCATCCGTTCTATGCCATGCGCGCGATCGGCGGCATGTTCTTCCTGACGGGCATGGTGCTGATGGCGATCAACATCTATATGACGGTTCGTCGAGGCATGCGCGACGCCGATTCAGCGCAGACGCGCGCAGCGGTTGCCGCGGTATAAGACGAAAAAGGTCTGGAACATGTTCAAAAATTTCAAGCACGAGAAAATTGAAACCAATGCCGGCCTGCTGCTGGTGCTGACCATGCTGGCGGTCAGTATTGGCGGACTGGTCGAAATTGCACCGCTGTTCTTTCTGAAGGACACCACGGAAAATGTCGATGGCGTGCGTCCCTATACGCCGCTCGAGTCGCGTGGTCGCGATATTTATATTCGTGAGGGTTGCTATACCTGCCACTCGCAGATGATTCGCCCGTTCCGTGATGAACAATTGCGTTACGGCCATTATTCCCTGGCCGCGGAGTCGAAATACGATCATCCGTTCCAGTGGGGTTCCAAGCGCACCGGACCTGATCTGGCGCGCGTGGGTGGAAAATATTCGAATGAATGGCATGTGCAGCATTTGATCAAGCCGAAATCGATGGTGCCTGAGTCGGTGATGCCGAATTATCTGTGGTTGCAAGAGAACAAGCTGGATGTTTCCGACATCGAAGGTCGCTTGCGGGCACTGCGCATGACCGGTGTGCCTTATTCGGCCAACGAGGAAGAGTATCAACGCAACGTCAAGCAGTTTGGCGAAGCCGTGGCGAAGACACTGCATATTCCGGATGCGCTGAAAAATCTGGTTGCGCAAGCGCAGTCGGGCAATTTTGATGGCGATCGTTCCAGTGTTTCCGAAATGGACGCGATGGTTGCCTACTTGCAGGTGTTGGGCACGATGGTCGACTTCAGCAAGATCAAGCCTGAAGATCTGGTGAAGTTCCGCTGATGGACTGGTTCGCTGACCCAGCCAATACCAAGCCGCTGGGCTTGCTGATTTTCTTTGTCACGTTTTGCGCGATCGTGCTCTGGGTGTACGGCAGCAAGAAACGCGGCAAAAAGTTGGAAGAGCACAAGAACATTCCGTTTCTAGACGATGAAGATGAAGTGAAGGACAAGTCCAATGGCTGACAATACTCCTGGCCAAGCGCAATCGAAGGGCGTGCAAACAACGGGTCACGTTTGGGATGGTGATCTGCAGGAATTGAACAATCCGCTCCCGGTCTGGTGGACGTATACGTTTTACGCAACCATGGTATTTGCCCTGGTTTACTGGATCGTTTATCCCTCCTGGCCGATTGGCAAGGGTTTCTTGCCTGGCATGAACACCATTACTTATGTCAATGCCGATGGCGTTGAAGAGTCCTGGCACTGGAATACGCGCGCCAAACTGTTGAAGGAAACCCAGGATGCAGTGATTGCGCAGAAACCTTATTACGACAAGGTGGCAAGCCTGCCCTACAACCAGATTGCCAAAGATCCGGAATTGAGCAGTTTTGTGGTTTCCGCTGGCAAGGCGGTTTTTTCCGACAATTGTGCTGCATGCCACCAAGCCGGCGGACAAGGCAAAGTCGGTTTCTTCCCAAATCTGACCGACGATGACTGGTTGCACGGTGGTAGCTACGAAAAGATCAATGAGACGCTGACCAAAGGACGCCGTGGCTACATGCCGCCGTTTGCCGAGGCGCTTGATCAGACCCAGATCGATGCATTGGCCAATTACGTCTATTCAATGTCTGGTGGCAAAGCCGATCAGGCGAAAGCGGCCAAGGGCAAAGATCTGTTCCATTCTGACACCGCTGCCTGCTTCTATTGCCATGGCGATGATGCCAAAGGCCGTCAGGATATTGGCTCTGCGAACCTGACTGACAAAGTCTGGCTCTGGGCTGATGTACCTGGTTTGGCGGATGACGTCGCGAAGATCAATTCAATCAAGACCGTGATTGCTGGTGGCTTGAACAAGGGCGTTATGCCAGCTTGGGAAGGCCGTCTGAATGCCGAACAGATCAAACTACTGACGGTTTACGTGCATGAACTGGGTGGCGGTAAATAATCTTCGCTGATTGCGGCGGCTCGCCTGAACTGCCGCCGCTCAGGCGAGTCCCATGACCTCCAACGTGGTTGGGGAAGACCCCGGCAAGCCGGGGTTTTTTGTTTTTAATAGCTGGCAAATCAATCCATGAGTGCCTTTGCCGGCGTGTTTTGCAGGTGATCAAGTGGACAATCAACAGGCTGGACATGACCTTTATTTCAAACGCGCTCCGATTGTCCCGCGTTCGGTCAAAGGCTCATTCCGGCGCTTCAAAACAGCCGTGCTCTGGCTTGGTTTTGCCGTTTACTTCCTGCTTCCCTGGCTGCCGTGGGCGAGAAACGATGCGCCCTCGCAAGCGGTCTTGTTCGACATTCCGGGGCGGCGTTATTACCTGTTTGACCTGACTGTTTTTCCGCAAGATATTTTCTGGCTGGCCATTCTGCTGTTCATGGCTGCGGTATTGCTGTTTTTCGCTACCGCGTTGGTCGGTCGCGCGTTTTGCGGCTATTTCTGTTTTCAGACCTTGTGGACAGATGCTTTCATCTGGCTGGAACATCTGATCCAGGGCGAGCGGCCGGCCCGTTTGCGGTTGGCCCGGGAGCCATGGGACAGTAAAGAAAAAATGCTCAAAATGGGCGCTACCCGGCTGATCTGGGGCCTGGTTTCATTCTGGACAGCGCTGACCTTTGTTTTGTATTTTGCCTACGCCCCGGAAATGCTGCGTGCCTTCTTCAGTGGCGAAGCAGCGGCTGCCGCCTACATCACGACGCTGGCGCTATCGATTTCAACTTACCTCGCGGCTGGTGTGTTGCGTGAACATGTCTGCACTTTCATCTGCCCGTATGGCCGTTTCCAGAGCGTCATGTACGAACCGGAAACCCTCGCGGTGCACTATGACAAACGGCGTGGTGAAGGTGATGCAGGCCGCATTGCCGCACGCGCTGGGGCAAGGACGCAGCCGGAAAGACTGGCTCAGGGACATGGCGACTGCGTCGATTGCAAGCTGTGTGTCCAGGTCTGCCCGATTGGCATCGATATTCGTGATGGCCTGCAATACACCTGTATTTCATGTGGTCTATGTGTCGATGCTTGCAATACGATCATGGACAAGATGGGTTGGTCGCGCGGTCTGATTCGCTACGATTCCGAAATTAATTTGAGTCAAGCCAAACCAGGCCCAGTGAAACTTCACTGGAAAAGCCTGAAAGTGGTCGGCTACGGCCTGTCGCTGGTGTTGATGACCGCCTACCTGGCTTACGACATGACGCATCGCAATAGTTTCGAGCACAGCATTCAACAGATTCGCCAGCCGCTGTTTGTGACGCTGTCGGATGGGACAATCCGAAACCGCTACCAGATTCGTTTAACCAATATCTCGGGCAAGGATGAGCAGTTCAGCATTGAAGCGCGTGGATTGCCCCAAGACGCGCTGGATCTGGGAAATTTCAGGACTGTTGGTATCCGCAATGGCAAGAGTGTGATCATTCAGGCCAGTGTGATGCTGGATCCGGAGCAGGCAAAACAGTTGCACGATTTTGATTTCGTGATTCGTTCCGGGGCGGGGGAAACCGTGGTTGACCCGGCACATTTCTTCACTCGGCACTAACAGGAAGCACCATGAATTTGTTTGTTTCTATCTTTGGCGGCATCCTGCTTACCGCAATTCTGTTTGGTCTGGCGAGAAGCTTGAAACTATCGAATTTCTGGGCAGCGGTGCTTGCGGCAGCGTTGCCCAGTTTTGCCTATATGGCATATGCGGTGGCGAACTGGCCAGGGCTGGATGTGTTGACCATGCATGTCGTCACCTTTCCTACTGTCGCCTTGCTGTTATTTCAGATTGGCGGCAGCAAGGATGCGCCGTATCAGAAGCTCCACTGGGCGCCGAAACTGATGATTGGTTTTTTTGTGATCATCACCGTCATTCTGGGCGGATTCGTTTATATCGCCGGCCATGGCGTGCCGACTTCGGTGGCGCAATGGCCGCTGCCCAACATTGAGGGCAAGATAGTCCATACCGGCTTTGCCGGTGTCGTCGCGCATGGCGGCGAAGCCAGCAAAAGCATTGCGCACCATCGCAATATGGAAAGCAAATTAGCTCGCCTGGGCTGGAAAGTCGAAGTTGCTGGACTTGATGCCTTGCGCGAAGGCGTGCCGGCCGAGGTCAGTGTATTGCTGCGCGACAACTCGGGAAGTGGTGTGCAGAACGTTACCGTTAATCTGGGGCTTGGTCGTCCGGGGCAGCCGGCAAAAGACAACTTCAAGTTGACGCCTGCGGGCGATGGTGACTATCGCGGGCAGGTTGTTTTGCCCGCGGCCGGCGAGTGGCTTGCCCAGTTTGTGCTTGAACATGCCGATGAGCGCATCGTGTTTGAGCGGGGGGTCGGTGGAGAGTGAAGACAAATCGACGTGTTGCGACGGGTCGCGACGTATTGGTGAATAGCTGAAATGGGTTAAATACGTATATAATCAGCAAGTTTTCTATGGGCTTCGGCCCATTTTTTATTTCATATCATGGATTTGCAGACACTAATCGAACCAACCCTGGCAGGCATGGGCTATGAACTGGTTGCGCTGGAGCGTGCCGGTGCGGGCTTGTTGCGCCTGTATATCGATAAGCCGGAAGGCATTCTCGTGGAGGATTGTGTTCGGGTCAGCAATCAGTTGACTCGAATGTTTCTGGTTGAGAACGTCGATTACGAACGGCTTGAGGTTTCGTCGCCGGGAATGGATCGACCGTTGGTCAAGGCGGCGGATTTTGTCCGTTTTGCAGGTGAGCGGGCCAATGTGAAGCTGCATGCGCCACTTGAAGGTCGCAAACGGTTTACCGGCATTTTGCGCGGTGAGTTGGACGGTAATCTGCAACTGGAAGTGGACGGCAACGTGGTCTCGATTCCGCTGCCGGAAATCGATTCCGCAAAGCTGTCGCCGGACTTCGACAAGCCAACTAAAAAACCAGTGCGGGCAAAAAAATGACACCAAAAAAAGCGGCCGCCCCAATTCGCCTCGCCTGCTGTTATCGGCAGTTCGAGAAAAATCAACCCTGGACATGACCCGGAGGAAGCAATGAGTCGGGAAATCTTGATGCTGGCGGATGCGTTGGCGCGTGAAAAGAATGTGGCGCCGGATGTGGTGTTCGGTGCGCTGGAGTCGGCGCTGGCCCATGCCACCAAGAAGCAGTTTACGGAAGACGCCGATGTGCGGGTCGAAATCGATCACAAGACTGGCGAATACCATGCTTTCCGGTGTTGGGAAGTGCTGCCCGATGAGGCTGGACTGGAAAATCCAGACCAGCAATATCTCTTGTTCGAGGCGCAGGAAATCGATCCGGACATCGAGGTCGGCCAGTTCATCGAAGAACCGATCGAGGCGGTGGACTTTGGCCGTATTGGCGCGCAGGCCGCCAAGCAAGTCATTCTGCAGAAGATTCGTGATGCCGAGCGTGAGCAGGTGCTGAATGATTTCCTGGCGCGTAACGATGCGCTGGTTTCCGGCACGATCAAGCGCATGGAGCGCGGCAGCGCGGTGATCGAATCGGGTCGCATCGAGGGGCGTCTGGAAAAAGACCAGATGATTCCAAAAGAAAACCTGCGCGTTGGTGATCGTGTTCGCGCTTATCTGATGCGCGTCGAGCGTGGCGGACGTGGCCCCCAGTTGATGCTGTCGCGCACCGCGCCACAGTTCATCATGGAGTTGTTCCGGCTCGAAGTTCCTGAAGTCGAGGAAGGCATTGTTGAAATCAAGGCTGCCGCTCGCGATCCGGGCATGCGCGCCAAAATCGCGGTCAAGTCGAACGATTCGCGCGTCGATCCGCAAGGCACCTGCATCGGCGTGCGCGGCACCCGGGTCACTGCGGTGACCAATGAGCTGAATGGCGAACGAGTCGATATCGTGCTGTGGTCGAGCGACCCAGCGCAATTCGTCATCAATGCCTTATCGCCGGCGGTGGTGTCGAGCATCGTGGTTGATGAAGACAAACATGCGATGGATGTGGTCGTCGAGCCGGATCAGGTCGAAGTTGCCATCGGTCGTTATGGTCAGAATGTGCGTCTGGCCTCCGAGTTGTGCGGTTGGACAATCAACATCCTGTCAGTCGAAGAAGCTGAACAGAAGCACGAACTGGAATCTTCCGGCCTGATCAAGATGTTCATGGTCAAGCTGGATGTGGATGAGGATGTGGCGCAGGTTCTGGTCGAGGAAGGCTTTACCAGTCTGGAGGAAGTGGCTTATGTGCCACTCGCCGAAATGCTGGAGATCGAGGCGTTTGGCGAAGAAACCGTCAACGAGCTGCGTTCGCGTGCGCGAGATGCGCTGCTGACCGCTGCCATCGTGAAGGAAGAAGCGGTGGAAAGTGCTTCTGTCGATCTGATGAGCGTGGCCGGCATGGATGAAGATACCGCCGCGCTTCTCTCCGCCAAAGGTATCAATAATGCCAATGACCTGGCCGATTTGGCCGTCGATGAGCTGGTTGAGCTGGTCGGCATGGACGATGAGCGGGCCAAGTCGCTCATCATGACCGCGCGTGCGCCAATTCTGGCAGGGGCCTGACGAGGAAATCATGAACGTCGAACAGTTCGCTACTGAACTCAAGGTTGATCCCGCGCTGCTGGTAAAGCAGTTGCAGGCAGCTGGAGTCACCGTTAAAGGCGTCACCGATGCGCTGAGTGATACGGATAAATCATTATTGCTGGATTACTTGCGTGGCAAACATGGCGCGCAAGAACCGAAAACCAAGATCACGCTGACTCGCAAGCAATCGAGCGAAATCAAGACTGCGGATAGCTCCGGTCGGACTCGAACCGTGCAGGTTGAGGTGCGTAAAAAACGCGTGCTGGTCAAGCGCGAGGGCGCTGGACATGACGTTGCGCCGCACGAGGTTGCAACACATGAGGTTGCGCAGCATGAGTCTGCCGTGCCGGAAACGGAGTTGCCATCCGCCGTGGCGCAGGCCGAAGTCAGCGCTACGCCGGTTCTCCCGGAAACGGTCGAGACGGTCGCCGAGGTCGCGGTTCAAGCCGCAACCGAGGCAGTGCCCGAGGTGATCGCTGAAGCGCCCGTTGTTGCGCCAATAGAAGAAATCGCGGCCGCGCCGGTTGCGGTGGTGGCAGGCGACGCCGAGTCCGTCGCAGCGGAACCTGAAAACATCGAACAGCCGACTACGGTCGAGCCGGAAAATGCAGCTCCGGTCGAGTCGGTTGTCGAGCCGGCAGCGCCTGCGACACCTTCCGTGCGGCCCTCGATTCTGAGCCTCGCTGAACGTCAGGCGCGTGAGCAGGAAGCCAAGCGGCACGCGGCTTTGCGCGCGATTCAGGAAGCCGAGCACAAAGCCAAGCAGGATCGTGAGGTGGCGCGTCGGCGGGCAGATGAAGCGGCCAAAGTGGCCAAGGATGCACCGCCGCCCGAAGTCAAGCCTGTCGAGGCCAAGCCGGCTGAAGTTCGCCCCAGCGTCAAGCCTTCGGTGAAGCCAAAACCCGAGAAAGCCGCGGCCAAGAAGGGCAAGGATGAGCCGGTCGCCGGCAAGCGTCCGGGCCTGAAGACCCGTGGTGGCAGCGATAGCGGCGATGGCTGGCGCAGCAAGAAGGGTGGACGGCATAAGTCTGACCATCACGAGAACCTGCAGCAGGCCCCGGTGGAAGCCGTGGTGCGTGAAGTGCTGGTACCGGAAACTATCAGCGTGGCCGATTTGGCGCACAAGATGTCGGTGAAGGCGGCAGAAGTGATCAAGGCGCTGATGAAGATGGGATCGATGGTTACCATCAACCAGGTGCTGGATCAGGACACCGCGATGATCCTGGTCGAGGAACTTGGCCATATCGCCAAGCCCGCGCCGATCGATACACCGGAATCCTATCTGGAAGAAAGTGGCGTCCAGGTCGAGCATGAACAAATGCCGCGTGCACCGGTGGTGACCGTGATGGGTCACGTTGACCACGGTAAAACCTCTTTGCTGGATGCGATTCGTCGCACCAAGGTGGCTGCCGGTGAGGCGGGCGGGATTACCCAGCACATTGGCGCCTACCATGTAGAAACCGACAAGGGCATGATCACCTTCCTCGATACCCCGGGCCACGAAGCCTTTACCGCGATGCGTGCGCGTGGCGCCAAGGCGACCGACCTGGTGGTGCTGGTGGTGGCCGCCGATGACGGCGTCATGCCGCAGACGCGGGAAGCCATCCACCATGCCAAGGCGGCCAAAGTGCCGATCGTGGTGGCGGTGAACAAGATCGACAAGCCGGAAGCCAATCCGGAAAAGATTCGCCAGGAAATATCCAACGAAGGCGTCGTGCCGGAAGACTGGGGCGGCGATGCGATGTTTGTCGACGTGTCGGCTAAAACCGGCAAGGGTCTGGATGCCCTGCTTGACGCCATTCTGCTGCAGGCCGAAGTGCTGGAACTGAAAGCGCCGGTCAATGCACCCGCCAAGGGTGTGGTGATTGAATCGCGTCTCGACAAGGGACGCGGTCCGGTGGCGACCATTCTGGTGCAGTCTGGCACTTTGAAGCGGGGTGATGTGGTACTGGCCGGTTCTGCTTTCGGCCGTGTGCGTGCGATGCTGGATGAAACCGGCAAACCGGTGGATGCCGCAGGGCCGGCGATCCCAGTTGAAATTCAGGGTCTTTCCGATGTGCCGGGTGCGGGTGAAGATGTTCTGGTGCTGCCGAACGAGCGCAAGGCGCGCGAAATCGCGTTGTTCCGCCAAGGCAAGTTCCGCGACGTCACGCTGGCCCGCAAGCAGGCGGCCAAACTGGAAAACATCTTCGAGAAAATGGGCGAGGGCGAAGAAGCCAAGTCGTTGCCGATCATTCTCAAGGCCGACATGCAGGGCTCCTACGAGGGGCTGGCGCATGCCTTGGCCAAGCTGTCGACCAACGAGGTGAAGGTCAACATCATCCATTCGGCGGTGGGCGCGATTTCCGAATCGGACATCAATCTGGCCATTGCCTCCGGCGCGGTGATCATCGGTTTCAACGTGCGTGCCGATGCCTTGGCGCGCAAGCTGGCCGAGTCGGCCGATGTCGATCTACGCTACTACAACATCATTTACGAAGCCGTGGATGACGTGAAGGCTGCGATGGGCGGCATGCTGTCGCCGGAGAAGAAGGAAGTGGCGTTGGGTCTGGCCGAGATTCGCCAGGTCTTCCGGATCACCAAGGTGGGCGCGGTTGCTGGTTGCTACGTGCTGGAAGGCACGCTTAAGCGCTCTGCCCGGGTGCGTGTGCTACGCGACAACGTGGTGGTGCACGATGGCGAACTGGATTCGCTGAAGCGATTCAAGGATGATGCGCGCGAAGTCAAGGCTGGCTTCGAGTGCGGTCTGAACCTGAAGAACTTCAATGAAATTCAGGAAGGCGACCAACTCGAATGCTACGAAGTGGTCGAAGTGGCGCGTACGCTTTAAGTCTGGCTCAGGTATCAAGAACGGCGGATGCCCAGGCATCCGCCGTTTTTTTCAACTGACCTGACACAGTCAATTCACGCTTTCTTTTTCTGGTTACCCGCATGTCCAACAATAATCCCCGTTCTCGCCGCGTTGCCGAACAGATCCGCCAGGAACTGGCTTCGATTCTGATGCGCGAAATGAAAGACCCCCGCTGCATTGGCGTCTCGTTCACCGCAGTCGATGTGACCTCCGACCTGGAGCACGCCAAAGTCTGGTTCACCACGTTCAATCCGGACCATCATGCGGCGCTGAAAGGTCTCGCCAGCGCAGCTGGTTTTCTGCGCACCGAGCTGGCCAAGCGGATGAGCATCCGCACCGTGCCCAAATTGAATTTTCACTATGACGAATCGGTCGAGCGGGGCGCGCACTTGTCGCATCTGATCGATCAGGCGGTGGCGGAAGACCGCTTGCGCCCGCAGGATGACGATGCAGATACCGGCAACCAGCGCTAAATCTACGCCTAAACCCATGTCTAACCCTGCGGCCAAACCCGTGAAGCGCAAGGTTGATGGTGTTCTGCTGCTGGACAAACCGGTTGGCCTCAGTTCCAACATTGCGCTGCAAAAAACCAAACGTCTGTTTCGTGCCGAGAAGGCGGGCCATACCGGCACGCTGGATCCGTTCGCGACGGGATTGCTGCCGTTGTGCCTGGGCGAGGCAACCAAGTTTTCGCAATTTCTGCTTGATGCGGATAAAGAATATCTGGCGCTGGTTCGGCTTGGTGTGCGCACCCGTAGCGGTGACCCGGAAGGTGATGTGATCTCCGAGCGGTCGGTCAATATCAATCAATCGGATCTGCGGCAGGCGTTGGCTGGCTTCATGGGAGAGATCGAACAAATGCCACCCATGCACTCGGCCCTGAAACATGGCGGACGCCCGTTATACGAATACGCACGCAAAGGGATCGAAATCGAGCGCAAGGCACGCCGTGTCGTGGTGCATGAACTGGAAATCAAATCGTTTGCCGATGAGTTGTGTGCCTTGCGTGTTCGCACCAGCAAGGGTTTTTATGTTCGTGCGCTCGCCGATGACCTGGGCGAAGTGCTTGGCTGCGGCGCGCATTTGCAAGGCCTGCGCCGGACCGGCGTTGGCCCGTTTCGGATCGAACAGGCGCAATCACTGGAAGAATTGTCGGAACTGGAAGAGTTGGAGCGGGACCGTCGATTGATGCCGGCCGACATCATGGTTGAAGCCTTGGCCGCCTTGCCGCTTGATCTTGAGGCAACCTGGCAGATTTGCCACGGTCAGCCAATCTGGTTGCCGCGCCTGATGGTGGGCCAGCAGTATCGTCTTTATGCCCCGGATGGCCGTTTTTTGGGGGTTGGCGAAGTCAACCAGGACGGCAAAGTTGCACCTAGACGATTGGTCGTTACCTGATTTACCCCCATGAATTGCTTGAGAAATTTCACCCCGCGCGAGTAGAATCCGCGTTTTTCGTTGGAGTATCCCCAAATGAGCGTTACCACCACCCAGAAGGCCCAGATTGTCCAGGATTACCAGCGCGCCGCCGCTGATACCGGCTCTCCGGAAGTTCAGGTCGCCTTGCTGACCGCCCGCATCAATGACTTGACCGGTCACTTCAAGACCCATGCCAAAGATCACCACTCACGTCGCGGCCTGCTGAAAATGGTCAGCCGTCGTCGTCGTCTGCTCGACTACCTCAAGGGCGAAAGCGCCGCCAGCTACACCCAATTGATCCAGCGTCTGGGTCTGCGCAAGTAATTCAGTCAATCCAGTATGCAAGCCCCGTGCGGGGTGGGCATTCGATTGGGCCATTCGATTGCGTCGACAGACGTCGCATCCAGCGTGGTATCCGTAAGCAGACAGATTAGGAAGAGAGCAGCGTGAATCCAGTCAAGAAGTCATTCCAGTATGGGCGTCATACCATCACCCTGGAAACGGGCGAAATCGCTCGCCAGGCAGACGGCGCCGTCGTCGTGAATATGGACGACACCGTGGTGCTGGTCACCGTGGTGGCAAAAACCGAAGTGAAGGACGGCCAGGATTTCTTTCCGCTGACTGTCGATTACCAGGAAAAGGCCTATGCCGCTGGCCGTATCCCGGGTGGTTTTCTGAAGCGCGAGTCGAATAATTCGACCAAGGAAACCCTCATCAGCCGCCTGATCGATCGTCCGATTCGCCCGCTGTTCCCGGATGGCTTCTTCAATGAAGTACAGGTCGTCGCCACGGTGATATCCGCCAATCCGGAAGTGGATTCCGATATCCCCGCGCTGATTGGCGCCTCCGCTGCCCTGGCGCTGTCCGGTTTGCCGTTCGACGGCCCGGTTGGTGCGGCGCGCGTGGGTTACCTCAACGGCGAGTACGTGCTGAATCCGACCACTACCGAATTCAAGTCGAGCAAGCTCGATCTGATCGTGGCGGGTACGGAAAGCGCTGTGCTGATGGTTGAGTCGGAAGCGGATCAGCTGCCCGAAGACGTGATGTTGGGCGCCGTGGTGTTCGGTCACGAACAGATGCAGGTGGTGATCGACGCCATCAATGAATTGGCCGATGAATGCGGCAAGGATGCCTGGGATTGGTCGGCGCCGGAAACCGATGCCGCACTGCTGGAAAAGATGAGCGGTCTTTGCGCCGATGCGCTTTCGGCAGCCTACTCGATCAAGCAGAAGCAAGCCCGCCAGACTGAAGTCGATGCCATCCGCAGTCGAGTGTTTGCAGAACTGATCACCTCGGACATGAATACCACCCAGGCCAACGTGGTAAAGGACATGTTCCATACCCTCGAAGCCAAGGTGGTGCGTAGTCGCATTCTGGCCGGCGAGCCGCGGATCGATGGTCGTGACACGCGTACCGTGCGCCCGATCACCATCCGCACCGGCGTGTTGCCGCGTGCTCACGGTTCCGCCCTGTTTACCCGCGGCGAGACGCAAGCTCTGGTTGTCGCAACCCTGGGCACCGGCCGCGACGAGCAGACGATTGAAGCCTTGACCGGCAATTACAGCGAGCATTTCCTGCTCAACTACAACATGCCTCCCTACGCGACCGGCGAAACGGGTCGCATGGGCGCGCCCAAGCGCCGCGAAGTGGGCCATGGCCGCCTGGCCAAACGCGCGCTGGCGGCTTGTCTGCCGACCAAGGAAGAATTCGGCTACACCATTCGTGTGGTATCGGAAATCACAGAATCGAACGGTTCCTCATCCATGGCTTCCGTCTGCGGCGGCAGTCTGGCAATGATGGATGCCGGCGTGCCGATGAAGGATCACGTCGCCGGTATTGCGATGGGTCTGATCAAGGACGGCAACCGTTTCGCGGTGCTGACCGACATCCTGGGTGACGAAGATCACCTTGGCGATATGGATTTCAAGGTCGCGGGTACCAAGAATGGTGTCAATGCACTGCAGATGGACATCAAGATCCAGGGCATCACCAAGGAAATCATGCAGGTTGCGCTGACTCAGGCGCGGGAAGCCCGCATGCATATTCTGGGCATCATGGATCAGGCCGAAGCTAGCCCGCACGAAATGAGCGCCTTCGCACCGCGTATCCTCGCCATGAAGATCAATCCGGAGAAAATTCGCGATGTGATCGGCAAGGGCGGCGCCACGATTCGTGCGTTGACCGAAGAAACCGGCACCCAGATCGATATCGATGAAAGCGGCAACATCAAGATCGCGTGCACCAGTACCGAAGCCGGTGAACTGGCCAGGAAGCGGATCGAAGACATTACCGCTGAAGTTGAAGTTGGCCGGACCTATGCCGGTACCGTGCTGAAGATTCTCGATTTTGGCGCCATCGTCAACGTGCTGCCGGGCAAGGATGGTCTGCTGCATATCTCCCAGATCGCTCATCAGCGCGTCAATGCGGTTTCCGACCACCTGAAGGAAGGTCAGGCTGTACAAGTGAAAGTGCTGGAAACCGACGAAAAAGGCCGTATGCGGTTGTCGATGAAAGCCTTGATCGAAGTGCCGGTTGCTGCGGCAATTGAAACGCCGGTCGACGCTGCTTAAGCACAGCAAGCATCCCAAGAAAAAAGCGACCTTCAGGTCGCTTTTTTATTTTTAACTGCCCGGATTCCATGTTGACTGACTTATTCCATTCAATCCGCGCCAATCAAATTCAGGAAGCCTTGCCACCAGCGTTTGCGGTTTTGCGGCACCGAGTGCGTCGGCGCCAGGTCACTTGGCGGCGTCAGCGACATCACCCATCCTGGAAGAATCCGGTTCTTGCTTGACCCGCAAGACGTGCCGAGATGGTTGGGGTCATAGATTTTGATCAGGCTGGGTTTGTCGAGATGGTCGGCGTACACAATGCCGCAATAGTCTTCATGGTGTTCTTTGTGCAGCAGCGCATCGATTTCGCGGATAAAAGCCGTGACATGCTCTGCGTCGGCAGACGAAAGTGGCCGTTCTTCGCCGATCGCGTAAAGATACCAGCCCGCCTCCGGGTCAACCTTCGCCCAGAATGCACTGAGTTGTTTCCAGGACAACAAGCTGTAAAGCGTGCCATTGAAGATGGCGTCAAACTCATTGATTTCTTCAGCGGCTGCATTCATAAGAGATTCTGCATACAGGTAAAATACACATTCTACCTGCCGCTAAACAATTGAATAAACGCTTCTTTCAAGGAATCTCATGCTCAAAGCACTGCTCTTCGACGTAGATGGAACTCTGGCCGATACCGAACGCGACGGACATCGTCCGGCGTTCAATCTGGCTTTCAAGGAATTTGGTCTCGACTGGGACTGGGATGTGGCCCTCTACGGCCAACTCCTGGCGGTTACCGGCGGTAAGGAGCGGATGAAGTATTACGTCGAAAACTTTCGTCCCGATTACGTTAAACCGGCTGATTTCGACGCCATGGTAGCGGCCTTGCACAAGGCAAAAACCGCGCATTACACCCGCATGCTAGGGCAGGGCGGCATTCCGCTCCGGCCCGGCGTCAAACGGTTGTTGATGGAAGCGCGCGAGCAAGGACTGATCTTGGGGGTGGCGACAACCACCACGCCGGAAAATGTAATCGAGTTGCTGCGCCACAGTCTGGCACCGGATGGTCCGGAATGGTTCCAGGTCATTGCCGCGGGCGACATCGTGCCGGCGAAGAAGCCGGCACCGGATATTTACGTCTGGGCCATGCAGCAACTTGGTCTGGCGCCGGATGAGTGCCTGGCATTCGAAGATTCCGAGAATGGCATTCGGTCATCTCTGGGTGCGAATCTGCGCACCGTGGTCACTATCAATGATTACACGCGGGAGCATGATTTCAGCGGCGCCCTCGCCGTACTGACTGACCTGGGTGAGCCCGAGCAACCCTATCAACGCCTGGATGCCTCCGGCAAAGGCGAACGCGGCGTGGTTGATATGGCGCGGGTGCAAGCCTGGTTGGCCTGAGGCAGGTACTGAGGCAGGCGCGATCAGTACGCTCCAGGCCGCGCTGATCCGCTGCGGTCAGTGCTTAAGGAATGTCAGTGCTTTAAAGCCGCTTCCAGCGTGTTCTGCAGCAAGGTCGCGACGGTCATCGGTCCGACGCCGCCGGGCACTGGCGTAATCCAGCCGGCTGTGTCGAGTGCGGTCTTGAACTCGACATCGCCCGCCAGGCGGCCGTCATCCAGACGATTGATGCCGATATCGATCACGATCGCGCCTGGCTTGATCCAGGCACCCTGAATCATCTCCGGACGTCCCACCGCAGCCACCACGATATCTCCTTGGGCAACATGGCCAGGCAGGTCAACGGTGGCAGAGTGGCAGATGGTGACCGTGCAACCGGCGAGCAGCAGTTCCAGCGCCATTGGACGTCCAACATGGTTGGATGCACCCACGACCACCGCGTGTTTGCCGCGCAATGTCTCGCCGGTGCTTGCCAGCAAACGCATCACGCCATACGGCGTACACGATCGCAGTAGTGGGTTGCGCACGGCCAGTCGGCCGACGTTGTAGGGGTGAAATCCATCAACATCCTTGCCGGGCAGAATGCGCTCCACCACGGTTTCGGCATCGATGTGAGCCGGTAACGGTGCCTGCACCAGAATGCCATCCACGCTCGGATCCAGGTTCAATGTTTCGATCAGCGCCAGCAGATCGGCTTGCGAGGTGGATGCCGGCAAGTCGTGCGAGATGGAAATGACGCCGGATTTTTCGCATGCCAGGCGCTTGTTGCGGACATAAATGCTGGAAGCGGGATCTTCACCAAGCAGGATGACGGCAAGTCCGGGTGCACGCATGCCGGCTGCCAAACGGGTGTCGACCTGATTCTTGATGTCTTTGATCAGGCTGTCGGCAAGTGATTTGCCATCAATTAAGCGGGCGGTCATGGTGAAATGGCGCGAGAAAAATGTGCGCAAGAAATAAAACGTTGAATTCTAGCGAATGGCGACCATGCGTCGTTGCTTTTTCCCCTTTGCACGGTTATATTTCTGCGCCTTCGGGGTGTAGCGCAGCCCGGTAGCGCGCTTGCTTTGGGAGCAAGATGTCGGAGGTTCGAATCCTCTCACCCCGACCAAATAGTTCCCGGCTATAAAATTCCGAATGCCCGCGGGAATATCTGCCCGTAGCTCAATTGGATAGAGCACCAGCCTTCTAAGCTGGGGGTTACAGGTTCGATCCCTGTCGGGCAGGCCAAATTTGGTGTTGGTAGATCAAATGGCGGTGGTAGCTCAGTTGGTAGAGCACCGGATTGTGATTCCGGTGGTCGTGGGTTCGAAACCCATCCATCGCCCCAACTATCTTTTCAGTTTTGCCTTTTTTCCTGCTTATGCCTGACTTTATGTCAGACTTGTGGCATGGGTACGCCGGTTTGAGCGTACTTTTTCCTGTTGTTCGTTCGTGAGTGATTTGAGTGATGAAGATGACTCCTCAACTGTTGGCTCAGGAAGTCGAGACGCTGTTCAGTTTGCCTGATATTGCAATCCGGCTGAATGAATTGATCGATCTACCGAATACTTCCACCCAGGATCTGGTCGAGGTGGTGCAACTTGATGCCGGTATTGCAGCTACGGTGTTGCGGTTGGCCAACAGCGCCTGGTATGGCTTGCCTGCCAAGGTCGATACCATCTCGCGCGCTATCACGTTGATCGGGCAGCGAGCGCTTCGTGATCTGGTGTTGTCGACTTCAGTGATCAGGACTTTCAAGGGGATTTCCTCCGAGTTCGTCGATATGCGCGATTTCTGGGACAACAGTGTGACGTGTGGCGTGGTGACCCGGAATCTGGCGCAAAAAGTCGGTATGCGGGAAACGGAACGCATGTTTCTCGCCGGTTTGCTGCACAAGGTCGGGCGCTTGGTGTTTTATGCCAGCCGGCCTGTCCAATATCGTCAGGTTCTGCAAGATCGCCAGAATGGTGAGGCCGCGATCATTGAGGCGGAAAGGGCGGTTTTTGGATTTGACTATGCGCAACTGGGCGCGGCATTGCTGCGTTCCTGGCGGGTGCCTGCGGCGCTGGATGAAGTGATCGAATATCAACTGACTCCGCTGGATGCGCCAAATCAAGCTAAAGAGGCGGCCATCTTGCATATGGCGGCCGACATCGCTTTTCACATGGCGCCGGATATCAAGGCGCGTTTTCAGTTGGGTGAATACAACCTGACATTTCTCGAAAGCGCGTGGGATACGCTCAATTTGGAGCGGAATGTGTTGGCCGAAATCATGCAAACTTCGCTGATTCAGTCATTCGAGTTGCTGGAAATCATCAATCCGCCCGCTGCCGGCAGAGGTTGATCTGGCTGCTTCAGGTTTCGGTAGCGTCAGATTTGCCAGAATAGGCGTTGGCCATGATTTCAACGAAGCGCCGCGCCTGCGGTGACATGAAGCGGCCGCGCCGTAGTACCAAACCATAACTTCGTTGTGGAAAGTATTTGGTCAGGGGAATGCTGACCAGCTTTTCGTTGCCGGTCATGCAGATGTCGGTGACGATCGAAATTCCCATGCCGAGTTCGACATATTTCTTGATCACTTCCCAGCCGCCGGCTTCCAGCGTGACGGTGAAGGTCAGGTTGTTTTGCTGAAAAACGTATTTGACGATACGCCAGGTCGACAGATGCGACGGCGGCAGAATCAGGCCGTATTGGCTGACGTCAGCCAGCGTGACTTCCTTGCCTGATGCGACTTTCTCGGCCAGCGGGTGGCCCAACGGGGTGATCAGCATCGGGTCGTAGTTCACCACGGGCTTGTATTCGATGTCCTCTGGCACTTCCAGCATTGAGCCGATCGCGAAGTCGATCTCGTCCGAACGCAACATTTTCAATCCGTCGCGGCCGGTGACATTGAGTATCTTGAGTTGCACTTTGGGGTACATGGCAACGAATTGACGTACCGGTTCCGGCATGATGTAGAGGATGGTTGATTCGCCGGCACCGATTTTGAGTTCACCGGATTCCATCTTGCCGAAATGGGCGGAAAAGTTTTCCTGCAATTTGTCGATACCATCGACCAGCGGTTCGGCTAGCTGAAACAGGACTTCACCTTCCGGCGTCAGTTTCAAGTGGGGGCCGCGTCGTTCGAACAGGACCACTTCCATTTCGCGTTCCAGGGCCTGGATTTGCAGCGAAACGGAAGGTTGGGACAGGAACAGTTTTTCCGCTGCCTTTGATATGCTGCCGCAGCGGATGACCTGATAGAACGCGCGCAATTGCTTGAGCCGGTTGTTCTTGTAGTAGAGCTGCGAATCTGATGGCATAAGGAAGATTCCTGAGCAGGATTGATGCATTGCATCATTAATATGCTCAATGTTCAAGATTGAGATTATTGGTTGTTCGCAAGGCTGTCATTTTCAGCGGCTGCATTAAACTGTGCACTGCAGCAATTTCGGATTTAATGGCCTTTGGAATCTCCTATAGAATTGACTGATCAAGGAGAACGTATGGAAATGCTTTCAGGCGTGGCGATGGCGGGGATCTTTATGGCGATCCTGGGTAGCGCATTGGCCTGGATGTTGGCCCTGGCGAACAAGCGGCTTTATGTCTACGAAGACCCGCGTATCGGCGAGGTTGAGGAGATGTTGCCGAAGTCCAATTGTGGCGCTTGCGGCACTGCGGGCTGTCGCAACTTTGCCGAAAAGGTGGTTGCCGGGGAGATCATCCCGGCCAAATGCAGCGTCAATCCGCCCGAGATGAATGCCCAAATCGCCAACTTTCTCGGCGTCGCGATGGGCGAGGTCGAAAAGCAGGTGGCGCGTCTGGCTTGCGCCGGTGGCAGCCATGTCGCCTGGCAACGCGCTGAATATCAGGGTCTGGGCACCTGTCGCGCGGCCGCGACGGTGTCGGGTGGCGGCAAGGCTTGCGCCTGGGGTTGTCTGGGCCTGGGGGATTGCGAAGTGGAGTGCGAATTCGACGCCATCAGCATGAGCCAACATGGTTTGCCGGTGGTTGATGCCGATTTGTGCACGGCCTGCGGCGATTGCGTCGATGTCTGTCCCAAGGACTTGTTCTCTCTGCATCCGGTTAGCCACAAGCTCTGGGTCGCGTGCAAAAGCCAAGCTGAAGGCGATGTCGCCGAGGCGCAGTGCCAAGTGGCCTGCACCGCCTGCGGCAAGTGCGTGATGGATGCTGCGCCCGGTTTGATCCGCCTCGACAATAACCTGGCGACCATCGACTACAGCCGAAACGCGCAAGCGTCCATGGATGCGATTCAACGTTGTCCCACCGGGGCGATCGTCTGGCTGAATGATGGCCAGGGCATCAAAGGCCGCGAAGCCAAAAAGATTTTCCGCATCGAGGCGCTGCCGGTCAGCGCCAATGTTGTTTAAAAAGGTAATTTCGACATGATCAAAAACCCCCTTTCCAAGTTGCTTGGCAGCATGCATTTAATCGAGCCCGCCACTGCGGGCAAATCGGCTTCCGAGGCCAAAGCAGTCAAATATCCCGGCGTGCGCGATGCCATCGACGGCAACACGGCGGTGATCTTGGTCGAGCGCGAGGCCTCCGATGCCGCCGGCGCCTACCCAATCACGCCGTCCACCCAGATGGGCGAATACTGGGCCGAGGCTACCGCCGCGGGTCATGTCAATATTTCTGGTCGGCCGTTGATCTTTATCGAGCCGGAATCCGAACACGCTGCCGCCGGCGTTACCGCCGGCATGTCGATGTCCGGCCTGCGTGCGGTCAATTTCTCTTCCTCGCAAGGTGTCGCGTTCATGCACGAATCGCTCTACGGCGCGGTCGGCAAGCGTTTACCCTATGTGCTGAACATGGGCTGCCGGGCGATCACCAAGGCGACTTTGAACGTCCATGCCGGGCATGACGATTACCACTGCGTCGACGACACCGGTTTCATCCAGGTGATGGCCAAGAGTGCGCAAGAAGCCGCCGACCTCAACCTGATTGCGCGCAAGACCGCGGAACTGTCGCTGACGCCAGCCATCGTGGGCATGGATGGTTTCCTCACCACCCACCTGATCGAGCCGGTTCTGGTGCCGGAAAGAGGGTTGGTGGAGGAGTTTCTCGGTCATCCGGATGACCTGATCGATACCCCGACGCCGGCGCAAACCCTCATCTACGGGCCCAAGCGCCAGCGCATTCCAGCGTTATGGGATGTCGATTCGCCGATGGTCTCGGGCGCGGTCGCCAATCAGGACGCGCACATGCAGGCGACGGCGGCGCAGCGCCCGTATTTCTTCGACCACATCCCGGCGCTGATGGATCAGTGCATGGCCGAATACGCCGAACTCACCGGACGCAAATACAGCCGGGTCGATTCTTATCGCTGCGAAGATGCCGATTACCTGATTCTCGGCATGGGCTCGATGACGGTCCAGGCCGAAGCCGTCGCCGACTGGCTGCGCAATGAGCGCAAGCTGAAGGTCGGCGTGGTCAATCTGACCAGCTTCCGTCCTTTCCCGGGCGAATTGCTCGGCCATATTCTGAAAGGCAAGAAGGGGGTTGCCGTGCTCGAGCGCACCGACCAGCCGATGTCGGAAGACCTGCCGTTGATGCGCGAAGTGCGCGCCACGGTGAGCAAGTGTCTGGAAAACGGCAGCGCGGCCGGCGCCTATCCGGCCTATGCCGCCTACAGCCAACTCAGCGATATGCCGCGCATGTACTCCGGTTGTTACGGCTTGGGTTCGCGCGACTTGCAACCGGAGGGCTTGATCGCCGCAGTCGAGAACATGATCGAGAAGGGCGCGCATAAGAAGTTTTTCTATCTGTCGATCGACTTCGTTCGCGACCAGGCGGCTAACCCGAAGCAGGAAATCCATCAGCAGGCCATCCTTGCAGCCTACCCGCAGGTCAAGCAACTCGCGCTCAAAGGCTCGGAAAATCCCAACCTGATGCCGAAGGGCGGCATTGCCGTGCGGATGCACTCGGTTGGCGGTTGGGGCGCGGTCACCACCGGCAAGAACCTGGCGATGACACTGTTCGAGTTGCTCGGCTGGGACATCAAGGCGAATCCGAAATACGGCTCCGAGAAGAAGGGGCAGCCGACGACGTATTACCTCTCCGCTGCGCCGGACCCGATTCGGGTCAATTGCGAGTATTCCCAGGTCGATGTCGTGCTGTCACCCGACCCGCAAGTGTTCCTGCACACCAACGCGGTGGCGGGCCTGACCAAGGGCGGCGTGTTCATCATCCAGAGCAACCTGCCGGATGCAGACGCGCTATGGGCGACCTTCCCGCTGCATATCCAGAAGTATCTGGTCGACAATGAAATCAAGGTGTTCTATCTCGACGCTTTCAGCATCGCGCGGGAAGAATCCTCCAATCCGGAATTGCAATTGCGCATGCAGGGCAATGCCTTCCAGGGCGCGTTCTTCCATGGTTCGGACATCCAACAGCGCGCTGGTCTGACCGAAGAGCATCTGTTCAAGGCGATCGAAAACCAGCTCAACGACAAGTTTGGAAAAAAGGGCAAGCGCGTGGTTGACGACAACCTGCGCGTGGTCAAGCGCGGTTACACCGAAATCCATGAAATTCCGGCTTCGGTCAAACAGGTCGGCACACGTCAGTCCGCCGCCTTCAGCCTGACGCCGTCGCTGCCGATCATGCTCAAACGCATTCCGGAGAACCAGGGCAAGTTGACCAAGGCGGCCGATCCGCACCGATTCTGGGAACAGACCGGCAATTTTTATGTTTCCGGCAAGGGTTCCGACAACCTCGCCGATCCTTTCATGGGCATGGCGGTGTTCCCGGCAGTCACCGGGATCTATCGTGATATGACCCAGATTCGCTTCGAGCATCCGGTGTGGCTGGCGGAAAACTGCACCGCCTGCGGCAATTGCTACACGCATTGCCCGGATTCCGCGATTCCTGGCCTGGTCTCCACCGTCGGCGATATGCTCAACGCGGCGATCACCAATATCGAGATGAGCGGCCGCGTCACCCGTTTCCTGCGCAAGGGTTCGCGCAGTATCGAGAAGAAGTTGCGCGGCGTGCTGGACAAGGATGGACTCGACGTGCGCGCGCTGTTGCGGCAGGCGATCGAAGAAGCCATGCACGAAGACCCGAATCAGGGCAATGCGGCGATGGAAGAGGAATTCCATTTGCTGGAAAAGGAGATTGGCGAGTTCCAGTTCGCCACCACCAAACCCTACTGGACCAACAAGGAGAAGAAGAACAAGGGCAGTGGCGGTCTCTTCTCGATTACCGTCAACCCCTACGCCTGCAAGGGCTGCGCGCTGTGCGTCGAAGTTTGCGAGGATGACGCCCTGAAGATGGTCACCCAGACCGCCGACAGCGTCACCCAGCTCAGGAAGGACTGGAGCTTCTGGCTCGATCTGCCTTCAACGCCGAAGGAATACAGCCGGATCGACAATCTGGATGAAAAAATCGGCGCCCTGGAAACCCTGCTGCTCGACAAGCTGAACTACAGCTCGATGGCTTGCGGCGATGGTGCCTGTCTCGGTTGCGGCGAGAAAACCATCCTCCATCTGTTTACCTCTACCGTTACCGCACTGATGCAGCCGCGCGTCGCGGCATTCGTTGAGAAACTGGATGGCTTGATCGTCGGTTTGGAACGGCATTTGCGCATGAAGCTGACCGAGACCGTGGATCTCTCCGATACCAGTGCGGTGCTGGCGGCGGTGGAATCGCATCGGGGCGAGGATCTGACCCTGGCCAATTTGTCGGAAAGCCTGAAGCAGGAAAACCATCTCCAGCCGATCGACCCGCAATGGCTGAAGTGGATAACCCAATTACTGGCCCGCCTGAAAGACCTCAGGTGGCGTTATGTCGAAGGCCCGACCCAGCGTGGTCGCGCCGCCATGGGTATTGTCAACTCGACTGGTTGCACCTCGGTCTGGGGCTCGACTTATCCGTACAACCCGTATCCCTTCCCGTGGACATCGCATCTGTTCCAGGATTCGACATCGGTCGCGCTGGGCTTGTTCGAAGGCCACATGGCGAAGATGGCGGATGGCTTCAAGGCGGTGCGCATGGCTGAAATCGAGCTTACCGGTGGCTACAACCCGGCGATTCACCAAGCTGAATTCACCTATTACAACTGGGAAAAATTCAGCGAGGAAGAATGGCATCTGTGTCCGCCGGTGGTCGCCATTGGCGGTGACGGCGCGATGTACGACATCGGTTTCCAGAACCTGTCGCGCGCCTTGATGTCCGGCATGCCGGTGAAGGTTCTGGTGGTCGATACCCAGGTCTATTCCAACACTGGAGGTCAAGCCTGTACTTCCGGCTTCATCGGCCAGGTGGCGGATATGTCGCCGTATGGCAAGAAAGACCACGGCAAGAAAGAAATCCGCAAGGAAATCAGCCTGATCGGCATGGCGCATCGTTCCGCTTTCGTCGCGCAGAGTGCCATTTCGCATCCCACCCACATGATTGAAAGCTTTATCGACGGCCTCAATTCGCGGCGTCCGGCGCTGTTCAACATGTACGCGGTGTGCCCGCCGGAGCATGGCGTTGGCGACGATACCTCGGTGCTGCGTTCGAAGGTGGCGGTGGAATCAAGGGCTTACCCGTTGTTCCGTTACAACCCCGATCTGGGGGTTGAGTTCAGCGCCAGCGTGAGTCTGGAAGGCAACCCGGATATCGACGCCGAGTGGCCGTCCTACAGCTTGTCCTACCTCAATGAGGATGGCGTCGAGGCCAAGCTGGAGATGCCGATGACCTTCGCCGACTTTGCCCTGGGTGAAGGCCGCTTTGCCAAGCAGTTCCGCAAAGCGCCGAGCGAAACCTGGAACGACGACATGGTGTTGCTGGCCGATTTCCTGAAGCTCGGCGCCGACGATCGGGACGGCAAATTCCCCTTCATCTGGGCGGTGGACAAGAAGCAGGCGCTGATGCGCGTGCTGGTGTCGGCGGAACTGGTGAACTCCTGCGAGGAGCGGCAGAATTTCTGGCAGCAGTTGAAGGATGTCGCCGGCCTCAACCAGGCGCCAGTGGATGAAGCCGCGATCGCCGAACGGGCGCGTGCCGAGTTGCTCGGCCAGATCAGCGCCAGCCTGGCCAATTTCGGAACCGCCATGCCGGTGTCGGGCGCGGCCAATCTATCTGCGGCAAGGGTTTCCGGCGCGCCCGCCAGAGGTGCCGACGGTTACGAGCCGGTCTGGATCGATACGCCGGAATGTACTGCCTGCGACGAATGCACCAAGCTGGCGCCGAAAGCCTTTGCCTACAACGCAGACAAGAAGGCCGTCATCATTGATCCCAAGGGCACCTCCTTCGCCAACCTGGTCAAGGCGGCGGAGAAGTGCACCGCCGGCGTGATTCACCCGGGCACGCCATGGAACCCGAACGAGCCAGGTCTCGACAAGTTGGTCGCGCGGTCGGCGAAGTACAACTGATGGGTGTGTGAGAAGTGAAACGTGAACAGTGACCGCGTGAACCGATTCCGTAGGGTGCGCCGTGCGCACCCTTGGACGTGAGTCGGTACGCGCGGCGCAACCCTACCAGCCAACTTCAATGAGCTTCTTCCCTTTCTTCCAACGCCACACATTCGCGCGCGGCATTCACCCCGACGCGCACAAGAGCACTGCTGGTAGCCCGATTCGTCGGTTGCCGTTTGCGCCGCGAATGATCCTCCCCCTCGCGCAGCACATCGGTAAGCCGGCGTTGCCCACCGTCGTGGTCGGCCAGGAGGTTGTCCGGGGCGAACCGATCGCCAAACCGGATGGATTTGTTTCATTGCCGCTGCATGCGCCAGCCGATGGCGTGATCGAAGCCATCGACCTGCGCCCCAGCGTGCGCGGTCCCTGGGTGCCGGCGATTACCTTGCGCGCGTATGAGGCGTCGACGCAGGAAGTGCGCTGGGGTCAGCCACGCGACATCGACGCGATGACACCACAGCAGATTCTCGCCGCGATTCAGGATGCCGGCATCGCCGGCATGGGCGGTGCGGCGTTTCCGGCCCACGCCAAGCTGATTCCGCCGAAAGGCGCGATGATCGAGACGCTGATCGTCAACGGCGCCGAGTGCGAGCCGTATCTCACCTGCGATCATCGGGTGATGCTGGAATACACCCAGGACGTCATGCTCGGAATTCGCCTGGCGATGCGTGCCTGCGGCGCCAAGCGCGCCATCATCGGTGTCGAGGACAACAAGCCGGACGCCATCGCCATGCTGCGTGCGGGGCTGCCGGCGGATGGCGCGATCAGCGTCGAAGCGGTGGTGACCAAGTATCCGCAGGGTGCCGCCGATACTCTGATTTATGCCTTGACCGGGCGGGAAGTGCCGATCGGCGAGCGCACTTCGTCAATCGGCGTGCTGCTCAGCAATGTCATGACCATGGCCTACATCGGCCGCTTGGTGCCGGCCGGCCAGGGCGTCATCGAACGTGTGGTCACCGTGACCGGCCTGGGTGTCGCGCGGCCAGGCAATTATCTGGTGCCGCTGGGTACGCCGCTGCGTTATCTGCTCGACTTCGCCGGCGCTGTCGCTACCGATCGGCAGATCATTCTGGGCGGTCCGATGATGGGCGAATCGGCGGCTTCGCTTGATGTTTCCACCATCAAGGGCACCTCCGGCGTGCTGGTGATTCCCCAGCCACCGCCCGCGCAAGGCCGGATTTATCCGTGCATCAAGTGCGGCGAATGCGTCAACGTCTGCCCCAAGGGCTTGAATCCTTCGATGCTCGGCATGCTTGCCGCGCGCGGGGAATACGAGTCGATGGCCGAATATCACATCAGCGAATGTTTTGAATGCGGCAGTTGTTCCTACGTCTGCCCCTCCCATATTCCTCTGGTACAGCAGTTCCGCGTGGCCAAGGGCATGCTCAGAAAAAAATGAAATCTTCCATGACCCCGGGCATTGAATTACGCACCTCGCCGCATGTGGTGAAGGGCAACAGCGTTGAAAAAATCATGTTCCACGTGGTGTTGGCGTTGTTGCCCATCGTCGTGTTTTCGGTCTGGCAATACGGCGTTTCTGCGCTCGCCTCGCTGGTCACCATCAGCTTGGTCTGTATCGGCAGCGAACGCCTGTTCAACCGCCTTTCCGACCAGACCAGCACCTTGTCCGATTGGTCGGCGACGATCACCGGCCTGCTGTTGGCGTTGAGTCTGCCGCCGGCGTTTCCGCTCTGGATGGGTGCGGTCGCTGGTTTTGTTGCCATCGCGCTGGGCAAGGCGTTGTTCGGCGGCATCGGCTACAACGTGATGAACCCGGCGCTGGTCGGTCGTGCGTTCGTGCAGGCTGCGTTCCCGGTCGCCATTACTACCTGGATACCGGCCTTCGCACCGAATCGTTTCAACGAATTCGCACCGACCACCTTCACCATGCCGCTGATGATGCCGCCGGATATTTCCGTTTGGGCGAAGCAGGCGCTGGATGGCTTCACCGGCGCCACGCCGCTGGCGATCTGGAAGTTTGACAATGTGCTGGCGACGCCGGCGGACTTTCTCAGCGGCAGCGTCACCGCCTCGACCGGCGAGACCTCGGCGATTCTGATTCTGCTGTGCGGCATTTATCTGGCGGCGCGCAAGTTTCTTGACTGGCGGATTCCAGTCGCGGTACTCGGCAGCGCGGCATTGACCGCGCTGGCGTTCCAGATCATCGACCCCAACCGCTATCCTGACCCGCTGTTTGTGCTGCTCTCCGGCGGTTTGATGCTGGGCGCGGTATTCATGGCCACCGACATGTCGACTTCCCCAGTGACGCCCAAAGGCGTCTGGATCTACGGTGCGTTGATTGGTGTGGTGACGGTGATGATTCGTTATTTCGGCGGCCTCACCGAAGGCGTCATGTATGCGATTTTGATCGCCAACGCGCTGGCGCCGTTGATCGACCAGGTGACGCAGCCCAGGGTGTTTGGTCAGATCAAGATCAAACAAGCCAAACCCGATCCGGCGCGAGGAGACAAGACATGAACGAAGCCTCCGCCATGCAACCCGCCACGCCGAGCGCGGCAATGATTCGCACCCTGGGCATTGTCGCCACGGTATGCGGCATTCTGATTGTCAGCGCTTACGAAGGCACACTGGATGCGGTCACCGCGAACAAGAAACTGGCGCTGGAGCGCGCGGTGTTCAAGGTCATTCCCGGCGCTGCCAGCGTCAAGGAGTTTGTCGCCGGCAGTGGCGGCATCACGCCGGCCGGCGCCAGTGTGCCGTCAGGATCGGTGAAGTTTTATGCCGCCTACGATCAAGCCGGCAGCCTCAAGGGGGTCGCTGCCGAAGGCGCTGCCAAAGGCTATGCCGACACGGTGCGCGTGATGTACGCCTACGATATGACGCGCCACGTGATCACTGGATTCGGTCTTGTTTCGATGCGGGAAACACCAGGCATCGGCGACAAGATCATCACCGACGCCGCTTTCCAGAAAAACTTCATCGCGTTGGATGCGACCCTTACCGCCGACATGAAATCGCTGGCGCATGCGATCAAGACGGTGAAGCACGGCAGCAAACAGAATGCCTGGGAAATCGACGCCATCGCCGGTGCCACGGTGACTTCCAAGGCGGTTGGCAAGGGCATCAACGACAGCGCGCAGAAACTGTTGCCGCTGCTGTTGCCGCACATGAATACGCTGCACGGAGGGAATTGAACATGGCCATGCCTGGAAAAACGCAACGCTCAAATTTGGAAGAACTGCTCGAAGGCATCTGGAAACAGAACCCGGTGTTCGTCATGGTGCTGGGAATGTGCCCGGTGCTGGCGGTATCGGTTTCAGCCGTCAACGCGCTCAGCATGGGCCTGGCGACGACCTTCGTGCTGCTCGGATCCACCTTGCTGGTGTCGCTGTTGCGTAATGTCATCCCGAAGGAAGTCCGCATTGCGACCTACATCCTGATCATCGCCACCTTCGTCACCGTGGTCGATTACCTGATCCAGGCGATCAGCTTGGCGGTGTATGACGCGCTGGGCGCATTCATCCAACTGATTGTGGTGAACTGCATCATTCTTGGCCGTGCCGAGGCGCATGCGTCGAAGAATCCGCCGCTGACCACGGTGCTGAATGCGCTCGGCATGGGCGCGGGCTTCACCATCGGCTTGCTTGCGCTCGGTTCGGTGCGCGAAATCCTCGGCGCCGGCAAGCTGTTCGGCAACGCGCTGTTCGGGCCGGAGTTCCAGCCCTGGGTGGTGATGGTGCTGCCACCGGGCGGTTTTTTCGTACTCGGTGCCTGGCTGTTGCTGTTCAACTGGCTGAACAGCCGCAAGACCAAGGCCACCACGTTGCCGCCCACCTCGCTGCCTTCTGCAGAGGGCCACGCCCATGTCTGAAACGCTGGGTCAAATCTTCATCAGCACCTTGCTGGCCAACAACCTGGTGTTGGCCATGTTCCTCGGCCTGTGCCCGTTCCTGGGCGTATCGGCGCGGTTGAATACCGCGTTGCCGATGGGCGCGGCGACCACTTTCGTGATGGTTGTCGCCAGCTTGTGCGCGTTTGCGCTGAACTGGCTGGTGACCGCTTTCAATCTGGAATTCCTGCGCCTGATCTCGTACATCGTGATCATTGCCTCGGCAGTGCAACTGGTGGAAATGGTGCTGAAAAAATACAGCCCGGTGCTGTTCCGCGCGCTGGGTATTTATTTGCCGTTGATCACCACCAACTGTGCCGTACTCGGCATCGCGCTGTTCCAGACCGCGCGCGAATACAGCTTCACCCAGTCGCTCACCTTTGCCGTTGCCGGTGGCGCCGGCTTCACGCTGGCCTTGCTGTTGATGGCTGGCCTGCGTGAGCGCTTGCGTCTCGCCATCGTGCCCAACGTGGTGCAAGGTACGGCGCTGTCATTGATGCTGGCTGGCCTGCTGTCGCTCGCCTTCATGGGCTTCGCCGGCCTGGGGTCGGGCGGATGACCTACCTGGTGACGATCGTTTTGATCATGGCGGTGGCGTTGTTCGGCATCACGGTCGATCGGCTCTATCGCTCGTTTTCCCGGCGCAACCCGCAACTCGGGCCGTTCCGTGATGTCGACAAAGGCTGCGGCAGTTGCTCGGGTAGCAGCGAGTGCAGCAGCGGGAGTTGTTCAAGCTACCCTGAATGAACCCATCGGGTGAGGTAGCAATGCTGTAGGAGCGTCCGCTTGCGGCGCGATCGTTGCGGGATCGCGCCGCAAGCGGACGCTCCTACGGTGCGGACAACTGCCGGATTTAGATTAAACCGTTCAGCGCAACAACCCGAACACAACGACCAGCAACGCCACCAGCGCGATGCCAGCGAAGAGAATGTCCCAACGCCGCGGTTTGCCCGACTGCAGTTTGAGCTGAAGTTCAAGTTCTTCGACACGCATCAACAGGGCCGCGCTGACCCCATCCAGGCGGGTAACCTGCGCATGTGCCTGATTCGTCATGCTCTCGCAGCGGGCGAGGCTCTCATTCAAGTGACCGAGTTGCTGCCCCAGTTGTTGAGTCAGCCGCTCTGACATCTCGCTTTCGCTGACTTGCAATGTCGTCAGCGTTTTTTCGAACTGCGCCGCCAGGGTTTTTACTGCTTCAGCATTGTGGGTGACCGCCGCCTGCAATTCCGTAATCTGCTGGCTGATGAGTTCGCCCGACGCCTCTTCACCCTTGCGACGGGTAAAGGCAGGAATCGCTGCCGCGACGATATTGCTGACGTAGGGTAGGGCAGCTTTCAGAACGGGCAGCCAGACAGCCATGGTTCGGATTCCGATCGAAGAAGGTTATTGGCGGGTCTTTTCTTCTTTCTTGATTTTCTTGGCTTCCTTCTTTTCTTTCATCGTCTTGGCGGGTTCTTTCTTTGCTGCTTTCTTGCTTTCCTGGCCTTTCATGGTCTTCTCCTGAAAACATGTTCCGTGACGACATGCCCCGGTGCTTTCCAATGATAGGCGTGGAAGTGGATTCAGCCTAGCAGTGCAGGCTGGCTTCAGTTTTTACGCATACAGCTTTTACGTATGCAGCTTCAACCCATTCAACTTCTACGCAAACAGTGGCGGCACCCGTGCCGCGAGTTGGTGACGTTGGCCGCAGAGGCGTCGCCGGCCAGCGCCATGTGTTGCAGCGTTCGTTCTCTCGCTTCGAACAGCGTCACCGCATGACCGGTGACCGCGCAGTTTGGCCGCCGCCTGTCGGATGATTCCGCCGCCGACAGCACCTGGTTCAACCCAGCTGAATAGCCGGTTACATACCATGCTGGTGCGGGCATTGGACGAAAACGAGGCCGCGCCTTACCGAGTGCTCGCCAGTGGCAAGGGCAAGGGGAATCGGTGTGAACTGGGGTTGGAGAGAGAAGACATCAGTATTGTGGGAATGCCGAATCGATTGTGAACGAGTTCATCGCGGAACGTCGCATGGAGCCGGCAAAGGAATGACATCCTGTGTCCTTGATGCTTCCACTGTGCTGGCCTGGCTTTGGCAGGAGGATGGCGGCATGTGCGTGGCCGGATTGCTCGGCAGACTGGAGCGGGAAGTGGTCCCTTACCGTCAGGCTGACGCGACTGAAACCGCCCGGCTCGTAGCGACCCTGAAGCAGGAAGCCGTGCAGCCCGGCGATCTTGTCATCGTTACTCTACCAGCACTTCTGGCGGCATGAATCGTCGAACGGGGCACATAGGGCGGAAAAAACTAAGGCGCCTTCCGGTCGAAAAATCGAATCACAAATTCAATGCGTTATTCAGTGCCTGGCGCAAAGCATCGACGGATTGAGGTTGATAGAGTTTGCCACCCGGTTTTCCATCACCAGTGAACAGCATGACTGTGCCGTCGCTGGCTCCGTGTTTGTTGGCAAAAGCCTGGCCGTCAGCCATGCCCAGATGCGCAACCAAGAAATCAACCTTGCCGGCATAGTCGGCGCGAATCTCGTTCATCAGTTCCATCACCGCCATGCCACCGGCGTAATTCATGTCATACGCCAACACCAGCGTTGGCTGACCAGATCCGATGCGAGATAAATCAGTGGGGTAAGCGCCGCTGGGTAATTGAGTCCAGATAAAGCTGCCAACACCAGCCATGATCAATAACGTGATCAAAAATTTGCTCCAGCCAGACAAAGGCTTCGGCAGCGTCTTGGTATTGTTTTCGGTCATTGATTTTTCCTGGTTTCGAAAAGAAGAACAAGTGCGTCAGTGATTGTCGGTGCACAAAGATTGAACAGTTTAAAACAATCTTGGAAACCATTTACTGCTCCTCAGCCCTCGGCGGTGAATCCGAAGCACATTTTCGCAGCTCGCACTTTGCTAGCTCGCGCAATTGAAGCTGGCAATTTGGATGCCTCCTACGTTGATATAGACCGCAAGCACCGTGGTTCTGCTCTCAACTACGACCTGTACGATGCGAAAGACGGCATCGCTCTCTACCAGCAGCGCCACACCGTCTGCACGAAGTTTGGCAACAGCCCAGCCAAGGACTATTTTCTGGTTCGTCGCACAGGGCGCAAGGTCTCTGTAGAGCAACTGGATGCCTAAGCTAAAGCCAGGGTAGTCAAACTGGCTAAAGCAAGTAGCACCCTCGGCGAAGTTATCAACACGCTCACCGGCAAGGCTAAGCGTCCGCTGAAAGCGAAAGCCCCTGCGAATGCATTAGACGATCTAACAGCGGTGTCCGCTCCTCTTCAGGAATCGGCGGTAGTTGGTGTCGGTGCGACATCTGAATTTGCTCTCGGATACCCCTTTCTTGTGATACAGCACTTCAACTTGATGCGATAACTTTATGAGAGATAAAAGAGATTTATTGAGTGGTTACCAGAACAAATTTGCCCTGGAGCCGGGCC
>Ga0105047_10000915_pt1 | contig 51906 bp, 48 predicted proteins | sample MAT04_FD_78384 | JGI IMG/M metagenome (GOLD analysis project Ga0105047, IMG submission 78384) | Freshwater microbial communities from Lake Fryxell liftoff mats and glacier meltwater in Antarctica - MAT-04 (megahit assembly) | ecosystem: Environmental > Aquatic > Freshwater > Ice > Liftoff...
ATGGCCTGCTGCTCGTCCTAGGTCGGCGTCTGCGTTTCCCATACGCGGCTGCTGCGCTGCGTAGACCATCCCGCCGGGGATCGACGCCTCCGCGCTCCCCTGCATGAAGCCGTCCTTGAGGTTCTCGAGGCGCTTCCAGAAACTGTCGTCCCCCTCGAAGCCAGAGAGGTCGATTCGACGGATCGGGTTGTTGCCGGCGTACGCGTAGAGGTTGAGGTTGTCGCCAAGGTGTTCGTCGAGCGAGGGCACCGAAGCGAGCAGCGGGTCTGGCGAGACCCACCGACGGAGGCTGGGGTCGTACGTGCGCGCGCCGAAGGAGCAGGTGCCCACCGCTTCGTCGGGCTACGCGCCCGCGAAGCCGTGCTTCGGCGACGCGAGCGTCGAGTAACCCGCGAGCTTCTTGCCCCACGCGTCGTACTCCGCCTCCTTCGTGAACGTCGCCGTGCCCACGTCTCGTAGACGAGCGTGACGGTCGCGACCGCGTCCGAGCCCTCGCTCACCTGCGCACGCGTGACCTCGGCGCGCGCGAGGTCGCGGAGCACCTCCGAGCGGGTGCTCTCTCGCTTCTTCACGAGCGCGTCGAACGCTCGCAAGAGCGAGCCTTCCATGGCCACACCGAACCTCACCAGATCGTCGCGCTTCTGCACGCGCAAATCCTACACGAGGCCCCACGCCAGCGTCCGGTGGGCTGGCGCCCCTACTCCGCGATGCGGATGTCGGAGCGCCCCGGCTGGCCCGGTGAGCCGTTCGAGCCGTTCGCTCCGGGCGAGCCCGCCGAGCCCGCCGAGCCGGGTGAGCCGCCCGAGGCGTACTGCGTGTGCCCCTTGTAGTCGGTGCACGACGCACCGCTGCCGCCCGCCCCGCCCGCGCCGCCCTGCCCGCCGGAGCCGCCGCGGCCACCGGGGCCACCGGGGCCGCCCTCGCTACGGACGATCCTCTTCACGATGGCACCGACCACCGCGCAGTCGCCCGTCGTGCACGCGACGTTCGCGAACACGTCGCCGCCGGGACCACCTGGCCCACCGGGGCCGCCCGGACTGCCGTTGCCGCCCGGACTGCCGTTGCCGCCATTGCCGCCGCGGCCTCCCGGACACGACGCCGACGAGCCCGCGGAGCCTGCCGAGCCGTTCGAGCCCGCGGAGCCGTTCGAGCCCGCAGAGCCTGCGCCACCACGGCTCGCGATGACGAACGAAGCGAGGTCCTCGGCCTCGACGACACCGACGACCTTCGCCGTGGCGCTCGTGACCTCGAACACGATCCGCGGCGAGTAGCGGCGCTCGATCGTCACCTTCAGGTCGGGACCACGACCCGACGGAGGGCCCGAGAAGATCAGCGGCTCCGGCCTCTCGAAGACGATCGGCCATTCGATCGTGAGCAGGGTTCGCCCGCTGATCTCGAAGGGCAACGGCAGATTCGGTGTATTGTACACGAGACGCATCGCGTCACGGCTCGCCACGCGCTCGACGAAGTGGAGGAGGCCCTCGGAGTCGACGTAGACGACGGGAACCTTCGGGCGCAGATCGACGGGGGCGATGCAGGGCGTGACGTCGAGCGCGTCGGGCGGAGCGCACAGCGTGACGGGCTCGTCGTACCCGGGCACGCGAGCGTGGAACGAGCCACGCAGGTTGATCGACGGGATCACGGTCGCGCCCGGCTGCTTGCCCTCGTAGGCGAGGAGCGTCGCCGTCTGCTCGAGGATGTTCTGGCGCACGAGGACGCCGCGCACGCGGACGCGCTCCTCGTCGATCCACGCGCTGGTGGGCGCGACCTTCGCGACGTCGATCGGGTACCGGCCCGTCGCGAGCACCACCGTCTCGACCTCGGCGGCATGATCGCGCACGACCTTCAGAGGTGAGGACGCGATGTGGAGGCGCACGATCCGCCGGCGTGCCTCGAGCTGCATCGTCGCGTCCGGCACGCGCATCGCGACGCGACGGAGCATCGCCTCGTCCTTCTTCGCGAAGAGCTTGTCGAGCGCGGGCACCGCGAGCGGCTCGCCGTCGAGGAGGCCCTCGTCGAGCTCGATCGCGACGATGACGTCCTTGCCGTACTTCGCGCCCACCGGGCCGAGCTTGCCGTTCTTCAGCGCGGCGCGCAGCGCGGCGACGTCACCGGCGACCTGCTTGGGGCGCGGGCTCGTCCCGCGCGGGCGCAGCATCATCGCGCGGTGGACGGCCTCGAGCTTCGCTTGCTCCTTCTTGTCCGTCTCGATGGCGCCGCGGGAGAGCAGCGCGTGGTGGCCCTTCACCATCGCCTCGAGCAGGCGCGCGGACTCGAGCGCCGGGAGGCTCTCGAGCATCAGCATGGAGCAGCGCTGCCAGAGATCGGGAGTGACCGCGCCGTCGACGAGCGCGTCCGTCAGCGCCCGGAAGTCCGCCTGCCCGGAGCGCGCGAAGTGCGGCCCCTGGCTCCGGCGGTCGCACGCGGTGGCGGTCGCGCCCGACTGCGCGAGGTAGTGGACGAGCGCGTCCCCGGAGCCCGCTCTCGACATCTGCTCGGCCGTGAACGGCATGGGATAGCGCGAGCCGCACCCTCCGCCCGCAAGCAGGAGGAGCAAGAGGATGATGCGGAGGACGAAGGTGCTCATCCCCTCTCGTCCGGCAGCGGCGAAAGGATGTTGAGCGGCACCGAGCGGCGGATCGGCGTCAGGAAGATCTGGATCGGCGAGCGGCACTCGGCGCTCGGCTCGTCCTTCGTGGCGCGGTCGCAGCTCGCGGCGTCGCCGGCCGCGCGCAGCACCGAGCGCGACTGGGCGCTCGACGCACCGGCGCCGGTGTTGCCCACGGAGACGCCCGCGCTCACCTTCGCGGCACCGCCGGCGACGAGCTTGAAGGCCCCGATGCTCAGCGCCGTCACGAGGTGCGTGGCGCGCGAGCACTCGGCGCCGCTCGTCGCGTCCTCCGCGGCCTTGCCCACGAGCTGGAGCTGGCCCGACACCGTGGTCTGCACGTGGAGCGAGCCCGACGTCTTCAGCTGACCGGAGAGTGCGGCCGCGCCGAGCGGGAGCTTGGCGTAGAGATCGTCCTCGTCCTGGATGTCGGTGGTGTCGGTGGAGAGGGTCGTCTTCTTCCACGCGTACGAGCCGGCGAGGCGGCAGCGATCGACGATCTTGAGCTCGCAGCCGGAGTACTCGACGGCGACGGCGCCCGCCTGGAGCATCGCCTCGAGGCGCGCCTTGTAGGGCGCTGGCCACTCGGTCACGAGCGGCTGCTCGCGGCTGGCGGCGACGCTGCACTTCGCGAGGTGCGACGTGTCGTGTCCCTCGTTGGGCATCGCGCTCCTCGCGCGGAGCGGCTGCCCGCAGCCCGACGCCGCGAGCGCGAGCGCGAGCGCGAGCGAGCAGAGGCCTAGCGGCGCGGCGAGGACGAGGGCCAGGGCGCGGGGGCTCATTCCCCACTGCTTAGCCGAGATTGGCCGGTGCCGCATGTCCATGCGATGCCGATAGCTACGACGGCCGGGCGCGCTTCGCGTTCGAGGCGGCCTCGGGCGCCTCCTCCTCGAGGGCGATCGGCTCCCGCATGTGCACGGCGTCGCGGAGCGGCGCCCCGCTCGCGAGCGCGAGCGCGGCCTTGGCACGCACGGCGAAGGGGCCTTCCCCATGACGCGCGGCGGAGTCGAAGCACACCATCGCGTCGTCGACGCTGCCGTTCGCGCGAAGCGAGCGACCGAGAAAGAACTGCGCAGCGGTCCACTCCCGCGGCTCGCCGTCGTAGCCGTCGATGCCTGCGAGCACGCCGTCGAGCACGGCGACGGCGTCCTCGTGGCGGTCCGCGAGCGAGAGCGCGACGCCGAGGCGGACGCGCATGAACCAGCGCTTCCCTGCGGGATAGTCGGGCTGCGCCTCCGACTCCTCCACCGCCTTCTCGACCTCCTCGACGCCGAGCTCGGGCTGTCCCGCGTGGGCCGTCGCGTAGCCCTGCTGCCCGAGGACGCCGGGACGCGTGACCTCGGAGAGAGCGTCGCGATCGATCTGCGCGAAGGCGTCGCGAGCCTCGGCCCAGCGCTCGAAGTAGAGGAGCATCTCGGCGTCGCCGAGCTGGCGATTCGCCCGCTCGAAGGCGGTCCGCGGCGGATCGCTTCCTTCCATCAGGCGCCTCCACCGTGCGGCCTCCTCCATGTCGCCGTTCACGTGAGCCGTGGAGTAGCGCGCGGCGACGAGCATCCCGCGATTGAAGATGAGCGCGAAGGCGATGCCTGGGAGCCCGAGGGCGATCATCGTGAGCGCCTTCACGAGCGGCGAGAGAACGAGACCGAGCGCGCTCGCGACCAGCGGTAGCACGAGCGGCACCGCGAGCAGCCCGAACAGGAGCGGCAGCATGACGAGCAGCGGCCGCCGGTGGACGCGAAGCCGGCGCAGGACGGACATCGCCGTCCTGTCGAACCACCCGAACTCGTCGGCTCTCCGCTCGGGCGCCCCCATGCGTCCATCCTAGCTCCTCATCAGTGCGACGAGGCCGAGACCGCGGCCTCGAGCTCAGCCTCGGTCTGGTCCGGCCCGCCGACCCAGCGGATGCGCCCCTTGCGGTCGGCGACGAAGGTGATCGGCATGTCACTCACGCGAAAGCGTCCGGAGAGCGCATTGCCGGTGTCGTGCACGATGGGAAACCGGAGCCCGTACATGGTCGCGACGTCGCGCGCGTCGGACTCGCGCTCGTCCTCGTCGACGCCGAGGACGGCGACCTCGGGATGGTCGCTCGCGAACTTCTGGAACCAGGGCAGGCTGCGCTTGCAGGGCTCGCAGTACTTGGCGAAGAACTTCACGACGACCACCTTGCGCCCGCGCGCCTCGGCGGTGTCGAAGGTCGCGCCGTCGAGCGTGCGCCGCTTCACGTCGGGCAGCGCCTTCGCGTCGAGCGCCGACGGCCCAGAGGGCGAGAGCGCGTTCTGCGGATACGACGGCGGCATGACCGCCGAGCACCCGCTGCCGAGGAGCGCGAGGAGCGCGAGGAGCGCGAGGCCGAGGACGACAGCGACGTGAGGCGTTCGGCGCATGGGCTCGCGCCAATCTCTCACGGTTCCTCGCGCACGGAGAGGCTCACTTGCCGGCGGGCTTGCACGTGCAGTCGAGGCAGCCGTGGTCGGCGCACGTTCCGCACGAGGCCTTCACGCGCTCGCGGAGCGCGGCGCGCGCGCGGTGCACGCGGACGGCCGCATTGTTCGGCTCGACACCGATCTCCGCAGCATAGCCCTGCACGCTGCTCCCCTCGACCTCGATGCGCTCGAGCGCCTCCGCGTACTCGGGCTTGAGGGTCGCCGACAGGGCTCGCACGCACGCGCATACGGTGGCGTTCATCTCGACCGCGGGCTCGCCCTCGTTCTCGAGCTCCTGCGCGAACTTCGCCAACGCGCGCTCGGCGGCGCCGCGACGTCGATGGTGATCGATCACGGCGTTGCGGAGCATGCGGTAGAACCACGCGGTCGCCGACTCTCCGTCGCGCAGCGTGTCGGCCCGCTCGACGCTCTTCACGAACGCCTCCTGGAGGATGTCCTCGGCGACGGCTCGGCTCCCCACCTTGCGCTCGAGAAAGCGCAAAAATTCACGATGACTACCGACGAGCTTCTCGGTGACTGCGGCAGACGGAGCGGCTTCGGCGGATTCCATTGGCAGGAAGTGTAATGCCTGGCGGAGGGCTGCGTCTGCATGGGTGAGCGCCGATGGTGCTCCCCCGGAAGAGGAAACGACGCCGCGCGCGCCCGTGTGGAGGGCGCCGCGGCGACGATGGGCTCGACTGTGGTGCGGGTGGCCCCGCGCCTGATCAGTACTGACGGGGCGGGTCGAACGGCGACGGGACGGGTGCCGGCGGAGCGCCGTACTGCTGGAACTGCGGAGGCGCGGCGGGCGGCACCGAGTGGTAGCCGGGCGCGTTGATCTGCGGCATGGGCGGGGCGCCGTAGGCGGCCTGCGGAGCGCCGTAGGGGCCCGCCTGGAGCTGCTGCGGCGGCGGCTGGTACGAGACCGGCGGCGGGCTGTACTGCTGCGGCGCTGCGTTGAGAGCCGGCATTCCGCCCTGCTTCATCGACTGCGCGGCCGTGGCGATCGCTCGCGCCCCCTGCATGTTGTTCTTCATCGGCGCGAGGAGGCCGAAGAGCGTGTTGGTGATGACCATCTTGAGCGCGATCGGACCGCGCTCGCCGTTGCCGACGACCTTGAGCTTCTTCTTGAGGAAGAGGCCGGTGACCTTCGCCTCGGCGACGTTGTTCCACGTCATCGAGTCGACCTGGTGCAGGCGCTGCACCATCGGCTGGAGGAAGCTGAAACGGTGGTCGACCAGGATGAGGCGCTGGTCGGTGGCGAGGACCAGGTACTGGCGACGGATCATGCCGAAGGCCCACCACGGCATGTAGCCGGTGACCGTCTGGCCGAGGAGCTGCTCGCCCGGATTGAGGATGCCACGAGAAAGAAGCTGGACGTGCAGATCGCTGAAGAACATCGGCTAGGACCTCCGCGTCTCAATACGGGGGTCGCGGAATATTCCTTCCTCGCGCACCTCGATCAGTCGAAGAGGCCCTTCGCGGTGGCACTTTCAAAGGCCTTTCGCAGGGCATCGTGGCCCGAGTCGATGCCCTCGCGCAGCTCGTCACCGCCGAAGACCGCCCGCACGAGAGGCCGCGCGGCGGGGTCGGCGCACGCGTGACGCAGCGCCTCGAGCGCACGCTCGTACTCCGCCGGCGTGAGGTTTCGGCGCGCGGCGATGACGTCGCTGGGGATCGAGCCGAACGTCGCGAGCACGCGGACGTGCACGCCTTCGAGCTCCGACCACGCGCCCTCCTGCGCCTGCCCGCCGGGCTCGCTCGCCCGCGCGTAGGTGCCCGCGACGTCGCACTCGCCGCGCGAGAGCGCGAGGAGCGCCTCGCGATGAGAGCCGTAGAACTTCTCGCTGCTGAAGGTGACCGCCGGGTCGAAGCCGGCGCGCGCGAGCTCGAGGCGCGGGACGACGTATCCGGCCGCGCTCCAGGGGTCGACCCAGCCGGCGCGCGCGCCCACGAGATCGGCGGGGACATGGAGGCTCGAGTCTTCGAGGGCGACGATCGCCGCGGAGGAGGTCGTCGCGTTTCCGCGGAGGATGCAGCCGAGCGGCGTGACCGCCTCGGCGAGCCAGGCGTAGGCGACGGGCGGCAGCCACGCGATGTCGCTCTCGCCGGCGCGCACGCTCTCGGCGAGGGCGCGGTAGGTCGGCCAGCTCTTGCGCACGAGGTCGACGTCGTCGTGCTCGCGCATCCACGCGGAGAGCTCGCTGAAGGCCACCTCGGCCTCGGGCCGAGGCGCGGCCTCGACGAGGCCGAAGACGAGGCGCGTGGCTTTGGACGAGGTCATGTCTGCGCTATCCTATGCCGAGCGACGTGCCGAGAGTGATGCTCCGTTCTCTTCGATGGGCCTGCGGTACCGGCCTCCACCTCTACTGCATCGAGCAGTGAGCGCGGGTCACCGTGGGTTGGGGTAGTTGAGCGGCACCCCCGTGTTCGCGACGCCGCCGGTCACGGTGTTGTCGAGGCCAGGTGACACGAGTGGCGCTTCTGCGCCCGCTGGGACGCAAAGGCTCGGCGCGGCCGCTGCGCTCGGAGCGCCTGTCGTGCTGGGGGCGCTCGGCGTGCTCGCGCGGCTCGCGCTTGCATCCGCTTCGTAGGAGATGGGCACCGACGTGAGGGTCGTGACGCCGGGCGGCGGCGCGTGATGGCACGCGGAGGCCGCCGCGACGAGGACCGCAACGGCCGAGATCATGAAGGCGCGACGCATACGCCCACGGCTGCAGGCGCCATGCCCCCGCGCGCGAGCTCGAGCAAGAGGCGCGCGGCCGACTAGAGGTAGCGCTCGCGCCAGCCGCCCGTCGTGGGGTCGCGCTCGATGAGGAGCACCGTGGCGTTCGCGGGGTTCGGCTCGGCCTCGAACCAGTCGACGGAGCGATTGAACCACGCCATGCGGAACGCACGCTGCGTCACGCCGTGGAGGAAGAGCACGTGTCTCGGGAAGCGCGTGCGGTGCAGCTTGCCGAGGAACACCGAGATCCGCTGCACGACGTCGGCCCGGCTCTCTCCCGCCGGATAGCGAAAGTAGAAGCGACCGAAGTGGTCGGTCATCCGCGCGCGTCGCGCGTAGCGCTCCGGGGAGCGCGCCTCCATCTCCGCCTCGCTGAGGCCGTCCCAGTCGCCGAACTCCTGCTCTCGAAGGAGAAACGAGTCGCGACGGAGGACCCGTTCGTACCCGCCGCCGAGCGCGCGGCGCATCACGAGGGCTTCGGTCTGCACGCAGCGTACGTACGGCGAGCGCCACGAGCACGTGTCCGTCGGGTCGAGGCCGAGCGTCGTGAGGCGCTCGCCGGCGGCCAGCGCATCGGGGTCGTCGTCGGGTCGTGAGAGCGAGATGGCGTGGTCGGGTGTCGTCAGGTAGACGGCGGGATCGTCGTTCGCCTTCGAGCGCGAGTGGCGGATCAGAGCGATGGTCTGGATGTCGAGATTCATGACGACATCCAGACCGTAACGCGTTCTCGGCATCCGGCGGCGCGCCGCACGTCGAGCGCACGCCCGTCACGGGCGGCGCGGCATCACGGGGCCGGGGCACACTTCGTTCGCCGCCCCGTGCGCCGCCGTCCCGCATCGGGGTCCGGCCGGACCATGGCGTCGACCGCCTCGACGAGCATCGAAGGCGAGCACGGCTTGCCGATGAAGGCGTCGCAGCCCGCGAGGATCGCGCTCTCCACCTCCTCCCGGCTCTTGCGAGCCGAGAACACGATGATGTGGACGCGAGCGTAGAGCGGGTTCTTGCGCACCCACCGCACGAGGTCGAGGCCGCTTCCGTCCGGCAGGTCTCGGTCGACGATGAGCACATCCGGAATGCGAGCACGGATCGCGAGCTGTCCCGCCATGAGGGTCGGGCATCCGAGGACCTCGAAGCCTGCGTCATCGAGGATCTCTCCGCAGAGGCTCCGCAGGTCGTCGTCGTCCTCGATGTGAACGACACGCTGACCGCGGTGCGCCTCCGCGGGCTCGTCTCCGCTGTCCTCGTCGGGCGCCGTCAGGCCCCCATTGTGGGCACGCTCGAATGCTTCCATGTGGCCACCCCTCCCTCCGACACTCGATGCAAACTGCATGCAAACCCGGCGCGCTCCGACTACGCGTCGTCGCCGCGTGGGCCACGGCCGCTCGGTGACCGAAGACCGCCCGCGCCAGCCTTGTGCAGTTCTTGTGGAGAACTGCGGTCATCGGGCCCGGGTACCTCGATCGCCGCGCCGCGTCACAGCGATCGACTGTGAATGGGCAGCTACTGCGCGCCCCTCGTGCCTGTGCAGCAGTGCGGTGCCTTTTGCGCCGCTGGGAGAAGCGGACGACCGAGCGCGCCCTCGCGCTCGGTCGCCGTGCGGGCGCCGGTTGCAACGGGAGTGCCGCCGTCTCGACGCGGGATGCGGCAAGCGTGCGCGCCGCGCTCGGCGCCTACGAGTTCACGAACCGATACACGGCCCAGAGCACCAGCCCGCCGACCGCCAGCAGAACGAGCACGGCGATGCGACCGTTTCGTCGCTCGCGAAGCGAGTAGGCGAGGCGTGTACGCGAGCCTGCCATCTCGATGGGCATGAGCTCGGCGTCGGGCGTCTCGTTCGTGTCGGGATCGGTCACGGGGTGGCTCGAGGCTCAGCCTAAGGGAACGGGGGCATTCCTGGCGCGTTTCCTGAGACGCGTTCATGCAGGCCTGCGGCCTCGTGAACGACCACCTCCAGAGCTGCTTCCGCGTGCCTCGGCCCGCTCGCGTCAGCGGAGCACGCGCTCCAGCAGCTCTTGCTGCGAGTGGACGCCGAGCTTCGCGAAGATCGACTTCAGGTGATTGCGCACCGTCGCGGGACTGATGAACAGCTTCTGCGCGATCGCGGGCACACGATTGTGGGCGAGGAGCTCCCGCAGGACCTCCCACTCACGCGTCGATAGCTCGGAGAGCTCCGGGATGGGCCGGACGTCGATGCCGCTCGCCGCCATCGACGCCAGCCCGAGCTCGACGACCTCGCCGGTGATGCGCTGGAGCGCGCCCGCGAGACGTTGGGCATGCTTGCGGGCGCGATTCTCCAGACCGACGAGGAGCGCCGCGAGGAGCTGCGACTCCGTGAACGGCTTGACCACGTAGCCCATCGGCTCGGTCGCGGCCGCGCGCCTCATGGTCGGGGTGTCGGACCGCGCCGTCAGGTAGAGGAACGGCACCTGTCGGCGAGCCATCGACGCTCCGAGGTCGAGCCCCGAGCCCCTCTCCAGACCGATGTCGACGACGGCGGCGTCGGTGACCGAGGTGTCGAGCACGCGCTCCGCATCCTCCAGGCGGCCGACCACCGCAGTAATCGAGTAGTTGGCCTTGAGAAGTAAAGCCTCGATGTCGCGAGCGACGACGATGTCGTCCTCCACGATCAAGATCTGCCGCCCGTCGCCGCACATGGACAGAACATAGTCGGGCCCCGGGCAAGCGTCATCCCGGTGACCGTGGACTAGCCGTTAAGGACTACTGAAGCAGTCCACTGTGAGCCACGCGACGGCTCGTCGCCGAGCGCTTCGAGCTCACCGCGTGTCCTTGCAACGACGGGGTGGTCGGCGCCGTACAGGACGACGCGCAGGTGAACCAGCCTCCGCATGAAGGCTCGGGCTACCAGCATCTTGCCTTGCACGCGCGATAGCTCGGCGAGGCGCGCGATCGGTGCCTCGAGCTCGGGGTGCTCGTGTCCGAGATCGTCCTGCAAGGACTGGAGGTGGGCGCGTGCGGACCGGTCGGCCGCTTCGATGCCGTGGCTCATCAGGGTGTGACTCCTTGTATGTCCTCGTGAGAACGACGCCAGCGCTTGACCCGCGATAGCCAGACCGGAGCAATCGCGTAGCTTGGACCGGCTGAGCTCGCTCGGCCCGGCTCGGCGAAGGCCCGTCAGGTCCTCGAGCGCTTCGTCGAGGCTCCCGCCGGCACCAGCTCCCCGAACGCGTCGACCAGCTTGCTCGCGACGCGCTGGGCCGCGCGCTCGTCGTCCGGATAGTCGAGCTCGCGGTAGAGGCGCGCCAGGCGCTCGACCTTTCCGATCCCGAGGGAAGGCCCCGCGAGCAGCTCGGCGTGCGCGAGAAAGAACAGCGAGTAGCCTCGAAACACGAGGCTCATCTGCTCGGGCGAGAGCTGCCAGGTCTGCCAGGCGAAGGCGAAATACGGCCTCACCATCGACGCGATCAGCTCACCATGCCGCGCGACCCCGGCGCGTGCCTCGCCGACCGAGCGGATCCCGCTCGAGGCGAGCATCTTGAGCAGGTAGTCGGGATAGAACGGCTCCTCACCGAGCTCCTTGTCGAGCGCGACGGCGATCACCCGATCGAGGTCGCGAACCTCCGCGCAGTCGAGCAGCGCGCCGAGCGACAAGCGATCGAGGAGGACGGAGTCTCCCTCGGACGCGATCCGCTCCGGGAGGACGCGCACGTAGTCCTGCAGGTCGTCGCGGATGGCGCCGAACTCCTGGTCGGCGAGCTCGAGCAGGCCCGCCAGGCGATGAAGGCGCCGCTGCACCGTGGCCGGCACCGCGGCCCCCGACTTGTAGCCGAGGTCGTGCTCGATCTCGGCCCAGGCGTGCTCGAGCACCGTTCGGACCTGCACCTCGAAGCTCGCCTCCGTGGGTACCTCGTGCGGAGGGGCCTGAGCCTCCTCCTTCGCGTTCGGCCCGACGCGACACACGTAGTGGAGCGAGCGGTATCCGAACGTGCTCGAGTCGCGCCGTCGCTTGTCGATCGAGTGCGCGAAGTCGATGGGCAGGTGGGCCTCGAGCAGCTTCCCGATCGTGTCGACCGCGTCCTCGAAGTAGACGATCACCCGCAGCCCGATGAGATCCGTCACCGACCAGAGCGACGCGTAGCTGCGGTCCGGCCGCGCGAGCTTGTGCGCCAGGCTCGCGCGCGACTTGATGCGGAGCGTGACCGAGTGAACCTTGAGCCGCTCGTCGGCGGCGAGGAGCGCCGATAGCTCGGCCTGGAGGCGCTCACCACGAGCACGAAGGAACGGGAGCGCGTGATCGTAGTCTTCGAGCAGGGTCTCACGCATCGACGGCTCCACTGTGGCGCACGACCGCCACCGTCGTCGAGTCTGCCGGGGGTGAAAACGCCGACGTTCCTGTGTGCGCGCCGATCGCCGCCGCGCGGCGTGGTAGAGGGAGGTCACCATGAGCTCCCCTGATCGGTCGCGCGTCACTCTCGAGGAGCTCCGTGCCTTCTTCGCGAAGGACTTTCCCCAGGCGACCGTCACCATCGAGGAGGTCGGCCCGGGGCGCGCGCGCATCCGGCAGGTGGTGGGCGAGGCCGAGCTGCGTCCCGGGGGCACCGTCTCGGGGCCGACGATGATGGCCGTCGCCGACGCCGCGAGCTACGCCGCCGTCCTTTCGGCGATTGGCCTCGTGCCTCTCGCCGTGACCACGAACCTCAACATCAACTTCCTGCGCAAGCCGACTCCGCACGCCGCCGTCATCGGGGACGCCACGCTGCTCAAGGTCGGGCGTCGGCTCATCGTCTCGGAGATCCGCATCTACTCCGAGGGTGACGACAAGCCCGTCGCGCATGCCACCACGACCTACGCAATCCCGAGCTGACCGCGCGGACGCGCCCGACGGCCTCAGCGCTTGGTCTTCATCCAGTCGTAGTCGGCCGCGATGTCCGCGTCCGAGATCTGCGTGGTGTCGAACGAAGGCATCTCCTTGCGGCCCGAGCGCACGGTCGCGGCGAAGGCGGCCGCCGTGAGATTGCCGGGCAGCGACGGGTAGATGCCCTGGCCCGTGGCCGTGGTGCCGTGGCAGCGCGCACACTTCGACGCGAACGCGAGCGAGAGCCCCGACGACGTCTGACCGCTCGAGCCCGATGACGCCGCCGGCGTCGGCGAGTCGTCGGAGCTACTGCTGCACCCCATCGTAAGCGAGGCCATCACCATCGCCGTCACCACCGTCACGACCGCAGGCCTCGCACGTCTCGTCATCGCCATCTCTGTCTCTCCTGCCCTGTCCCCCGTGTCATTCACTGTCCGGTCGCATCCATCGGCGGAAGCGCATCACTCGGTGCCGAGTCCTTCGGCGGCGCCGCATCGGCAGGCGGGTCCGGATTCGGATTCGGATTCGGACCATGCGGGCCCGCCCCCGGAGGGAGCGGCGGCATCGCCGGCGCAGCGCCAGGCACGAATGCGGTGCTCGCGCCGGACGACGACCCGACGGAGTCCGCGGCCGACTCCTCGTCGCTCCCGCAAGCCACGAAGAAGATCAGCGTCGCTACGATGAGCGCAGTCGTTCCGGCCCGACGAACCGTCCTCGGTGAGACCATGAATCCGAAGGTATCAGGATCGGCAAAACATGGAATGTGCATGCGTCGTCACCAACTGGAGCACGTGTGGTGAACGAGGCGCCGGTGATGGGTACGCTCCTCCGAGGTCCGACGCTTCTCGTGTGTTGCCTGGTCAAGTGCTTGACCATGAGCTCGACTCAAGCTCTGGTGTCCATGGGGCGTCAACGAGAGGGCAAGCGAAGAATGAGGTACTCGTCATCGCTGAAGCTGGGTCTCGTCGTGGCGGGCAGCGTCCTCGCATCGTCGAGCTCGGGCTGCAGCTCGGAAGAGGTGTCGGACGCCGCGTCGCCGAGCTGCGTGAGCACGCGCGAGTACTTCACGACCGAGGTCTACGGCAAGGCGCTCAAGGTCTGCGCCGGTTGCCACACGCCGGGCGGCGCCGCTGATCAGAAGGGCGCAAAATTCCGGATCCTCCGCGACACGTACCCCGACTTCGTCACGGCGAACCTCGACGCGCTCCGCGACTACGCGAAGCTCGACTACGACGGAAAGCCCCTCTTCCTGCTGAAGCCGCTCGGCAAGCGTGATCACGGCGGCGGCGCGGTCCTCACCGAGGACTCCGAGGACTTCAAGATCCTCAGCAAGATGGTCACCGATCTCCGGACCGGCAACGAGAAGACGTGTGACGGCAACGCGCAGCTCGGCGTCGAGTATCTCGACAGCCGCGAGACGGCGCGCAAGGCCGGCATCGTGCTCGCGGGTCGCGTCCCGACCGACGACGAGCTCGCGAAGGCTGCCGCCGACGGCGGACTCGAAGCCCTCGTGAACGCGCTCACTCACGAGGAGCTCTTCTACGACCGCCTGCGCGAGATCTGGAACGACGCCCTCCTCACGGAGCGCGGTCTCGACGCCGGCGTCGGCGCGACGTTCGACAACGCCCCTCAGCTCTACGACGACAAGTGGCCCGGCTACTCGACGGAGAACCGCCAGTGGACGTCGGCCTCGGTCACCGAGGAGCCGATGCGGTTCATCGAGTACGTCGTTCGCAACGATCTCCCGTTCTCCGACGTCGTCAACGGCAACTACATCGTCGCGAATCCGTACACCGCGAAGCTCTACGGAGTGCCGCACGACAAGCCCGTCGCGCCCGGGAGCTTCCTCGAGTGGAAGCGCGTCGACTTCTCGCCCGTGCAGAACCAGGTCGACAACGGCCAGTCGAAGACCACCGGCGTCCCGGTCGCCGGCGTGCTCACCACGCCCGCGTTCCTCAATCGCTGGGAGACGACCCGCACGAACCGCGGCCGCAAGCGCGCGCGCATCGTGCTCAAGAACTTCCTGGCCACGAACATCCTCAAGTTCGCGCAGCGCCCGGTCGACTCGACCGCGCTGACGTCGGTGCAGAACCCCACGCAGAACTCGGCGCAGTGCTCGGTGTGTCACACGGTGCTCGACCCGATCGCCGGCTCGTTCCGCGGCTTCGACGAGAACAACGTCACGCGCTTCAACCCCGCCGACCCCTGGCACGACGACATGCTCCCGCCGGGCATCAACGGCGCGCAGATGCCGCCCGACAGCTACGGCAGCGGCCTCATGTGGCTCGGCGCGCAGATCCCCCGCGACCCGCGCTTCGGCATCTCCGTGGCGCAGGTCATGTACCACGGCATCATCGGCGACGAGCCGCTCTCCTTCCCGCCGGACCGCGACGCGCCGGACTTCACCGATCGCGTCCGCAGCTACAGCGTGCAGAACGACTGGTTCGTGAAGGTCGGCTCCGACTTCATGGCGAACAAGTTCGACCTTCGGAAGCTCGTCTTCGCGATCGTCGACAGCGCTTACTTCCGCGCGAAATCGGGCGACACCACCCGCGACGCGCTGCACGACGGCCTCGGTCAGGGCCGCATCCTGACGCCGGAGATGCTCGGTCGTAAGTACCGCGCGACGACGGGCCTCTACTTCTGGGCCAACGAGCTGGCGGCGAAGGACGAGCGGCGCTCGCGCGACACCTACCTGCGCAGCGACTTCGTCACCGACCGCGACTGGCGCCTCGTCTACGGCGGCATCGACTCCGGCGACGTGACGAAGCGCACCGACTCGATGAGCCCCATCATGGTGGCGACGAGCCAGTACACGGCGTCGATGGTCGCCTGTCGCGCCACGAGCTTCGACTTCACCAAGCCGCAGCCCGAGAGGCGCCTCTTCCGCAACGTCGACCTCACGACCACGCCGTTCAAGGTGCGCGACAAGAAGGTCGACACCGCGCTCTCCGCCGTGCCCGACGCCGAGGGCAAGATCCGCGCGAACATCGCGTACCTCTACTTCCGCCTCCTCGGCGAGACGGTGGCGCCCGACTCCGAGGAGGTCACGAAGACCTACGGGCTCTTCGTCGACGTCTGGAAGGACCTCGAGCAGACGGAGTTCGACAAGGGCAACAACCTCGGGCTCTCGAACGGTCGCTGCGCGGCGACGGTCGACTACGACAAGCCGGCTCGCTTCGAGGTGAACGCGCAAGGAAACCTCCAGGCTGTCTACGAGCAGCTTCGCGCACGCCCGGACAAGGCTCCCTACGAGGTCGGCATGCGCATCGACCGCGACGAGAGCTTCACCGTCCGTTCATGGCAGTCGGTCATGACCTACCTGATGACGGACTACCGATTCACCCACGAGTGACGCGGGCGCGCGACCAGGAACAAGGACTCCGAGGAGCAACAAATGGATCGTCGCGATTTCGTCAAGCTGGCCGGACTCACCGGGATCACGCTGATGCTGCCGTGGGGCAGCGAGAGGGCCGCCAGGGCCGAGCAGACGACCTGGGGAGGCCCGTACTTCCTGCAGATGCACGCGGGCGGAGGCTGGGACCCGACGCTCTTCTGCGACGGTAAGCTCACCGCGCCCGGACCTACGCCCGTCTACGAGAACAAGCTCGTGACGGCCGTGTCGGCGGTGAACGGGATCCCCGTCCCCGCCGCCTCCGCGACCGGGAAGTTCTTCCTGAAGGACGCCGACGCGAACATCGAGGACCCGACGCACTTCTTCCAGAACGCGGGCCGCGACATGCTCGTGATCAACGGCGTCGATACGCAGACGAACAACCACGACACCGGCCTGCAGTGCGTCTCGTGCGGCCACAACGACATCGAGCTCCCCGCGCTCGCGGCGCTCTTCGCCGGCATGGCCGCGAAGGGCCGTGACGTCCCCATGGCCTTCCTCGCGGGCGGTCAGTACAACCGCACGGGCGACGTCGTCGGCGTCTCGCGCTTCCCCGGCGACAAGGTCGCGCTCCTCGCCGACCCGTTCAAGGCGAACCCGGCCGACGAGAAGGGGATCCTCTCCGATCTTGCCACGCAGCGCATCATCCAGCTGCGTAACGAGCGGTTCGACAAGCTCGCACGCGAGGCCACGCTGCCGCGCAACAAGCGCACGCTCCTCGCGCTGCGCGAGGCCTCGCGCGGCGGCGCTGCCGTCAACCTCCTCAAGCAGGTCGCGGCCGCACCGGCTCCCGGCATCGACACGTTCGTGAACGATCTCGCGCCCGAGACGCGCCCCTACCTCACCGGCTCGCAGAACGTCGGCGGAAGGCCGCGGTTCATCGATTTCGGCGCGCCGCTCGAGACGGTCCTTCGCTGCTTCCAGGCCGGCGTTTCGGCCGCCGCCACGTTCGACCAGGGCGGCTTCGACACGCACTCCAACCACGATACGAACCAGCAGGAGTCGATGGGCGTCTTCGTCGCGCGCCTCCGCTACGTGCTGCTCCGCGCGGCGCAGATGGGCCTTCGCGACAAGCTCTACATCCTCGTCACGTCCGACTTCGGCCGCACGCCGCGCTACAACACCGGCAACGGCAAGGATCACTGGAACGTGACCTCGAACCTCCTGTTCGGCCCGGGCATCCGCGGCGGTCGCGCGGTCGGCAAGTCCGACGAGGGCCACAAGGCGCTGCGCGTCGCCATCGACGACGTGTCGAAGGTCCTCCCCGACAACGACAACAACGGTCAGCGCATCAAGGCGTCGGACATCCACCGCGAGCTCCGTCGCGTGCTCGGCGTCGACAAGGCGGACTTCATCAAGGACTTCCCGCTCCCCGCCGGCGCGCCGCTCCCGCTCCTCGCCTGAGGCTCAGCAGCCATCCGCTCGGCCCGAGCTCGCCTTCTTGCATGCACACGACCGGATCGCCGTCGGGGTCTTGCCGGCGCACGTGACGAGCGCGGCGCCGATCACGTCGCCGACCGCGGCGGCATCGTAGCCATCGGGCCTCGCGCCTGCGTCCGTCGAGCACCACTTGCCGCTGCCGGCGACGCAGACCGGAGTGTGCGCGAGCAGCGTCCTCGATGCGAGCGACGAGGTTCGTGGTGCTCGTCCAGGCGGAGTCGTGGGCTTCATGCTCCGGCCCATAGAGCATCGAGGATGCCAGCATCGAAATGCGCGATTCCGCGCGTCCGCGAAGGATCGTCCGCGATCCGTGGGGAAAGCACGCAACTGACCCGCCGAGCGGTCGACCGGCTGCTCGATGAACACCGCCGGAGTCGACCGCCGCCGCGAGCACCTCGATGTCACCCGATCCGAGGAGCCCCGTCCGCAGGCAGCGTCAGCGCAGGCAAGCGCTGCGCCCGCGCGCTCCGACGCGCAGCTGCAGACGGCGCTCGACCGCATTCCCGTCTCGTCGGACCACGCGGCCTTCCTTGCGCAGCTGTCCGCCAAGCCGGCGGGTGTCACGTCGAACGCGCGCACGCCCAACGCCGTGGAGACGGCGCGCACCTCGCTCGTCGGTCCGACACTGCAGAGAGCCACGGCCGTGCAGCAGCGGCTCGAGGCGTTTCGGGAGCGTTTCTCCGGCCCGTATCAGGTCGGAGGCACCGGCGTGAGCGCGCAGCCGATGTTCCGCATGAACGTGCCGGACGCGGCGAACGCCAGGAAGATGGAGGCGCACGCCCCGGAGCTCGGCCAGATCTGCGCAAAGGCCGGCATCGCGTCGGCCTCCGGGCCCGTGAGGGTCGGTCGCTGCACCGCGGAGCAGCTCGTCAAGGTGACGCAGGCGCTCATCGACGCGGGCAAGCTCCCACCGGCCGACGACAAGCACAAGACCGTCGCCGATCGCATTCGCGGTATGCAGTGGGAGTGGGGCATCGGCGTGGACTGTGCCGGCTACACGCAGCAGGCCGCCGCCGAGGCGCATGGAGCCGCTGGTGCCGTCTTCAAGGGCAACCTGATGGGCGACATGTTCAGTGGAATGCTCCACGACAGGCGGTTCGCAACCGTGGACATCGCGCACATCCGCCCCGGCGACGTCATCCACCTCGATTCGACGGTGCAGGGTGCGGTCGGGCACAACGTGATCTGCTTCTCTCACTCCACGCTCGACGACGCGGCGCGCGCGAGGCTCATCGCTTCGACGACGACGGGCACGGAGGGGACGGCCTTCCTGCAGGGCGCAGGTCCATTCCACGCCTTCGAGGTCGATTCGTCGTGGGGGGCCGGAGACGGCATGATGGTGGGCGGCTTCCGCCGCGACACGTGGCTCTTCGACGAGAGCACCTTCACGTGGGCCTCCTATCCGTCGGGCCAGCGCAACCTCCCGCTGCAGCCCCATCCGCTGACAGGTCCGCAGGACGAGATCTTCGTCAGCGCGTTCCGCCCGAAGGGTGCGCAGTGAAGCTCCTCGGCCTTCTCGCAACCCTCGCGCTCGTGGCGTGCCACGGGAGGTCGACAGCGACGAACGACGGTGCACCGCTGGGCGGCGCCGTCATGGCGACGAACGCCCCCGTTGTCTCGCCCGCGCCGCCGCGCCCGAGCGCACGCCCTGATCTGCGCGAGCCGCGCGTCGTCTCTCTCTCTCGTCGCGTCTCGAGCATGGTCGACGTCGTGCCCGGTCGTCCGGCCGACGAAGAGCATCCCGCGGGCACCGTCTACTTCGCCGCGGTCCTCGACAACGAGCACAGGCGCGGCGAAGGGGTCTTGTTCGAGTGGGACGTGGCAAGCGGGCGCGCGCTCGACCCCGAGGGCCGGGTCATCTATCACGAGAGCGACAAGGCGGACTACGGCAAGGCGAGCGACATTCGCGTCGCCGCGTCGAACGACGACCTCTACGTCGCCGTCACGCTCGAGAAGGGCGAGCACACTGTGCTCGGCCGCTCCTCGCTCACGCGCCGTGGTGGCCCGATCGGGCCACGCGTTCCGCCGGCGCGAAACATCTCGCTCGAGACGGACGGCAAGTGGCTCGCGGTCGCGTACGAGCGCACCGACATCGTGCCGAGCGATCCCGCGTTCCCGCGAACCGGGCTGCTTGTCTACGAGGCGTGGAACATGAGGCACGCGGCCACGTTCCCGTTCTCGCAGTCGCGCGAGGTCGGCGTCCGCTACGACATCCTGGAGATCCTCGACGGCTACCTCTACGCGGCGGAGGTCAACGAGACGAGGCTCAAGATCGTCAAGCTCGCCATGCCGTCGCTGCAACCGGTCAAGATGACCGAGGTGCCCGTGCCGAAGGTGGCGAAGAGCGCCGACCGCGTGCAGCTCACGCACTCGAACAAGAACCTCGTGGCGCTGGCGCACGGCGTGGCCGTCGAGCTCACGCCGGACCTAGAGGTCGTCCGCAAGCGCGAGCTCCAGAGCGACGAGGTCGCGATCGGCCACGACGGAGAGCTGCTGTCGCCGCTCGGCCTGAACGGCGCCGGCCACCGCGGCGACTACGTCCCGGACGTGCGCGCCTCCGCCTCGTGCACGCCGGCCTGGGCGGGCGCCTACGCGCTGCTCGCCTGCTCCGTGGACATGGAGGGTATCCGTATCGCGCGGCTGGCCCCTCGCTGACGCCGGGTCGACGCGCTGCCCGAGGAGAGGGCCTTGAGCGATGCGCCCACCATGCGAATTGCGCTGACAATGAGACGCCGACCGGGGTGGCCCGCGCTCGCGAAGCGCTCGATCACCGTCTTCGGTCCGATGGCCCACGTGATGCGCCACCTCGTTGCCGGTGGGGTTGCACGGGTTCGACATGAGGAGCGCCGAGAGGCCGCGGCCCATGATCTCGCGCCGCAGGTCCTCCGATCCGAGGCGTGGGTCGCAGCCTTCGCGATCCTGTTTCAGTACGAGGAGAAGACCTCGCGCACCTCGGTCGTCGAGGCAGTCACCGGAGCGTCCAGCATCGAGAAGCAGTGGTCGGTGAGGCGAACCTGACCACGGAAGGTGATCGGAGCGGGAGCGCTCCCGAAGCTTCCCCAGGGGCTCTCCGACAACCCGCCCGCGAGGACGACCGGCCCCGCGACGTCCGCGGTCCCGGGCCGGGCGGCGAACGGGCCCTCGAAGTAGACGTACCGCCGGAGCTCTCCCATCGACGAGCTCACGCTGACGTAGCGGGAGGTCTTCGCGTGAAGGACCACCTCGAACGTGCCGTCGCGCTTCGCGTCGCCAAGGTAGAGGTCGCCCCAGTAGCCTTCGAGGTAGCGCACGCTCGACGACCAGCGGCCGTCGGCGCCGCGGGTCCACGTTCGGCCGGAGTAAGAAGCGATCTTTCGCTTGAACCTCGGAGCTTGAAACGAGTCCGTGTTCGGCGACACGGGCGCGACCGTCGCGGCGATGCCGTCGGCGAAGGCCTGGGTGAACGCCCCGGACGCGCACGTCGTGAGCGGGCCAGGCGTCGCGTCGAACTTCTCCAGGGTGTCCGTCGAGCCGCCGCGCGTGAGCCTGAGCGTCGCGCCGTCGACCTCGTAGCGATAGCGACCCGCCGCCTTCGCTGCCACCGGGCCCAGGGTCGACGTCTTGAACGTGATCGTGGTCGCGCCCGCGGTGAACGTGCCCTCCATGTGGAGGCGCGCCTGCGGACAAGGCGCGGCGACGCAGCGAACGCCCGTGTCGATCTCGGCCGTGAACACGTTGGCCGATCCCGCCTTCGTCTTCGTCAGCTCGAGGCTCTGGAACGTCGCGCCGCCTTCGTACGAGCCGATCAACGCCGCGCCGGCCGTGGAGAGGTCTGCGAGGTCGGTCTCGACGTCCTCTCCTTCGGTGGTCGCGGCGGCGCAGCCCACGCCCGAGGTGGCTGCAAGGACCAGGGCGAGGGCGAGGCTGCAAGAGTAGGCGTTCATGGGTCTGTCTTACGTTGTAAAATCGAAACCCTTCCTTCGGGGCTTCCTTTCGGCTTTGCGGGAAGCTGGGCGTCGGAGACACGCTGAACCGCGGAGGGGCGCCCGGCGACATGGGCGATGCACTTCCTCGCGTGCTCCTCGGGACGGGGCGCAAGGCGCGTCAGGTTGGCTGCGGCGGTCAGCATGCCTGTGCGCGTCTCGATGACGGCACGGTGAAGTGTTGGGGAGACAGTCTCAATGGCCAGCTAGGTCTCGGTGACAAGGTCGTCCGAGGCGACGGACCCGGTGAGATGGGCGATGCGCTCCCGGCCGTGGCCCGCGGCACGGGCCGCACGGCAGTGGATCTTCGGGTTGGCTTCTCGCACGCGTGTGCGCGGCTCGACGACGGTGCGCTCAAGTGTTGGGGGTACAACGATGCTGGCGCGCTCGGCGTCGGAGACAAGATCGATCGAGGAACCGCGCCGGGCCAGATGGGCGACGCACTGCCGGCGGTCGACCTCGGCACGGGACGTTCGGCTATCGCCGTGACCCTCGGCATCAATCACTCGTGCGCGCTCCTCGACGACGCGACCGTGAAGCGCTGGGGCGGAAACAACAGCGGTCAGCTCGGGCTCGGTGACACGATGGGGAGGGGCGGTGCCCCGAGCCACATCCCCATTGCCGGACACTTCTTCAGTCGTCGCGGCGCTGAAGAAACCCCTCCGTCGCCTCGACCATCATCGCGACCGCGACCGCCGATTGGCCGCGGTTCGGCGTCTTTCACTGACAGCCGGCGAGCGGTCGTTCAGAGGCGGGTCGCCGGCGCCCTGAGGACGATCGGTACGCCTGGCGTGTAGTGGTCGACGTTGCGGCCGTTGACCTGCACTCCGGACTTCTCGGCGAGGATCTTGAGCGTGACGGTCCTTCCGGCGAGGCCGGTGACCTCGGTGTCCGCGATCACGAGCCAGCTCCCGCCTACGAAAGGCACTGACGGATCGACGCGACGTAGGAGCTCCACCTTGTCGCCGACGGACGGCAGGGAGCTTTCGAGCTGCACCTTGACCGAGCCCTTCGCGGGCTTCGTGAGCAGCTTTCCCTTCGCCTCGCGGGGCGGCGACTTCTCCTTCTCGAGATCGCCGGCTTGCTTCGCGCTCGCCGCGCGCTCCGCCTCGTCTCGGAGGCCGGCGACAGCCCATCCCCGAGCGCCGTCGTCACCGGGTGCGACGGAGAGAAGAATGCGTTCGGAGTGATCGTTCGTCGTGAAGGTTGCCCAGAAGAGTGACGCCTTCGGGTAGACCAACGTGATGTGAGGCCATGCGTCGAGCGGTGCAGGCCCCTCGACGCGGGCGCCCGTCACGCCGGCGTAGACACGTACCTGACCTCGACCGAAATCCTCCGACGAGGCGCGCGCTGCGCCGTCGGCATCGCGCTTCGCAATGGCTTCGACGAAGGCGCGCGCTGCGTCCTCCGCATTCACGATCGGCGTCGTCGCCTTCGTCGCTGCTGGCGCTGCTGGCGCTGCTGGCGCTGCTGGCGCTGCTGGCGCTGCTGTCGGCGCGGGCGCCGACTCGCGGGCAGGCGACGCGGCGACGGGCGCACGCGGGGGCGGCGCGACGGCCGGCGCCCCTCCACACGCGACGAGGACCAGCGAGAGGAGCCCCAGGGAGTAGTTGCGCATGTTTCTCGAGGATACGCGCTCCTGGCGCGAACGAGATCGGGTTCGCGGGTCGTGCACGTCTTCTCGAAGATCCGCTTGATGTGCGCCGCCGGCGTGCCACGCTCGCGACTACCGATGCTCAGACCGCGGCGGTGCGGGCTTCCCCGGCCGTCCGCTCTGCACGCCGAGCCCGCTGTCGATTCCTGACCGCACGTTTGAGCTCTCGCGCGGCCGCTACCCCGCCGCCCTCGAGCGCCCTTCGGATCTTGGTCAGCTCGCGGAGAAGCCACAGCGTCGGCCCGCCGAGCACCAGCACGGCCACGAGCAACGCCGCGAGCCAGGTACGCTTCTCGAAGAGCTGGTCCACTGCGCCGAGCGCCCCGCGTTCGCGACTCTTTCTGTCGGCGAGCTCGGCGAGGCCGTCGCTCGAGCCGAGGACTGCTTGATGGGCCGCCTCCCGGGCAGTCAACGCGATCGACGACTGCACCGCGGGGGAACTCAGCATCGAGGCGAGAGCCGGAGCCACGCTGTCGCGCATCAGCTCCGGCAGCGCAGAGCCGACCTCGTCGACGACCATCCTGTGGAGCGCGGGGGCCGCCTTCTCCAGGTTCTGCAAGAACGACTGTAAGAGGTTACCGAGCAGCAAGCTGAGCTGCGCGCTGACCGGGCCCGTGTCGATCCCCTTGACGACGACCCCTGCATTCACGTTGCTCGAGAGCTCGGAGACTGCCGTCCTCATCTCCGGTGACGTGACGATATCGATGAGGCGCTCGCCTGTCCGAGGGTCTTCGAGCTTGCTCAACGTGCTGTCGATGGCCGTCGGCGTGGCACCTTGCGCGGCGGCGGCACTGGCGGCGCGCACAGTGGGCGCGCACGCACATGAGACCGAGCAGAGCAAAGCAACGAAGAGCGCTGCACGAAAGGTGGACCAAGCATCCGCGACGCAGCGCATGGTGCGCGCTATGCCAAGAGAGCGGCCGTCGTGGCGCTCGCCACGGTGAAGTCGCCGCGCGGTCACATCGCGCCGATGAGGATCGCGCCGTAGTGACGGACTCGGCCTCCGTCGCGAAGCTCCTCAGCCGCTCTCCGCCGCACCCGCGCCCCACCCGCCGCCGCCTGAGCCCAGGCCTCGATGTGCGCGACGGGTCTCGCCCTGGCCGAGCTGCGCCTCACGGCCACCACCGCTTCACCGGACTGCTCGAGGAGCTCGACTACGGGCGGATGAACTACTGGGTCGTGTACCTTCCGCAGAAGCTCGAAGGAGAGCCTCCCTTCGCCGACACCTCTCCCTGCTCGGCGGCCCCCTCGTGCCCCTCGCGCCAGACGGAGCTCTCGATCTCGGCTTCGGAACGGGCGGCAGCGCGTCGCTCTCGACACTGGGCATTCGACCGGTGTTCAGGGGATCGAGCCTCCAGGATGGAGTCCGCTCGGGACGCGTGTCGGGACCGTGCGATCGTACGAGCCGTCGCCCAGCGCCCCGAGGAACGCCTTCAGATCATCGCGAGCGCCAGGGTCCCTCATCGTCGGCGCGCGCAGCCCGGCGAGATCGGGGTCGGCTCCTCGATCGACGTGCATGTAGAAGTCGAGCACGTCGTCGAGCGTCGTGAGAGAGCCGTCCTGGTAATAGGGCGCGGTGCGCGTCGCGTTGCGGAGCGACGCGGTTCGAATGAAGCCGCCCGCCGTCGTCGATCGGCCCATCATGCGACCTCCGCGCATCGTGTGCTGGCGGAAGTCGGAGAACATCGGCCCCGAGTGGCAGCTCGTGCCCCCTCGGTCGACGAGCTCGACGAGCCCGCGCTTCTGCTCGAAGCTCATCGCGGCGTCGTCACCCTGCATGAAGCGATCGAACGACGAGTCTCGCGCGACGAGCGTCCGTTCGAACGCCGCGATGGCTCGAGGGATCGACTGCTCGCTAACTGCCGACAGGCCGAACGCCGCGTCGAAGAGCGCTACGTACTCGGGAATCTCCGCAATGCGCCGGATGACCTCGGGGAAGATCTGCGCTTCGCCGTAGCTCGTTCCGCGCATCTCGTTCACGTTCTTGATCGGGCCCGAGGCCTGGCCCTCCAGCGAGCGCGCGCGATTGTCCCAGAACATCGGAGCATCGGCGGGGCTCGTGGCGTCGCCCCTGACGTTCGATCCGTTCCACGCGGTATCGAGCACGGACATCGCGTTGCGCGCGGCAAGATGAGGTGCGGCGGTCGAGACCGCGCGCGCCGGCCCGAGTCCCGTACCGCCGACTCCGACCGACAGCGCGAGCCCGTCCGCGTAGCCGAAGTCCGGGTGGTGACACGTCGCGCACGCGACGTCGCGATCGCCGGAGAGAACCGGATCCCAGCTCCTCTGCCAGTAGCCGCTCCGCTCAGCCGTCGATGCGCGCGTCGTAGTAGCCCCGCATCTCCCTCTTCGAGAGCAAGAAGAAGAGGCCGGCGCCGAAGACCGTACCGAAGCACGTCAGGACCTGCGAGGCGGCGAACAGGTACGACGACCAGTGCGCGAGCCTCACGCGTCGGCGCAAGCCCCATGCATTGAGCCCAGCCCAGACGGCCCCGACCAGCACGTAGAGGACTCCGTAGAGGAGGAGCGTGTGCTTCGTCTCCGAGCTGAAGGAGCGAAACGTTCCCTCCGTGTTCAACTGGAGCGCAAAGAGGCCCACCGTGAACGCCGTCATTGCGACGGAACCGACCTGCACGTATCCGCAGTCTCTGGCGTTCTTCGCGCCGGCCGCAAACGGGTCGGGCGGAGGGGGCCCGGCATGCTGGCGATACATCTACGCAGGGTGACACGCATCCGCACGTGCGAAAACCCTGGGGCCGGATCAGCAAGGCCGCCGCGAGCGGGCGCGACGGCAGACGCCGGAAGCTCAGGGCTTCAGCTGATCTTGCGGGACGAGGATCATCGCGCGCTGCGGCGGGACGATGAGCCGGAGCTCGCCGGTCGCCGGCACCGCGTAGGTCTTCGCCTCGGGGTCGAGCACGTCGACGAGCGTGATGCCCGGCTTCGTGATCTTCATCGCCTTCGTACCGTCGGCGGTGGTGCTCATATGGCGCGCGTTCGAGTTGATGACGACGAGCGCGTAGCTGTCGCCGGCGTCGCCGCCCGCGCGCTCGTACGCGACGATGCCCGCGTCCTCCTCGGCCTTCACGTGCGCCGTCGAGTACACCATGTTCGTGTCGCCGCGGCGCAGGCCCGCGTACTTCACGCGCAGCCGCGCGAGCTTCGAGAGGTGACGGAAGGTGTCGCCGGTCGTCGGGAAGCCCGTGTTCCAGAGCACCTCGCGGTTCGCGGGGTCGTTACCGCCGGCGAAGTCCTGCTCGGTGCCGTAGTAGACGCACGGGATGCCCTCCTCGGTCATGAGGAGAGTGAGCGCGTTGCGGAGCGCTTCCTTGTCGCCGAGCGCCTCGAAGAGGAAGCGCGAGACGTCATGGTTGTCCATGAAGTTCACGAGCGATTTACTCGGAGCGACACCGGTGCCGCCCTCTTGCGGCTGCGTGTTGTAGTTCACGGCGCGGTCCGCCCAGAGCTTCTGGATCTGGTCGGTGCCCTTCTGCGCGTTCTCGTCGTGCGCGCTCTGGAACACGTCGCGGAACACCTGAAAGTGCTGCGAGAAGTAGAACACGCTGTCGAGCATGCCCGGCTGCGTGTAGCTGCCGAGGAGCTTGTCGTTGCCGTCGAACGCCTCGCCGAACATGAGGAACTTGGTCTTCCCCTGCGCCGCGAGACGCGCACGCACCTTCGTCGCGAACTCCGTCCAGAACTCGTACTCGACGTGCTTGACGGTATCGATGCGGAAGCCGTCGAGGTCGGAGAGCTCCGCCCACCGTGTGTACTTGTCGATCATCTCCGCGCGGACTTCGGGGATCTCCGTCGCGACGTCCTTCAGGCCGCCGGGAAAATCGCCGAGCATGCGCTGCTTCTCGTCGTCGTAGTTCAGGATGCGCCCGAAGCCGTGATACCCGCGCGCCGTCCCGAGGATGCCGGCCATCGGGATGCGGTTGATCGACGGGTCCTGGATGAAGATGATCGGCGCCCGCCCGGCATTGCCGAGCGAGGTGAACGCCTGCACGCCACGCGGGTCCCAGTCCGGGTCGTACTCGGTGATGCGCGTGATGTCCGACTTCGAGCCCGCGCCCTGCAAGGGTCCGCTGCCCCCGATGTTGATGTCGGGGTGACCGTTCAGGTTCATGTCGTAATAGAAGACCTGACCCATGTGGTTCGTGACGATGTCGAGGACCACCTTGAGCCCGTGGTCGTGCGCCGCCGCGGTGAGCCTGCGCAGCTGGGCGAGGTCGCCGAAGTGCGGGTTCGTCTGCGTGAGGTCCTGCGCCCAGTAGCCGTGGTACGAATCGACGTCGGCGTCGGTCTCGACGTTCTTCACGACCGGGGAGATCCACAGCGTCGTGACGCCGAGCTCCTTGATGTAGTCGAGGTGGTCGATGAGCCCCTGCCAGTCGCCGCCCTGGAAGCGCGCGAGGTAGCCGGGCCGGACCTGGTAGTCGTTGTTGACGTCGCCGTTGGCGAAGCGGTCGGTGAGGACCTGATAGATGACCTCGTCGCGCCAGTCGTCGACGTGCGTGCCGAGCGCGGGCTGCCTGCCGTCGTCCGGCACGCTGACGCAGCCGATCTCGGGCAGCGAGCAGGCGCCCGCGGCGAGCATGGCCATGACGATTTTGGACTTCATCGTGCTCATGGTCTTTCTCACGGGTACGAGCTCGAGTTGAACCACCACTCGGCGCCGAGGCCGAGGAAGTGCTCGGTGCTGCGCTGGTTGAACACGTCCTCGACGGGGTAGAGGGCGCGCGTGGCCGAGTCGCGGAAGCTCGCGACATAGAGCAGGCGAATCTGCGGGCGCTTGTAGCTGCCGCGGCCGGACGGCGAGAAGTACGGGATGAGGCCGACCTTCGTGACCGAGGCGTTGAGCTGGTCGTTCGTGCCGGGCTGGAGCGTCGCGAGCCGGCGCTGCTGGTAGCTGCCTTCGAGCGAGATGCCGAAGTAGTCACCGAGGAAGACGCTCGGCCGGATGACCGCGGCGCCCTCGTCGTACTTCGCCGTCGACGTCGCCGCCGTCCCGCCGTCGCGGAAGAAGCGCACGTAGGCGGCCCAGAGGATCGAGAACTCCTCCTGCTCGTAGTTGCCGGAGATCGCGACCTGCGTCTCGCTCGCGCCGTCCGTCGTGCGGTCGAGCGCGAACGTGATCGGGACCGCGAGCGGGTCGTACGAGGCGATGCCGCGCGCATGGCGCATGACGAGCGACGCGTACGTGTCGCGCTTGCCCGTGAAGTAGGTGAGCTGCGAGCCGACCATCCAGCCGCTGTCCTCGGGCAGACCGCGGTCGACCTTGGTCAAGGGATCGTTGAACGTGCCGGCCGAGAGCTGGTGGAGCTCGCCGTAGAGGATCGCCTTGAAGCCGCCCGGACCGCCGCGAGGCCGGATGAACTGGGTGAGCTTGAGGGTCTCGATGGTGCGCGGGCGATCGAGCTTCGTGACGTCGACGGTGCCGAAGCCGAAGGGCGCGACGACCGGCACCTGCTGGAACTGGTACGGGTTGTCGAGGCGCTGCTGGCCGGCGTGGAGCTGGAGGACCGTCTCGTAGGCGGTCTCGCCCTGGACGGGCGGGCTCTTGTAGAGGGGAGCGCCGATGCCGCCGCCGACGGTGTTCTGGTTGTCGAGCGGCCACCAGTTGAGGAGGTAGATGTCGTCGCCGCGGTACATCCGCGAGCCGGCCCACATCGTGAGGTTGTCGTACGTGCCCTGCGCGTACAGGTTGCGGACGCCGATCGCCTGCTGGGGCTTGCCCGTGAAGTGGAAGAACGGCGGGAAGAGCGCGAGCGTCGCGACGACGCGGCCCTTCACACGCTCGTTCCACTTGTCCTCACGACGGAGCTCGAGCTCGGCGTAGTTGCCCTCGTCGACGATGCGCGGACCGAAGGCGACGACATTGGTGCCGCGACCGGTGCCGCCGCGCAGATCGCTTGCAGCATACACGCGACCGTAGGAGCCGAACTCGAAGCGACCCTCGTGCGCGGAGCCGGGGTCGGTGACGACGCGCGACGGCTCGTTGCCTCGTGCGACGCCGGGAGTGACGGCGCCGGGCACGGACGGCCCGCTCGTGTCCGACGAGAGCGGCGCGTCGGGACGCGGGACCTCGCCGGGAGGCGACGTGGGCACCGGCACGACGATGACGGTCGGCGGTGCGGGCGCGGCGTCGGCAGGTGCGCTCGGCGGCGGCGCGGGCGGCGGCGGCGGTTGTACCGGCGCCACGCCTCGCTGGGTTTGCGCCGACGCGCTCGCGGGGACGACCAGAGTCGCCACGACCGAGAGGAGCAGCGTGAGGACGCGGTGATCGAGGCGGGATTCGAACGACGGCGAACGGCGCACGGGGGTGCCGGGACGTAGCACGCCCACCCGGAGTCGTCCCGGGAAAAGGTAACTCAGGCCTGCGTTACGCCGCGCGCAAACGGGCTCGCACGGCTTCGTCGTGGCCTTCCAGCGCGAGCGCGATGCCCTGCCCGGCGGAGTCGCCTGGCTCGACGACGACGCCGTCGACGAGCGCGGGACCGTCGGGCAAGGAGAGCGTCGCGACCACGGGCGTGCCGACGGCGAGCGCGTGGAACGTGGAGAGGAACACGCGGTCGGGCCCCACGCTCGCGGCGAGCGCGCCGAACGATGTGCCGAGGGACGGCACTCGAACCTCCACGGAAACGGCCGTGTTGCGTCGGGGTGCGGGGGAGCTCTTGCGGGGCAGCATGGGTGAAGCGAGAGGACTGCAAGGTGCACGCCTTCGCTCGAGCGTGATGGACGACGCGGCCCGAACGGTCGTCGCGATGGTTTTCCACGGTTGCGCGTGGCGCAACGGCGACGTCATCCGTACGGGCGCCTACGCGCGCCCTGGATCCGGCGCTACCGGGAGCATGGCCCCGTGATCGTCGGGATCGCGTTCGGAGCGCGGCAACGGGGCAGAGTGCATCAAGCGGCACACGGACTGCGGTCCGTGGTCCTCGCGGCCCCCCGCTGAGACACGCGGGAGACCGCGAATTTCGCAGGAAACGCCCGGCGTCGGCTTGCTCGTCACTCTGTCGTGAGGTACGCCACCGCCCTCATGCTCCTCCGCCGCGCCGCGCTTCCTCTTCTCCTCACTGTCCTCGGTACGCTCGCCACGAGCGTCGCCGCGTGCTCGTCGAGCAAGGACGAGGATCCGTCGGTCACGCCCCCGCCCGGCACCGAAGCCGGAACGCCCGTGGTCGATGGAGGCGTGACGGCCGACGGCGGCAAGGAGCAGACGGAGATCGTGTTCGACAAGAGCACGACGTTCGGCAAGCGCGCGTGCTCGCTGACGCTCCGCTACTCCGGCGCGGGCAACGAGGTGAAGCTCGCCGGTGAGTTCACCGACTGGGCGACCAGCCCGCTCACGATGACGAAGACGGCGACGGGCTTCGAGATCACGCTGCAGCCGAGCGCGAAGCTCCAGGGCGGCATCCTCTACGGCTACAAGATCATCGCCGACGGAACGTGGAAGCTCGATCCCGACGGCAAGTACCGGAAGATCATCGGCGGCGAGATGAACTCGGGGCTGAAGCTCCCCGAGTGCGACACGGGCCCCGAGCTGCTCTCGGAGAAGGTCGTCGTGGCGGCCGCGGACATGAAGGTGCGCGTCACGGTGCGCGCCGCGAGCGACGGCGAGCCTCCCACGGGCATGACCGCGAGCCTCGACCGCGCGAAGATCCCCGCCGGCTCGTGGAAGATCGACGCTGCCGCCGGCGCCGTCGACTTCGCGCTGCCCGCGCTCGCGAAGGGCAAGCACGTGCTCAGCCTCACGACGACCGACGGCAAGATGCGGAGCGCCGAGCCGATCGATCTGCCCTTCTGGGTCGAGGACGAGGAGTTCGATTACAAGGACGGCCTCCTCTACATGTTCATGGTCGACCGCTTCGCGAACGGCGACAAGGCGAACGACAAGGCGATCGGCTCGCCCGTCCACTACGACGCGGACTGGCACGGCGGCGACCTCCAGGGCGCGCTCGAGGTCATGCAGTCGGGCTACTTCGAGAAGCTCGGCGTGCGCACGATCTGGATCTCGCCGGCCAACGCGCAGACCGACAAGTCCGAGGTCGGCGACGGCAACCAGATCTTCAGCGCCTACCACGGCTACTGGCCGGTCAAGGCGCGCTCGATCGAGCCGCGCTTCGGCGGCGACGCCGCGCTCCGCGCGTTCGTGGCCGAGGCGCACAAGCGCGGGCTCCGCGTGCTGCTCGACCTCATCAACAACCAGGTCCACGACGACCACGAGTACGTGAAGACGCACGCGGACTGGTTCCGCAAGGACTGCAAGTGCGGTGACGACGCGAACGGCTGCGGCTGGAGCCAGCGCCCGTTCGACTGCAACTTCCAGATGTACCTCCCGGACATCAACTGGAACACCTACGGCGCCGAGAAGCAGTTCATCTCGGACGCGTCGAACTGGATCAGCGAGTACGACCTCGACGGCTTCCGCGTCGACGCCGTGAAGCACGTCGAGGCGAACAGCGTGTTCAACATGCGCGCCGAGCTCTCGCGCCGCTTCGAGCAGGGCGGCGCGCGCATCTTCATGGTGGGCGAGACGGCGGTCGGCGAGAACGACAACGGCACGTTCTTCGGCGAGAACTTCGCGAGCGGCTTCAAGTGGATCGACGCCTACACGGGCGCGACGGCGCTCGACGGTCAGTTCGACTTCCCGACGCGCCACAACATGGCCGACGGCCTCACCAGCGGCACGATGGGCCTGGATCAGGTCGAGTCGCAGCTCCAGAAGTCGCTCGCGAGCTACAAGCCCGGCAACCACCACGTTCGCTTCTTGAATGGGCATGACAACCCGCGCATCGCGAGCATCGCCGCGCAGGACCCGAAGCTCGGTTGCTCCTGGTCGAGCGGCTGCCGCGACGACGCGCTCCCGCCGGTCGCCTACACGGACGGCGCGGTCTACACGAAGCTGAAGCGCGCGCTCACGGTGCTCTACACGATGCCCGGCGTGCCTTACCTCTACTCCGGCGACGAGGTCGCCTTCCCCGGTGGCAACGATCCGGACATGCGCCGCAACATGCGCTTCGAGGAGAGCGACCTCGCGGGCGTGCAGATGGCGAAGCCGGGCTCTACGCCGGTGGCGCTGAACGCGCAGCAGGTCGACCTCCGTGACTTCGCGCGCAAGCTCGGCGCCGCGCGCAGCGTGTCTCGCGCGCTCCGCCGCGGCGACCGCTACACCCTCCTCGGCAACGAGGCCGACCTCTGGGTGTACGCGTACAAGGCGGGGCCGAAGGAGATCGCGGTCGTCGTCGTGAATCGCGGCGGCGCGGTCACGCGCACGATCGCCGCGGGAGCGCTCTCGCTCGGCTCCTCGGGCATCACGGGCTGGGCGTCGGCCGCGGGCAACGGCTCGGCCACGACCAGCGGCAGCGACCTCGCGATCACGCTGGGCGCCGGCGAGGCCGCCATCTTCCTCGCGAAGTAGCGCTCGCCGCGCGAGCGGCGAGCGAAGTGGGGAGGATCGAATCAATCATGGGCACTCCGATCGCCGATGGAGTGGTTGCGGGACGAGCATTCGCGCACTTGGCGGTGCGTCTCACCTCCGGCGGAGCGATCAGAGCCGGCGCGGGCGATCGAAGTGGCAACGATTGAATCGATCCTGGGTACTTTGATCGCCTCTTCCTGCGACGCGTGGCGATAGGCTCGGACGAAGCGGCCACGCGATCTCCAGTCATGAGCAACACCCCGTCCCCGTACGACATCGCGAATCCGCCGGCGGCCGACGAGTGGCTCGCGATGGATGAAGGCGAGCGCATCCTCGTCGTCGAGGAGGCGCATGCGCGAACGCGCGCGCCGGTCGGCAGCAACGCGAATGCGCACGCGGCGATCCACGTGGTGGTCGAGAACCGGCTCGCGGAGGGGCACGCGATGGTCGTCGCCGCGTACGAGCGCTTCCGCGCGGCAGGCATCGATCGCCACACCACCGTGCACGCGCTCGCGAGCGTGGTGACGCAGCACATGATGGCCGTCCTCGAGCAGCGCCCGGGCTTCAGTCAGGAGGAGGCGGATCGCGATTTTTCGGCGCTCGACCCCGCGGCCTTCAAGCGAAAGCGCTGACGCGAGCCCACGGCGTCACGTCGACGAGGCCGTTGTCGTACGACGCGACCGTCGTCGACACGAGCACCGAGCACGCGCTCGAGGCGAACAGCATCGCGAGCGCGACGAGGACGCGTGCATGCCGTCGATCAGCCACGTGAACAGCCTACCGGCGAGGCGCCGCGTGCCGCGTTCTGTCGGGCGCCCTTCTAGGTCTTCCCTTTCGCTGCGAGGTCTCCGCGGCGCTTCTTCATCACGCGGGTGAGGTCGGTCGTCTTGCGCGGCTCGAGCCCGATCTCCTCGAGCCTCCCGATCCACTCGGGTGCAACATCGCAGAGCTCGTCGAGAATCGCCTCCGTCGCCGCCCGGCGCACACCGTGGCGTTCTCCGAAGGTGATGAATCCGGCGCGCTTCAAGTTGTCGTCGCGACCGTCGAACGACAAAGCCATCGAGCGATCGCCATAAGGAAGGGACGAGAGGACGTCGTACGCCGGCGTCAGCTCGACACGCCCCTCGTCCGGCACTGTATGGAGGCTCACGTTCTTCGCGTGGAGATCACCGTTTGCCACGAGATACGAGAACGCGACCAGGCGGAGGTACTTGGCGACCTCGACGACAGGCGCCGAGCCGAGCTCGCTGATGCCGCGCGCGATGTCGGCATACGAGAGCACGTATTTGTCACCCGGATAGCGATCGAGAAACTGACAAGCGTCCTCCTGGTGGACCTTGGTCACGCCCCCGTGCTTCCCCACGCCCCCCTTCGGCGCCATGCGGTCGAAACGCTCGACGAGGAGACCCGCCGATCCATCGCGGTCGTGCACGAGCTCAGCGCGGGCGACCTCGAGCCCGCTCGAGCGCGCCATCCGCAGAAAGAAATGCTCGTTTTCGACGAGGCGAGGCATCTTCGGTGGATTCAGCTTGAGGATGTAGGCGCCGCTTCCGCCCTTCGCGCGCAGTGGAAGCGAGATCATCGCAGCGGAGACCTTCTCCTGAACGCCGGGAAGGGTCGGCTCCTGCCCATGCTTGCCGGCGAGGCTCTCCTGGAGGATGTCCGCAAACCGAAGCGTCGAGAGCGCGGCGGTGTCGACGGCCGGCGCGGCCTCGCGCGAAGACTCGGCGTCCCTCACCACCGAGATGTCGCCGATGCAGTCCGCTCCCGCGTCGACGAGGAGCGAGAAGAGATCGTCTCTGGATGTCTTCACCCTGCGAACGAGCGCCTCGAGACGGAGCCCTTCTGGCAGCAGGCCCGCGAAGAACGGGTGGACGTTCGTTCCCAGGGTCTCGACGCGCGCCGCATCGTAAGGGAGGCGATAGGCGATCCCGAGATCCCACGCGGGATGGGTGGCCCCGCGGTACGAGGGCTCGTAGTCGAAGACGGCGCCGTGCGACGTTCGGTGGAGATGTCCCGCGACCGCTTCGCCGCGGAGCACAACCGCCGAGTCCGGCTTCATGCTGCCCTTCATCGGCTGCCGGCGCGCTCGAGCGCGGGAGCGATCCGCAGGCCGTTCTTCCCCTGGTCGACGACGAGCTCGAGACCGAGGATGCCCAGCACGTCGAGCAGCTTGTCGAGGCGGAGGGAGGTCTTGCCGGCCTCGACGTCGTAGACGAAGTCCGGTCCGCAGCCGGCCAGCTTGCTGAGATCGATCTGGGTCAGCCGGAGCGCCCTGCGACGCGCACGGATCGCGCGACCGAGTGCTGCAGTCCGAGCCGCGTGGGGGGAGGATGCCTTCTTCGAATCCATGCGTTCGACCTGATTCGCATGAAGATAGCTCAAACCCGGGCTGAAGCAGGCACGTTCAATGCGAACGCATGGATTTTCATCCAAACGCGGCTCCGCGCCTGGAGGAAGCACCAGCTATCCATGCAATCGCATGGCCGAGCGCCATCACGCGGAGCTGCGCACCGGAGGACATCACGAGGTCGAGCGCGAAGACGTCCGGACCACGCGTGACCGCCGTCACGTGCGAGAGCGACCGCAGGTACTCCGCGACCTCGGCCGCGAACAGCTCCCGGGGATCGACGCGCATGGGCGGCTTGCCACGGAGCAGCGCGCGAAGTCGTTTCATCATCAGCAGCCGAGGCCATTGTACGGCGCGGCGCGGAACAGCTCGCCGCGAAGATCCGGTCCGCGAGACGGCGTCGTTCATCGCTGTGCTGGCGCCAGTCCTCTACGCCGTGGCAAGCTGAGGCAATGGAGCGAGCCAAGCCGCCGATGCTCCGCGAGCTGACGTGGGAGGCCGCGGAGGCAGAGACGAGCGACTTCGCCCTCTCTCTCTCTCCCGGGGAGCGAGTGCGTCTGGTCGCAGCGCTGACGCGCGCGGCCTGGGAGGGCGTCGGCCGTGAGCGAGAGAGATTTCGCCGATTTTATTCGTATCCTGAAGCGTCATCGGGCGAGATTCCTGGTGATCGGCGGGTACGCGATGGCGCATCACGGCCTCGTGCGAGCAACCAACGACGTCGACGTCCTCATCGCGACGGATGACACGAACGCGTCGCGTGTCCGCGCCGCCGCTCGGGAGTTCGTCGGTGTGGAGCCGAGCGAGAGTGCACTCCGTCCGCCTCGCGGCATGTTCAGGATCGGGCCGCCGAGCGCGCACGTCGACGTGACCACGAAGATCGACGGCATCGGAGACTTCGAGGGCGCGTGGAAGCGCCGCTCTCGCGGCGAGTTCTTCGGGGTCCCCGTCGCGTATCTCTCCCTGAAGGACATGCTGCGCACCAAGCGCGCGGCGGGGCGCCCGAAGGACCACGGAGACCTGGCGTGGCTGGCGGCCGAGATCGCGCAACGCCGGCAGCGACGGGGCTGAACGGCCGATCGGCAGCCGAATCCGTAACTCACTCCTGCGTGACGCTTTCGAGACGCTCGACGGACCCCCTTCCACGAGGGTAGGAGGTGGCGCGCGGACCGCACCGTGCTAGCCAAGCGGGCCGCTCGTGACTCACCTTTGAGTTACTGGCCTGCCCGACCTCGGAAGGACCTCGATGCTCCCGCCCAGCCCGCGATCTCTCGTCCGCGCCATCGGTCTCGGCCTCGTGCTCGGCACGCTCGGCGTCGTCGCTGCCCCCCGTGAGGCGCACGCCGCCGAGTCCCGGACCTGGCACTACCTGACGACCGGCAACGGCCACGGGTTCCAGGTCTTCTCGGAGGAGAAGCACCGCATCACCCAGTTCCTCGAGCACCCGTATCGGTACATCGCGCCGTCGAAGATCCCCGCGCTCCCGCCCGAGGGCGAGGGCGTCGGCCGGCGGAACCTCGCGTTCGACGTGTTCTTTGGGGTCAAGGCGGGGGGTGGGGGGCAGGCCGGCTGGCTCTCGAACGACACCGGCGGCGAGGGCCCCGAGTACGTCGACCAGACCAACATCATCCGCGCGCCCGCCACCGTCGGCGGCCAGAAGGCCGAGTCCTTCTACTTCTCGCCGTTCGGCCTCGAGCGGAACGTCCTCGTCGGCCTCCTCCACGCGCCCGGCGCGACCGACGGCTACGCCCTCTTCAACTTCCACATGGGCAACGGTCGCCTCGACCCCGACGCCAACGGCGAGCAGATGCGCGCCGCCGTCGGTGTCCCGAAGGCGATCGTCGAGACCGGCCCCGGCGGCGGCGCGATGGTCTACGTCCCGATCGGCGGCGCCGATCACGCCGACTGCCAGGGCGTGTTCGACAAGGGCAACGGCGGCCAGGACCTCGCCGACAAGGTCGATTGCGGCGGCAGCGACATCACCGCCGGCTTCCAGAAGAAGCTCGGCGCCGACGGCTGGATGGGCTTCGCGGCCTCGTACGTCGAGAACGCCGCCGATGCCGACGCCGCCGCCGCCGCCATCAACACGTGGGCCGCCGCGCGCACGCCCGACAAGGTGCTCGACGACGCGAAGAAGGAGTTCGAGGCCTGGCGCAAGCCCGCGCCCGACGGCGTCCTCTGCAGCGACAACGAGAAGAAGCTCTGGAGGCAGAGCGAGTCCGTCCTCCGCATGGGCCAGGTCCGCGAGGCGAACACCGCCACGCGCAAGAACAACGGCATGGTGCTCGCGAGCCTCCCGATCGGCGAGTGGCACACGGGCTGGGTCCGCGACGCCACGTACGGCGTCGTCGCGCTCGCACGCATGGGCCACGTCGAAGAGGCGCGCATGGCGCTCGACTTCTTCCTGAACGCCTTCGAGATCAACCCCGGCCAGAAGGGCAAGTACGAGAGCTACGTTCAGAACCAGCCGTATCGCATCTCCGTCGTCCGCTACTACGGCACCGGAGAAGAAGAGGCCGACACGAACCAGGACGGCCCGAACGTCGAGACCGACGGCTGGGGCCTCGTCCTGTGGGCGGCGCGTGCGTACGTCGAGGCCGCGGGCGCCGACGGCATCGCATGGCTCGAGAAGGCGACGTACAGCGGCACGGTGTGGAACACGCTGCTCAACGGCATCGCGAAGCCCATCGAGGGCAACCTCGAGCAGCCCACCTTCATCATGCGCAAGGACTCCAGCATCTGGGAGGTTCACGAGGCGAAGAAGCGCCACTACGCGTACACGACGCTCACCGCCGCGCGCGGTCTCTGCGACTTCGCCGGCATCTCGAAGAAGGCGAACAAGGGCGAGACCGCGAAGTACCAGGACCTCGCCAAGAAGGTCCGCGAGGGCTTCCTCGCCTCGTTCGTCGATCCGCAGGGCGCGCTCGCCGGCTCGATCGAGGGCCTCAGCCAGGGCAAGTACATCGACGGTGCCGTCGCCGAGGCGTTCACCTGGAACATCCTCCAGGACTGGAAGGGCGACACCGCGAAGGCGACGCTCGATCTGCTCAACAAGCTCAAGGTCGACTCGGGCGGCTACAAGCGCAACGATGACGGCCTCAGCTCGTACGACAACAACGAGTGGATCCTCGTCGACCTCCGCATCGCCAACGCGCTCCGTCGCGCCGGCCGCGGCGCCGAGGCCGATGGCATCATCGCGCACGTGGTCGGCAAGGCCGCTGCCAACTTCTACCTCGTCCCCGAGCTCTACAACGACACGCAGGGCGCCGGCGCGACCGGCGACTACACGGGCTCGATCCCGATGGTCGGCTACGGCGGCGGCGCGTTCCCGATGACGATGCTCGATCGCTCGGGCGTCGCCGAGGTGGACGACTGCGGCGACGGCAAGGGCCAGGTCCTCCCCGTCGTCAGCTGCTCCGCGATCTCGACGAACCCCGGCGGCCCGGGCACCGACGCCGACGGCGGCACCGGCCCGGGCGCCAACGGCGCAGTCCCCGACGGCTCGCAGGTCCCGTTCGTCTCCGCGTGCCTCTGCGTGCTCGGCCCCGATCGCGGCATCCCGCCGTACGGCCTCGCGCTCTTCCTCTCCATTCCCGCGCTCCTGCTCGCGCGACGTGGCCTCGCGCGCGCTCGCCGACGATGACCGAGGCTCTCGCTCTCGAGCTCGTCGCGATCGAGAAGTCGTTCGGCGGCGTGCATGCGCTCCGCGGCGCTGATCTCGGCGCTCGCCCCGGCGAGATCCTCGGGCTCTGCGGCGAGAACGGCGCCGGCAAGTCGACGCTCCTCAAGGTGCTCTCCGGCGTCTATCCGGCGACGAGCTACGCCGGCACCGTGCGCGTGCGCGGCGAGGCGCGTCGCTTCATGACGACGCGCGACGCCGAGCACGCGGGCATCGCGATCGTGCACCAGGAGCTGATGCTCGTGCCCGAGCTCCCGGTCTCCGCGAACCTCGTGCTCGGCCGGGAAAACAAGGGGGTGGGAGGGGGGATGGCCAAAGGCCTGCTCGGCGGCATCGACGACGACGCGATCGAGGCGCACGCACGGAAGCTCCTCGCCAAGTTCGGCGTCGAGAGCGACATCGACCCCCAGGCGCCCGTCAGCAGCCTCGGCATCGGCCTCCAGCAGGTGGTCGAGATCGTCCGCGCGCTCTCGCAGGACGCGAAGATCCTCATCCTCGACGAGCCCACCGCGGCGCTCACCGGCAAGGAGACCGATCGCCTGATGGAGTGGCTGCGTGGCCTCCGCCAGGACGGCACCACGTGCATCTATGTCTCGCACCGCATGGACGAGATCTTCACCATCTGCGATCGCATCACCGTGCTCCGTGACGGCAGGACCGTCGGCACCGTCGACGCGAAGACCACCGGCCCCGACGAGGTCGTCTCGATGATGGTCGGCCACACGGTCGGCGGCAAAGGCGTTCGCGCCACAGCGCTCGCGGGCGCTCGAGCCGAGGCTCATCACGCGCTCGTCGTCAGCGAGCTCACCGTGCGCCTCCCCGGCGCGCGCATCGCGATCGAGGCGGGCGGCGACGACCGCGTCCGCACCGACGCCGTCCACAAGGTCTCGCTCACCGTCCGGCCCGGCGAGATCGTCGCGGTCTGCGGCGCGATGGGCTCGGGCCGCACCGCGCTCCTCTCCACGCTCTTCGGCTGCGCCGAGAACGGCTTCACCGGCCAGGTGCGCGTGGGCGGCAAGGACGTCGCCCTCGAGTCGCCGCGCGACGCGATCGCCGCGGGTATCGCGCTCATCCCCGAGGATCGCAAGGGCCGCGGCCTCGTGCTCGGCATGAGCGTCTCGGACAACCTCACGCTCCCGCCGCCGAGGTCACGCGTCGCGAAGATGCTCGAGTGGGTCGGCATCATCGACGAGGAGGAGGAGGAGCTCCTCGCCGCGCGCCGGATCAAGGAGCTGCACATCCGCGGCGCCGCCACCGCCGAGGTCGCGACGCTCTCCGGCGGCAACCAGCAGAAGGTCGTCATCGGCAAGTGGCTCGAGAACCCTCCGGCCGTCCTCCTCCTCGACGAGCCCACGCGCGGTGTCGACGTCGGCGCGCGCGAGGAGATCTACGGGCTGCTCACCGAGCTCGGAAACAAGGGCACGGCCATCCTCCTCGCCTCGAGCGATCTCCCCGAGGTCCTCCGCCTCGCGCATCGCGTCCTCGTGCTGCGTCACGGCAAGCTCGTCGCGGAGCTCGACGGCGCAACGACGAGCGAAGAAGCGATCGTCACGATCGCGACCGGCGCCACGGACATCGACACCTCGCTCCTCGCGGCAGCGGCCTCCCGCCCGACGGCCTCCACGCCTCCTGCCGCCCTCCACTCATGACGACCGCCGCCGGTCCCCGATCGCCCGCAACGATGGGCCTCCGCGAGATCGTCTCGGCGCGCTCGCTCCGCACCGTCTTCGTGCTCCTCGGGATGTGGATGCTCCTCGCCATCCATCCGGAGTCGCGCGAGTCGTTCCTCTCGGCAGGAAATTTTTCGAACCTCACCGCGCAGGTCGCCGAGCTCGTGATCATCGGCGTCGGCATGACGCTCGTCATCCTGATCGGCGGCATCGATCTCTCGGTCGGTGCGGGCATGGCGGTCGCCGGCGTCATCGCCGCGAAGCTCCAGATCGACATGCACCAGCCCGCGTGGGGCGCGGTGCTCGCGGCGGTCGCGGTCTGCGGCGCGCTCGGCGCGTGGCACGGGTTCCTCGTCACCCGCTTCGGAATCCCGCCGTTCATCGTCACGCTCTCGGGGCTCCTCTCGTACCGCGGCATCGGCCTCGTGCTCTCCGACGCGCGCGGCCTGTCGCCGATGGGCGAGGACTTCCAGAAGCTCGGCGGCCGGCTCCCGCCGACGATCTCCCTCGCGCTCTGCGTGGCCGGTCTCGCCGCGGGCGTCGCCCTGGTGCTCAAGAAGAGGGCTCGTCGCGCGAGCCTCGCTCTGCCGAGCGAGGGCTCCCTCGTCTTCGGCCTGAAGCTCGGCGCGATCGCCGCCACCACCGCCTTCTGCGCCGTCATCTACCAGGACGGCGTGCCCGTGCCGGTCGTCATCGCGGCGCTCGCCGTCGCCGCGGGCGCGTTCATCCTTCGCCGCATGCGCCTCGGTCGCTACGCCTTCGCGATCGGCGGGAACAGCGAGGCCGCGCGCCTCTCCGGCGTCCCCGTCGCGAAGGTCACGATGACGATCTACATCGCCATCGGCGTGCTCACCGCGCTCGCCGGGATGGTCGCCGCCGCGCGCACCAACGGCGTCACGCCGGGCAACATGGGGCTCACGCGCGAGCTGCACGTCATCACCGCGGTCGTCATCGGAGGCACGAGCCTCACCGGCGGGCGCGGCACGATGGTGGGCACGCTCATCGGTGCGCTCATCTTCGGCACGCTCTCCAACGGGATGAACATGCTGGGCGTCAACTCCAACTGGCAGCTCATCATCACCGGTCAGATTCTCCTCGGCGCTTCGCTCCTCGACGCCCTCTCCTCGAAAAAAGCCACGTGAATCACGTGGCACATCCTCACGAAGCTCAGATAGAGGTAACCCGCATGCGGCTCTCGCGTTCCTTGCTCGTCGTCTCGTTCGTCCTCGGTTCGTTCGCAATCGCGGGCTGCGACAAGTCCTCTTCAACAGGTGGTGGTACCGGAGCCGAAGGCGGCGCGGCCGCCTCCGAGGGCAAGACGAAGGTGGCCTTCCTCCTCGCGACGCTCCAGGAGGAGCGCTACCAGAAGGACAAGAAGTACTTCGAGGAGAAGGCGACGGCGCTCGGCCTCGCGCCCTTCACGCTCTCCGCCGACAACGACAACGCGAAGCAGCTCTCGCAGCTCGAGGACGCGCTCTCGCGCGGCGCGAAGGTCATCGTCGTGCAGCCGACCGACAGCACCGCGGCCGCCTCTTACGTCGCGAAGGCGCACGCGAAGGGCGCGAAGGTCGTCTCCTACGATCGCTCGATCAAGAGCGACGACCTCGACGTCTACGTCTCGCACGACGCGTTCAAGGTCGGCGTCATCTCGGCCGAGGAGGCCGTGAAGGCGACGGGCGGCAAGGGCAACTACGTCCTGCTCGACGGTCAGTCGGGCCACTCGGTGGTCGCCGAGATCGACCGCGGCTACATGAGCGTGCTGAAGCCCCTCGTCGACAAGGGCGACATCAAGATCGTCGTCCAGCGCAACCACGACTCGTGGTCGCCCGAGCAGTCGCTGAAGACGATGGAAGACGCCATCGCCAAGACGAAGGGCGACATCCAGGCGGTGCTCGCGAACAACAGCGGCATGGCGCGCGGCGCGGTCCAGGCCATCCAGGCCGGCAACCTCGGAGCCAAGAAGATCTTCATCGCTGGCTCCGACGCCGACGCCTCGAACATCAACTCCGTCTGCGAGGGCAAGCAGACCATCGAGGTCCTGAAGGACATCAAGCCCCTCGCCGAGAAGGCCGCCGAGGTCGCCCTCGCGCTCTCGCAGAACAAGCCCGTCGAGGGCGTGCTCGCGAACACCAAGCCGCCGACCATCGCGATCGGCGTCCACCTCGTCAACAAGGACAACGCGAAGGCGATGATCGTCGACAGCGGCTTCCATCCGGCGAAGGCCGTACCGGCGTGCAAGTGAACCGAGTCTCTCTCGTAACACTCGCTGGGCTCACGACCGCGTTCGCGTCTCTCCTCTCGACCAACGTGCACGCGGCGCAGCCGTCGACGTCGTCGCCCGTTCCGGCCGCCACGCAGCCCGCGCCCGCCCCTGCCACGCAGCCTGCCGTGCAGACCGAGCCCCCGGCGCCGCCGACGATCGTCGTGGTGCCGGTCGGTCCGCCTCCGCCGCAGCCCGGCGAGCCCGCGCGGCCCGGCGTTCCCTCCCGCGAGCCCGGCCAGTCCGGAGGCGCGACAGGCACGGGCGCCGGCGCGACGCCGAACGCGAACGAGCAGCGCAGCCTGCTCGCTCCCGAGTACCCCGAGGACTACTACCCCGGCATGCCGAAGCAGGACGGCGTGCTCGAGGGCATTCCGATCGACGAGAAGCGCGGCCTGCGCTTCGCCTTCCACGGATACTTCCGCGCGCCGATGCGCATCACGAAGGTCCCCCGCGCCGAGGGCAGCACCAAGGCGAACGAGGGCAGCAGCAACTATCGAACGCCGTTCCTCGTGGACGACGACTACTACCGCTCCGGCTTCGCCTACACGCATATCCAGGAGACCGACTTCGCCGAGCTCTACTTCTCCGTCGGCAACGACAAGGTCACGGCGACGGTGCAGTTCCAGGGCAGCGTCTACTCGGACGCGGCGAAGCCGGACATCAGCCGCCAGCCCGGCCTCTCGCAGGGCTGGCTCACGTACCGGACGAACCTCGACTTCGTGCCGTTCTTCAAGACACGCCTTCGCGTGAAGGGCGGCGCGTTCTGGGAGCGCTACGGGCACATGCCCAAGTACGACACGTACATCTTCGCGCGCACGCACCAGATGGGCGAGAACGTCCGCCTCGAATTCGAGAAGGACGATCTCACGTTCTGGCTGCAGCACGGCATCGGCACGCACCTCGAGGACATCAGCGCGAACCAGGGCCTCACGCTGCTCAACTACGCAAGCGTCGGCGCGAGCTACGCACGCACGGTCGAGCTCGGCGGATACATCTTCGACTCGACGGCGCGCGACAAGCGCGCGCTCAGCCAGCTGACGGACGCCTCGATGAGCATCGTGGGCGTCGACCTCCGCGCCGACACGCACTACGCCGGCCGCGTCTACGCGGCGACCTCCTACATCTCGGCGGACCAGGCGACGTTCATGGCGCCGGCCATCGAGACCATGCACTCGTACGGCGGTCGCGGCATCACCGAGAACTATCTCGGCACCCAGTCGAGCGAGAACGGCACGGGCTCGCTCTGGAACGTGGGCATGCAGTACGACCTGTCCCTCGCGGACGCCTACAAGGGGTGGACCGGCAAAGGCTCGCCGCTCCCGTGGCACGGCGACATCAACGCGAGCCTCTTCGGCATGTACACGTTCGTGCAGAGCAAGCAGGCGAGCCCCGATCCGCTCGTCAACCGCGACGACCGCAAGGCGTTCAAGTGGGGCGCGGACGCCGGCTACCGCGTCACCGAGTGGATGAGCGCGTCTCTCCGCTACGACCGCGTCGTGCTCGACGTCGACGACAGCGCGAACAGCTTCCGCATCCTCTCGCCGCGGCTCTCGTTCTTCACGAGCTTCATCACGCGCGAGATGCTCTACATCCAGTACTCGCGGTACCTCTACAACGAGCGCATTCGCCTGCGCACGGGGCAGCAGAACCTCGAGACGATGCCGGACGACCACGTCCTCAAGATTCAAGCTCAGATGACGTTCTGAGCGACTCGTCCCGACACGCGCGGTGAGGCTCCGTCGTTGCCTTGACGGCCCTACTCGAGGCTCGCGATCGCTTGCTCGAGGTCACGCCGGTGGGTGACGTGAGCCACGTCGAGCGCGCCCTCACCGACACTGAAGAGCACCCGGTAGTGGATACCGGCGCGCGCCGAGAGGAACTGCCGCACGCGCAGTTGCTTCACCCCACTCCAGGTGTTCTCGCGTCCAGCGGCCAGCTCCGCAACGAGCACGAGGACCACCTCGGCGGTCTCCGCCGGGAGGTCGGCGATCGCCTTGGACGCGCGTGGCGCGAACGCAGGTACGAGGACGCGTCGAGGCCGTTGGAACGCCTCGCCTCGGTCGTCGTCGTCATCACCGTCGCTCGCGGCTGGCGCGTCGCTCACCGGAGGCTGCGAGCTCTGCTTCGCAGCAGCGGCGAGGCGCTGGCGTAGCTCCCGTCGCTCCTCCTGGCCTTCACTGACGATACGTTGGAGCTCCTCCACCTTCGTGCGAAGCCGCCCTCGCTGCGCTTCCAGATCCTTGGCGCGGGTGGCCGTGTCGGTCGTCGCGTCGGGCATCGCGCGCGCACCTGCTGCCTCCGGCGGGAGCGGCGCCGGTATCGCGGCCTCGAGCGTCTCGAGGCGTCGCTGAAGGTACGCCGCCTCCGCGGCAGCTTCGTCGGCCTTCACTCGCGCGCGGCGGAGCTCGCTCGAGATCTTCTCGACGTTCTCGCGCTCCGACGCTGTCATGCCCGAGCGGTCACGGTGGTCCGTGATCTGCTCCCAGACGTCCCACCACGGCTCGAACGGAGCGATGCCGAGCTCGTCGCGTGCCTCCTCCATGCTCGTGAGCAGTGTGAGGCTGTCGAGGTGCCGCTCGTTCGTCAGAGCACCGCGCGCGACGAGGATGCCAAGCGCGGGAAGGTAGTCGAGCATCGCGAACGCGAGCGACATCATCGTGTCGCCGCGCTCCTCCTCGAGCGCGCGGCGCGCGTGGTCGTGCAACTGGTCGAGGAGATCGGGCGGCCGCCGGATGCACGCGGTGCGGATCTGGAGCCGGCGATTGTGGCGCTCGGCCGGTAACTTCGCGACGTGACGCTCGACGACGTCGTACGCACGTTGCTCGATGGCGCCGTCGATGAGCTCCTCGCGCCAGTCCTCCGCGTCTTCTTCGCCCGACTCGGCGCGGATCGCGTCGAGGAAGTGCTCCGCTGCAGACCACCGACGGTAGCTGATCAGCTTCCGAAATCCTTCGATGCGCGCGCGACGCGAGAGCCGGAGCGGATCGAGCTCGACGATCACCGAGGGCCGCAGATCGCCGACCTGCTCCCACGTGAGGAGCGCTGGATCAATCGGGGGTGGCTCGGCCGAAATCTCGGTGACCTTGCCGGCGCAGCACTTCTTGTACTTCTTCCCGCTGCCGCACGGGCACGCGTCATTGCGGCCAACCGACGGCCCCTCGTTTCGAATCGTGTACCCGCTCGAGATGCGCGGAGGTGCGGCAGTGGGGAGGGCGTCGAGGGGTGCGCGGCGGGCCGCCTCCAGCGTCGAGGCGACGACCGCGGCCTCTCGGCGCCCGAGCTCGATGTACCGAGGGGCGAGCGCGTCGAGATGGGGGTCGCCGAGACGGGACGCGCCCGCGCCGAAGACGAGCGCGGCCGAGCGACCGAGGTTCTTTCGCGCGAGTCGGCGAGCATGCGTGACGAGCCGATGCGGCGGCCGCTCGGCGAAGGGCTGATCCGTCGCGAGGAGGATGGCGAGCGCCTCGCGCTCCCAGGCGCCCGCGCCGTCGTCGAGAAAGCGAAGCAGGAGCTCGACTCGATCTCCGCCGGTCGCGAAGACGAGCGGACCGAAGAGCATGATCGAGTCCACCTCTGGCAAGAGCCGCCGTACGACCTCGGAGTCGAGCAGGGCACCGCGAGACGTGGCCGCGACGGCAAGCACGGTCGCCGCATGCACTCCCGCGCTCGAGAGGGCCTCGGCGAGCGCCCCTGACAGTTGCTCTGCGGAATGGAGTTTGGCCCACTCCGCGACGGTCGATTGCACGAGGGGGATACGGCGCGCCGCAGCGCGAAGCTCCTCGTCGGTGGGTCCGGAAGCGGCAACGTCCATCCGCCAAAGATATCGCGGCACGAGGTCGTGCGCCTGTTCCGACGAACGGCGCCGATGGCCGCTGCTACCGCGCGGCGCGCTACGGCTTCGGCGCGTAGGCGTTCGGGGCCTTCGCCTGGTCGGCGAGATCGAACTCGTAGTACTTCGAGAACGAGGCGGGGTTGTATCCGTCGGTGAACGACGTCGAAGGGACGGCCGCATACGACCATCCCGGAGGATTGGCCGCCTCGATGAGCATGGACACGTGCACCCTCAGCTTCGTCGGCGAGCCGAGGAGCGCGCGAGTGATGGACAGCTCCATGAAGTTGCCGCTACGAGCGACGGTGCTGATGGGCCCCACGTCAGCCCAGGGCGGCGCGACGACGCCGGTCGACTTCTGGAGGTTCGAGTAGGTGCCGTCGACTTTCCAGCGCAGGTGATAGCCCGCGTTGAACGGCAGGGAGGGCTGCTGTCCGGGCGCGCATGTGCCGCCACAGTCGTACGAGATGCCCGTCGCCGTGCCCGCGTTGCCGGGAACGCCGTCGACGTAGATGAGCACCCACTTGCTCGAAGAGGTCGTGCCGATGTCGCCCCCCGACATGCCGAAGTAGACCTTCTTGTCGTCCCACGAGACGTACGCGTCGTAGCCTGGCGAGCTGGTCGCGAGCTTCTCGCCCGCCGTGAAGTCGTTCGTGCCGTCGATGACGTGCGTGACGGCGCCCGCCTCGGAGCCGCCCTCGTCTGCGCCGCCTTCGGTGGTCGGGCCTGCCTCGGGCTGGGGCTGGGCGACCGGACCGTCGGTCGCGCCGGCCTCCGTGGCGCCACCTCCGCCCGCGACGGCGACGACGCCGAGATCGGGATCACACGCCGAGAGGACGAGGAAGCCGGCCGCGAGCGCGGATGCGACGAGACCCGGGAAAAGCAGCCGCTTCATGGTGGTCCATGCGTTAGCACGGCGTCCTGGCGCCGCCAGCAGGGAAAGTAACTCAGCGGTGAGTGACGCAACGGAGACGCGGCCGCCCGCGGCCCGTTCGCGGTGGCGCGCGCAGAGTGGTAGATCGAAGGGAATGCGTCGCCCCGGCATCGCCTCGTTCGTCGGCCTCCTCGCTCTCTGCGCCGCGTGCAACACAGGCCCGAAGGAGATCGAGGCGCGTCCCGAGCCGAAGTCGGCGCCCGTGGCTCCCCCGTCCCCTCCCCCGGCGCCGGGCCCGACCGCGAAGGCAGAGGAAGGCGCTCTTCGCCTCGGCTCGCCGATCGAGGCTTCGGCCGAGAAGGTCTCCCTCACCGACGTCGCGAAGAACCCGAACGCGTTCGTCGGAAAGAAGTTCGCGACGATCGGCACCGTGACCGCGGTCTGCCAGCACAAGGGTTGCTGGATGGAGATCAAGGACGACTCCAGCGAGGCGCACATCAAGATGGCGGGCCACGCGTTCTTCGTCCCGAGGACGGCGTCGGGTCGCAAGGCTCGCGTCCTCGCGACGCTCGTGAAGGGCGAGGAGCAGGGAGCCTGCGGCGACGAGGGCATGCACGCCGCCGCCGCCGGCGGAGCGGCCGGCGCCAAGGGCTGCCGCGCCGAGGCGGAGGCCCAGCTCGGTCGGCCGCTCGCGAAGCTCGAGCTCGTCGCCGACGGCGTCGAGCTGATGTGAAGCGAACGACGCCCTGAGCTCAGGGCGCGATCGCGACGCCGCGGATCGTGGGCCTCACGATCGGCAGCGCCTTGCGCGCGCTCTCTCGGGTGATCCGATCGAAGCGGAACCCAGCCGCTTCGATCGACGCCGCGGTCTCGCGGCAGAGATGGCAGTTGCCCGCGACGAGCTTCCACAGCGGTTCGGTGCGCCGCTGCCACGCGAGGCGTGATGGCTCAGTGGCGGCTACGTGCTCGAGGAACACGAGCTTGCCCTCGGGCCGGAGCACGCGGCGGATCTCGTCCAGGCTGCGCTTCACGTCGCGGACCGAGCACAGCACGAGCGTGCACACGACGGCATCGAACGAACGCGGCTCGCACTCGATGCGCTCGGCGCTCCAGGAAACGAGCTCGACCGAGCGTGCAATCGACGTCTGTGCGGCCTTCTCTGCGAGGCGGCGTCGCATGTGCGGGTCGGGCTCGGCGAGCACGAGCCGCTCGAGATCCCGATAGTGCTCGAGGTTCCTTCCTGTGCCGGCGCCGATCTCGAGCACGTCGCCGCGGAGATCGGCCACGAGCTCCTTCCTCCACGCGTCGCCGCACGCGCGCTCCATGTCGCGCATGAAGCGATCGTAGATCGTGGCCATGAACCAGGACATCGGCCGTGAGCTTAGCAGGGCACGTCGCGTGCAACCGCGCTGACTGATGGACCCGAGGGCGCTGCAGGCGGAAGCCGATCGACGCCGAGCGAAGAGCGCGACGCGCTGGATGATGATCGTCGGCGCGAGCGCTAGCGCAGCGCTGACCGTCGTGCTGCTCTTCTCGGTCCGCGACTGTCGAGCGACGACGCGGACCGCGATCCAGACCGCGACCACGCCCGCGACCCCGACCCCGACCCCGACCCCGACCATGACCCCGATCGCGCCCGCGACCCGGACCCCGACCGCGGCCCCTTCCTTCTCCGAGCCAGCCCCCACCGGCGCCGTCGTGACGACAACGAGCGGCGAGCTCGACGCCGGCGATGATGGCGGCGCCCCGATGGTGCTCGCGACGCCGACGGTCGCGCCCGCGCCTCCGCCTCCACCTCCTCCTGTCGTCGCGGAGGCCGAGCCCCCCGAAGCCGGCACAGCGGCCAAGGATGCCGGGGCAGTCGCGACCGCCGAGCCCGCCGAGCCGCGCGAGGAGCCGACCACGCTCGCAGGGCGCATCGCGAAGCAGCTCGCCGGCGAGGACGCGGGGGCTCGACCCAACCCGTGGGCACCGCCGCCGATGACGGCCGGCGCGGGGTCGTTCGTGACGGAGGCTCCGTACTGGTCCGCGAGCTCGTTCACCTCGAACCCGGACGCAGGCGCAGGGCGCTTCATGACAGAAGCGCCGCCATGGTCCGCGAGCGCGTTCACGTCGGACCCGAACGCCGGCGCGGGCCCCTTCACGACCGAGCGGAACATCCCCGCGTACGGCGTGTGGCCCTACTGGCCGGCCCTCCTTTTCGCGCAGTGACTCGGCGCGACCCTCGGCTGGTGGCTCGGCATCCTCGTCGGCATGACGCTGGGCGGCGCGATCGGCTTCCTCTCGAGCCCGCTCGTCGGCCGCGCCCTAGGCGGTCTCCTGGCGGGGCTCATCGGCGGCGCCATCGAGGCGCGCACGCTTCGCTCGACCGAGGGCAAACGGCTCCGCTTCGCGGCGGCCGAGCGCGAGGAGGCTGCCGATCGCCAGCACGCTGACGTCGGCGTAGCCCGCGTCGTCGGCGCGCGCGTCATGCAGATGACGTGATTTCGCGATTTTTCGCGCGAATCCTGCGTTCGAAGGCCTCCCGACGCACGGCTTGCGGGAACGACGCCCGACCGCGTCGGCACGGCTCCCGCATCAGGCCTCTGCGGAGGCACGCATGCGTCGACCGCACATCGCACCCACCGGGTTCGAGAGAACGTTTCGAGACGACGAGCTCATCGTCAGCAAGACCGACCCGACCGGGCGCATCACGTACGCGAACGATCTCTTCGTGCGGCTCGCGGGCTACACGCGCACGGAGCTGATGGGCGCGCCGCACAGCATCGTCCGCCACCCGGACATGCCGCGCGGCATCTTCAAGTTCCTCTGGGACACGCTCGCGACCGGCAACGAGGTCTTCGCGATCGTCAAAAACCTGTCGCGCAACGGTGACCACTACTGGGTCCTCGCGCACGTCTCGCCGACGTTCGCCGCCGACGGCACGATCATCGGACACCACTCCAACCGTCGAACGGCGGAGCGAGAGTCGATCGCCGTCCTCGAGCCGATCTACGCGCTCATGCGCCAGGTGGAGGAAAAGCAGGGCAAGGTCGCCGGCGCAGACGCGTCCATCCCGGTGCTGATGGCCGAGCTCGCGGCACGCAACACCACCTACTCGAGCATGATGTTCGGAAAAGAGAGGGCCGCATGAGCGCCGCGACGACACTGAGCGACACGACCAAGCGCGAGCTCACCGACAAGGACCTGCTCGCCGCGATCGACGTATGTCTCCGTGCCTCACACGGCGATCTCGAGGCGAGGCTCGACTACCCCGACGACTCTCCGGTGCTCGCGCGGCTCCACGGGGCGATCAACGCGCTCCTCGACGCCACGGATGCGTTCGTCCGTGAGTCGGCGGCCTCGCTCGACCACGTGAGCCGTGATTCGTTCGATCGACGCGTCCTCGAGCGTGGCTTGCAAGGAAGCTTCCGGCGCGGCGCGGTCGTCATCAACGCGGCGACGAAGACGATGGGGCAGCGCTCCCTCGATCTCAAGGCGCTCGGCGACCGCCAGGTCGTGCTCGCCGAGCAGCTCGATCAGACGATCGGCGGCCTCGCGCTGCACGTCGCCTCGGCGGCACACGAGCTCGAGGCCTCGGTCGGCTCGCTCCTGGAGTGCGCGACACGAACCGCAGACGGCGCGGCCGAGGGCGGGCGCGCCACCGAGCGCGCACGCGCGGGTGTCGGCGCCGTCGCTCGTTCGACCGACCAGCTACGGACCGAGATCGCGAGCATCAGCGAGCGCGCCGCGCGCTCGACGCAGATCGCCGGCCAGGCCGTCGACGGCGCGAGACGGACCGAGAAGACCGCCGAGGGCGTCGCCGACGTGAGCCGCCGGATCGGCGACGTGGTGAAGCTGATCAGCGGCGTCGCGGGTCAGACCAAGCTCCTGGCGCTCAACGCGGCGATCGAAGCCGCGCGCGCCGGGGAGGCCGGAAAGGGCTTCGGCGTCGTCGCCTCGGAGGTGAAGTCGCTCGCAGGCGAGGCCGCGAGCGCGGCCGAGGAGATCGCGACCCAGATCAGCGCCATCCAGAGCGCGACCGACGGGGCCGTCGACGCCACGCGCGCCGTCGTCACGACGATCCAGGAGCTGTTCACCGTCGCCGATGCGATCGACCGTGCCGTCGAGACGCAGACATCGGTGAGCGCCGACATCGCCGGAGCGGTCGCCGACGCGCAGGAGGGAACCTCGGTGCTCATCACCTCCGTGGCCGTCATCGCGGACGCGGCGAACGCGACGCGAATGGCAGTCGGCGACGTGCGCGGCGCCGCGGCAAGCCTCGCGGAGCTCGCGAGCAAGCTCACCGGCGAGGTCGCTGCGCTCGTCGCGGAGATCCGCACCGCGAGCCAGCGACGCGGATGATCTACGGCGGGGTCGAGGAGACAGCCGCATCCCGGGATGGGTGGATCTCTCGACCCCCCGACGCCGCCAAATCCGCGGCGCCCGAACGCCGAAACCCCCGAAAAGGCGCCACTGTAGGAGACTCGACGACCGGGCACGACAATCGCAGCTGGAGCGCTCGGAGGAATTCCCGATGGCTCTCGACCTGCTCAAGAAATCTCGCTGGTTCACGATCGCTTCGATGCTCGCGCTCGCTTCGGTCAGCACCGTCGGGTGCGCGGCCGACACGTCCGAGGATGGAGCGACGGACGGCGACGAGGGGTCCTCCGTCGACGACATCACCCAGGTCTCGCAGTCGAAGGTGAAGCGCCAGTCGATCGGCAACTGCTGGCTCTACGCGACGACGAGCTGGCTCGAGGCGCTGAACAAGACGGCGACGGGCGTGGAGAAGAACACGTCGGAGTCGTGGCTCACGTAC
>Ga0105047_10000916_pt1 | contig 51902 bp, 47 predicted proteins | sample MAT04_FD_78384 | JGI IMG/M metagenome (GOLD analysis project Ga0105047, IMG submission 78384) | Freshwater microbial communities from Lake Fryxell liftoff mats and glacier meltwater in Antarctica - MAT-04 (megahit assembly) | ecosystem: Environmental > Aquatic > Freshwater > Ice > Liftoff...
CACCCTGGAGCTGGCGGCGATGTTGGCCATTCGAGCGGATCGGATTGAGGTGATGATTTTGGACACGGCGACGGGCGCCGTGCGAACGCTAACGGGCGTGCGAGCGAACTCGGCCAACGGTGATCCGTTGGAATGGATGCCTGACGGGAAGCGGTTGTTGGTGCGGACGGTGGTGGCTGGCCGGGGCGCCGCACCGGCGGAACCGGCAACGCCATTGGGACCGGATATTCAAGAGTCGTTTGGCAAGGCCGCGCCGGCGCCAACCTTTCAGGATCTGTTGAAGAGCGAGCACGATGAAAAGCTGTTCGACTACTATTGTTCGTCCCAGGCGGTTTTGGTGGATTTGGTAACGGGCAAAGTGATGCCGGTGGGGAAGGCGGGAATATTTTCATCTCTGCGACCATCGCCGGACGGGAAATATCTGCTGGCGCAGCGGTTACGGCGGCCGTACTCCTGGGTGCTGCCGGCGGCGCGGTTTCCTGTCGATATGGAAATCTGGCGGCCGGACGGGACGCTGGTAAAACAGTTGGCGGCGCTGCCATTGGCGGACAGGATTCCGATTGACGGCGTGCGGACCGGGCCGCGGAATTTGAACTGGATCCCGGGTCAACCGGCGACGCTGGTATGGTGGGAGGCGATGGACGGCGGTAACCCGAAGGAAAAAGTTCCGCACCGGGACCGGATGATGACGGCCGCCGCGCCGTTCGACCAACCGCGGGAATTTACGAAGCTGGAGGAGCGGATTCAAGGCTTTCCTGTTTGGACGTCCGACGGGCGGATGGTGGTGAGCGATTACGAGCGGCGGTCGCGACGGCGGCGGACGTTTCTGGTGGGAACGGACGGGAAGGCGGCGGAGCTTGCGTCGCGGAATTCGCAGGACCGTTACCGGGATATGGGAACTCCGGTGACGGAGGATCGCGTGGCGCGGGTGGAGGGTGGATCGATTTTATTGACCGGGGCGGGCGCGACGCCTGCGGGCGACCGTCCATTTCTGGATCGGATGGATTTAGCGACTCGGGAGAAGACGCGCCTGTTTGTATCGGGCGAGGGTGTCTATGAGTCGGTGGTGGCGCCCTTGACGGCGGACGGGACGCGTTTGTTGACGCGCCGGGAATCGCCTTCGGAGCCGCCGAATTACTATTTGATTGATAAAGGGAAGCGGACGGCGCTGACGTCCTTTACCGATCCGGCGCCGGAATTACGACGAGTTACGAAGAAGTTAGTCAAGTATCAACGCGCCGACGGTGTGCCGTTGAGTTTCACGTTGTATTTGCCGCCAGATTATAAGGAAGGAACGCGGCTGCCGACGGTGGTTTGGGCTTACCCAAGAGACTTTTCGGACGCCGATACGGCGGGGCAGGTTTCGGGATCGCCGAACCGGTTTACGACGATTAGCGGGACTTCGCATTTGTTCTTCCTGTTACAGGGATATGCGATTCTGGATGATGCGTCTTTGCCGGTCGTTGGTGATTTGGAATCGTTCAATAACTCCTACTTAGAGCAGGTGGTGGCCGGGGCGAAGGCGGCGATTGATAAGGCCGTTGAGATTGGCGTGACCGATCCGCGGCGGGTGGGCGTGGGCGGGCATAGCTATGGCGCATTTATGACGGCCAATTTGCTGGCGCATTCGGATCTGTTTGCGGCAGGGATTGCGCGGAGCGGGGCGTATAACCGGACTCTGACGCCGTTTGGATTTCAAACGGAGAGGCGGACGATCTGGGAGGCGCCGGAGACCTATTTGCGGATGTCGCCGTTCTTGAGCGCGCAGAAGATCAATGAGCCGATTCTGTTGATTCACGGGGAGGCGGATAACAATACCGGGACGTTCCCGATTCAGTCCGAACGGATGTTTACGGCGATTCGAGGGAATGGAGGGACGGTTCGGTTTGTGTTGTTACCGCATGAGTCGCATGGGTATACAGGAAGGGAGTCAGTAGAGCATACGCTGGCGGAGATGGTGGAGTGGTTTGATAAGCATGTGAAGAATCGGAATTGAGTTCGCGGGGCCGGGTCCAATGGTCAGGCGGCGTTGTTCCGTTTCATTTCTTCCCTGATAATGCGGCGGAGGGTGTCTTCCCATTTCGGGGTCTTTCCTTCGACGTAGTCACGCAGGGCTGAATTGATAAGTGTCTGGTATCCGGTCTTGCCGCCGGACTGGTCAGCGATGGATCCGAAATAGTCGATCAAGTCTTCGTCCAGCCGGATGGTGATCCGCACCTTTCCCGGTTCAGGAGGCGGTTCGGCTATGACCCGGCCCCGTTTGCCTTTACTAAAGTCGTGTGTGTCTTTCATTTCTATGCCTCGTATTGATGCCGTTCGGAGGGGTTGGCCGGACGCGCCGGGATGATCCACACACTGCTGTCCCTGTAGCAATACGCTACGACCAGGACCTGGCCGTTCTGCCCCATCCCCAGCGTCACAAATCTCTCTTCGCCCATGTCGCTTTCGGAGTCTTGGACTGTAATGGCGATGTCGTCTCTGAAGACACCTTCCGCATCCGAGAATCGCACGCCGTGTTTCCGGAAGTTCGTTGCGGTTTTGTGAGGGTCCCACTCGACGGAAACACCCTTATTGTGCATATGTGTGTATGTACAGTTAAGGCCGATTTGCGGTGTTGGTTGATTCGCGCGGGTCGACGGGGCGCCGCTGCCATCGACGATCGCGCACTGGCGCTGGCGAGCGCCGTCGCAAAGTGGTGGTTCCTGGCTGAGGTTCGCTTGCGCTACTACAAAGCCAGGATCCGGTTTATGTTCGACGAAGGAAGAACTCCCAAGTCAGGAGCGCGGCCCGGATGAGAGGATAGCACACGCCCGTCAGCCCTGACCGACGGACTTCCGGCCCGGAGACCTGTATCTCCGCCCCACGTCCCGCACGCAACAAAACCCTATATTACTGTTTCGATTTCCCGGCGCGTTCCTATTACGGAACGACGCCCGCACGTTCTCCGGGTTGTTGTTCCAAGAGCCGCCGCGGGCCACCGATTTGGCCGCACACCTTTACTGCCCTTCAAATTTATCGCCCCCGCGCTTGCGTGGCAAGCGCGGGGCTCATTTTTCCTCTTCGATGGGAAGTACCAATTATTGGAAGTTAGAGGAAAGAGGAAAAAGAATTAAGGGAAATCCCGCACGCAACGAAACCCTAAACTACTGTCTCGATCCCCCGACGCGACCCAATTACGGAACGACGCCCGCACGTTCTCCGGGTCGAAGTACCAAGAGCCGCCGCGGGCCACCCTAGCCTCGTCTCCGGGCTCGAAGAGGTCCTCACACCACTCCCAGACATTGCCCAGAGTGTCATACACGCCCCAAGCGTTCGGCTTCAAAAGCCGGACCGGGTGCGTCGAGCCTTTTGCGTTCTTGCGGTACCAGGCGACCTCGTCGAGAGGGCCGTAAGGGTCGGCTGTTCCCCCGGCCATGGCGGCGTGCAGCCATTCGGCGTCGGTGGGCAGGCGGCCCCCGGCCCACTCGCAATAGGCGGCGGCGTCGTGCCAGGAGACGTTGACGACGGGATGATCGTCTTTTCCCTGGGCTTTCGGAACCTCCTGTTTTCTCGACTGTGCAAATCGACGGTACGCGGCGACTGTTACTGGCGTCTGGCCGATCCAGAAGCCGCCAGGAGCGTTTCCGGGGGCTGGTATCAGTGTGTACGTTAAACCGTCAACCGGATGGAGTTGTGGAAACGGACCAATCTTTGACAGGATTTCGTTCGCCGCCTGTACGAGTTCGGCGGCGTCCGGGCCGCTCAACATCTCCCGCAGAAAGCTCTGCATCAGCTCCGTCCACGGTTCGGTGTGCGGCGGCGCCTTTCCACGTGCGAAGCGCTTTACGAAGAGGTACTCGAGGATGGAACGGTGGGAGAACTTGTAGTTTCCAACGGCGTCACGATTCAGGAGTGAACGGCCTCGCAGTTTCCAACTTTCGAGACCGATGTTGTACTTCAAAGCCAGCGGACGAAGTTCGGCTTCGGGAATCCGTTCCATTTTGCGCTGGCCTCGGGTGAGCAGAATCTCGACGGCGAGACATTCCGAGAATTCGCGCAATTGATCCGGCGCAACGAATGCGGACTCGCGCAGGCACCACTTCTGAACCACGGTCTCGTACATTTGATACCTGAACGGGATGCCCTTAATCGCTGTTAAATCCTTCACGTAGGTGAGCAGCAGCGGACGGGCGACGAGATCCGGAATTTGGCTGACCACCTGCCGCGCCTCGCCGCGCCCGATCCACCATGGGTAGCGGCGGCAAAGAAACGCGTCCACCTGTTCGTCAGTGAAGGGGGACAAATAGAGCTTGTGGAGCGTATATGTTTTCGATCCACTCACGTCTCCGAAGGTGAAAACGCCTGTGGCTGTTGTTATCTCCTGCTCCTTGGGGAAGAACTGCGAACGGCAAGTGATGACCACGGAGCGGAACTTTTTGGACAGTTCGATGAGTTCGCTGAGGCGTTTGCGATGATCGGTGATTGCGTTCTGGTCCTCATCGAGAGCGTCGAGAAACAGGATCGTTTTCGCGCGCTCCGCCTCAGGGACGGCGGCGATGGCGTCCGTCGCATCCGGTTGGTTGAGAGGCACCAGTTTCAGTTCGAGCCCCCGCCGTTGCCACAATTGGCGACGCCGGTGCCGGGCGTAGTAGTTGAGGAGGAATGCCGTCTTGCCCATGCCGGAATCGGCGAGAATTATGAGAAACCGCTGCTGGCCGGGGCTGTTGACGATGCGGTCCATGTTGGAGAAAAGCGGTTCACGGGTGGGAACAACGCTGCGGAACTCCTCTTCACCGGCGGGGTCAACGCTTTGGCAGTCAGGCTGGATGTAATACCGCGTGTAAGCGCGAATATCGCCGGCAGTGTAGGCGCCGCCACTGATTTCGATCAGCCTGTGGCGGTCCCAGGCTTTTAGGGCCATCGGAACGAGCTTCCAGAGGGCGGCGATGACGGCGACCCCCGTCCCTACGATGGTCGCAATATTGCGAGAGTCTGCTAAGTCCATATTCAGTTTCGGTATAACTAAGGATCAATCATACAGCGAGGAAGTCCAGTTGCTTGCGAAGATGTATCCATGGGCCTTTTGGATTCGTCGTTAGACCAGACGCAAGTACGGCGGTTGTTGGCGCGGCTGGGGATTGCCGATGAGCAGTCCGGTGTGTGTCATGAGGAGTGGGCGGACGCGGGCGGGAGTGAGGTCGAAATTATCAGTCCGGCCGATGGGCAGATGTTGGCTACGGTGCGGCTGGGGGTGGAGGAAGACTACGACGACGCGGTGTATTTTGCGCAGCGCGTTTGGCCGCGCTGGCGGGACCTGCCGGCGCCGAAGCGCGGGGAGATTGTCAGGCAGATCGGCAATGAGTTGCGGGCGGCCAAGGACGATTTGGGGATGTTGGTTTCGCTTGAGTCGGGGAAGATTCTGGCCGAGGGGCGCGGCGAAGTGCAGGAGATGATCGACATCGCGGACTTTGCGGTGGGGCTTTCGCGGCAGTTGTATGGACTGACGATGCATAGCGAACGGCCGGGGCATCGGATGTATGAGCAGTGGCATCCGTTGGGGTTGGTCGGGTGTATTACGGCGTTTAATTTTCCCGTGGCGGTTTGGGGCTGGAACGCGCTGCTGGCGGCGGTTTGCGGGGATTGCGTGGTTTGGAAGCCCTCGGAGAAGACGCCGCTTTGTTCGGTGGCGGTGCATATTTTGGTGGACCGGGTGCTGGATCGGAATGGGTTTCGGGGTGTCTTCACGCTGGTGAATGGGAAGGGAAGAGTGGTTGGGGAACGGATGCTGCAGGACCGGCGGCTGCCGTTGATTTCGGCTACCGGGTCGTGCGCGATGGGTCGGCGGGCAGGGGAGATTGTTGGCGGCAGGCTGGGGCGAACGCTGTTGGAGTTGGGCGGGAATAACGGGATTATCGTGATGGAAGATGCGGATCCGCGGTTGGCGGTGCGGGCGATTTTATTTGGCGCTGTCGGCACGGCGGGGCAGCGGTGTACGACGCTGCGGCGGCTGTTTTTGCACCGCTCGATTCGGGATGAGTTTACGGAGTATTTGTTGAAGGCCTGGGGACAGGTGCGGGTAGGGCATCCGTTGGATGCGCAGACTTTGTGCGGGCCTTTGGTGGATACGCATGCAGTTCGAAAGATGGAGGCGGGGCTGGCGGAGGCGCGGACGCAGGGCGGGGAAGTGCTGTTTGGCGGAGAACGGGTGGAACGGGATTATGCGGGGCAGGCGTTATTGGGCGGATGCTATGTGCGGCCGGCATTGGTGCGGGCGGATGCGTCGATGCCGATTGTGAAGGAAGAGGTTTTTGCGCCGATTTTGTATTTGATGGATTTCGAGGATCTGGACGATGCGGTAAGGCAGCACAACGCTGTTCCCCACGGCCTTTCGAGCGCGATATTTACCGGCGGTTTGCAGGCGGCGGAGACGTTTTTGAGCCATGGCGGGAGCGACTGTGGAATTGCGAATGTGAATATTGGCACGAGCGGGGCGGAGATTGGCGGGGCGTTTGGCGGGGAGAAGGATACGGGCGGGGGAAGGGAGTCCGGGTCCGACGCTTGGAAGGCTTATATGCGGCGGCAGACGGTGACGATCAATTGGTCGCGCGAACTTCCGCTAGCGCAAGACATTCAATTTGACCTATGATCTAACCTTGTGGCTCAGTTGCCTCATGCGGCTGGCTGCTTCTAAATTGGCATGCATAAATATGTGATCTGCGGCCCGCAGGGCTCTGGTAAGGGAACGCAAAGCGAGCTGCTTTGCCGGGACTATGACCTGGTGCACATTTCCATCGGGGAGATGTTTCGTTGGAATGTGAAGCACCATACGAAGCTGGCGGCGCGTATTAAACGCATCACGGACGCGGGGATGCTGGTGCCGGACGAGATTGTGGAGCGCGTGGTTCGCGAGCGGTTGGATCAGCATGATTGGAACTACGGATTCGTATTGGACGGGTTTCCGCGGACGCGGGCGCAGGCGGAGTATTTGTTTGAGAATTGGAATTTGGACCGGGTGATTTATCTGGAGCTTTCCGATGAGGTGGTGTTCCAGCGGGTGATGTACCGCGCGCGGATGGGGCAGGGCAGCGGATTTACGAAACGGGCCGATGATAATCAGGCGGCGCTGATGATCCGGCTGCGGGAGTATCACGAGAAGACGAAGCCGTTGCTGGAGCTTTACAGCAAGCTTGGCATGTTGATTTCGGTGGATGCGAACCGGAGTATTTCGGAGATTTATGCCGATGTGCGGCGGCAATTGAGTTTGCCGGATCAGGAGACGGCTAGTTTGGTGGCGCCGTAGGGGGCGCATGTCCGAACTTGCGGTCCTCGATGAATCTGCGCGGCGGGCACCCGGAAAATCGTTCTAAGCTCCCAAGAGATCCTGGCGCAGTTTTTCCACAGAGGAGTACGCAGGCGGATGTTTTGGCGAACGATTTATGGCAGCCATTAATCGCCTGGCGTTTTTCGGGGATCGAAAAAGATACGCGGTCTCGATCAAACCGGCGAGTTCAGAGGCTGGGATGATGGCGACATTTCGCGAGCCTTTTCGGAGAACGATTACCGGCTCCTGCTCATCGACGACTTGATCCAGCACGGCGTCTAGATTTTCACGGAGAGCCTTAAATGTTATTTCGTTGGACATTGTCTAATTGTCTAAAACGCCGGTCCGCCGCGGATTTCAATGGTTCGGGCGCCGCGTTCGGCAATGGTGACGACGCCGTCTTTGTACGCGATGCTCTGGACACCTTGCCAGTTGGTGGGCGTGGTGGCGAGAAAGGCGAGGTAGGTGCGTGTGGTGGAAGCGCCAGCGTCGAGGTATGTCACTAGTTTGCGGCCGAAGATGGTTCCCTTTTCGAGGAGAACGCCGAAGGGCTGATGAAGGCCGGTGGTGCCGAATTCAAGGCCGCGGGCGAGGGGCTTCTTAGCATCATCGACGTGGCGCCAGGCGTTGAACCATGGATATTCCGAAGTGCGCCAGATGTAGCCGAGGACGAGGTTGTTTGTTGGGCTCGACGCGGTGGTCCAGCCGATGGGTTCGTCGACGACGTAGCTGACGACGTTCGGCATGGGGTCATTTGTGAGCATGCGCATGTTGACCGGCTGGTTCCGCTCCAGGGCTTGGGGCCAGTAGACGGCGGGTTCTTCGGGCCTTGGCATGGGCGACGATTGCATGAAGCCGTGGCTGGCGTTGGCGTCGACTAGCGTACGTTCGTCGAGGAAGGGCGGGCCGATGGTGGGGTGCTGCACCATGTTGTAGACTTTGCCCATTTTGTTCCGGTTCGTTACGGTTTCTTCGACGCGGAGGATGGCGCCGCCAAGCTTGGCGCGGCGGCGGACATCGAGACCGGCGACGGGGAGGCTGGCGGACATGGTGGTTTCGTTGGGGGTGGCGGCGTCGATTTTCCAGGCGACGCGCGTGGCTTCGCCGTGATACGGAACGCCGGCGGCGAGTTCACCGGGGGAGGGCTGTCCCCAACGATCGAGGCAGAGGAAGTGAGCCATGGGACGGAGAGTGACGTTTTTGTCGTCGGGGCCGAGCCAGGCGAGAGGGTTGAGGCCGCCGTTCAGTTTGAACGTGACGAGGGAACCGCCGCCGAGGTCGAAGACAGCGTGGGCGGCGGTGCTGCGAATTTCGGTGACGGGACGCTGCGCGAACGCGATTGGAATGAAGAGAGCGAGGATGGCCGGACGCATAGTTAGGCCTTGGGAAGCCGTGTGGCGTGACGGGCAACCATGACCCATTCTTTACCCTTTTTTGCCCAGACCTGGAGGATAGCGATGTCGAAGCCGAGGGGTTCGACGTGCATGTTCATGTTGACGACGGCAGTGCCACCGTAGACGCGCACCTTCGGATTTTGGTGGGTGTAGGTGGGCTTGGACTTGACGAGAGCGGCGATGCATTCGGCTTTGTTTTCGAACTTGGCGCTGGAGTGGCCGTATGTCAGCTCTTCGCCAAGGAGAGCATTGAGGGTGGCGGCGTCACCGGCTTTGGCGGCGACGTCGAATTTTTCTAGATTCGCCTTAATGGTTTGTTCAATTGAGGCGGCGGGGAGGGCGAGGGCCGCGGCGAGTAACAGGAGCGCTAGTTTCATCGTCCATTGACACTATCACTCCGGTAGGCTTCGATCAATGCGCTGTTGTCACTTTCCGCGTGCCCGAGAGCTTCGGCGAGCGCGAGGACTCGCTCATGGGCCTGCGTGAGGGGAAGGTTGATCTTCCGTTTCACACTTTCACTGAGCATGAGGCGGACGTCTTTGTGATGCTGTGCCAGACGGGCTTCCGGGGTGTATTCCCGATTGACCATTTTGGGGCCTTTGCGCTCCATGATCTTTGACGCTGCCGGGCCGGACTGGAGGATTTCCAGAGTGGCGTTTGCGTCGAGACCGCATGCTTCGGCAAAGGCCAGGCCTTCGGCCAAGGCGGCACGGTTGAGGCCCAGGACGAGGTTGAAGACGAGCTTCATTTTTGCGCCGGCGCCAGGCGGGCCGCAGTGGAAGACCTGGGCGCTCAATTTTGCGAGGAAGTCCCGATTAGCTTGGAAAACTTCGGGCTCGGCGCCGGCCATGAGGATGGCTTCGCCCGCGCGGAGATGGGCGCTGGAACCGCCGATGGTGACGTCGAGGTAATTGGGATGGGAGGCAGCGAAGCGGGCCATTTGCGCGGGATCGCCGGTGGTAGTGTCGATGATGGTGCGGTGACGCTTGATGCGTTGCAGGAGTTCCGCGGTGTCGTTGGACGTAGGCAGGCAGAGGATGAGTATGTTCGCTGTTGCCAGGACGTCATTGGGAGATTGGGCGAGGTCGGGGCGGGTAGGGTCATAGCCGATCCAAGGTTGCCCGGCGGCGGTGAGGCGGTCCGCGATCGCCGAACCTAGCAGGCCGACACCGAAGAGGCCGGCGATCACTTTTGGTTCTTCAGCCATTCGTCGTAACTGTGCTTTCGGGGGCCGGTGTATTGGATGGTGTCAAAGAAGGCGGCGTTGCCATTCATGCGGGGGTCGCCTTCTTCCTTGAGAGTCTTTTCCATGCGATCGCGGAGGGTGCGCATGGTGACGGCGTGATCTCGATTAACGGCCAGATTCTTCATGCAATCGGGATCTTCGGAGACGTGATACAGCTCTTCGGCGGGACGCTTGCCGAAGGAGAGTTTGTAGTGCTCGTCGAAGCTGGCGATGAGCATGGTTTTGGTGGGCGAGTCATCGACGTTACGGTAGCCGGTTTCGGGATTGCCGGCAGGCCAGGAGTCGGGCTGGTAGTTGCGAACGTAGAGCCATTCTTTGGTGCGGATGGCGCGGACGGGGTACCCGGCATCGTTGGGATTGCCAAGATCGTGACGTTCTTTGGCGACGAGCATTGTGTCGCGAGTGGCGTCGACGGTGCCGGATTTATTGGACTTCAAGACGTCGAGGAAGCTCTTGCCGGTGATGGTTGGGGCTTTGGGGACGCCGGCGACTTCGAGAATTGTCGGGGCGAAATCGCGAGTGTTGATGAAGTCGTCGACCGTGCGGCCGGTGGGAATATTTTTGCCCCAGCGGACGGCGAGAGGGATGTGGAAGCCGTGCTCGTAGATCTGGCCTTTGACGCGGGGGAAGGGCATGCCATGATCGGAGGTGACGATGATGAAAGTGTTGTCGAGTTCGCCGGTCTGTTCGAGTTTGGCAAGGACACGGCCCAAGTGTTTGTCGATCCATTCGACTTCCAGGGCGTAATCGAGCATGTCACTGCGCACGATGGCGTTGTCGGGATAATACTTTGGCACGGTGACTTCGGCGGGATTTTTGCCGGCGCGGATTCCGGAGCCGTCTTCGTATTTCCGGTGCGGTTCCTGGAAGCCGAGCCAGAAGCAGAAGGGTTGATTCGCGGGACGCTGGTCGAGGAAGAAGTTGAAGTTGTTGGCGTAATCGACAGGGCTGATGCCATTCGCTGGGACTTCATTCCGATGCTTCGTGAAGGCGGGACCGGCGGGGTTGTGTTTGTAGCCGGTGGATTGGAAATCGCCGGGCCCCCAGCCTTTGCCGGTGTGCCCGACGAAGTAGCCGGCTTTGGCGAGGATGTCGGGGTAGACGGCGAAATCGTTGGGGAAGATGCTCATGTGGTTAATGGCTTCTTTGAGCTGCCAGGAGTTGCGGCCAGTGAGGATGGTGGCGCGGCAGGGGCTGCATTTGGGGTTGGATGTGAAGGCGTTATGAAAGAGGACGCCTTCGCGGGCGACGCGATCGAAGTTCGGAGTTTTGACCCATTTGGCGCCGTAGGCTCCGGCGTGGCCGTGGCCCCAGTCGTCGGCGATGATGAAGAGAATGTTCGGACGTTTGGTTTGGGCTTGGAGGGGAACGGCGGCGAGGCCGAGTTGGCGCAGGAAATCGCGGCGTTGCATAGGGCTATTAGCGTATCAGTAGGGAACGCCATCAAGGGTGCCCATACGGCCGGCGTGATAGTCGCGTTGGGCTTTTTGAAGGTTCTCGGGTGTGTCCATGACGAATGGGCCGCCGAAGAGGAGCGGTTCTTCGGCGGGTTCACCGCCGAGGAGGATGAATTCGCCGACTGGGAGGGTGACGGCGTCTCCCGGTGAGAGGACGTCAAGTTGGCCGGTTAGATGATAGACGCCCATTTCGAATTTCGGCGGGAGGTCGATGGTGGTTTCGGCGCTGGTTTTGATGTGCGCGAGGAGGGCGGGCTGGGCTAAGGTGATTGGGCCGACGGCGCCATTGAATTCGCCCGCGAGAAGCCGAATTGCGGCGCCGCCAACGGAGATGGACGGAACGCCGGAAGCCTGGACGCCCTGATAACGCGGTTCGATGTGCTTCATGGCAATGGGGAGGCTGGACCAGATTTGTACGCCGTGAATGATGGCGCCGGCTTGCGGCTTCTCAGCATGGATGATGCCGCGTCCGGCAGTGATCCACTGCGCGCCTCCGGCTCCGACGCGGCTTTCGTTGCCCAGGGAATCGCGATGGACCTGTTCGCCTTCGAGCAGGTAAGTTATGACTTCGATGCCGGCATGGGGATGGGCGGGAATGCCGGGGCCGTCTTTCGCGATGGTGGGGCCGAAATGATCGAGGAAAACGAATGGGCCGACGTAGCGGCGGGTGGCTTGGGGCAGGGCGCGGAGGACGGAGAAATCGCCGACTGGTGCTTCGTGAGCGCGGAAGGATTGGACGACGGTTCGCATGGCATCATTTTAACAGCCAGCCATTGCAGTCCAATATGGTATGCTTTGGACTGTGCCGCTGCCCGATTCACCGCCGCGACTGGATTCCCACTCCACCGAGCCGATTTACCGGCAATTGGGATTGTGGCTGCGGGAGCAAATTTCGTTAGGGCGGCTGCGGCGCGGCGAGCGATTGCCGGCGACGCGGGAATTGGCGGAGCGGTTGAACTTGAACCGGGCGACGATTGCGTCGGCGTATGCGTTGTTGGAGGCCGAGGGTTTATTGGCGGGGCATGTAGGGAAGGGAAGTTTCGTGGCGGGTTTCCCGGAGGAGCGCGCGAATGGCTGGGGCGCGATGGCGCGTCCGGTGGCGGTTCCCGCGACGACAGGCGGAGCGGCGATTCACTTCGATTCGTCGCGGCCGAGCGAGGATCTTTTCCCTTTGGACGAGTTCCGCGCGTGTTGTGAGGAAATGTTGGCGGGGGACGGTGCGACGCGCGTGTTGCAACTCGGGGCTCCGCAGGGAATGCCGGCGTTACGGGAGTATTTGCTGGCCGAGGCGACGGCGCAGGGTGTCGCCGGGCCGCACGACGACGTATTGGTAACGAGCGGTTGCCAGCAGGCGATGGACTTGATTGAACGCTTGATCACTGCCGACGGCGAGGCGCGGATTGCGGTGGAGGATCCGGTCTACCCTGGTGTGCGCAATGTGTTCGGGCGGGGGCGGGCGCGGTTGCTCGGCGTGCCAACGGCGGAAGATGGCATGGATCTGAACGTTTTGGAAGACATACTGGACCGGCAGCGGCCGAAACTGCTGGTGGTGACACCGTCGTTTCAAAACCCGACTGGCGGTACGCTTTCCGAGCCGGCGCGGCGCAGTTTGGTTTCGATGGCCCAGCGGGCGGGAACGCTGATCATCGAGAACGGGATCTATGCGGACCTTCGCTATAGCGGAACACCGCTGCAACCTGTCCGGGCTTTCGGACGGGAGGCAGTGCTGCAGTTGGGGAGTTTCAGCAAACTGGCATTTCCAGGGCTGCGAGTGGGTTGGGTGCTTGGGCCGCGGACGGTGATTGCGCGGTTGACGCAAATCCGGCAGTGGTGTGACTTGCATTCCGATCAGTTGTCGCAGGCCGTCCTGCTGCGATTCGCGCAGAGCGGCAGGCTGCAGCGGCACCGGGAGAAGATGTTGCAACACGGGGCTTTGCGGTTAGGCGCGATGTTAGCGGCGTGCGCGTCACATTTACCGCAAGGAAGCCGATGGACACGGCCGGAAGGCGGGATGAGTTTGTGGGTCGAATTGGCGGGCGCGGTGGATTCGGCGCTCGCTTTGGAAGACGCGCAGCGTGCGGGAGTTAGTTATTTGCCGGGGCGTACCTTCGCGGTGGACCGGCCGGCGACCAGTGCGTTGCGATTGAGCTTTGCCGGTGAACCGCCGGCACGGATTGAAGAGGGATTGCGCATACTCGGTCGCGTTTTCCGGGAGCATGCCGACCGCCGGCTGTCTCCGGTCGCTGAGGCGGAGACGGCGGTTGTTTAACTTTTGGGAGGTAATCACGTGATATTGAATGAAGAGTTTCGACTCAAGATCGGCCTGGCCGAGATGTTGAAGGGCGGCGTGATCATGGACGTCACCACGCCGGAACAGGCTGTGATCGCGGAGAAGGCCGGCGCGTGCGCGGTGATGGCGCTGGAGCGCGTGCCGTCGGACATTCGCCGGGATGGCGGCGTGGCGCGTATGTCACCGGTCAGCATGATTCGCGGGATTATGGCGCAGGTTTCCATTCCCGTGATGGCTAAGGCGCGCATCGGCCACTACATGGAAGCGCGGGTGCTGGAAGCGTTGGCGGTCGATTACATCGATGAGAGTGAAGTGCTGACGCCGGCCGACGAAGAGAATCATATCGACAAACGTCCGTTCAAAGTGCCGTTTGTTTGCGGCGCCAAGAACCTGGGCGAAGCGTTGCGGCGTATTAGTGAAGGTGCGGCGATGATTCGCACGAAGGGCGAGGCGGGCAGCGGCAACATTGTTGAAGCCGTGCGGCATATGCGGACGATTCAGCGCGAGATGAAGCAGTTGACGGTGTTGGGCCACGATGAACTTTACGCCGAAGCGAAGCGGCATCAGGCGCCGATCGAGTTGATCGAGTATGTCGCTGAACATGGCCGTTTGCCGGTGCCGAATTTCTCGGCGGGTGGCGTTGCGACTCCGGCTGACGCGGCGTTGATGATGGCCATGGGCGCGGAGACGGTATTCGTGGGGTCGGGGATCTTTAAGTCGAACGATCCGGCGCGATTTGCCAAGGCAATCGTAAAGGCGACGACATATTGGCAGGATCCGCTGAAGGTAATGGAGGCTTGCGACGAAGTGGGTGTAAGCGAACCGATGCGGGGGCTGGATACATCCTCGCTGCCGGCTGAAGAGCTGATGGCCAATCGCGGCTGGTAACGCGGCATGGTGCATATCGGAGTTTTGGCCTTGCAGGGCGATTATCAGAAGCATGCGCGTTCGCTGGAGAGGGCGGGCGCGCAGGTTTCTGAAGTCCGGACGGCGGCGGAATTGGCGGCTGTTGATGGACTGGTGATTCCGGGCGGGGAAAGTACGGCGATGTTGAAGCTGTTGGACCGGGAATCGTTGTTTGAACCCCTACGGGAGTTTGGTTCGCGCAAGCCGATTTTCGGGACTTGCGCGGGGGCGATTTTGCTGGCCACGAAGGTGGAGAATCCGGACCAGGCATCACTCGGATTAGTGGACATTTCGGTGCAGCGAAACGCTTACGGGCGACAGTTGGATTCTCGTGTGGCTCAAATTGAAGCCGAAGGTTTTGGTACGTTGGAAGCGGTGTTTATTCGTGCGCCGATCATTCGAAGTGCAGGGCCCGGAGTGAAGGTCCTGGCCAGCTACGCGGGAGACCCGGTGCTCGTTGAAGAGGGTCGCCATCTGGTGGCGACGTTCCATCCGGAGTTGAGCGCCGATGACCGGGTGCATGCGTATTTTCTGCGAAAGGTGACCGGGTGAAGAAAATTCGGATTTTATTTGTCTGTGTTGGCAATGCGTGCCGGAGTCAGATTGCCGAGGGTTTTGCGAAGCATCTGGGCGGCGATGTGGTGGAGGCGCAGAGTGCGGGGATGATGCCGTTGAGTTCGGTGCCATCGCAGACGCGGAAGGTGATGCTGGAACGCGAGATGCCGATCGACGATCAGTATCCGAAAGGCGTTGAAGTCTTCCGGAATACCGAGTTCGATTTGGTGATCAACATGAGTGGGATTATCTTGCCTCGGGGATTGAAGGAAAAGGAGCGGCGCTGGACGGTGGCGGATCCTTACGGGCGCAGTGACGGGGCGTTTCGGCAAGTCCGGGATGAACTGGAGAAGCTAGTTGGCGAGTTGGTGCAACAGGTGCGGGACGCCAAGGGAGAAGTGCCGGCGCCGGCGAAACCGAGGCGACGGTTGTTTGGATTCGGTAAGGGTTGACATCCGGCCGGGGTGTTGCGAACATAGAGGTTTGCCAGCCGGAATGTAGTTCGTTTCGCATCGTGCGGATGTGGCGGAATTGGCAGACGCGCTAGATTCAGGTTCTAGTGGGGGAAACTTCGTGAAGGTTCAAGTCCTTTCATCCGCACCAATTATTTCAACGCTTTCCTCGCGGAAGGCGTTTTCGCTTGGGCCTCAAAGCTGGTCGATGGAGTAGCGGCAAATTCCTCCACTTCTCGCCGGAGCCATCGTTTGGCTGACTAAGGCGCCCTGCTTGACTCCGGCGAGGTCCATCCACCGGCGCAGTGGTGTGGGAGCGGTGACACCAACCGGCATCGTCTCGCCCTCTCCGGACTGGATCACGAGCGGGATTTCAAATCCATTGGAGTCGCGCCAGTATCGCAAGTCTGGCGATCCTCCCTCGTGCATCGCGTTCCGGAATATCTCCGAAACCACCTGGCTTTCAAAGCACTCGCTGTCGAGAAAGTGCAGCTTCGGACTGCGGACAATTCTCCGGCCGAATGCCGCGTCAGCGGGGGGCAGGCGGTGCGTTAGAAAGCACGTATCCAGCGCCGTCAGCCAGCGTGTCACCGTTTGATGGGCGATGCCGCATTGACGGGCGAGCGACTGTTGGTCCAGCACCTCTCCGCTGATTGATCGGGCTGCTTCCAGGAACTGCTCGAACCGGTCCGGATCGTGAACGCTCACGAGGTCACCGAGATCGGCGTCCATAAACGTTCTCCGGATTGGCCATGGGGCGGGGGGCGCAATGGCCTGCGCCGGCGCCGGAACGAAGCGCCCGATGATTTCTAATGGGAGCGGGCGGCGGCGCTGGTTTTCCGCGAATGTGGGCGGATACAGGTGCAGGGTTTCTAACGGAAGTTGAAGGCGGCGGGAGCTGGCGAAGACAAGCGGGGCCGAGAAGGCCGGCCCTCTAAGGTACTCGACCAATTCCGGCGCGCGGTGAAGATCGTCGATGATGGCCGGGCCGCGTAACCGGTAGACGAATCCACTGGGATCGCGGCGCGCGCGGGTCCGGTCGGCGAGGTTGTCGAGCGAAATGTAGCCATGGCCGGGGAGCTCCTGCTGCAGAAGGACCGTTTTCCCTGCCGCTCGCGGGCCCTGTAGGAGCACGGGCGATCGCCGCTGGATCGCCCGGTGGAGGGGTAGGGCTATGGTCCTATGCAACATGTAATATCACTTTATACAAATGATATTACATTGCCAAATTTCATTGATTCGCAATCAACTGCCCTAAGCCGTTGACCTCTCTCCGGCGTGACCCATAACCTGATGGACAGATATGTCAACCACAATCGCCCCGGCAAAGGGCAAACTCGGGATCCTGACGCCCGGTATTGGCGCCGTCGCAACTACATTCATGGCCGGCGTGGAGGCGGTGAAAAAGGGTTTGGGCCAGCCAGTAGGCTCGCTGACGCAGTTGGGCACCGTTCGTCTCGGAAAGCGCACCGACAATCTGACGCCGAAGATCAAAGACTTCGTGCCGTTGGCCGGGCTGGATCAACTCGTTTTCGGCGGGTGGGATATCTTCGAAGACAACGCCTATGAGGCGGCGGTCAACGCCCGGGTATTGGAGTCCGAACTGCTTCGTAAAGTCAAACCAGCATTGCAGAAGATCAAGCCGATGAAGGCGGTTTTCGACAAGAACTATGTGAAGCGCATCGACGGACCGAACGTAAAAACGAAGGGTTCTTTGCGGGATAAAGCCGAAGAACTCATGGACGACATGAAAACGTTTAAGGAGTCGAACAAGGCCGACCGGCTGGTGATGATCTGGTGCGGATCGACGGAAGTCTTTCACAAGCCGGTGAAGGTGCACCAGACTCTGGCCGCCTTCGAGCAGGGCCTTGCGAAGAACGATCCCGACATCGCGCCGAGCCAGGTGTACGCCTACGCCGCCTTAAAATCGGGCGTTCCATTCGCCAATGGCGCCCCGAATCTGACACACGACATTCCCGCTCTGCTGGGGCTGGCGCGAGATAACAATTTGCCCGTCTGCGGAAAGGACTTCAAAACCGGGCAGACTTACATGAAAACGCTACTGGCGCCGGGTCTGAAGGCACGGATGCTCGGCTGCAATGGCTGGTTTTCGACGAATATCCTGGGAAACCGGGATGGCGAAGTGCTGGAAGACCCGGGATCATTCAAATCGAAAGAGGAAACGAAGCTGAGCGTGCTGGACCAGATTCTCCAGCCGAACCTTTATCCGGAACTTTATAAGGACCTGTTCCACTCCGTCAAAATCAACTACTATCCTCCCCGTGGCGACCAGAAAGAAGGTTGGGACAACATCGACATCTTCGGCTGGCTGGGCTACCCGATGCAGATCAAAATAGATTTCCTCTGCCGCGATTCGATCCTGGCGGCGCCCCTGGTGTTGGACCTGGTACTGTTTCTTGATTTGGCTCAGCGAGCCGGAATGAAGGGCGTGCAGGAGTGGTTGAGCTTTTATTTTAAGGCGCCCATGACCGCTCCGGGACTATATCCGGAGCATGATGTGTTCATCCAATTGATGAAACTGAAGAACACATTGCGGTGGATGCGCGGAGAAGAGTTGATCACGCATTTGGGCCTCGAATACTACGACTAGCATCATCGAATCGCGCGCGCAAAATCCCGCCCGCGGTCCCCTTGTTCATGCCTCGCTTCCGCAACCTCGATAAGAAGGAAAAGCGCAACTTCCGCGGTGGCTACGCCATCCCCAAGTCGACTGGTTCGACGCCGGACGCCAAATACTTCCCCGAGTATGGAGACGCGTTGCAGAAAAAGTTGGACAGTCACGCCGGTGCCTCCATTCAGGGCGTGATCTACGGCGAGGTAATGCCGCGTCACGAAAATCACGTGCGGATAAATAAGACGCAGAAAGACGCGTGGGGCATCCCGACATTCCACATTGAGAGGCGGTACGGCGACAAAAGACGCCGCCGATACGATGGAAGAACTGTATAAAGCATCGGGGCTTGATATCCTCGTCAAGAGCGATAAGGTCAACCCGCCCGGCGACAGTATTCACGAACTCGGTACGTCCCGGATGGGCGACGATCCCAAGAAGTTCGCGCTGAACAAATTCAACCAATCCCACGACATTAAAAATCTCTTCGTCGTCGATGGCAGTAGCTTCGTCACCGGCGGATGGCAGAATCCGACAATGACTATCCTGTCTCTTTCGATGCGCGCGTCCGAGTACTTGGCCGATCAGCTTAAGCAGCGCAATCTATGAATACTGTCGATCAGGCGCTGCTTGCCTATTCGCGTCAGGAGATTTCCAATACGGCGGTTCTTCGCGCCATGGCCGAGTATCCTTCCTGGCACGTTTCGATGCTGTTCGCCGCGGACAAACTCGGCAAGACCGTCGCCGAACAAGGCGCCATTATCAGCGCGGAGTTTGGCGGCGACCCGCGAACTTTCTACATGTTTTCCGGCCGTGAAACATTGATGAATGCGCTTTCGATGCCGCTCGGCGCCTTCTCCGGTTATTGTTCCGGGGCGGACGTCTTTGAGAAAGTGACCGCTGCCGAATTTGACCGCGTTCAAGTGAATCCGGGATCGCCTCGCGAATTAACGTTTTATTTCGGAAGCGATTCGTTCGGCCTGGTCGCATTAATCACCCAAGTCGTGCGACTGGAGCAGATCCTCGCCACGGCGTCGGCTACTTACGTGCCATTCCGCCAGATCAGAGACCACCCTGGCTATATGATCGCGGTGACGCCTCCGGAAAACGTGCCGGCCACGACTGAGGTGGAAGGGCTGGAAGGCCGTTGCGCGATGGTCTTCACATCGCCGGACCGCTTTGAGCTTTTCAGCTTGCGGCAGTTGCCTGAGCAGCGCGGTAAAGTCGCGACGGTTACCCTGCCCGGGGAATCGCTATTTACACAGCTCCAGCGGTTTGACGTCTCCGGCGTGATGATCAACCCGGACTGTCCGGGCTCAACCGTTCTTCCGGCTTTCCTCTTTCCGCGTATTGTCGCGGGCGAATAGGCCAATGACATAAACTGTCTGAGACATGAATCGACGTAGTTTCCTCTCCGCCGCCACCGGCGCTTCCCTCTTTTCCACGCTCTCCGCTGCGCAGAAGGGAAAGATCAAGATCACCGACGTAAAGTGCATGATTGTCCGCGGCACGTGGGATTGGAACCTGATTAAGATCGAGACCGACGCTGGGATTTCCGGAATCGGTGAAGCTTACTGGGGCGTCGGCGTCAAGGACATCGTCCTGCGCCAGTTGAAGGAGCACATCATTGGAGAGGATCCCCTCAACGTCGACAAGCTCTACACCAAGATGCTGATGCGCACTTATGGCGCCGGGGCCCAAAGCGGCATCGCCGTTACCGCCGCCAGCGGCATTGAAATTGCCCTCTGGGATCTGGCCGGTCGTATCTTGGAGACGCCGAGTTGTAACCTTCTCGGCGGCCGTTTCCGTGACCGCGTCCGCTTTTATCGCACCACGCAGGCTCCTGAAAAAGTGGAAGACATGGGTGCGTGGCGCGCCCTGGTGCAGGAGTCCAAGGCTGAAAAATTCGGATGGACAGCGTTCAAATTTCAGGGTGATGGCATCCCACCGCGCGCCGACCCGGAATACAAAGAACCCGGTCACGACCGCTACACCCGAGGGCTCACGATTCAGGATCTGCGGCGTATTGGAAAAGCCATGGACACGGTCCGCGCCGAGCTCGGCCCCGATATTGATTTCGGCGTGGAAGCTCATTGGAAATACGATGTTCGGGACGCCATCAAAATGGCCCAGGCAATTGAAAACTCAAACCCGATGTGGCTTGAGGATCCCGTCCCGCCAGGCAACGTCGACGCCATGGCGCGCGTGACGCACGCCGTCAACGTGCCGATCTGCACCGGCGAGAATCTCTATACGCGTAACGAATTCCGAAGGCTCATCGATATGCAGGGCTGCGATTTCGTGCATCTCGACATCCCGAAATCCGGCGGCCTGCTTGAGTCCAAGCGGATTCATGATTTGGCCGAAAACTCGTTCATCGCGACGGCGGCTCACAATCCCGCGAGTCCGGTTGGGACCATCGCTTCCTGCCACGCGGCGGCCTCTATGCGCGACTTCCGTGTCCATGAACTAGCCAAATACATCGATTGGTGGCAGGACCTGGTTATCCACGACGGACCGATTATCAAGGACGGCTACTTGACCATTCAAGACAAACCGGGCTTCGGGATTGAGATCAATCCCGAAGTTGCGAAGAAACACCTCGCTCCCGGCGAAACGTGGTGGGGCTAGAAGTTCAGCTTCAGCGCCAATTGCACCACACGCCAGCTTTCGCCATTTTGATTCGTATTGGCGGAGCTGGTAGTGGAGAGCGTCACACAACAAGCCTGCGCGAAAACATTCGAGTTGATCGAGGGCGATCCAACGGACGCGTCGCGGGGATTACGGAAATTCGCATGATTCAGTGCGTTGAACATCTCCGCGCGGAATGTAAGGCGAACCCGTTCCGACAGCTGGAATCCCTTCGCGATCCCCAGGTCCATGTTCCAGAACGAAGGTCCCTGGAAAATGTTCCGGCCCAGCCCGAGTTGCCCCGCTCCCGGATTGGCAAACATGCTCGCATCCGGGAAGAAAACCGGACCGACAACGCCTGCCTTGCTCTGCAGTTCCGCCTTCGGCAAGGTGGTGATTCCGGGCGCCAACGCGGCCCGGCTTTGGGCGACGTTGTTCGCGGTCAGGAAGCCGGACCTTACGGTGAAAGGCTCGCCGGATTGGTAGGTGTAAATCCAATTCAAGCTCCACCCTCCAATCACGGTATTTACAGGTCTGTTCGCGTTGCCGGCGAGCATTTTCCCCTTGCCAAACGGCAGTTCGTACACGCCTGTCATGTTGAACACGTGCCGCTGATCATAATCGGATCGCGCCCTTTCATTCTGATAGTTGCGTCCATCCGCGGGCGTCCGCGCGGCCGTTGTCGTCAGACCGCCGCCGGTTGTCGCCGCCACCGGATCCACCGACAGATTGTCTATCGATTTTCCTAGGGTATAGCTGCCCCCAAACAACAGTCCTGCCGTATCAAATCTCTTATGCGTCGATATCTGGAGCGAGTGATAGTTTGAGTCGGCGCCATTGTCCAACATCAGGATCGGGCCGAACTGCTGGTTCGGACGCAATCTCGCTGCCAACGTATCCTGCTCTAACCGCAACGCCATCATGCCCGCCGCATTCTGTAAAGGCGAAAGGTCCGTTGTCGATGCTGTCGAGTTCGCAAAAGCCGGCGAAATAATTCCCTGTTGAATCCACGGCACCGCCACTGCACCGGTACAGGCGGTCCCGTTGGTCAACGTTCCATCCGCACGGCAACCCCCGCCAACCAACGTGTTCCGCTGCATTGCCAGGAAGCTGGGCAGCAACCGCGTGGTATCCATCTGATTCACATCCCAACTTCGCCAAAGCCGGGTGCCGCGGCGCCCCACATACCCGACACTCGTCACATATCCGCGGCCGAAATCGCGTTGGATGGTGAAGTTCCACATGTGCACGGTTGGAAGACGCAAGTTCTGGTCGAACACCCGCGCCGTGGCGGCCGTGTTTTGGAGCGCGACCGGCGGGGTCAATTGACTCGACGGCTTCGCGGAGGGTGGAGCGAGCGCCGTTGGAAATTGGCTCAAGCGTACGTCCGGGACGGTCGCACAACCCGGGGTTGTCGCTCCGGTCGCGGCCACCGCGGTACAGCGAAATACCTGGCCGGGAACGGCGGATGCAACGGACGTTACCTGGAAGGTTGCCACCGGGTCGAACGCCAACCCGTAACCGGTGCGGATGACCGTCTTCGTCGATCCGCCGGGAGACCACGCGAAACTCAGCCGGGGAGCTAACGCCCCGGCGTTCATGTTCTTGAACCAGCGATCCGCTTTGACGAAGCTCACCAAGCCCTCACTGCCGTCGATGGACTTATTCGGGACGTAGACACGCCCGCCCGCTTCGGTCGGAGGCGGGTTTAGTTCCCACCGCACGCCAATACTCATTGACAGGTTTCGCCGCAACTTCCATTCATCCTGGGCGAAAAAGTTGTACTGTTTTGATCGCTGTCCTTGCGCCCAAAGGCTGACAGACTTCTCACCCGACAGGAACGGCAGGAAAGTATCGGAGTTCAGGTCGCCAATAAAATTATGAGCGAGGGTCGCTGGGATACCGATCAGATCGTTCACCATCCCCTGCAATCGCGTCAGATCGTTGGCTGAAATTCCCGGTGTGGTCGCGGTCGCCAGCGCGGGGAATGTAAATCCTGCCGGTGGTCTGGTAGCTCGCGATAGCGATATCGCGGGAGTCACCGAGACGCCGCCGACGTCACCACGTTGATCGTTGTGTTGATACATCCGGATGTTTCCGCCAAACTTCAGGACGTGTGCGCCGGTCACGTACGTAATATTGTTGATGATCTGATACGTGTTTACTACGCGCCGCGTTCGCGGTCCCGCTATGAAGTCGACAGAGGAGTTATTGAAACTAAACCGGGGCGCGTTCGGAAACGCCGGGTTGGCTTCGCCTTGCGTGAACAGAAAGTCGAAGCGCGAAAAGCCTAGCGTCAATTCATTCACCAGCCTGGGCGACAATACGCTCCGCAAGCCCACCGCGATATTCGTCGCTGGCCGGAATACTTCGCCGCGTGGCGGATAGCCCGGTAGGACGATTGGCCGGCTGTTGAGGGGATCGCCGTTCAAAGTCGTCTGCTCCGCGCCCAAATACCGTCCAAATAAATTGTGCCTGTCGTTGATGACGTGGTCGATACGGGCCAGATACTGCGGCCCGCGAATCTGAAACGGAGAATTCCACTGGAAATTCCCCGTATTCAGGCCATCCCCTGAGTTCAGGGCATTCGGCGCCGGATAGCCGCCAAGCACGCTCTTCACCGAAGGATCCAGCCCCCGCCGCAACGGGTCGCTCGTAAAGATGTTGTAACTGGCGATGCAGTTCGCATCGGTCGGGCTGGCGCAGTCGCGAACACCAGGAGCGTACCCGCCGCCTGGTCCTGTCAGAAGCAGCGGAGCATTCTGCGTCACGCGTTGGCCATTCACCGTCAGCGGGTTCCGGTTGTCCACTACAAAATACTTGAAAATTCCATCCAGCGCCGACTTCTGATAGAGCGATACCGTCCCGAAAGATTTATCAATCGGATCCGCAAAATTCACCTTTTGGCCTTGCCACGAACCAAAGAAAAATGTCTTGTTTTTCTTGATAGGACCGCCGAGCTCCAACCCATACTGGTTCAACTTGATGATGGGCTTTGCCTGCCCCTGCGCATTTGAATAAAACTCGTTCGCATTCAATTTCGTGTTCCGGAAGAATTCAAACGCCGTCCCATGGAACTGGTTCGTTCCGCTCCGCGTCGCCACCGAAACATTCGCTCCCGAATTTCGCCCCTCGTCCGCTGAAGGATTCTGTGTTGTGACCTTGAACTCCTGGACGTTGTCCGGATTTAAACGAAACAAGTTCTGGGTTGGATTTGGATTCGTGCTCTCATTCGCATCGATGCCGTCAATCGTTACGTTGCCAGCGCCTGTGCGCGACCCATTTACGCTCACCTGATTTCCGGATCGCTGTACGACGCCTGGTTCGAAGATCAACAAGTTTAACGGATTCCGCCCGTTCAGCGGCATTGCTTCAATTACTTTTCGTTCGATCACGTTCCCGATCGTCGCGTTGTTTGTTTGCAAAATTTCGGAGGTTGCTTCCACCATGACGGTTTCTGTCGCGGACCCAATGTCCAACTTCGCGTCCACCGTTGCGGGCGTGTTGATTTGCAGAACAATTTTCGTTAACTGAAACTTTTTGAACCCGGTCTTGTCCACCGATAGAGTGTATGAACCGGCCGGAATCGAAGGAAAGGCGTACAGTCCGGCGTCAGTCGTTACGACGGAGTATTTCAATCCCGTCGCGTCATTCACCGCAGTCACGTTTGCGCCTGGAACGGACGCTGCCGTCGTATCGGAAACCGTGCCGGACAACTGTGTCGTCGATGTCTGGCAAAAAAGTCCAAGGCTCACGACGAGGAGCAAGGAAGGAATGCGCGGAAAATAACGCATGGAAGCGACCCCCAAAAAAGGATGTGTTCCTTCCATGATAGCCACTCTACGGCAATTCGCGAATCGCGATATTCCGGAAGCGGTGCTTTCCGCCGGGAACCCAGCGATTGCCGCCGTGTACCTGCACGGCCACCATGCCCTCCGTTGCCCCGCCCGGCAAATGATTCGCTGTATCAATCCAGTCGGTGATTCTTATCCCGTTCATCCAGACTTGAATTCTCGGAACATCCCCCTCTATTCGAGCCCTCAGGTGGTTCCACTCGCCACGTTTGAACCACTCCTGCCACAGCGGAATAAACGTTTTAACCCCTTCCAATTTCTCCCCGTAAACTCCCCCCACCGCTCCGCCATCCAGGTAGTCCAATAACACCTGATACCCCTCTCCTTTTTCCGACGCGCGTAGAAACAATCCACTGTCGCATCCATAGTCCGGGTTGATCTCCAGGCTCACTTCAAAATTCTTGTACTTCTTGTCGGTCAACAATACGCCTCCGTGACCTGGCCGGTCTTGCGTTCCCGTGATCGCTGTCCGCTCCACCGTCCACCCGCTCGTCTTGCCATGATGATTGGTTTGGCTTATGTGCCATCCGTTCAAGTCAGCTCCGTTGAAAATCGCGCGAAAGGCGCTCGGTCCGGGAACCAGTTCGAATCGATGGGGCCTCGGCATGGCCATCTCGCGTTGTTTGGACACCAGTTCCGCTTCCACTTTGTCCAACGCCGCCAGCGCTTCCGTCATCGTTTCTGTTACATCGTTTGCCAGCGGTACTTGGAATGTTCGCCACCGCGCCTGATGAACGGCCACATGTTTGACGGTCAGCGAATGGACTCGCGCCGCCTGCTCCCACATCGGCGTCTTCAACATCGCCAGGTTCACGCCTTCCGCCCATTCCGCTGCCGGCTTCGTAACCGCTTCAGACCCATCTATTCGCAGCGTGTACATTCCACCCGCCAATCCCTCCACTCGCACGATTTGGCGGTTTAAAGTCTCCACGAAATCGGAAGAGTTCACCGCCAGCGCCATCAACGGATCGCTCATGTCCACAGGCATCGGTAGTGCGTCATCGGTCTGCGTCCACGCCACTCCCGCGCCGAACCCAACATTCAGAACCGCGGCGCCCTCATACTTCGTCACCCGCTTCGCCTTCGCGTCAATCGATACCGAACTCACCAGCGCCGGCGCCTTCCAGTCCTTCAACAACGAAGCCGCCATAATCAAGTGTCCAGAGGCTCCCGGATGCACCCGGTCCGGAATTATTTTTTGCGCCAGCGTCGCGTCGGCGAGCTTCGCCTTTGCTAACATCGCCGTCACCGGCCGGTTCAAGTCGGCGACGGTCAGGCCCTGTTCGGCGGCCAACGTTTTTACAAAGTCGCTGTAGCGCAACAGGACGCCGTTATATCCGCCGGCAAAGCGCGGTTCGTAGGTAACGTCATCGTAGGGCGAAGGCTGTATCGCCGTAATCCGCGTCGTCGCGTCCGCCTCTTTCACTCGCCGCACGATTTCCTTGTAGCCCTTTGAATACATGTCGAAGAGTTGGTCGTTGAACAACCGGACTCGCCCGTCGTTCATCCCCAGCATGATTGTCATCACCGTCGGTTTATAGGCAAATACATCGCGCGTCAGCCGCTCCTGAATGCCGCCGCCCGCCCCGCCGGTCACGCGGTCTCCGCCCCATCCCGAATGCACAAACGTGATGTTCCGCCTCGGGAACCGTGTCACGGCGAACGTCTCCGTGAAGGTTGTGTACAGCCGCTGATCCGTTATGCTGTCGCCGAAGAATACGACCCGGTCGCCATCTTTCAAGTGAAAATCCTGCGCGGAGGCAAGTCCAGCGAACAGCAAAATGGCGAATCGAATTGACATGCCAGCAATCTTATCCGAATCCGGGTCAAAATAGCGAAATGCCGAAATACGAATTCGCGGTCGTCGGAGCGGGTGTTTTTGGAGCCTGGCTCGCTCGCGCGCTTCACTTGCGGGGCCGCCGCGTCTTGCTCGTCGACCAGTACGGACCAGCCAACAATCGTGCGTCTTCCGGCGGTGAAACACGAATTCTCCGTATGGGCTACGGCGCAAAGGAGATCTATACTCGCTGGTCCTGGAAGGCCCTCGAACTGTACAGGAATTTCTATGCGGTCACTGACCCTGCGCTGATCGTGAAGACAGGAATTATTTGGCTCTGTGAACCAAACGAGAGCTCGGCCATCGCCACGCTGAAATCATTCGCGAACTGTGCGATACCTCACGAAGTTCTCACCAGCGGTGACCTGGCGAAGCGCTTTCCTCAATTTCGAATCGACCCCGAAACCTGGGCAATCTGGGAGCCGGACGCGGCGGCGTTACTCGCCCGGCGCGGTGTCCAAACTGTCGTTCGCGAAACCATAGCGCAAGGACTCGCGTTCCGTCGCCAGGCGGTAGACCAATCGAACCTTGACGCCGAAGTCTATATTTACGCTTGCGGCCCCTGGCTGCCGAAGTTGTTCCCGGAGTTGCTGGCCGGCAAAATTCGTCCCACCCGCCAGGAGGTCTTATACTTCGGTGCACCGCCCGGCGACGGCTCTTGGGCTCCGCCGGCTATGCCCTGTTGGGTCGATAGCGCCGCTTCGCTCTATGGCCTTCCCGATATCGAAAATCGCGGGTTCAAAGTCGCCATCGATAAGCATGGCCCCCTCATTGACCCCGATACCGAATGCCGCCTGGTGTCCCCGCAAACTGTCGATCAAGCCCGCGAATATCTCTCAAAGCGTTTCCCCAAACTCAAGGACGCCCCACTCGTGCAAGCCGAGGTTTGTCAGTACGAGAACACCGCCAACGGCGACTACTTAATCGACCGCCACCCCGCTCATGATAATGTGTGGCTACTCGGCGGCGGCTCCGGTCATGGCTACAAACATGGACCGGTGATCGGTGAATACCTGGCCGATGCGCTGATCGAGGGCACGGCGGTCGATCCGATCTTTTCGCTCGCCGCCAAGGACTCCTACGACGAAGGTACACGCAAATCAACCATATGAAATTCCTTCTATTCCTTTCCACCATCGTTGCTGCCCAGCAACTCCCCCTGGAACTCACCACCCTCAAAGTCATTCCACCACGCGATGGCTGGGAACTCGGTATGATCTCCTCTTCCGCCGCCGACGGAAAAGGAACCATCTACTTGCTTCAGCGCGGCCTCAGCGCGCAGCCAGTCGTCGCCATCAACGAGCAGGGCAAGGTCTTGCGCGAATGGGGCAAAGGGCTCTATCAGATCCCGCACTCCATTCGCATCGATCCCGCCGGCAACATCTGGACCGTTGACTCCGCCAGCAGCCGCATCATCAAATACACTCCGAACGGCGAAAAGCTGCTCGATTTTTCCGTGGGCGAACAGCCGAAATCAACGAGTCCATTCGTCGGCGCCGCCGATATCGCATTCACCGCCGATGGCCATCTCTTCATCGCGGACGGTTACGGCAATGCCCGCATCGTGGAATACGACGCGCAGGGCAAGCGACTCCGCCAATGGGGCAAGCCCGGCCAAGGTCCAGGCGAACTCAATCTTCCCCATGGCATCGCCATTGACGCGAAGGAAATCATCTATGTTGCCGACCGCGAGAATGGCCGCATCCAGCGATTCACCAGGGAAGGGAAGTTCTTGAGCGAAATTAACGGCCTCGGTAAAACCTTCTCACTGGCCATCAAAAATAGCGCACTCTGGATCGGCTCCCAACCGCGGAACGAACCCAATGGCGCTCCCGGCTGGATCATGAAATTGGACCCCGAAACTGGCAAGGTTCTCGGGCGCATTGACAGCCCGGGTCACCACTCCATTGACGTCTCCGCCAAAGGTGAAATCCTTACGGGCGTCCGTCCCGATCAGTTGCTTTGGTTCCGCCTTAAGCCAAAATCTCGGTAACCACGCGCGCCGGAAACTGGTCGGTCAGACGCTCTTTCAAGCCATGCCGCTCGTAAACCAGGTCACGATGTCGCATGCCAAGTTGATGGAGAATTGTCGCGTGGAAATCATGCACGCTAACACGGTTTTCCGCTGCCTTGAATCCAATATCATCCGTCGAGCCAAACGTCGTGCCGGCCTTAACCCCGCCCCCTGCCATCCACACGCTAAACCCGTTCGGGCCGTGATCCCGCCCCGCCGCCTTCCCGTTGCCCTGAGATATCGGCAGCCTTCCAAACTCACCGCCCCACACAACGAGTGTTGAGTCGAGCAACCCTCGCTGCTTCAAGTCTTTCAACAGCGCGGCCACTGGTTTATCCGTCTTTCCGCAGGCGTAATTCAAACTGCCCTGAATGTCTCCGTGCGAGTCGAAAATCTGGCTCTCAATATAGAGTTGGACAAACCGCACGCCCCGTTCGATTAGCCGTCGCGCCATCAGGCAGCGCTTGCCGTATGATGCCGTCGCGGCCTCATTTAGGCCGTACGCCTCACGAGTCGCCTCCGTCTCTTTGTTCACATCCAAAGCGTCCGATGCCGCCATCTGCATCCGGGCCGCCAACTCGTAACTCGATATCCGCGCGTCCAACTCCGGCTGATACGGCCGCGCTGCCAGATGCGCGGCGTCTAACTTACGGAGTAAGTTGCGCTCCGCCTCTACCAACGGCGTGGGGATCTCCGGACGGGGTTCCAAATTCAACACCGGAGGACCCTCCGTCCGGAACCGCGTACCCTGATAAATCGGGGGCAGCCAAGCCGACTGCCAGTTTGAAATGCCGTTAATCGGCAACCCCTTCGGATCGTCCAATACCACATACGCCGGCAGATTCCGGTTCTCCGTCCCCAGCCCGTAGGCGACCCACGCCCCAATTGCCGGCCGGCTGGCGATCGTTCTCCCGCTGTGCATTAAGAAGAGCGCCGGTTCGTGATTCGCGTGCTCCCCGTACATGGATCGAATCACGGCAATATCGTCCGCGCACGTCGCCAGGTGTGGCAACGCGTTTGAGATATCCATGCCGCTCTTGCCATGTTTCTTGAACTCGAAGGGCGAAGGCATCAAGACACCGGGCGTATCGCCGTTCGAAATCGCGAAACTCAATTCCTTGCTCGGCGCCGACCCGGCGAGCTTCGTCAACATCGGCTTCGGATCGAACAAATCCACCTGGCTGGGACCGCCATTCATGAAAAGCTGAATGACGGCTTTCGCTTTCGGCTCGAAATGCGACTTCTTTGGCGTCAAATCGAACACGCCGCTGTCCGCATACAAATCGCCGCCCAGCAATCCGGCCAAAGCCGCGCCGTGCAGGCCATTCGCTACCGAGGAAAAGAAATCGCGCCTGTTTGTCTTAGACATGTCTACCTTTAATCGATAAAGCTGAATTCTGCCGAATTCAAAATCGCGTGGCAGAAATTCGCTAACGCCAGCCAGCCCGCTGTCGCCGCTCGCGGCTCAGCTCCGTTGTCCAGCGATAAGCGTGCCGGCCATGTCTCACGGAAAGTGGCGATCGCTTCCATTCCAAGCTTCACTTCCGTCTCCGTTGGCTTCCGGGACAACGCCCGCAAGTAGACCAGTTCCACCTGCCGCGCCTTGTCGCCATCCGCATCGTCAATTACGCGTCCAGCCATATATTTCGACAACTCCCATGCCATCGAGCCATTCATCATATGCAGCGCCTGCGTCGCCACATTCGACCGCCTTCGTTCTGTGCAATTCGGCGTCATTGACGGCTGGTCAAACGCGTCCATCAACGATACCGGCGTCTGCCGCCGATGCAGCACATAGATACTCCGCCGGAACCCATCCTTACCTGCCTTGACCGTGACTTCTTTGTCTGCCCGAATGTCCAATTCCGCCGGCGGCCCATACGCCGTCGGATCTAATCGGCCCGCCGCCGTAATCAAGCTCTCGTAAAGCGTCTCGGCATCCATCCGTTGCAAAGGCATACGCGATACCAGCGCGTTCTCCGGGTCTGCCGCCAAAACCGCCGCATCCACTTTCGACGTTTGCCGGTAAGCTTGCGACGTCATCATCAGCCGGTGCATGGCCTTCATGCTCCACCCGCGAGCGACAAATTCAGTCGCCAGCCAATCGAGCAACTCCGGATTTGACGGCGCCATCCCCGAGCGTCCAAAGTTGGACACCGAAGCCACGATCCCCCGCCCAAAGTGCCGCATCCAAAGCTGGTTCACCGCCACGCGGGCCGTCAAAGGATGATTCGGCTGCGTCAGCCACTTCGCCAAACCAAACCTCCTGCCTGTCGTTCCTGCGAATAACGGTTCGGGGGAGTAGGCCTTCAAAGCGGCGTTCGCCAGCACGACCGGCACTCCCGGTTCCACGATTTCGCCAAAGCTCGCAGGTTCGCCCCGTCGCAAAAGGAAATGCGTTGAAGGCTCCGCGTTATCGGTCAACACCCGAACATGCGGACGAGCTTTCATCCTCTCGCGTAGCGTCTGCATTTCGCGCTGCAGCGGTTGGAACTCTCGGGCAAACCGCGGATACTTACGCACCAACTCTTGCTCATCAATCGTCAGTGTTGTCTTGAACTTCTCCACCAAATACTTCTGTGTTTCGGTTCGCTTCTCCGCCGCAACTAAAAGATCCGCCCGCACGCCCTCCGGCAAGGTTTTCAGCCGCTCTTCCAGCAACTGCGCGCGGAACGGCTCGGCGGCTTTGGCGATCTGCTCCTGTATTTTCTTTATGTCCGCTTGGATGGGCTTGTTCACCGCGTCGAATTCCTGCCGCTCCGATTCCAACGCCAAATCCAGTTCCCGCTTATTCGGCGACCGCCATTCATAGGGATCATAGGCGCCCTGCAGAATCGCGCTTAGCCGGTAATGATCGCGCTGCGGAATCGGATCGTACTTATGGTTGTGGCACCGCGCGCAACCCACCGTGAGTCCCATCACTGACGAAGTCAAAACCTCTAACTCATCCGCTACGATATTCATGCGCTCCGATAACAACCCGCGTTCCGCCGAATTAGTCGGGTCCGGCGTGGTCCGCAGAAATCCGGTTGCGGCCAGGCGGTCGAGTATCTCTTGGGAAACAGTCCCTTTCGCCTTCTTCCAATCGTCGGAAATCTCATCGCCGGCAATCTGTTCGGTCAGGAATTGCGTGTACGGCTTGTCCGCATTCAATGATCGGACCACATAGTCCCGGTACCGCCACGCAAACCGCCGCACGCCGTCATCTTGCCCAAATCCTTCGGAATCCGAATAGCCGGCTAAGTCCAGCCAATGTTGACCCCACCGTTCCCCATAACGCGGCGAAGCAAGTAGTCTGTCCACCAACTTCTCGTACGCGTCCGTCGACGAATCGGCCAGATAAGACGAAATTTCCGCGGTTGTTGGCGGCAGTCCGGTCAAGTCGAGCGATGCCCGCCGCAGTAACGTTAATTTATCCGCTTCCGGCGAGTAGCGCCGTCCTTTTGCTTCCAGCGTGGAAAGCAGGAACGAATCGATCGGATTCCGCACTAGCCCCTTCGTCCCCGGAACAGCCGGCCGCACGGGAGGTTGAAAGGACCAGAACTGCTTGTCCTTCTCCGTTACTCCGCCCGCCACCGGCACCGGCTCCGGGCCCGGCGCGCCACCGGCAATCCAGGCACGAATTTTCTCGGTCTCGGTGGGTGTCGGCAACTCCACAGCCAGTGCCTTAGCCGCCTTCTCCGGCGGCATCTGTCCATCGACGATCCGCTTATACAGGAGGCTCTCTTCGGGCTTGCCGGGCACCAGCGCCGGTCCGGACTTGCCGCCCTTCAAACGACTCGCCATCGTCCGTAGATCCAGCCCGCCGGATGCCTTTCCCGACCCATGACAGGCAACACACCGCGCCTGCAAAATGCCCCGTACTTCATGTTCCGATACAACCGCAGCCGCCACTTGCGGCAACTTATCTACCCACACCCGAATAAGATCCACTTCGGCGTCGGTCAATTTCACCTTGCCGGGCGGCATTTGCCCCGTCACCACTTTATCGATCAGAAAACTCTTCGCCGCCGCCCCCGGAACCACTGCCGATCCGGTTGCGCCGCCCTTGAGCGCCGCCTCCTCCGTCCGCAGATCCAGCTTCCCCTGCGGCGCCGCCCCATGACACGCTACACACTTCGTCTTAAATAGTGGCCCGGCCGACGTGTCGAAGCCTTGGCCAAAAGCCAATAACGATAGGAATAATGGGGAGCAATTGGAGATTCGCACGCTCCCAGCATTATATAGCTTTAACGAACTGCGAAATCGTACAAAGCCGTAGCCGTACGCACCCAAATGTGCCCATCCGCAATCGCCGGCGTCGCGAATACTTCTTCGTCAAACGCCCCCGAAGTCCGGACGTTCCATTCGGCCCCCGCATCCAACACCGACACGTTGCCATTCCGGCTGATCATGTAGACTTTGCCATCCCCCGCTACCGGCGACGCATAGTATTCGTCCATGGCTTTTGGCAACCGGCCCTGCTTCTTCATCTCTCCAGTGCCCGGATCCAGTGTCTGGACAATCCCACCATTCCGCAGTAGATACAAAACGCCCTTGTATAGCAGTACACCCGGAACATCCGGCAGAGATTTCTGATACCGCCATATCACGTGAGAATTCGTAACATCGCCGGCGCCGTCTAGTTTCATCGCCATGGCAAAGTTATTCGCCGTCCGCCGATTCTGATAGCATCGCCAGTCTTTCGCGTTGTACAGGCCATCCTTATCCAGGTCCTGCATATCCCAGTTTCCCGGGGTTAGTTCCTTCGGAACTTCGGCCTTCGCCAACTTCCCGTCCGCGTCCTTGTCGTACTTCGCGATCATCTCCGGGAAGTCGGGCATCACCAGTTTTTCCGCCGGCTCCGCGCCCGGCGCCCATCCGTTGAAGTACAATCGGTCGCCATCCACCACCGGCGCCGACTTCACCTGATACGTCATTCCCCGCACCTTCCAGATCTCTTTGCCCGTGCCCATGTCGTAGCTTTCCATCTGATACGAGCCCGGCACAATCAACTGGTTTTTATACAGCACTGGCGTTGAGAAACTGTGAACGGCTTCCGGCCGCTCCACCTTCCAAACTGTCTTCCCGGAAGTCGCGTCCACCGCCAGAAGAAATGCCTCCTGATCCTGGTCGCAGATCATGAACAGCTTTCCGTCCGCGTAAACCGGTGACGCGCCCATACCGTGAAAATTCGAAAACGGTCCCATCGCCTTGCGCCAGCGTTCCGTCCCATCGGCGTTATAAGAGAGGAGGCCAAAACCCGCAAAAAACACGTATACATTAGTCCCGTCGCTCACGGCGCTCGGCGCTGCCGGATCGTTCAACGTATGCCGCTTTTCATCCCGGAAACCCGGAGCCTCTTTCGTCCACAGAATTTTGCCTGTCTTCCGGTCCAAGCCAAACGTAAAAAGGCGGCCCTTATCGTGACCCGTCAAGAAGATCCGCGAAGCAGTCACTACCGGCGACGACTTACCCATCATCAGCGGAGTCTTCCAAACGAATGGCTTGTCCGCCCCCAACTCCGCCGGCAGGGCAGAGCCTTCCGCCACCCCAACGCCATTAGGCCCTCGAAACCGCGGCCAATCCGCCGCCATCCCCGGCAATCCAGCGAGTAGCAATAGGAATAGGCGCATCGTTAAACGACGATTTTCCAGGGGGCCCGTTCCGGCCGGCTCATGTACTTCCGCAGGTCCGGTTGCGCGATCCGGTTGTTGGCGTCGTCCCAATCCACGCGCTGTTTTGAAATGATCGAGATATTCGCCAGCAGGCACGTAACCGTCGATTTGTAACAGATCTCAATATCCGACGCCGGCCTCTGCCGCGTCTTAATACACTCCAGGAAATTCGCCCAATGCTTCACGTTTGAGTTGTCCGACGACTTTGTCTCAACAACTTCCATCGATTCCGAACCCGCTTCGGGATGGATTCGATACAACGAACGGTCCACAAACAGCGTTCCTTTCGTCCCATGAAACATCGTTCCGTAACCCTGCTTGAACATCGAATTCGCGTTGAACATCCGGTTCTCGTACTGCGCCATGAACTTCGGAAATTCGTAAACGGCGGACAACGTGTCCGGCGTATCCCGGTTGTCCTGGATCAGGAACTTCTGGCCCATCGCGGAGACCGCCCGCGGCATCGGCTCGCCCATTCCCATGCGCGCAATATCCAGCACATGGACGCCCCAATCCGTCATCATTCCACCCGCGAAATCCCAGAACCACCGGAAATGAGAGAATGCCTTCGGGTCGACGCCCCAGCGGTTCTTATTGAACTCCTGCTTCGGCGCCGGTCCCAGCCACATATCCCAATCGAGATCCGATGGCGGCGTGCTATTCGCCGGATTTCCGATCCCTTCCGGTTTGCCGTTCCCGTAGTTCCACGTCTTGACCATCGTCACTTCGCCCACCCGTCCCTGGCGTACTAACTCGCAAGCGTCGATGAAGTGTTTCGCCGATCGCTGCATGGTCCCGGCCTGAACGACGCGGTTATACTTTCGCGCCGCCTGCACCATCTTCTTGCCCTCGTCGATGGTGACGCTAATGGGTTTCTCGACGTAAACATCTTTTCCCGCTTTGCACGCTTCAACGGCCATATAGGCGTGCCAGTGATCCGGCGTCGCGATGCAAACGGCGTCGATCGACTTATCCGCCATGATCTCCCGAAAGTCCTTAACCGCCCTGGCCATGCCACTGGCTTGGCTCTTGGTCTTTTCGACCGCGGCGTCAAGTGCCGGTTGATAAATATCGCAAACGGCCGCCACTCGCAGGTTGTCCTGCTTCATCGCGGCATTCAGATTGCCCGTGCCCATCCGGCCCATGCCGATAAACGCCGTCTGCAATGTATCGTTGGCGCCGAAGACTCGCCCCGTAAACAGGTTGGTTGTATAAACCGCCGCCGCCGACTTTAAAAGATCTCTACGAAGGGTTTGATCTGACATGACTTTGGGGAAAGTTTATCACGCTATCCCCACTCAAACCCGGCAATTGCGTAAACGTCCGCGGACGTCGCTTTCGGCCTTCCCCGCACCATTCGCAATAGGCGTCGTGATGGTGCGAATCCCAGGCCAGTCGCGACCCCGGACGCCGCATGGGCTGGGAATAGATCCCAAACCGCCCGCCCCCGTCCCGTTAGCAAACTCCGTGCCGCCCGTTCCACCGCATCATCGGAATTACCGTAACAAGGCCCGAAATACCACGCGCCGCTCCCCGCCCGTCCCCCCGCCCAGGCGCCGCTACATTCCACCACCCCGTCCAATGGTATATCCGGGTGCCGCGGCGGCCCGTCGTACGTTCCCGTCAACACCGCACCGCCCTCGACGCCTGCCGATAACCAACGCTCGATCGGCGCCTCGTCTGCAAATCCGAGTTTCCGGTACAGTGGCTCCCCTTGTGCGGTTGCGTCTAGCTTCACCGTCGGAACCAATCCATCCAGGTATCCCAGGGTATGTGCCAACAGTGCCGTCCCCAAGCCGCGTCCGCGATACTCCGGATCCGTCAGGACCATTCCCACCCACCCTACGTCTCCATTAATTACGGCTGTTGCCGATGCCACCACCCGTCCCGATTCCTCAACGCCGAAACATCCATCCGGCGCGCAACGCAATAATGCCTCCCAATCCGCAAGCGTCTGGTTCCATCCCGCCGCCTCCTTCAGCCGCATGCAATCGGTCAAATCCGCTTCTCCCAAGCATCGAATGGTCGCCATTGCCCTCTATTCTTGTCATACTTTATGCACCGCATGAATCGTCGCCAATGGCTCAGCCTCGGGACAGGCGTGTCGCTGCAAGCGTGGCAGGACACCCCTCCCTATCCCGGCGTGCCCTATCGTAACTACGCCCACTGCCTCCCTGCTTACTTGCGGGAACTCGCCCTCGCCGCCTACAAACGACGCAATGACGACCTCGCCAAAATCGCCACCCCCGATGCCGTCGCCGAGCGCCGCCGCTGGGCCCGTCAGAAATTCTGGTCGCTCATTGGCGGTCAACCCGAACGAACACCGCTCAATCCCAGGATCACCGGTACCTTCGAACGCCCCGCTTACCGCGTCGACAAAGTCGTCTTCGAATCCCGCCCCGGCTTTCACGTCACCGGCAACCTCTACGTCCCGAAATCGGCCCGCCGCCCCGCGCCCGCCGTTCTCGTGCAGATGGGCCACGCTCCGAATGGCAAAGCGTTCCCCTCGTATCAGCGCCTCTGTCAAGGGCTCGTCAAGCTGGGTTTCGTCGCCTTCGGCTTCGACCCGATGGGCCAGGGAGAGCGCGTCTATTACCCCGATTCTTCCGGTAAGCGATCCAGGCTTGGCTCCGTCGATGATGAACACTCAAACGGCGGCCGCCAAATGCTGCTTACCGGCGACACCGCTACCAGATTGCAAGTCTGGGACGCCGTGCGCGCGATCGACTATCTGCACACCCTCTCCTTCGTTGACCGGACTCGCGTCGGCGCCACCGGCCAATCCGGCGGCGCCACGAACAGCATGATGTTGATTGCCGTCGATGATCGAATTGATGCGGCCGCCCTCTCCAGCGCCATCAACGAAAACTTTGCCTGCGCCGGCTTCAATTCTCCCGGCTCCACCGATGACGCCGAGCAAAACTTTCTCGATTCCGCGCCCAATAATTTCGATCGCTGGGATCTCCTTTACCCATTGGCGCCCAAGCCCCTGCTTATCAGCGTCAGCGACAAGGATTTCTTCGGCACCTACTCTCCGCAATACATCGCCAGCGGTTGGGAAGAGTTTCAGAAGTTGAAGAAAATGTATGAATTGCTCGGGAAACCGGAAAACATCTCCTGGGCATCCACGCCGCTTCCCCATTCGCTGGCGTACGATTCCCGCCTCCAGATTTACAACTTCTTCCTCCACTCCCTGAAGATCGACGCCAAACCAGTCACCGAAGAGCCCGCCACCCAGCCCGAACCCGAAGAAACGCTGCTTTGCACCGAATCCGGCAGTACGGTAAAAAGCCTCAACAGTCTCACTCCCTATCAGATGAATCGCCGCCGCCTTGGCCGCGCCGTCGCCACCCCGATTGACCGTCTCCTCCGGCTCGATCGCCCTGCCGCCGCTACCTATCAAACGCTCCGTCGAACCATCAGCCGCGGCGTTGAAATCGAAGCCCTGGAAATTCCCTCCGCTCCGCATGTATTTCTCCCCGCATGGCTCTTTCTTCCCAGGCCCGCCCGAACCGGTCGGCCACTGTTGATTGTCCTCGACTCCTCCGGCCGCAACACCGATTGGCACGAGGACGAACTCTATCAAAATCTCGCGCTGCAAGGCTTCGCCGTCTGTGTGCCGGACCTCCGCGGCCTTGGCGACCTCGCGCCTGAAATGGGCCCCGGCAACCCGCGCCACGCCCGGTCTCACAATGACGAAGAGGCCTATGCCTGGGCCGGTCTCATGCTCGGCAAGCCAATGCTGGGGCAACGCGTATCGGACATACTTTCCGTCATCCGTGCGGCCAAGGCCCATCCGGCGCTGCTCAACCGTCCCATCGTATTGGCCGCCCAAGGCAAGCTCACCGTCCCCGCGCAATGCGCCGCTGCGCTCACCGCCAACATTGCCCGCCTCTTTATCGCCGGTGGCCTCACTTCCTTCCGCAGCATCGTCGAAACGGAGAACTACGGCCACGCCTTCTCTAACTTTGTTCCCGGCATTCTTGACCATACGGACCTGCCCGAAATCACGGCACAATCGCAAGCTCGCAAAGTCATCCTGGCCGGTATGCTCGACGGCGCCGGCCGCCGCCTTCCCGCGGATGAGGTTCGGAAGCTGTACGAGCGAACACGCAATCTCGAAGTGCTCGATCAGGCCACTTGGAACGCCGACTCGCTCTCCAGAGCCGCCCAGGCAACGTAAGTCAACGGACTCGCTTCCGCCTCCGGAATTGTCAACGAAACCTGGTAGTCCGCCGCATCGGCGCCCGCATAGTTCAGCCGGCAATGTTGCAGATCAAAGCCGTTCATCCGTAACGCCGGGCCATGCAAACGGCAAGCGACCGGCCGCCACGCATGCAGCGAACACGCGCCGGATTCCAGATCCAGGATAGGGCAGGGAAGCCACGGATGCCGCAAATCGAATGCATCCGCCTCGTCCTGTCCCGGCAATCGTCCCGTCTCCCAGTCTCCCGGAAAACCATCGCGAAGCGCTTCCCGGGCCTCCGCCGACCGGAGCGCCAAACGCGCCCGCTGTTCCCGGGAAGCCAGCGCGTAGCCGATTCGCAAGCGCTTCAAATCCCGCTCCGTAACCGCAAACGGACCGATACAGCAATGCGTGCACCCGCTCCGGCAAGTCAGTAAATCTCCCGCCCGCCGCGCCGCCTCCGCTACCGCCGCGTCGATAATCTGCACCAGCTCCGCATCGCTACTCATCCCGTTCCAACAGCGCTTCCGTCCACCGCCGCAAATCGAATCCGGCGAATATCACGTCTGCTGTCAGCACCGAAACCTCGGCCGGGTTCGCCGCCCGCAGCACCGCCGGGAGTACTCCGCCTGAATGCGCGGGCACCGTCACCCGCTCCGCGCTACGCACCAACTCCCAGCCCTTCGGCACATTCCACCGTACCCGAAACTCCTGCGGCTTGGCCGTATGGTTATCCACTCGCAGTTCCAGTGAAACCGTCTTCCCCTTCGTCGAATAAGGGTAAATGCGAGCCCAGCCTTCATCCACCGCGTAGTTCGCATCCGGCAAAGGCGTCAACTCCGCCAGTAACCTCTCCCGTTTCGCCAACTCCTCCCGCATCCGCCCCATCTGCCCGGCATCATAGCGAAACATCGGCAACACATGCTGGTTGATCAACCAATGCTCCCCGCCGAGCTTCTCCAATAAATCCAAGCAGTACCGGTACCCCTCTCCCGCGTGTACAAAGTTCCGATTTTGGAGGCAATAGTCATCCGTCCCCGACGGCGTAAACGAATCGCCCACGAAGAACAACTTCTCTCCACTCTCCCGTTCCACCGACAGTCCGCCATGATACAGCGTCTGCCCCGGAAAGAAATAGCTCGCTAACCGGAACTCCCTCCATTGCCAATTCTCCGCTTCGCCGCGAGCGTCTCCAGCGATCGGATTCGTCGTCAGGCACGGCATTCTGTAACGGGCCGGGTGCTCCACGATGTCCCGGATTTTCTCGTGAAAATAAACTTTGGACCCAAACTTCTTGGCAACCTTTGCCACATGATCCGTATGGTCGTCGTGATAGTGCGTCACCCACACGCCTTCCAGATTCCGGAACCGCCCGGCCTCTTTCAGCTCTTCCAGCTTCTCCAAAATTTGCGGGTAGCCGGCGTCCATCAGCATCGCCGCCCCGGTCGTCGAAACCAGCAACCGCGAATTTCCTATCGGAATCACCCATTCCGGCAGATCCCGCTCGACGGCCATCGGCATGGGCGCGGACGGAGCTTTCCCCATCGCCAGCGTCCCCCGCGTCTGCCAGCTTTCCGGCCCCCAATACCACCGCAACGCGTCCGTCGCAAAATGGCTGTCCAACAACGCCTGCAGGCGCCCTATCAGTAAATCGATATCCGCCTCGGGCTTGTCGATCAGCGGCCCGCGTGCCGGCACGAGCACATCCGCCTTCAACTCCCGCACCTTCCGCAAGCTTGCAATCAGTTGTCCCGCGCGCGCCGCAAACCCGTGGTAACCGCGAGTTTTCGTCTCCGCTACCGCGTCCTGCAAGCTATACAGATCCAATAGCCGCCCGCCGGCGTAGATCAAATCTCCCGTGGCTGCATACTTTTTCCCGCCGCTGACGTACACATAGGAAACGGCTCCCGGCGAGAATCCCGGAGTGTCCAGGACGGAGATCCGGACATCTCCATAGGTCAGGGTGTCTCCGCCTCGGACCGTTCGGCTGATGGCATAATCCTTCTCCGCCACCTTGGTCGACTTCTGCGCGTAATCATGAAATCGCGTTTGCCGGAACAAAGACCAGAACTTTCCGGCATCTTTCACGACTTCCATTTCCGGAGCGACTAACGCCGCCTCGCCCGCCGCCCAAATCACATCCCGCCGCATATGCGTCACCAGCACCGTGCGCGCTTTAGCCGCTCCGTAAATGGCGGCCCCCTCAGGCAGCAAAACGGAGTTCACCGGCCCCGCGGATACCCGCACTTGGCCCGGCAATCCCACTACGGCGGTGTAAAGTAAATGGCGCCGGGTGATCATCTCTCCCCCAAATTCTATTCGATAATTGGCGGCGCCTGAACGTTTTTGGGCGAATTCCCTACAACGTCAGCTTCCCGCCCATCACCATTTCCGCCAACTTGAACTTTTTCTTGAACTCCATCGGGCCCACCTTCGCAATGAACTCGACATCCTTATCCTCCAACGCAATCGCGTCCTTCTTCGGGAACGCGAAGTAGACCAAAACTGTTTTGTCCACCAGCCCGAGCTGAATTTCCGAGGGCACAATAGGATCCTTGTCCCCTCGCTTTAACATCGTTGACTTCTTTAGGTTCTCCTGCAATCGGGCCGCGCCCATCTGTGCCATTCGCTGCGGCAGCCCCTCCAGCACGATCAGATAAAAGTCGTCGATTGTCGACAGCAACTGCTGCGCCTGCGTCGACGTGGCCGCTTCCGCGCCGAATTTCATTTTCACCAGCGCCTGCTTAACCGCCAGCGAAGTCTGCCACCGCACTTTCGCCAGTACCGGCGGCGCACCACCGCCCCCGCCCATTCCTCCGCCTCCGCCCATTCCTCCGCCTCCGCCCGCGCCTCCGCCTCCGCCCGCTCCTCCGCCTTCTCCGCCGGCGTCAGCCCCGCCGCCTCCGCCGCCGCCTCCTCCTCCGCCCTTCCGGCCGCCGCCTTTGCTCATACCGCCTCCGCCTCCACCACCCCGGCCTTGCATCTCCGCGGCAACCTCCTTCGCCCAGGGGGAATTTGTCAGCAGTTTCTTAACTTCTTTCTCGGTCCATTCCGTATATGGCTTTACCTTCCAAAAATCTTCGGCAAACGCGGGAAATACGCACAACAGGAACGCCGCAGGCAGAATTCGCATGCAAAATACTCTATCAGTTCGTCCGGCTTGATATGATGCCCCGCATGCGACCCGTCCCCGCCCTCCTCACCACCCTGATCCTCCTCTCCGCCTGCGCGCCGGCCCCTCCCCCCGTCGAAAATCCAGCCGGGCCCATCGAGATCAAGGCCGAACTGATCGCCTCCGACGCCTCCTGGGGAAATACCGAAGGCCCCGCCCTGGATTCCAAAGGCAATCTCTACTTCACATCGCGCGGTACCTTCAAAGGAGTCGTGAAATGGAATGCGAAGGATGGTCCGTCGAAATATCTGGATATAGCTGCCAAAGCCGGCCCCGGCGGCCTCTGGATCGATGATGCCGATATTCTCTACGCCACCGCCACCGACGAACGCCAGATCTTGAAAGTCACCCCGGACAAAAAAGTCTCCGTTCTCGCCAAGGACTTCGAAAAGGACCCCAAAACCTCCAAAGGCGCCAACGATCTCGTCGTTGCCAAGGATGGAACCGTCTACTTCACCTCTCCCAACGGCTACGACGGATCCTCTCCCAATGGCACAATTTACAAAATCGGCAAGGATGGCAAGACCTCCGTTTTCAGCGAAGAAATCACCGGCCCTAACGGCATCATTCTCAGTGCCGATCAGCAAACTCTCTACGTCGCTCACAACACCGCCCCCAACACCAGCAAGATTGAAATGTGGCCCCTGAACGGTGCTGGAAAGCGGCGGGAACTGATAACGATCGAGGGCTGCCAGGCGGATGGCATGGACGTTGACAAGGAAGGCGCGCTGTGGCTCACTTGTTACAGCTTCGGCGCCGCCTACCGTGTAACAAAGGAGGGCAAAATCACTCACAAAATCACCACCGAACAGAAAGCGCTTACTAACTGCAAATTCGGCCGTGGCGCCGATAGTAATACACTCTATCTCACGAGTTCCGACATGGCCCGCGTCACCGGATTTGTTTACAAAGCCAACGTGCCCGTCGGTGGTTTAAGATAGTCTCATGATCATCGCCAGTGTGATGTACCCTGGGGGAGAGGGCAAGACCTTCAACATGGACTACTATTTGAATGTCCATTGCCCGCTTGTCCAGGAGGTCTTCGGCGATGTTCTTAAGGGCCTCTGGATCGAGAAGGGCATCTCCGGCCCTCTGCCCGGCTCCGAACCGCCCTACGCCGTTATCGGTCGCCTCGGCTTTGACTCTACCGAAGCCTTCATGGCGGTTATGATGCGGAACGCCGCGAAAATCATGGAGGATATCCCGAACTTCACCAACGTTTCGCCAGTCATTCAGATCAGCGACGTCGTTCGCTGATACGAATCCGCCCCCGGTTACACTAAATAGGGAACCGATTGAAATCTGTCTATCGCCAGTTTACCGATCAGATAGCAGCCGATGCCTCCCGGTCGGCCTCCGTGTTGCCCCACCCGTCCGTCTTCTCCTGGCTTGCGGGCGACTGGACTTGGGTCGGCCGGCCCGTTCGACTCGAAGTAACCCCTTACGGCGTCAGTCTCAACGCGGATCCCTTCCTCATTTACAATGCCGATGCCGCTATGTGGGTCCTCGTATTGGCCGACCCCGACGCCTTCGGAATCCTGATTGGTCTCGGCATGCGCAACGGCGAGGCGCGCTTCACGGGCGATGTCACCATCGAGGGCAAAACGGTCAGGCTGCGCCAAATTTTGCGCCGCAACCAGGAGTTCGCCGTCGAAATTGAAAACGAACGCCATTCTGACGGTCGTTGGCAATGCTGGGACCGAGGCTTGCTCGAACGGGTTATGCCGTCAAATTAGTCCGGCGCACCCGGATCAAAACCGCTCCACACATCACGGCAGCCAACAGAAGAACGATCTGATTCACGACGCCCAACCACGTCGCCTGCCCGAGTGCCGCTGATTCCAGGTTCTCGGTCTCAGTCACCAACCAACGTACTTCCGCGCGCAACCGCTCCTGCAACTCATTTACCCGCGTCTGTGCCGCCGGCTCGTAAGAGGCCAATGCTTCCACCCGGCGCGATGCTGAAACCAAAGTTTCACCTTTCATTTGTTGTGACAGCTGTTTTGCCATCCCCGCCAAATGTTCCGCTACCGCCGGCTTTTCACGCTTTGGCGCGGTTTCGTAGCGGCTCAACACGCTCGAAAAGTTCGTCAAAGTTTGTCGAGAAGCCTGCTGCCGAACCGCTTCCGCCTGAGCCGACAATCCGAGCCATTGCAGCCCGGCCGAAGAAGCCACCGCCACGAATGCGCCAATCACAAGTGCTTGCGATACGGAAGTAGGCACGAACGCCATTTCTTCTCTTATCGGCGGAACGGCCAAAAACTATAGGTTGTTCTCGCGAAAATCGTAGCGCTTTATCGCTACCGCCTTTCCCGTTGCCGGGTCGGCCGTAACGATTACCCCATGAAACTCCACATTGCCTTTGGCCCCTTCCATCCGCACGGGAACCGCGGTTTGGAACTTTCGCAATATGGGCCCCTTCTCCACGCCAATGACCCCGGAATACGAGCCTGTCATCCCAGCGTCGGTCTGATACGCCGTTCCTCCGGGCAGGACACGCGTATCCGCCGTCGGAATATGCGTGTGCGTCCCAACCACCGCGGTTACCCGGCCGTCCAGATGCCAGCCAAACGCCACTTTCTCCGACGTCGCCTCCGCATGAAAGTCCACGAACCGGATTTTCACCTCGTCCGGAACAGTCGCCAACAGCTCATCGACTTTTCGGAAAGGATCGTCAATGGTGGCCATAAATGTCCGCCCTTGCAGGTTCAAAACCGCGTACGGAGCCCCGTTTCTCGCCTTGCCTATGTACATCCCGGTCCCAGGCAGCGACGGCGCATAGTTAGCCGGGCGCAGCAACCGCGGCTGCCGCGGTAAATACTCGTGAATCTCAGACTTATCCCAGACGTGGTTTCCCGTCGTCATCACTTCCACGCCTATCGACAGCATGTCCTCCGCAATCTGCGGAGTCACGCCAAACCCGCCCGCGGAATTCTCGACGTTGGCAATGATCAGATCGATTCGCTCGTCAGTCACGATCCGGTGCAGATTGTCTGCAACAATCCGCCGGCCAGGCGACGCATAAATGTCGCCAATAAAAAGTATGTGCATGAATTAAGGACTGCTGTAGAGGAGGGTTGGAGCGCACCAGAAGTGCCGTACTACCCCCTGCCTTGACCCCTGTAAATGCTAAGGGTGGAGTCCTCCGCACACCTGCAGGCTTCTCCCTGGACCGAAACGGTCAGGAGCTTGCTCAACGGCGTTTTTGCAACGAGACGGACCCCGTTTCGAATGGCATCGGATCAAATATGAGGGCCATACCTGCCTCCCAGGAACGCTCCAAAGCGTAGGATAGCATGGCCCCCGCGAATTGCTAAACCGCCGGATGCCCCATCGCCTTCTTCCGCTCCGCAATGTTGTAGAAGTGGTACTGGAAGAAAAACATGGAAAAGAAGAACGTCAACACTGCCCCTGATGTGTCCATCAAGTTAATTCCCATCGGTTCCACCGTGGTGTAGTAGTTGTGGATGGAAGCACGCATCTTAAAGTGCGCTATGTATACGCAAACCAGTCCGCCAATCACCACTATCATCCCTAAAATCGGGAAAACCACGGCCAGTTCCGTCAGATTGCCGGTTGCGAACAGCACAGCCATGAACGCCAGCGCGTAGCCGACCAACATCGCCAGGATTCCCATCACATAGAATTTCCCCGCTTCGCACTGCGGATCGATCTTCTTGACGAACGTTACCTGCTTGAAGATCCAGAAGATCGTGAAGAGGGAGCAGAAAATGCCAATGAGCGCCACCAGCCACCACTGCATGTCCGGGGGCATTGGCCCCACCACCCCTCCGCCAAATCCTCCGCCTTGCGGTCCCATCGGTTGGCCGCCAAAGCCGCCGGGCTGCCCGAACTGCTGGCCCCCGCCGAACCCGCCCGGCTGTTGCCCTTGCGGTGGTCCGCCAAATCCTCCCTGCGCGCCAAACGCACCAAACGCCCCCGGGACGTCCGAAGACTGCGGCTGCTGCCCAAAGCCGCCAAATCCTTGCTCGGCCGGCGGCTGTCCAAACCCGCCTCCGCCAAATGCGGGCGGATTCCCATACGCTGGCGGCTGGCCGCCAAATCCCTGGGGCGGCTGCCCGAATGGGGGTTGCTGCGGCTGTGGCGCCGCGGGCGGAGTGTAGCCGCCAAAGCCCGGTTGAATCTGCGGCATCGCCGGTTCCACCGGAAATGGCGCCGGAGTGATCGCCGCCGCGGGGTTCAATACCTGCTGCCACGGCTCCCATTGCTGGCTGTCTTCTCTTCGAACCTGATCGGTTGGCCCGATCCGGTTCTCAGCCTGATACCGCTTCAAATCGTCATAGGAATACGGCCCATAAGTGCGGCCATCTCGCTGAAGAAAGTATTTCATATCGCCCTCGAAGGTCGGTGGTACTACGCAATCGCCCCATGACTTTAGCACAAATCGTGACAGCCGTTACGAACCGCGCAGCACTTCCGCCAATTCCTTTTCCAAAATCGCGCCTTCCTTGATCACTTTCCAGTACGGCTCCGTAATGTCCACCGTCGTCGAACCCAGTCCGGGGGAAGATCCTCCATCCAGCACAAGGTCCACTCGCCCATCCATCGTTCCGAAAACCTCAATCCCGCTCGCGCACGTTGGCTGCCCGCTCAAATTGGCGCTGGTGGCAATCAAGGGCTGATTGATCCGCTCAATCAGGGCCTGGGCTACTTTCGAATTCGATTGCCGCAATGCCACCCGCCCCGTATTCCCCGTCACCCGCAGCGGTACCTTCCCCGAGGCTGGAACAATGATCGTCAACGGCCCCGGCCAATAATGCCGCATCAGTATCCGGAACCTTGCCGAAACTTCGCTCGTCAACTCTTCGCCCATTATCGAATCAGCCACCAGCAACGGCAGCGACCTCGCTTGTTCCCGCCCCTTCGCCGCAAATACCCGCGAAACGGCCCGCAGATTGAACGGATCCGCGACCAACGCATACCGGGCGTCGGTGGGAATCGCGACCACTTTGCCGCGCAGGATCGCCGTTGCCGCTCGTTCTATGGCTTCCTTGGCCGGAGCCTCGGCCTCGATAACAATCAAATCGGTTGGCACTTGCCTTTTAGTCCCGTTTCTCGATCGCTTCGGCCACGTCAATCGCCATTTGATACCGTCCAAATGGCGCCGACAACTGAATGCCGTCAACCATCGGTTGCACCCGCCGAACCATCTCGCGCGCTATCTCCACGCCTTCCAACCGCGCCGCTTCCGCCGATTCGGCCACCCGCATCCGATCCATATACTTCTCCGGGACCGGCACCCGTAACTCATTCACCATGAATTCGGCATTCCGGTGACTCGTCAGCGGCCATATCCCGCAAACCACCGGTATCCGCACGTGCGCAATCCGCTTCAGAAACTCTTCCAACAGCCCAATATCGAACACCGGCTGCGTCACCACATAGTCCGCCCCGGCCTGCACTTTCCATTCAAACCGGCGGACCTCTTCATCCATGTTTAACGCGCCCGGATTCGCCCCCACACCCATCAACAGGGCCGTTTGCGATCCCATTGGCATTCCGCCGATATCCAGCCCATGATTCAGGTTGTTAACGATGTTGCAAAGTCCGATCGCGTCGACATCGAACACGGCCGTAGCCGAAGGATAGTTACCCATCCGCGGCGGATCGCCAGTTATGCAGATCAGATTCCGGACTCCGGTCGAATGCGCCCCAAGTAACTCGGATTGAATCCCCAGTATGTTCCGGTCGCGGCAGCAGAAATGCAGAACTGCCTCAATATCGGCCTCTCGCTGGAAGATTTGACACGTAACTTGCGCACTCAATCGGGCGCTCGCCCGCGGCCCATCGGGGACATTGATCACGTCGATTCCGGCCGCCTTGCACAACCGCGCGCCGGCAATCTCTTTGGCGGGATCGACGCCTTTCGGCGGCAATATTTCGACGAATGTGACGAACTTGCCGGCCGCCAGTTTGGCGCCTAGCTTTGACTTCTCGGCTGCCGGCACCTTCATCATGGCCGCGCCTTTGGCGGCCTGTTCTTCTACCGTTACGCTGATATTCCGCTGCGCCGGCTGCAAACTCCGCGCTTCGCTCCGGACTTGTTTAATATGCTCCGGCGTCGTTCCGCAACACCCGCCGATAATCTTCACTCCCGCCCAGAGAAATCGCCGCGCGTACTGCGACATATACTCCGGCGAACACAGGTAGATCTTCCGTCCCTCTACTTCGGCCGGATGACCGGCGTTCGGCATTGCCGACAGCGGCTTCTTTGTAAACGGCATGATCTTCTCAAGCGTTTCCAAAGTGGCTTTTGGCCCCACTGAACAGTTCAGCCCGATTACATCGCAGGGCCACTCATTCAGATAGGCGGCAAATGTCTCCGTGTCGGTCCCATCCAGCATGTGGCCGTCGTCGTTAATCGTGACTTGTGCAATCACCGCCATCGAGTCGCCAACAACCTCCTGCGCCGCGTACAATGCCTCTCGCAGCTCCTGGATCTGATAAAACGTCTCAAAGACCAGCAAATCGACGCCAGCCGCCACCAGCGCCTCAACCTGTTCCTTAAACACCGCCCGCGCTTCGGCGAAGCTCGTCGGCCCCAGCGGTTCAATGCGCACGCCAAGCGGTCCGATCGCCCCGGCGACGAACGCCAGATCCTTCGCCGCTTCCCGCGCCAACTGAACCCCGGCGCGGTTTATCGCCTGCAATTTCTCCGCCATGCCAAACGCCGCCAGTCGCGTCCGGTTCGCGCCGAATGTATTCGTTTCCAATATCTGCGCGCCGGCCTTGACGTAAGCCTCATGCACTTCGCGCACGATGGTGGGAGTCGATAGATTCAACTCATCGTAACAGCGGTTAATGAATACGCCCTTCTCATAGAGCATCGTACCCATGGCCCCATCGGCCACAAGGACACCCTGAGATAAAGCGTGTCTGAATTCGAGAGCCCGGCTAACGGGTATGGTGTCTGTGCTCATGAGCGGCAAAAATCGGAACCCGCGCCGTAAAACGTGGCACAGCGGCCCGGCCGGGAGGACAGCAATTAACCCGAGTGTACCATCCCGCTACCAAAACGCCTCACTGGGCGACTAGGCGATCGGCAGAGACCCAACCGCCACTCCCCGATGTATACTGGCCCAAGCAAGCGGCTTGTCTACGGCCAGGGCGGAAAACGGAACCGGCAATGAGGTACATCGCGATGAGAGATCTTCTGTCCCTGGGTGTTATGACGCTGTTGTTGCCCCTTTCCGGCTGCGGCGATCTCTTGTCTGTCCATCCGCTGGCGACACCGGCAACCATAACCTTCGAACCCTCGCTGATCGGCCAATGGACCTGCACGAACAAGGATTGGAAGGGTACAGCCGTAATTCGTGTCGCCCCGGATGCTAAGGATTCCTACGATGTTGTCTGGATCCCCGGAGAACCCGACGGCGAACCCTGGCGTTTGTCCGGTCAACTCGTGAAGGTCGGCGGTCGTGTCGTCTTCGATCTCGTTGCCATCAAGCGAACCGAACTGTCCATTCCGGGACATTTTTTCATGCTGATGGAGAAAACCGCCGGAGGAGTCACTTTCCATTGGCTCGATTCGGAATGGCTGCGAGCCAAACTCAACAGCTCGAATGCCCCTCCACACGCCAAAATCGGTGACAAGCCCGTCCTCACCGCGGACAGCGCCAGACTCAACGCCTTCCTCGCTGAATATGGCCTCGATCCGAAAGCGAAATCCGCCAGCTTGACATTCAATCGCGCTTCCAAGAACTGATACTCTACGCAAACCCCGCATTATCGATTATGTCCAACCAAATCCAGCTCCTCGACCCCGGCCCCATTTTACAATCCGCTTTTGCGTTTTGGTCATCCAAAGTCCTGCTCACCGCGGTCGGCTTCGGCCTTTTCACAAAGCTGGGAGCGCGTCAGCTTACCGGCGCCGAACTTGGCGCCGAACTCGAACTTCACCCGCGCGCCATTAGCGATTTTTTCGATGCCCTGGTGGCTATGAAAATGCTCGACCGTATCGGGGACGGCCCCGCTGCAAAATACGCCAATACACCGGCCGGCGCTCTCTATCTCGACAGCACAAGCCCGCGTTACGTGGGCGGCATTCTGGTCATGTTGAACGAGCGTCTCTTCAAGTTCTGGCACGATCTCCCCGAGGCTCTGCGTACAGGCAAACCGCAAAACGAAATGAAACACGGCCAAAAAGGCATGTTCGAGGAACTTTATGCGGAACTGCCCCGCCTGGAACAGTTCATGGGCGCGATGACCGGTCTCTCCCGGATCAACTTCGAAGCCTTCGCCGAAAAGTTCGATTTTTCGAACTATAGGACTCTTTGCGACATCGGCGGCGCGACTGGCCTTCTGAGTATTGAAGCCGCTAAACGGCACCCGCAGCTTACGTGCCAATCCTTCGACCTGCCCCCTGTCGCGCCAATCGCGCAAAAGTACATCGATGCCGCCGGTTTGACCGATCGTGTTTCGCCCGTTGCGGGCGACTTTTTCAACGATCCGCTTCCCAAGGCGGACCTGATAACGATGGGCATGATCCTCCACGACTGGAATCTGGCAAAGAAAATGCACCTGATCAAAGCCGCCTATGACGCCCTCCCTGAAGGCGGCGCGTTCGTTGTCATTGAGGCTTTGATTGACGATGCCCGCCGGGAGAATCTTTTCGGACTCCTCATGTCGCTTAACATGTTGATCGAATTCGGAGAAGCGTTCGACTACTCCGGCGCCGACTTCCGCGGTTGGTGCGAGGAGGCGGGCTTCAAGCGCTTCGAAGTTATCCACCTCGCCGGCCCCTCCAGCGCCGCCATTGCCTATAAGTAATAATCGCCGCCCTTTTTGCTCGAAAAACCGCGCGGCCCGCACTCCTGCTAAACCTGCCTTCCTGTCGGCGACTGCTCGAAAATGGGCTGTTTTACTGTGCTTTGCGGCAATTCTCCGCCTCGCGCTAACGCCGCTTGCGGGAGCGCTCGCCGCCATTATCCGTACGCCGCAGTGGCTATTCCTTGGTTTCGCCGCTCTCCTGCTATTCCTCCTCACAAGCAACCAACAAACCCCCATCCGTACCGTCTTCATTCCCATCCTCGCCCAACGCCCTCCGCCCGTTTCATAGTTCACCTTCTCTGAAAAGAACGCAGTAAGAGGTCCTTGGATCTCAGGAGAATCCGTGTCTATGAAGCAAGCCTTTCGCAAACTGCTGCTCACTAAACTTCGGCACTCGCGAGAAATGACCCGGGTATGCTCACGGAGAGTGACCCACCGGCCCGGCGGGGCCGGGGATGATAATGCCTTGGCCATCAGTGGTTTGTCGGCGCGGACTCGGTTCCGGGGGTGGGCAACTCTATCGGAGCACAAGTGGTCAAGTTTTGGTGAGCGCCGAGGCACTAAAGCAGTCGCCCTCGGCCTGTTCGCCGGCGCGCCATTGAATCCAAATCAAATCGAGGAACTCCTTCATCGGGTCTCTCAACCGAAGGTCGCCCAGACCGTTCGCCAGCACAATGAAGACGAGGATGATTGAATGCCAGGCTTTGTCGAGCAGGGTGAATTCCGGCCCGCCATTGGGAAGAAATTTGGCGACTGCACCCGATTCATCATTGCTATGATGCGGCTGCCGCCCATAATCACACCGAACACATTGCGGCGCCAAAGGGAGTGTCCCAATCCGCAGCCACGATGGAGGAGATGCGCCAGTCGCGTTTTCGAAGTTCCGGTAACGCCGCCCGATGTGGAGAGTCTAATGAATTGAAGGGCGGAAGGCCGAGATTTCCGCCGGCTCATTGCAGGAGAAATAGGGATATGTTGTTTCACAAGCAGGCGGTATTGACCGGGTTGTTGACGCTGGGGCTCGCGTCGCTGGGTTTTGGTCAGGACTCAGCGAAGCAAGATATCAAAGACGCCGGCAAGGCCACGAAGGCGGCGGCGGTGAAGACGGGAAGCGCGACGAAGAAGGTAGCCGTTAAGGCTGCCGATGTCACGGTCGCCGGCGCCAAGAAGACTGGCAGCGCGGTTAAGCGGGGGACCAAGACCGTCGTTAACAAGTCCGCCAACGCGGTGGAAAAAGGCGCCGACAAGGTGGGGGACAAGACGAAACCGAACTGACGATTCGGAGCGGCGCTTTTTGCGTTCCCGAGCGTAGCGCAGCACCGGAATTTCCATGTTCACGCACGCTGGAATCCGTCGCCCCGCCTACCCGATTTTGTTGACACTTCGGGTAGGCGGGCGGTCCTTAATAGATATTCAATTGTCAAAGAGCGATTCCGGGCTGCTGACGATGGATTGCTCCAAGATCAGCGCCGCGGAAGGGTTCGAACCGGGCTAAACGATTCCGTGGAGATCGTATTCCGGGTCGAAGA
>Ga0105047_10000917_pt1 | contig 51855 bp, 43 predicted proteins | sample MAT04_FD_78384 | JGI IMG/M metagenome (GOLD analysis project Ga0105047, IMG submission 78384) | Freshwater microbial communities from Lake Fryxell liftoff mats and glacier meltwater in Antarctica - MAT-04 (megahit assembly) | ecosystem: Environmental > Aquatic > Freshwater > Ice > Liftoff...
AGCTTCTTCCAAAGAAGCCACAGCCTGTTGGGCTTCGTTGTGATCTACCAGAACCACTTTCATGCGAGGCGGGTTGAGCAAATCGCGCTGGCGGCAAATACCAAGGTAGTGACCATCATCATCCAGCACCCAGAACTCATCCCCCTCTTCGCGCAGCAGGCGGTAGAGCAAATCGCGAATACGCGCGCTGCCCTGTACCCTGGATACATGCACATCCACCGCCTCCCGAATGGGCTGGTCTAAAATATCGGCCAGGCGCATTTCCTGTTGGCGGGCATTGGGTCCAACCAGGCGGTTGACATATTCAAACAGGCTGCGTCCGGTCATCAGGCCAAAGGGTGTGCCATCCGGATTGAGAATGGGGGCAACACCGCCCGTGCGGCTGGCAATAATCCAGGCATCGCGCAGTGGTTTCTCCGGAGTGGTTGTATCCAACCGCCGCATGACTGAATCAAAGCGTGGGGAAAGGTCTGTCAGCAGCAACGGCGGTTCCAACTGCAGATGTTTCAGCACCCAGGCTGTTTGCGGGTTGAGTGCCCCGGCCCTACCAGCGACCGCATCCAGGTTATCGCGTTCGCGCAGCAACCAGGCATACCCCAACGCCGCAGCGATGGAATCGGTATCCGGGTTGACATGTCCTATCACATACGTGGGTAACCGCATATTACCTCATAAAAGTTAAGGGTCAGGCTGAGGAAGCCACCTTTCATTGGGTGGCACGCAGCGCCCGCCAGACTCTTTCCGGCGTGACCGGGTTTTGGTTCACCTGAGCGCCGCATGCATCAAAAACTGCATTGCCGACCGCCGGGGCCACGCCATCCATCGGGATTTCAGCCACTGCTTTGGCACCAAAGGGATGGGAAGGTTCGAAGGTTTCCACAAAAATCGTTTGCAGTTCCGGCATTTCATTGGCCCGGAAAATATGGTAATCTCTCAAATCCACTTCACGCGCCCTGCCAAGTTCATCATACTTCATTTCTTCACAAACTGCATAGCCAAGCGCCTGGGTCATGCCCCCTTCGATCTGACCAGACGCCGTGATGGGATTTATGATCATACCCGAATCGACCGCCATGACTAGTTTATCCACTGTCACCTGTCCGGTTTCAATATCCACGGTCACTTCTGCAAATTGCGCGGCGAACGGCGGCGGCGAAACCGGCGAAACATAGGATGCGACGCCCATAATTTGTTCCTGATCTGAGTGGTGAAACGCATTATATGCCACTTCAGATAGCGTCACCGCTGCTCCGCCCGGAGCAGTGGCTTTACGATCTGCTAGCACAATTTCTTCCGGCTGCACTTCCACCCCGGTGCGCTGTTGGATCATACGCGCGGCGCGGATGCGAATGCGCTCTGCTGCCTGTTGCGCTGCCCTGACCGCCGCCGTGCCGGAGATATAGGTGGTGCTGGAAGCATACGCCCCCTTATCAAAAGGCGTGAAATCGGTGTCGGAAGAATAAACAATCATATCCTCCAACGGTACCCCCAACACTTCGGCTGCCATTTGCCCCAAGACCGTGTCCGATCCGGTCCCCAGATCTGTGGCACCCACCAGCAGATTAAACGACCCATCGTCATTCATTTTGATGCTCGCGCCGCCCATATCCAGGTACGGAATGGCGGTGCCTTGCATCATCAATGCCACACCGATGCCTTTGCGCAGGTGAGGCTTACCGGGAAGCGTGTGCCAGGCTTCATTGCCAAATTTATCATCCCAACCGCTCGCGGAACGGCCCTGATCGGCGCATTCCTGCAATCCCACGGTTTGGATCACTTCAGGTTGGGGCTCGCGGCCTTCGCTCCAGGCAGTGCTGAAAGGATGCAGTTCACCGGCACGCACCGCGTTCTTCAGGCGAAATTCCAGGGGATCCAATTCCAATGTTCGGCAGATTTTTTCCATGTGCCGTTCCACCGCCCAATATCCCTGGGGCACCCCGTATCCGCGGTAAGCTCCCGCGGGCGGCGTGTTGGTATACACCACATCCGCGTAAAAACGGATGTTGGGCGATTGGCGATACTGCTCATCACCCACATACAGCGCCATGGCTTTGGAGCCGGTATTGCCAGTAACCGTCAGGGCATGGCAGCCGTAAGCTCCGGTATCGCTAAGCACGATCATCTCGTTAGCGGTGATCGTACCATCCAGGCGCACCCCGGTTTTCATGCGGAGACGCATGGGATGGCGTGAGCGCGAGGCGGTGAATTCTTCATCGCGGGTATATTCAAGCCGTACCGGGCGCCGTGTCGCGATGGTCAGATGCGCGGCGACATCTTCGATGAGGACTTCTTGCTTGTTGCCAAAACCACCGCCAATGCGCGGTTTGATCACCCGAATTCGCTTCACTGGCAAATTCAACACCGGGGCCAGGATGCGTCGTACGTGGAAAGGCACCTGCGTCGAAGTGCGAATCACCAGGCGGTCATCTTCGTCCCAATAGGTCAACACCACATGCGGTTCGATATGCGCCTGCTGGACTTTGGGCACTTCGTATTCAGCCTCAAAGATACGGTCCGCTGCCTGGAAGCCTTGTTCAACCGATCCAATATCGATCCGGATTTGAGCCGCGAGATTCTTTACCGGGTCTGAATGGGCAAAACGCACATATTCGGGCTCGTCATGGATGCGCACCGCATCCGGCTGCATCGCCTGGGCCGGATCCAGAATCGCCGGCAGCGACTCGTATTCTACTTCTATCAATTTCAGGGCCTGTTCGGCAATTTCCTCGGTCTCAGCCGCCAAAAATGCCACACGGTCACCCACAAAGCGCACTTTATGATCCAAAGAAAAGGCATCCAACGGCCCCGGAATGGGGTCGGATTGGCCCGCGGTGGAATACACCACGCGCGGAATATCCTGCCAGGTGAGCACTGCGGCCACCCCGGCTAATGCGCGCGCCTTTGAAACATCAATCCGTTTAATGCGGGCGTGCGCCACCGGGCTGTGCAAAATCTTTGCTACCAATGCACCCCGGATCTCGAAATCCGCGGTGAAGGCCGGTTTGCCCTGGGCCAGCTTGACCGCATCCACCTTCACTTCGGGCTTGCCCACCTGCTTCCAATCATGGCTTTCGGAAGCCACACTGATTTTTGGCATCACCTGGGTTTGCAGTTCCAGGTCCACACCGGGCCTTCCCACGGGCTCATCGCCAACAGGCTGCCTGGGCCAATCGACCGCGATGGGTGCGTCGTCGGAAGCCACCTTTCTGAGGGTGTTTTTATCACCCGTTTGAATTTCACCGCGCATGATGGCCGCGGCGCGCAAAATGGCCTGTACCGGTTTGAGATAACCGCTGCAGCGGCATAAGACCGGCGCCAGGGCCTCGCGCACCTCGCCCTCAGTGGGCCGCGCATTGCGTGCCAGCAGCGCCTTGGCTGCGAGAATCATGGCCGGGGTGCAGTATCCGCATTGTATGGCGCCGCTTTCAATCATGGCTTGCTGAAGGGGATGCAGACCGGCTGTCTTTTTCCAGCCCTGCTGCGCGGGCTCGCCCACGCCCTCAATGGTTTCGATTGAATGCCCGTCCGCCTGAGCGGCGAGCATCATGCACGAATTAACCGGCCGTCCGTCGAGTAAGATCGTACAGGCCCCACATTCGCCCAACTGGCATCCACCCGATTTAGCCCCAAAATAGCCTTGTTTTCGCAGCACAGCCAGCAACGTTTCGCCTGGTTGGATTTCGCATGTCTGGTCAGTTTGATTGATAGTTAAGCGGATAATCATGAATGGCGCTCCCGAGCTTCGCCCTTATTTCTGCAAAAGCCGCTGGATCAGGGTTTTCGCGGTCTCATAAAGATAATCCCGGCTGGCAAAGTGGGTGGACAGGGTAGTGCAGGCGTTTTGAGCCAGAATTTCAATATCGCCCGCTTCGGTTCCATCCATCGCCAACACCGGCGCCGGGGCATCACCACCCAGCACCACCCGGGTGCGCCCTGAAGGCCAGCGCGCCACCGCAGCCGCTACCACCGGCCGGTCTTTTGGAGAACGCCCCACCGCCGCAAAATGCACTCTAGCCGAAATGGGGAATTGGATTTGGGTAATGAGGGACCCGAAGCGGGTGGTTGAACGTAGAGGCAAATAATCTCCCAGGGAGATATTCACGCCATCCGGCAGCGCCTCGCCGCTTCGGCGCGCCAAAGGGGTGTCGCGCACTGTAGAGGGCAGCCACACCAAACGCGCGTCCAGCGCCAGCAAAACGGTCAGCAGGGCCGAGGTGCCGTCATTCGACACAATTGCTCCGGCCAGGGTGGCCATATTACGCGAATTGAGGGTCTCATCCAGGCAGATCGCTTCCTTCAACGCCTCGGGCAGCGCCTCGCCGTTTCGGCGCACCCCTGGGGTGTCGCGCCCTGCAAAGGGCAGTGCTGGGTGCTCCACCAATTGCTGCAGATGAAGCGCGGCCCCCAGCGCCCAGGCGCTGCCCTGCTGCTCGATTTGGTCCAGTCCAAGCAACTGTAAATCGACCACCGCCACTGGCTCACCCGCCAGGCGAGTGACCACGCTGCCGCCACCCAGGGGTATGGTTCTGGGTGTTGGACGCTCCAGCAGCTCCAGCGCGGCCTGCAAAGTTTGGGGACGGTGATATTCAAGAATCATGCCGCAGCCTCCACATCTGGATAAACCTTCCAATCATCCGGGCCTAATCCGCTTTCGTCAAGAATCCGTTTGGGAATGTCAGCCAGCACCGCCTCGGCCTCGGCCAGCAGCACGTGATTCTCGTCATAAATTGCCCCGGTAACCACCGCGATGCGCCCGTTGTCTTCTTTGGCCCTGCCTTCCAGCAGCAGCCGCTTGCCCACCGGTACCGGTTTACGATAGCGAACTTCAAGTTTGGCGGTTACCATAAAACGCGGCGGTTCACCGCGAATCATAGACCGCCCGCTGACTTCATCCAGGATCGCCGCAACGATGCCGCCGTGAACGATGCCCCTATACCCTTGAAACTGCTCGGGGACGGTCGTTTCAGCGGAAACCTGTCCGGGCTCCGACTCATAAAACTTAATTTTCAGCCCAAACTGATTTTCCACACCGCATACAAAACAGCGTTTTGAATTGGCCTGTTTTTTCATACCGCTGCAAAAGTGTCTATCAGCAGTTCATAATTGCCACCCACCGGGTACAGAATCGGGCAGGTGCAGCCGTTACGTTGATATTCGGCCACCTTGCCCCGCGCTTCCTCCGGGGTGCCAGATGCAGTAATTTTCAAAATCAGTTCTTCGGGAACCAGGTGCTTGGCCTTTTGAATCTGTTCGTGCGTGGCCGGCCAACCCAAAATCGATTGGATTTCTGCCACAACATCCATCGAAACCCCAGAGGCCTTGGCAATATGCGGCTGCTGCGCCAGGTACTGGGTGAGCAGCTCCCTGCTGGTGTCAATGGCGCGGTCGTGATCGTGATCCACCGAACATACGATCAACTGCGGCCGGTCCAGGTCTTCCATTTTCCGCCCTGCTTTTTTCAGACCTTTCTCCAACTGTTCGAGCGCTTTATGATTATATTCGGGCGGAACGCAATAATTTAGCACCACACCATCGGCGATCTCGCCGGTCATCTCCATCATTTGATCGCCCGTCGCGCCGATATAAATGGGCACGTTGCGCGGTTCGCGCCGACCGTGCACCACATCCAGCTCAATTCCATCCACATGAATAAATTCGCCATGAAAGGTGACCCGTTCCAAGTTGAGCAGGCGGCGCATAATCTGCACCGTTTCACGCATCGCGGTTAATGGTTTGCGGCGGTCAATGCCCACGTTGCGCGCCAACGGATCCCACCAGGCGCCGATGCCACAAATGATGCGGTTCGGGGCCAAATCATCCAAGGTGAGGAACGTGGCAGCCAACAGGCCGATGTTGCGTGTCCAGTTGTTGATAACACCAGACCCTACTTTAATCCGCTCGGTCACAGCGGCATAGGCCGCCATTGGGACAATTGCATCGCGTACCAGGCGGCTTTCGGCCTGCCAGACGGCCTCAAAGCCTTTTTTTTCAGCATAGCGGACGTAATCCAAACCATCCCGCAGGTCATGCGCGTCTTGCAAATAAAGTGCCATCGGTTGTGCCATTATTCCATCCTCCATAGGATTTTATTACCGGGTCGCTCCGGCTGTCGCCTCGCGCCCTGTAGAGGGCGGTCAATCAGCCTGCCTTTGATTATACAATTGCATTCTATCGGAACATATCCAATTCTTTAGGGCGAATCAACTCGTGAACATTGCCATCCCGCAGCGGGTACGGAAACCCACGCACGTGAACTGCCGGGATCGCTTCAGCCGCCTGCCCCATCAGCAAGGACGCAGCAGCGCCCAGTTCATCTGCCACACCCACCTGTGTCACCTGCAGCGCATACCCAAACATATCCTTTTCACCCCGCAGATCCACCAATCCCGGCATCCCGGCCAGGCCAATGGCCGTGCCAATTGCACCCATGCGCCATGCCCGCCCATGCGAATCAATGATCAGCACCCCCACTTTAACCCGGTAAAGTGCCTCCAAACCGGCCTGGATCTCACGCGCCGAACGGTCGGCATTTTCGGGCAGTAACAACACCCAATCTTCGGCATTTCCCCACAGCGTCTGCACATTCGAATGATCGATACCGGCATTGGCACACACAAAGCCCTGCTTATGCTCAGCAATGATCGTTCCGACCCGCGTACGCAGAATGGAATTGCTTTCTCGCAAGACAAGCTCCAGAAAACGTGCATCTTTTTGCGTCTTTTGCGCCAAATCCAGCGCTTCAGGCGTCGGTGTCACTGTGGTCAGGTTTACAAAGCGGTTCTCTGCCTTACTGACAATTTTTTGGGCCAAAACAAGAATATCGCCGTCCTGCAAATCGATCGAAGTTTGCCGCAAAGCCTGGCTGAGAACTTCAACCAGAGCAGTTCCCGGCATGACCAGGGGAATTCCTTTAAGAGGCGTCAAAGTCAGCGGCATGATTATTCCCGCGGGATCCCAGTGATGCGAATGCCGGCCGATTGCACGCCGTACTGCTTGTTCAGACCAATTAATATCGAAGTCATGCCCTCGACCACCATCGAATTTTCCAACGGGCCGGCGTCCCAGCCCACCAGCCCGGCCGCTTTAACCAGGTTCAGCACTACACCCCGCGCATTCTTGCTGCTGCCACACACCAGCACATCGCAGGTGATTTCAGCTTCATGCAGCAAATGCTCGTACGAAATATTTTGGAAAGCGGCTACTACCTGCACACCCTCCCCCAAAATCTGCTGAGCCTCAAGCCCCGCGCTGCCGGCGGGCGGCATTTGTACACGTGTCACCCTGGGGGGCACCAGTGGAACCGTCACATCGATCAGAATTTTGCCCTGCAACGCCTGCTTCAGCGCCGACAGCATTTCCTGATGCACGTTAAAAGGCACGGTCAGCACCACCAGTTCAGCCTGTTGGGCGGCTTTTTCATTTTCGATCCCGCTAACCGGGTTGGAGCCACCCAGCAGCGCATTGATCTCATCCGCCGCGGCCAACGCTTTCTCAATCGTCCGCGACCCAATTAGAATCGTATAACCGGCTTTAGCCCAGCGGTAAGCCAGACCCTTGCCTTCCTTGCCGGTTCCACCGATGATCCCGATCGTCTGCACACTGCTCTCTACAGGGCGCGAATCGCTGCCGTTTTTTTGTGGGTTTTCGCTCACACTGCCTCCCTAATTAAAATTCTTGCGCGTAGCGCTGCCAGACCCGGGTGGAAAGGATTCGGGCCTCGTAAGCAATCTTTTCCTCATCCAGAGTCAACAACTCCCGATTTTTCATCAGCAGTTTCCCGCCCACCATGGTGGTCGTGATCATACTCTCATGAAAGCCAAATAACATGTGCCAGGGTAAATTACCGGCCGTCAAGGGGGTAAAGGGATGATAATCGACAAAGATCAGGTCGGCTTCTGCCCCAGGGCAGATCACGCCGATTGGCGCCGAATTCAACTGCAGTTGCGCCAGCGCGGCGTTGTTGTAAATTGCCATTTCAACCACATCTATCCCCGACATACGCCGCGGGTCCTGATGCAGCAACTTATGCCCCAGGTAGGCTGCTTTCCAATCTTCCCACATCGCGAACGAGAAACCGTCATTGCCCAACCCCACCCGCACGCCGGCACGCAGCATGCTCTCTACAGCCGTCAAACCAACCGCATTGTTCATGTTGGAGCGGGGTTGGTGGGTAACCCAAGTGCGGCTGCTGGCCAGCAGTTCAATTTCGCGCGCGTCTACATGCACCGCGTGCGCCACAATCGCCTTTGGACCGAGAATTCCCTGCATTTGCAGCCGGTCTACCACGCGCATGCCATATTTTTCGAGGCTGTCATATTCATCCACCGCATGCTCAGCTACATGCACATGAAAGCCCACATTTTCAGGGCAGGCATTCCGGCTGGCTTCCAGCGTCGCCGCACTCACCGTCAGCCCGGCGTGCAATCCAAAAGCCGCCGAAAGGGTTCCGGCAGAGTCCGCATCGGCCTGCACCTTGCGCGCAAAGCGTACATTTTCCGCGATTCCGGCCTGGCTGCCAACCGTGCCGTTGCGGTCGGTGACCTCGTAACATAAGGAGGCGCGTACCCCGGAAGTTTTCACTGCCTGGGCAATCACATCCAGGGAACCATCAATCGCCGCGGGGGATGCATGGTGATCGATCACGGTGGTTGTACCATGCCGCACCGCATCTACCAGGCACACCAGTGCAGAATACTGCACATCTTCCTGGTTCAACACCCGGTCAAGCGGCCACCATAATTTTTCGAGAATTTGAGGGAAAGCATCTGGCGCGCGGCCAGGAATAGCCATTCCGCGCGCAAAAGCGCCATAAAAATGGGTGTGCGCGCAAATATTGCCGGGCATCACATATTGTCCGCCGGCATTTAAGCGCTCTTCTTGCGGATATTTCCGCAGCAGGTCAGCGTCAAGGGCAATCTCGATTATTTTTCCATACCGAATCAGCAGGCCAAAACCTTCGAGAATCTGATTCGGTTTTTCCCAGGTGATCACATTTCCACCTACGATTAACATCGTCAGCCTCCTGGTAAGATGTCCGACAATATTTTAGCACACAATCCCTTTTGCAACTGCACCCCGGTTTGGCTGAATTGAAATATAATCAGAAGGATAACCTTTTACAAATAATAGGGGGCATTGTCCCCCGGCGTATCGAGACCGCGTAGAGAGACAACTGTCCAGGAGAATTGAATGATCAACCCGCGTGCAGCAGCTTTACAATATTCACAACAAAATAAACCTGTCTTCTTATCCAATCTGAAGCAGCTTTTGGAAATTCCCTCGGTATCCACCGATCCCGACCATATCCCTGATATGGAAAAAGCAGCACAATGGGTGGCATCCGAGTTGAGCGCCATGAATTTTTCCAAAGTCACCATCTTCCCCACCGCAAAACACCCAGTTGTATATGGGGAACGCATGGATGCCGGGCCATTGGCTCCCATCGTCCTGGTTTATGGGCATTATGATGTCCAACCTGCTGACCCGTTGGAGCTTTGGAAAACCGGCCCTTTTACACCTGAGCAGCGCGGTGATAACCTGTTTGCGCGCGGCGCATCCGATATGAAAGGCCAGGTGGTCGCTACGCTGAGCGCCATCCATTCCATTCTCGCGGGGGGGCCACTGCCAGTCAATATAAAGTATGTAGTTGAAGGTGAAGAGGAAATTGGTTCGCCTAACCTGGGAAAGTTTTTGCGGGAGCATAAAGACCTGCTGGCTTGCAGCTTTGCCCTCAACCCCGATTCTGGGATGATTGGCGCCGATGTTCCGACCATTGTGTATGCCCTGCGCGGCCTGGCATATTTTGAATTGCGCGTCACCGGCCCCAGTCACGATCTGCATTCCGGCATGTTTGGCGGCGTGGTGCACAATCCGGCCATCGTGCTGGCAGATCTGATCAGCGGTATGCACAATGCGGACGGGCAGATCACCTTGCCTGGCTTTTATGACCGGGTACGCGCACTGCCGGAAGAAGAACGCACCGCTCTCGCGGCGCTGCCCATGGACGATGCCTACTTTTTAAAGATTACCGGCGCGGCACAGTTGTGGGGAGAATCGGGATACACCGCAGTGGAACGTGTCGGCGCCCGCCCAACGTTGGATGTGAACGGTATGCTCTCCGGGTTTACCGGCGACGGCTCCAAAACAGTCATCCCGGCGTGGGCCATGGCGAAAATCTCCATGCGCCTGGTTCCCGATCAGGACCCCGTAGAGGTTCACCAACAGTTGCTCAGCTACCTTCAGCAGCACGCTCCGCAGTCGGTTCAATGGGATCTGACGGTGATGGCCGGCGGTCCTGCCTGCATCACCGACATTCACCAGCCGGGCACCCAGGCGCTGGCTCGCGGCCTGGAAAGTGTGTGGGGCAAAGCGCCGCTCTTTAAACGCGAAGGAGGCAGCATTCCGGTGGTCGGCGATATGCAAACCATCCTGGGAATCGACTCGGTGCTGACCGGTTTTGGGCTGCCGGATGACAACCTGCACTCCCCCAATGAAAAACTGCACCTGCCCACCTGGTACAAAGGTATTGACGCCCTGATCCACTTCTTTTACAACCTGGTTTAAGCGAACACATTAGAGGTAAAGATGTCAAATTTAAAACTTCCGTCTTATGGCGGGCAAGCCCTGATCGAAGGGGTGCTGATGCGCGGCAGCCGCACCGTGGCTGCCGCCATGCGCGCGCCAGACGGCAAGATCGTCATACAGACTGAAAAGCTCAGCGGAATTTATCGCAGCGGGCTGCGGAAAATTCCACTGTTGCGCGGGTTGATTATTCTGTGGGATGCGCTGATTCTGGGCAGCCATTTTCTGACCCTTTCCGCCAATATTCAATCCGGCGAGGAAGAAAAACTGGAAGGTCCCGCCCTGTATGCCACGCTTGGTTTATCCATGCTGATCGGTTTGGGCATTTTCGTGGTCGCTCCCACAGCGCTGGGCAGCGGCATAGAAAGCCTGTTTGGGCTGAACCTGGTCGTGGTCAATATTCTGGAAGGCATCCTGCGCCTGGCGCTGGCAGTGGGTTACATCTGGCTGATTGGACGTATGCCGGAAATCACGCGTGTCTTTTCGTATCACGGCGCCGAACATAAAACCATCAATGCCTTTGAAGCAGGCGCCACGCTCACGCCCGAGGTTGTAAAAAACTTTTCGGTCGAGCACCCACGCTGCGGCACCGGCTTTTTGCTGACGGTTGTATTGTTTTCAATCATCATCTTTTCCCCTCTGCGGCCACTGGGTTTGTGGGTACGGGTTCCGCTGCAACTGATTTTGGTGCCGGTGGTGGCCTGTTTCGCGTATGAGTACATGCGTTGGACCGCCGACCACCTGCGCATGGCCTGGGTGCGTTGGTTGATCTGGCCCAATCTGGCTTTGCAGCACCTCACAACCCGCGAGCCAACTTTAGAAATGTTGGAAGTATCCATCGCCTCATTTAATGCCATGATTCAATCAGAAGCTGAAGATGGGCAGGAGGTTAAGGCGAATCTGCTTCGGCCGTAAAACGCATGAAGATTTGGCAGGGCATCTTACTTGGAACATTTCTCGGTCTGGCGGCCGCCGCCGTCATGCTGCTGGTGGCACTCCCTCCTAAAGGAGAACCCATCATTTTGCCACCTACGCCTTCTCCCGCTGCCATTGCGGTGCATGTCGGCGGCGCGGTGAATGCCCCCGGCGTGGTGCTTCTGCCGCGCCAAAGCCGGGTGCTGAATGCCATTGAGGCCGCGGGCGGCTTATCGGCTGAGGCCGACCCGGATGCCATCAATCTTGCCGCCAGGGTCAATGATGGCGAGCGCATCACGGTGCTATCGCGCAGCGCTCTAGCCACAAAAACAGCGCTCACCAGCACCGCTGCCGCGGGCAATCCCAAAGCCGGCAGTGCTACCGCCACCTCGGCCGTGATCTTCCCGATCAATTTGAACACGGCAACCCAACCAGAATTGGAGGCCCTGCCCACCATTGGCCCCACCAAAGCAGCTCAAATTCTGGCGTACCGTCAAACGATCGGCCAGTTTTTGAAAATCGAAGATATTCAAAATGTTCCCGGTATTGGTCCCACAACATTTGAAAAAATCAAAGACTTTATCACCTTGGAGCATTAACCAGGAGTAAAACAATGGAACTCAGAGCGAGAGTGGAAAACGATCTAAAAGATGCCATGCGCGCATCCGACGACCTGCGCAAACGCACTTTACGCATGGTGCTGGCCGGCATCAAATTCGCGGATGTGGATAAAGGCGTCAAGTTGGAAGAACCCGGCATCATCGCCATTTTCCAAAAAGAGATCAAAGCACGCCGCGAAGCAATTCTGGATGCTGAAAAGGCCAACCGCGGCGACCTGATTCAGGATTCTCTGGATGAAATTCGCGTGCTGGAAACCTACCTGCCGCAGCCCATCAGCGAGGTCGAACTGAAAGCCATGGCCGCGGATGTGGTTAAAGAATTAAATGCCGTCACCCCCTCGGATATGGGCAAAGTCATCAAAACCCTCATCGGCCGGCTGCAAGGCCGCGCGGCGGGTGACCAGGTGAGCAAAGTGGTCCGGGAACTACTGCAAAAGTAAGCATGTTATTTGCATCCAGGTTGAAAAGCAATCGGTCCGACAACCAGAACCGCATCTTCCGGCTGGTTCTGTTGGCTGTGACGACCGTGCTGGCGCTGGGAGCACTGGTGCTGCCCTATTCACTGCGCCAGTCTTCGTTTCCCTTGAAACCCGGCGATGTAGCTCCGCAGGATATCCAATCACCGTACGCGCTCAGTTTTACAAGTACCGTCCTCACCGAACAAGCCAGCAAAGATGCGGTAAATGCGGTTCTACCCATATACATTCCTTCCGATCCGGCCATCACGCGCCGCCAAATTGAACGTCTGCGCGTGGTATTAAATTACATCAGCAACGTGCGCGCCGATAGCTTTGCCACGTCGGCCCTAAAAACGGCAGATCTGGCTGCCATAGCCGATTTACCGATGCGCGCAGACATCAGTGATAAAGTCCTGGCCCTCAGCGACGGGCGCTGGCAGATCATTCAGCAAGAAGCCCTCAACGTGATTGAACAGGTCATGCGCAACACCATTCGTGAAGGGCAGCTTTGGGAAGCTCAACGCAATGTAACCGGACTGATCTCCTTCTCTATCTCACAGGAACAGGCCGCACTGATCTCGGAAATCACCATTCCGTTTGTGGTGCCCAATTCGCTTTTCAGCGAAGAGCTAACCAACACCGCCCGCCTGGAAGCCGTTAAAAATGTGCAGCCCGTTGTGCGCGCGTATGCCTCGGGAGAAATCATCGTCCGGCGTGGACAAATCATTACCGCCGCCGCGATTGAGGCGCTGCAGGCATTTGGATTAATTCAAAACCAGGAAGGCACGCAGAACCTGCTGGCCGCGTGTGCCATCACCGGCCTGATGGGCATTCTGGCGGGGCTGTATATTTATCGCCGCAAAATAACCGTTCTGAGCCGCAACCCCAATTTAATTGCGTTTGCCATTTATTTTTTAATCATTTTATACAGCGCGCGCTTCATCATTCCCAACCGCACCCTGCTGCCATACCTCTTTCCCATTTCAGCCTTCGGCCTGACCATTGGCAGCCTGTTTGCGATGGAAATTGGCATGGTGTTCTCCATTTTTCTGGGCATTTTGGCCGGGTATGGCATGCCTAACAGTTTGGATTTGACCCTGTTTTACATTCTAACCAGCATCAGCGGCATTTTGATCCTCGGAAAAGGCCGCCGGATCAGCAGTTTCTTTTGGGCGGGTATCGCCATCGCCGTCTCGGGTTCGGCGGTTATTCTAGGCTACCGCCTGGCGGATACCATTACGGATGCGATCGGAATTACCACCCTCATCGGCGCCAGCCTGGTCAACGGGCTGGCTTCGGCCAGCCTGACCCTGCTTTTTCAGTTTATTTTTGCGCAGTTGCTGGGGATGACCACGGCCCTACAGCTCCTGGATCTCTCCCGCCCCGACCATCCTCTGCTCCAAACCCTTTTGCGCACTGCGCCGGGTACGTACCAGCACAGCCTGCAGGTAGCCAACCTGGCCGAACAAGCGGCTGAAGCCATCAATGCCGATTCGCTGCTGGTGCGGGTGGGCTGCCTGTATCATGACATTGGCAAAGCTGCCAACCCCGCCTTTTTTGTTGAAAATCAGGTTCCGGGTAAAATCGATTCGCACGATGATCTCGATCCAGTAATCGTATCCGGCACCATCACCCATCATGTGACCGATGGTATCGGGTTGGCGCAAAAATACCGCATTCCAACCCGTGTGAAAGATTTTATCCGCGAACATCATGGCACCATGCTCACCCGTTACCAATACGTCAAAGCGCTGGAACAGGCCAACAATCAATCAGAGCTGGTCAATCAGGAACTTTTCCGCTATCCTGGCCCGCGTCCCGGTTCGCGTGAAACCGTGCTGTTGATGCTCGCGGATGGCTGCGAAGCAAAAGCGCGCGCCGACCTGCCCAAGGGCGAGGATGAATTGCGCGCTCTGGTGAAAAAAGTGGTCGATTATTTACGCAGTGAGGGCCAACTTGATGAAGCGGCCCTGACTTTACGTGATCTGCACCTGGTCACCGAATCGTTTGTCAATACCCTGCGCAACACCTATCACCCGCGGATTGCCTACCCCGAACTGCGTACCGCGCAGTCTGCCAGTCAGGCCGTGCCTACAACGCCCCAGGCCAAACCCGCTGAACCTCCCAGCATTGCGAATATTAACGCCAATTAGAGGCTTGCATGATTAATTTTAATATAAATGAAACCTATGAAGGTCAAATCGATACCGACCGGTTTGAAGCCACTGCCAGTGCGGTATTGGCAGAACTGGTGCAGGATGAAAATGCAGAATTAACCATCGCGGTGGAAGATGATAGCCATTTGCAGTCATTAAACCTGGAGTTTTTAGGGATCGATGCCCCAACCGACGTGCTCTCCTTCCCGGCTGGTGAAATTGACCCCGAGAGCGGAAATTTGTACCTGGGCGACATCATCCTTTCACTGCCGCGCGCCACGCAACAGGCACAAAATGCCAACCATCCGGTGGAAAACGAAATGCAACTGCTCGTAATCCACGGCATTCTGCACCTGCTGGGTTATGACCACACCACCCCCGAGTTGAAAACAGAGATGTGGTCGGTGCAGGCCCGGCTGTTGGATCAACTGGGCATCCAGATCAATCAATTGCCCGAGGACTGAGCCAGAGTGCAGCACTTTATTTTATCCAGGATGAATTCTTTCCGTTATGCGTTTGCCGGGATGCACTATATCCTGCGCACCCAGCAAAACACATGGATTCATGCCGCCATCAGCCTGGTGGTGATCGTGTTGGGGTTTTGGTTGGCCATTCCAACACTCAGTTGGGCGCTGATCATCGTCAGCATGGGCATGGTTTGGATGGCCGAATGTCTCAATACCGCGGTCGAAACCATCATCGACCTGGTCAGCCCGCAGCAGCACCCGCTGGCCAAAATTAGCAAAGATGTCGCCGCGGCAGGCGTGCTGCTGGCCGCGCTTGCGGCGGTGGGGGTGGGTTTGCTGGTGTTTGGCCCGCCCTTCATTCAGCGTATCAGTTTTTCCAATTAGGCAGGTCGAAATGACTTCTGCATTTTTATTTGGCACCGTTGGCTCTCCCAAGAGCACTCCCGCGAAACCAGGCGGCAGCGTGGGTTCCGTCCAGCAAATTGCGGCATTGAAGTTACAGGCCCTGGAACTGGGTTGGGTCCAATCTGTGCGCGTCAGCGCCGAAACCTGCGGCGCCATTAAAAAAACTGCCGATGAACTCGCGGTAGCCATCAGCGTGCACGCGCCGTATTTCATCAACCTGAACGCAGACGCCGAAGAATGGCCAAAATCGCGCAAACGGCTGATGGATGCCGCCTATTACGGCTTTCTGGCTGGGGCAACCGATATCATTTTCCATCCGGGGTCTTATTTTGGCGCCCCACCGCCCACAGTTTTGGCGGTCGCCATCGAACGGCTGGCGCAATGCAGCGCGGAACTGCGCGACCAAGGCACCGCGGTGCTGCTGCGGCCGGAAACCATGGGGAAATCTGCCATGCTCGGGTCGTTGGAAGATACCCTGGCAATGGCGCAAGCCATCACCGGCGTAATTCCCTGCATCGACTTTGCCCATTTGCATGCCCGCCCCGGCGACGGCAGTATGAATTCTTACGATGAATGGATGCGCCTGCTGCAAAACTATGCGCAAGTTCTGGGGCCAGACTCGCTCCACCGGCTCCACATACACCTTTCCGGCATTGCCTATTCTGAGAAGGGCGAACGCAATCACCTGCCCTTGAAAGAATCGGATCTGGATATTCAGAATTTACTCAAAGCATTGAAAGTTGGCGGGGCACAGGGGCGCATTCTGTGTGAAAGCCCGGAAATGGAAGCCGATGCCCTGTACATGCAGGAGATCTGGAACAGCCTGCCTTAAAAAATCAGGAGCGGGTTTCCCCGCTCCGTTTTTTATAGATATTCTCTCAGGCTGTGTTCCACCGCATAGGCGGCCGCTTCTGCACGATTGCTGACCCCCAGTTTGGACAGGATGCTGCTGACATAATTGCGCACCGTGCCTTCGCCCAGAAATAACGCCTTGGCGATTTCCCGGTTGGTTTTCCCTTCCGAGACCAACAGCAGGACATGTTTTTCTTGCGTGCTTAAATTGACAAAAGCCGAGGCTTCTTCTTCCTTCACGGCTCGCCGCACTTCTTGAAAGACACGCTGCGTCACCGCCGGGTCCAGCAGGGCTTCACCCCGCCCTACCGCTTCGAGGGCACGGATCAGATCATCGCCGCCGATCTGTTTCAAAACATAACCCGATGCGCCCGCCCGAATGGCCGAAAAAAGCATTTCATCTTCGGCGTAAGAAGTCAACATCACCACGCGCGTCTCAGGATAGCTGCGGGTGATCTCTTCGCAGGCTTCGATTCCCGAAGCCCCAGGCAGGCGAATATCCATCACCACAATATCGGGCCGAATCCTGGAGACCTGTTCAATGGCTTCCTTTGCGGTTCCTGCTTCTCCAATCACTTCAAATTGAGTGGTATGTTCAAGCAGTGCTTTCAGGCCAAGCCTGACTACCTCATGGTCATCTACCAACAGGATGCGGTATTTACTCATCAAAATAAAACCTCATTGAAATTGATCTCTTTTTCAGTATAGCCGAGACTTGATGGTGTGGCAAGGGTTTGTAGCAATAGACTAAAATTTTGATATAGATTACCCACAATATCAAATTCCACAGCTTTGCTAAAGAAAAGAAGTGGAATTTGGGGCTGTAAAGGTATAGTTTTTGGTCGGTTGTGGTAAACTTAGGGTATAGGTGAGGTGATATGCAACAGACCATGAGTAAAAAGGTTGTCTACATTGAAGATGACCCGGAAATGATCGATCTGGTATCTCTGATCGTGAGCCGCCGGGGTTATCAGGTGATCGGTGCCAATGGCGGTCGTGAAGGCCTGGAAGCCGTCCGGACCAATTTGCCCGATCTGGTGCTGCTGGATTTGATGATGCCCGATATGGATGGCTGGGATGTTTATCATCAACTAAAGGGCATAAAATCCACCAGCAATATTCCGATCATCATCATCACCGCCAAATCGCAGGAAATTGACCGCGTTTTGGGACTGCATATCGCCAAGGTGGATGATTACATCAGCAAACCATTTCGCCCCCAGGAACTTCTGGACAGCATGGATCGCGTGATCGCCCAATCTCAAGTAACTTAGCCAATTCTTGTATGCATAGCGTCTTACTGCAAAATCTTTCCTCTCCCCTCCCGTTTCCGATCACAGCCACATACTGCGATACGTTTTGGTCTCGTTTTCGCGGTTTGATGCTGCGCCGCGCACTGGCACCACAACAAGGGCTGATTCTGGCCAACCCTGCGGATAACCGCATGGATGCGGCCATCCACATGCTTTTTATGAATTTTGATATCACCGCGATCTGGGTCAATTCCCAAAACACGGTGGTCGATGTGAAGTTAGCCCGGCGCTGGCATCCATTCTACATTCCACAGGCGGCGGGGCGCTTTGTATTAGAGCTTCATCCCGACCAATTGCCCCGTTTTAAGGTCGGAGACCGGATTGAAATGACCCATGCTTAGAAAAACGCTGCTTTCCTTGTTGATCTTCACCCTGCTCTGCACCGTAGCCCCCGTTTTCGCTCAAAGCCCAACCGATCAACCCACCTACATTGTGCAACCCGGAGATACGATCGGCCTGATTGCCCAGCGCTTCGGGGTACCCGCAGGCGACCTGATCGCGGTAAACAGCATCAGCAACCCCAATGCCATCAGCGTCGGTATGCCCCTCAAGATCCCAGGTCTGGAGGGCATCAGCGGCACGTTAATCACACAGTCCGTCCCATTAGGTGAAACCTTCAAAAGCCTTTCCCTGCGCTACCAGGTTTCCCCGAATATCCTTTCACGGCTCAACCGGGTGACCAGCCCGCAGGAATTGTTCGCCGGGGCTTCACTGGTACTACCACAGGACAGCCAAAAAGGCACACTGCAGGCTGAGGCCGTGCTGGCGCCGGGAAATACACTGCTCGAAACCGCCGTTGGGCTCAACGCCAACCCCTGGACGACGGTGTTCTCCCAACAAAACGCCGCGCCCATGGATATTTTGCCTGGCGAGACTTTATTTGGCAAGCTGGCCGACGTTAAGAATGAGATCAGCGCGATATCGCCGATGATTAAAAGCATTCAGATCAAACCGCTGCCGATCGTGCAGGGTGCAACCACCGTGATCCGTGTGCAGACCACCCGGCCGATTGCATTGACCGGTAAGTTAGCCGGCAAGGATCTGCATTTCTTCCAGGAATCAGAAAACGTGTACGTGGCGCTGCAAGGGGTGTATGCCCTGGCGCTGCCGGGGCTCAGTCCATTCGTGCTGGGGGGTACCACGCTGGAAAACGGGCGTTTCGATTATCAGGGCAGCGTCGTGCTCAAAGCCGGGTTCTTCCCCAACGATCCTCCATTGATGGTGGATCCAGTCACGATCGACCCCGCGGTGACCAAACCGGAAGAAACTGAAATTTCCAAAGTGCTCGAGGCGGCCACCCCCACCCGCTACTGGACGCAAAAATTCCGTGTGCCGGTGGATAGCCCCTGCTACAAGTCCACCTTTGGCAATCGCCGTTCTTATAACGGCGGCCCCTATAACAGTTTTCATGGCGGCACCGATTTTGGGGTGTGCGCGAACCTGAACATTTACGCGCCCGCCGATGGCGTGGTTGTTTTTGCCGGGCCGCTGACCGTGCGTGGCAATGCCACGATTATTGACCACGGTTGGGGCGTATACAGCGGCTACTGGCACCAGAAGGAAATCAAAGTTATTGTAGGCGATAAAGTGAAAGCCGGGCAGTTGATTGGCCTGATAGGCGCCACTGGCAGGGTTACCGGCCCTCATTTGCATTGGGAAATGGTGGTGAACGGCATCCAGGTGGAGCCGGTGGATTGGCTTCAACAGAGCTATCCATGAGGATCGCAAAAAGCAAGGTATAATTCTCTGTGAAATTTCTCATTTGTTTGTCCAGGTGAAATAAAAGAATATGGCTATAACTCCGCTTGCTCTCCGCAGTAATTATTGGGAATCCTTTATTGTCCAGGACCAGGATCTAGAATTCCTTTACAATTCGTTGCTCGAACACGAGACGCCCCAAACCACCGCCGAACTGGTGGAAGTATTGGTCGCGGAACGCATCCGCCAGGAAAAGCAAAACCTGATTAAGGGCCAGCCGGCCCAAGGCGATGTGTACCTTCCCAAAAAACATTACCAACCCGGCCAGACCATACTTTTCCCGGCTTTGAAATGGAAACAGGGCCTGGTCAAAGAAGTTCGCCCGGGCTTGAACCCGGAATATCCCCCGTTCGAAGTTCTCGAAGTCGAATTTGGCGCGGGCGATCTTCATGAATTTGCTTCAGGCATCGAAAGCCACGCCCTCAATCAACCCATCCCTATCCAATTAGACGACCCGCAGTTGGACGTGAAAACGGTTGCTAAAAATTACGGCAGCGGCTTATCCCGCCAACTAAATGCCATGCTGGAATCCAATCCAGACCTGGTGCGGATTGCCTTGCGCTGGTTCCCGCGCGCACTGCTGGTAGATGTGAATATCGGCCACCTCAACCTGGCTGAAGCCGTGTTGGATATGATGGGCGGCGGCCCCATGACCACGCATACCCTGCTGGAACAAATTGAACTGCCCACCGATGTCAACCCCAAATTAACCGAATTTTCGCTGAACCTGGCCCTGCAAGAAGACGGCCGGTTTGATGAGGTGGGCCCTGCCGGTGAAATTTTGTGGTTCTTGCACCGCCTGGAACCCGATGCGGTGCAAAGCATTCCCACCTACTTAAAATTTAATCCCATCAGCTACGATCAGAACCCCATTCAACTGTTGCTGCCCGCCATTGACAAAACCAGTATGGATGAGCTTGAACCCTACGAGCCGGACCTGCCGGCCGATGACGAGGTGGTTTTCAGCCTGATTTTCCCGCACAGGCGCACGGGCAGCCTGCCGCTCACCCGCCAGGTGGCGCGTTTCTTCCCCACCGCGTACGAATCGCCGCGCGTGCAATTCACCTTTGTGGATGCCGACAGCGGCCAAAGATTTTCCGGCTGGGTGGTGCGCGCCTCACGCTACGTGTTTGGCCTGCGCGAATGGTACACCAGCCAAAACCTGATGCCCGGCAGCCTGGTGCGCATTAAAAGAGGCAAGAAACCCGGCGAAGTGATCATCAAAGCCGATAAACGCCGCACCGTGCGCGAATGGGTACGCACCGCGCTGATTGGCGCCGATGGTGGGATTGTGTTTGCCATGCTCAAGCAAATCGTATCATGCGCCTTTGACGAACGTATGGTCATTGCCATCAACGATATCGCGGCGCTCGAAAAACTATGGGAACCCGGCGCCCGCCCCCGGCAAAACATGGAGCAGGTGGTGTTGGGCATGATGCGCGAGCTTTCCAAATTAAACACGCAAGGGCATGTGCACTTTCAGGAACTGTATTCATCGGTGAACCTGGTGCGGCGCTGCCCGCCCGGGCTGATTTTGAGCATCCTGACTACGCGCCCCTGGGCCAACCACCTGGGAAACCTGTATTTCAAGTTGGAAGAAAACAAGGAGACCACCCAGACCGATGAATGAACCCACTCGCTTCAGCCTTGTTAAACCAACCCAGGATACCCCCTTCCATATCGATTTTCAATGGTGGAAACAACACGATAACAACTGGCGCATCTCTTTGCACGACTGCCTGTGCAGTGAGCATCAAAAGGTATTTACCAACCTCGAGGAAGATTACTGGATCGATTGGGTGAACCCGGAGACGGCTGAAGTTAAAAAAATGGATGGGATGCAGCAAGTGCTGATGGTACACTGCGCCCGGCAGCCGGGCTTTTTCACCGTCAACACCACCCTGGTCGATGCGGTGTTCCGCGCCTTCCTGACCTGCGGCAATGCCGCCTTGAGTCCCAAAGAACTCGCCGCGCAAATCAACAAGCCGGCCGAAACCATCTTGCGCACCCTGGCCGGTCCACACGTCTACAAGGGGCTGCGCCCCTTCCGCAATTAGCGCACCAAAAACCGCCTCCGGGGCGGTTTTTGGTTTTAATGGCAAGGATTGACTATAATAACTCTGGCACCTGCTCTATCGTATAGAAACCTCATCTGGAGGAACGCATGGCTCAAAATGTAGGCGTATTGACTGCCAGTGGAGATACCCCCGGCTTGAATGCCGCCCTGCGCGGCTTAGGAAAATCGGCCACGGCAAATTCAGCATGCAGTTGATCGGATTTTAAGACGGTTTTAACGGCCTGCTGCACGACCGTACCATCATCCTGAATGAAGCCGCCCTGTCGGGCATTTTGACCTCCGTCGGTACGATTCCAGGCACCAGCCGCGACAAACCCAACCGCATGCCGGTCGGCGGAAAATAGCTGGATATGACCGACGCCATGGTGGAAACCTATCACCGCCACCACCTGGACGCGCTGGTGTGCATTGGCGGCGGCGGCACCCACAAAAACGCCTACCGCCTGATGCAAAAAGGCCTCAATATCATCACCATCCCCAAATCCATCGATAACGACCTGGCCAAAACCGATAACACCCTGGGGTTCGACACCGCCCTCGGTATTGCCACAGACGCGATCGACCGCCTGCACTCCACGGCGCACAGCCATCACCGCATCATCCTGGTCGAACTGATGGGGTACAATGCCGGCTGGCTGGGCCTGGGGGCCGGCATCGCCGGCGGCGCGGATGTGATCCTGATCTCGGAGATCCCCTACGACGCCGCCATTGTGGCCGAAGCCATCACCGAAAGAAGCCGCGGCGGCAAGCGCTTCAGCATTGTGGCGGTTTCTGAAGGCGCCATGACCGTGGAAGATGCCGCCACCCACCAGGATTTGCTCAAAGCCAAACAGGAAGCCAAGGCGAAATCGGAAAATTACACCGAAGACCCACGCCTGGCTGAATTCATGACCTACCAGGCCGGTAAAACCATCCGCCTGTCGCAGCAGTTGGAAAAACTCACCGGGCTCGAATCGCGCGTCACCATTCTGGGTTACGTGCAGCGCGGCGGCACGCCCTCTGCCATGGATCGCCTGCTGGCTACCGAATTGGGCAGCCACACCGCCATGCTGCTGGCGCAGGGCGAAAGCGGGGTGATGGTGGCGCGCAAAGGCCAGAAGATCGTGCCGGTGCCGCTCAAAGAGGTTGTCGCCAAACGCCGCACGGTGCCGCTAGACCATCTCTGGCTGGAAACCGCCCGCCGGGTGAACACCTGTTTGGGCGATTGACGGGATTTAGTTTTCTGAGGTATTGGCTTTGTTCGGGTCAAAGCCGCCGCTCCACGGATAAACCTGCCCATGCGTTCCGCGCGCCGCCTTTTCCCATTCGGCATCGCCGGCCAATATGGCTTACGGTTTTCCATTGGCGATTGCGTGCCATAAAACAGAGGGAGCGTCTTTACGCACGATTTGTGATTGGCGGCCAAATCGGGCAGCACAAATAATACGGGGTTTTGCGAATTGCCGGGCAGCGGCGACGCATGCGTCGCCGCTACTATCACGAATGTGGGTTTATGGTAAAATATTAATACTGCATGCCTCTGTAGCTTAATGGATAGAGCACCGGACTTCTAATCCGATGGTTGCGAGTTCGACCCTCGCCAGGGGCGCTGGTGTTTTTTGAAAAGGAGCATGTTCCGTAGAAACCTCAGGGGATGGCAAGTTTATGGTGTCCAGTTTTGCCTGTGCGAAGTGATGCTTCGACCGGGCAATTTAGGGTTATGCTTTATACCGGCAGCCGCAAAGCCGCCGGGCAGCGTTCAAAGGCGTAAAACATGATTATCGTAAATCTTAAGCCAACTATTTACCGTTCCAACATCTCGCAAGATCGCTCAGGTTATTTTGTCTCCGGCATGGCCAACTGGCATTTTGTGGGCAAAGGGCACATCTGGCGCCCACCCACGGATGTATTTGAAACCGAAGACAAAATTGTGGTGCGAGTAGAGATTGCCGGGATGCAGGATGGTGATTTCGCGGTCAACTTTGACCAGCACAGCCTGTCGATCCACGGCACGCGCAGCGAAACCATGGAAAAACGTGCTTTCCATCAAATGGAAATCTCTTTTGGAGAATTTGACGTCGAAATTGAGCTGCTGCTACCGATTGACGTGGAAAACCTCCAGGCAGAATATCATGACGGCTTTTTGCGGGTTTTCTTGCCAAAAGCATCATCAAAACATATTAACATTGCTAAAGACTGAATGGAATGATGCCAGCTAACCGCTCACTAACCAACCTACGCGACATTTTAAACTGGATCGAAGATGGGGAAGGCGATCTACGCGAGTTGATCCTCCTGTCTAATTTGGAAGAGGCCAACACCGAAGAGGGCGTGGAGACCGTAGAAGAACCCCTGCCACAACTTCCCGAGAGCCCCATCCCCGAGATTCTGCCCATCCTGCCGCTGCGCGGGCTGGTGGTCTATCCGCAGACGGCCATCCCCCTCACCGTGGGCCAGCCGCGTTCCATCCGCCTGGTCGATGATGTGATGGCGTCGGATGCGCGCATGATCGGCCTGGTGACCGCGAAGGACCCGGATTTGGAGAACCCCAACCCGGAAGATTTGTATAGCATTGGCACCGCGGCGGTCGTCCACCGCCTGTTCCGTGCCCCGGATGGCTCCATTCGCCTGCTGGTGCAGGGAAACGTGCGTTTTCGAGTGTTGGAATTCGTGCAAACCGAACCCTTCCTGGCGGCGCGTGTGGCGCTGCTGCCCGAAACGCTGGATACCGGCATTGAAATTGATGCACTGGCGCGCAATGCCCGCGACCAGTTTGAGCACATCGCCGAGATGATCCCTTCCATTCCGCGTGAGTTGATCGCCTCGGTCGCCTCCATCGACGACGCGCTGCAAACGGTCTACACCATCGCCAATTTACAGCGCATGGAATTGAAGGATGCGCAATCCATCCTGGAACTGGATACGATCGGCGAAAAACTGCATAAGCTGGTCTCCATTCTTACCCGCGAAAGTGAAGTGCTGGAACTGGGCCAAAAGATCCAGAATGAAGCCCGCTCCGAAATCGAAAAAGTTCAGCGCGAATATTATCTGCGCGAACAGTTAAAGGCCATCCAGAAAGAATTGGGCGAAGGCGACGAACAAACGGCGGATATCGATGAATTCCGCAAAAAAATCGAGACCGCCGCCATGCCCGAAGAAGCCGCCAAACAGGCTCGGCGCGAGCTGGACCGCCTGTCGCGCCTGCCCTCAGCCGCGGCCGAGTACGGTGTGATTCGCACCTATCTGGATTGGCTGGTATCGCTGCCATGGACCAAATCCACCCTGGATCGCATGGAAATCGCCAACGCCCGCCTGGTGTTGGATCAGGATCATTATGGTTTGCAGGATGTGAAGGAGCGCATCCTGGAGTTTCTGGCCGTGCGCAAACTACGCTCAGAACGCCGGCAAGAACTCTCGTATCTGCCGTCTACCGACCTCATTCGCAAAGAGCGCGAAGGCGTTATCCTGTGTTTCATCGGCCCCCCCGGCGTGGGCAAAACCTCTTTAGGCCAATCGATTGCGCGCACCTTGGAACGCAAATTTTTGCGGATTTCACTGGGTGGTGTGCGCGACGAAGCAGAAATTCGCGGGCACCGGCGCACCTACATTGGCGCTATGCCCGGGCGGATTTTGCAGGCCGTGCGCCGGGCGGAATCGCACAATCCCGTTTTTATGTTGGATGAAATCGACAAACTCAGCTCCGATTTCCACGGCGACCCCTCTTCGGCTCTACTCGAAGTGCTCGACCCGGAACAAAATTTTGAGTTTCGCGATAATTACCTGGAAGTGGCCTATGACCTGTCTCAGGTGATGTTTATTGCCACGGCCAACCAGATGGACAGCATCCCGCTGCCCCTGCTGGACCGTATGGAAATCATCCATCTGGCGGGTTATACCGAAGGTGAAAAGAAGCAAATCGCCCAGAAGTACCTCATCGCGCGCCAAATCCGCGAAAACGGGCTGAAAGAGCAGGAAATCGAGTTCAGCCCGGAGGCGATCGAAACCATCATCCGCAATTACACGCGTGAGGCCGGCGTGCGAAATTTGGAAAGGCAAATTGGCGGAATCTGCCGTAAAGTGGCCACGCGCATCAGCGAAGGCACGGCCCACACCCCTGTGATCAGCGCGGATGGCGTGCGCGACCTGCTGGGCAAACCGGTCTACCGCGGCGATGATGAGATTCTGCGGCGCACTTCGCAACAGGGCGTTGCCACGGGGCTGGCCTGGACGCCGGCCGGGGGCGAGGTTCTATTCATCGAAGCCACGCGCATGCCCGGTGGCAAAGGTTTCACCGTAACGGGTTCGGTGGGCAAAGTCATGCAGGAATCCGCGCAGGCGGCGTTGTCATTCGTGCGCTCACATGCCGCCGAGTTCAAGATTGATCCGGAATTTTTTGCAACCTCCGATATCCACCTTCACATTCCCGCCGGGGCCACGCCCAAAGACGGCCCTTCGGCCGGCGTGACCATGGCCACAGCCCTGGTTTCGCTGCTGACCGAGCGCGCCGTCTCCGCTGAAATTGGCATGACCGGTGAAATTACCCTGCGTGGTCAGGTGATGCCGGTGGGTGGCATTAAAGAAAAGGTGCTGGCGGCGCATCGCGCCGGCCTGAAGACCATCATCATGCCCCGCCAAAACGAAGCCGATATCGACCAGGTGCCGGATGAAGTGAAACAGGCAATCCACTTCATTTTTGTGGATACCGCCCAGGAAGTGATCAGGGCCGCCTTAAAAGCGCCCAACCGCAAGAAGAAAATTGAGGGGACATCGAATGAGTAAGATTCTGCTCGTTGAAGATGACGCTACCATGCGCATCCTGCTTAAAACCCTGTTAGAAATCGAAGGGCACCAGGTAGAGCTGGTCTCAGATGCCAAACAGGATATAGTCAAGACGATGCTGGCGCAGCAACCAGACGTATTGATCATGGACGTACATTTACGCCACCAGAATGGCATCGAGATTCTTAAATCGATCCATAAGCAAGAACTGCCCTGGAAACTTTATATTTTAATGGCCTCAGGCATGGATCTGCGCTATGAATGTCTGCAGGCAGGCGCCGACGGTTTCCTGATGAAACCGTTATTGCCGGAAGAGTTAACCAGGCAGTTACAGAAAGCGCAGTCCGTGTAAGGAGAACCTTTGGCCAAGAAACATTCCCGCGCCGCCTATCAGTGGCGCTCCATGGATATTCATTTACATACCCCGGCCTCCAGCGATTTTCAGCAGATGGAAGTGACCTACCTGGAAATCTTGCAGCGGGCAGAAACCCGTGGGCTGGAGATTATCGCATTCACCGACCATAACACCGTTTCCGGCTACCGCCGGATGAGAGAGGAAATCAATCAACTTGAGCTTTTAGAAAAGCTCAACCGGCTCTTGCCAGATGAAAAACAACGCCTGCAAGAATACCGCCGCCTGCTCACCAAAATCCTGGTTTTGCCTGCATTTGAGTTCACCGCCACGTTCGGGTTTCATATTATCGGCCTGTTTTCGCCCGAAAAACCCGTGCGTGAAATTGAGCACTTGCTGCTCACCCTCAATATTGCCCCCGCCATTTTAGATGAAGGTGCGGCCAATGTGGGTTCCACCGCGGACGTGCTCACCGCTTACCGGGTGATCAATCAGGCCGGCGGGCTGGTGATTGCCGCGCATGCCAATTCATCCAACGGCGTGGCGATGAAGGGCTTTAATTTTGGCGGTCAAACCCGTATTGCCTATACGCAAGACACGAATCTCCATGCACTGGAAGTCACCGACCTGGAATTGAAGGGCACGCGCGCCACGGCGGCCTTCTTCAACGGCACCAAACCCGAGTACCCGCGCCGCATGCACTGCATTCAGGGCTCCGACTCACACCGTATGGTCGCGGATTCCGCGCGCAAGAAAAACCCCGGGATTGGCGACCGGGCCACCGACGTGCTGCTGCCGGAAATTTCTTTTGAAGCCTTGAGCGAACTCTTTGAAGGCAACGATTTCTCGCGCACACGCCCGCACCGCCACAAAGAAGAGCCCGTGTACGATTTTATTCAGACCGCGCTCGATGAAGGTTCCAACATTATTCAGGATTTTCATGAGAGCATGACCATCCGCGGCGGCAGGCTGTATAACGTACTTTCCGATATCTGCGCGTTCAGCAATACCAACGGCGGCACCCTGTATGTGGGCCTGAGCGCCGAAGCCAAAAAGCCCTTCTCGGGTGTTCAGGATATTGAAAATTCGATCAGCAATCTGGAGAAAGAAATCTCCACCCGCATTAGCCCACCCTTAAAATGCACCATCGACTCACACGAATTTAAAAGCAAAAAGATTGTGCGGGTATTGGTGCCGCGTGGTGACGACCCCCCGTATGCCCTGGACGATAACAAAATCTACGTGCGCGACGAGGCAGAAACCGGCCTGGCCGTGCGCGATGAGATTGTTGGGCTGGTGCTGCGCGGTAAGCAGACCCCGGTGACGACCGCCGCCCCCAGCCCGGTGCCGCCGCCTGCGCCCCGCAGGGTGGAAGTGCAGCAGCCCCGGCCGGAATCTTATCCGGTTGAAGAAGAGCCGGCCGATGAAGAGCGGCGTGATAGCGCACCCCGGACCGGGGTCGAAGTCATACCGGATACCGAACGAGAAAATGGGCGCTATTTCACCATGCGCGATTTGCGCAACGGCAATTTGGTGAAGAACGTCACACGCTCTTCCGCGCGCCGGTTATGGCATTACGCCATCACCGCTTATGCCGAACTTTCGCCAAAAATTGGCCAGTTGGAAATCACCTGGCAGGGCGACTACGGCCTGCTGCGGATGCATAAACAGGGCAAAACCGCATTGTTTGATCTGATCCAACGCACCCCCACCGGCTCCCGGTTCTTCTTTGGCGTTACCCACGATGGCATCCACGGCCCCTGGAAGGACCTGGTAGGAGAAGAAGAGACCTGATGCCAATCCGCTGCGCTATATTGACCTTATCCGACCGTTCTGCCCGGGGCGAACGTCCCGATGTTTCGGGCCCCGCGCTGGCGGCCCGCTGCCGGCAGAACGGTTGGCAGGTCAACGCAGAAGAGATTATCCCGGACGAGTTCGAACAAATCCAAAAGGTGCTCAGCGCGTGGAGTGATTCCGATGCGTTCGACCTGATCCTGACCACTGGCGGCACCGGCTTTGCCCCGCGCGATATTACGCCAGAAGCCACCACTGCCATTTTACAGCGCCTTGCCCCGGGTATTGCCGAAGCGATGCGTCAGGTAAGCCTGCGCAAAACACCGCACGCCATGCTATCGCGCGGTGTGGCCGGCATGCGCGGCAGCACCCTGATCATCAACTTGCCCGGCAGTCCCAAGGCGGCCACGGAGAACCTCGAGGTGATCCTTCCGGTCATACCTCACGCGGTGGAACTGTTGCGCGAGGGGAAAAATTCTGAGCAAGGTCATCAATTTTCACCCTCACAAGGAACCTGAGATGGCAGAAATAACCAGCGAAGTGCGCAACGGACGCCTGCGCAGCACCATACACATTGCCCCCGGAGAAAGAGTTTCACTGTGCCGCTGCTTCAAATCGAAAGAATTTCCGATTTGCGACGGAACGCACAAGACGATGGAAGGTGAATACGGCCCGGTAGTGGTCGACTGCCCGCTGAGCGAGCCTCCCGCACCCCATGTCGCCTGATCGGCATTGATTAATAAAGAGGTTCAGACGGGTAAAACCCGCCCGAACCTCTTTATTTTAATTAATTCGCTTTCGGGGCAGTTTCGCTAAAGCCTTTTTCCAGCGCCAGGCGCAAATCCATGCCCTTCTTGACCACATTCACCGGTAGGCGCCGCTGGCGCAGGGTCGCCACCAAGTTATCCACGCCACTGCCACCGTCAAACGAGGCGCCATCCACCAGGGTCAGGATCGGCTTTATGCGTCGTTGGTACAGGGCATCTGCTGCCAGCGCCACATTCTCATGGCTGGAAGAGGTGACCATCACCACAATACTGCCGCGTGGTAAATGCGAAACCTGCGCCTCGACCAACCCCAACATGGGCGTGGTGCCCTCGCTTTTTAAAAACGCCAGGTTTTCGAGAATTTTGGTGAACTGGCGTTCACCGCGCTCCGCCGCCAGCGCAATGGAGACCTGGCCCGAGCTGATAAAGCCCACCGCCAGCCCCTGCCGTAAGAAATAACTGGCGACCGAAGCGGCAATGCTTACCGAATACTCAAACGTATCCGCTGGCAAACTGAATTGATAGCGATTTTTCCACAACCAGAACCGGTCCGCTGGTGGAACAACCACGTCATCCGGGTGGCTGAAACGCACACTTTTTTCAGCATCCAAAAATATCCAGATATCCGCCTGGGGGTCCTGGTCAAATTCCTTCACCATAAAACGATCGCGGCGGGCGGTGATCGGCCAATGAATGCGATTCAGCGGGTCACCGGGAGCGTACTCCCGCACGCCCGCCGCATGTGGGGTAACTTCCGGTGTTTTTAGCTGTTGAATGCGCCCTCCCGATAAGATTCCGACCGGGTACAGAAAGCGAGTCAACTGCACAAAATAGGGCAGCACAAGCACGGTGTTTTCTGTGGGGATGGTTTTATGAAAGGCAAATAGCCCAAAGGGATCACCAGAATACAATTCCGTCGGCCCCAGCAGGTATTCGCCACGCTTCGTCAGCAGGGTATAGGCAGAATAGGTACGAATCTCCCGCGATCCAATCCAGGAGAACACGCGCGAACCATTGGCCCCCGGCAGATCGGTGTTATCTCGAATTTCCAACCAGAGCCGAATCAGCGGCAGGGAATTGGAGATCTCGAAATGTTCTTCAAAAACGTCGCCCAACTGCTGGCGAAAGCCCCGTCCGATTCGCTTCACTTTTAAACCACGAATCGAAATACCCGCCCAGATCCAACTGACCACAATCAACATCACCGCGACATACATCAGCCGGTAAGGAACCGCGATACTCTCCGGCGGAAAATTAGGCGCCAGCACCGGTAAAATAAACGCGCCCACCATCCCGCTTAGAAATATAACCAGCGCCCCCCAAAAGGTACGCCGGACGGTCATAAATTTTCTGCCCTTCGACTCATATCTCCTCCGGGCACAATGACGGACTTTAAGGTCTCCAGCACAATTTGAACAGAAGTAATATCGCGCAAGCGGGCAGAAGGGTTGACCACAATGCGGTGGGCCAGAACAGGTTCGGCAATCGCTTTAATATCATCCGGCAGCACGTAATCGCGACCCAAAATGGCCGCCCAGGCCTGCCCCGCTCTAAACAGTCCCAGACTGCCGCGCGGGCTGGCGCCCAGGAAAACATCCGAATTTTCGCGCGTGGCGCGGGTTAATTCCACCAGATAGCGTTTCACCGGTGGAGCCACAAAAACATGTTTAACTGCTTCCTGCATGATCGTCAGTTCTTCAACGGAGATGACTGTCTCCAACGTTTCAATCGGGTGACGCAGTTGCTGCAGTTCGAGCACTTTAATCTCATCGGCCAGCCCCGGGTAACCCAGGCGCACCCGCAGCAAGAAACGATCGAGTTGGGCTTCGGGCAGGGGAAAAGTGCCTTCATAATCAATTGGGTTTTGGGTAGCCAACACGATAAAGGGGCGGGGCAGCTTATGTGTGATCCCATCCACCGTCATCTGGCGCTCTTCCATCGATTCCAACAGCGCCGATTGGGTCTTTGGGGTAGCCCGGTTTATTTCATCGGCCAGCAAGATCTGGGTCATCAATGGTCCCGGGCGAAATTCAAAATCGCGCGTGGCCTGGTTAAAAATTGAGACCCCCGTCACATCGCTGGGAAGCATATCCGGAGTGAACTGGATGCGGCTGAACTTGCAGCCCAAAGTCCGCGCCAGGCTGCGCGCCAGCATGGTCTTCCCCACCCCGGGAACATCTTCAATCAGCAAATGCCCCTGGCAAAGTAATCCAATTAACACCAACTCCACCGTTTGGCGTTTGCCAACGATCACTTTTTCAAGATTGGCAATAATGCGGTGTGCAAAACCTTGAATTTCTGAAACGGGCATTTCCATAAAAGTCTCTCCTGAGCAAAGGTTGCGTACCAAAATTCAGATTATTTATTTCGATCGGTTATTAATCGACTCAATAATAACATAAACAGCAGCGCGGCTCCACTTAAAACAACCCCTATGTAAAACCATGTGGGGCGGTAAACCCATTCCACCTGGTGCTTCCCAGCTGCCAGCGGGGTGGCGCGGAACAGATAGTTAGCCCGCAGCGCTTGGCTGGCCTGGCCATCCACCAACGTCTGCCAGCCCGGATACCAGGTGTCTGCCAGCAGGATAAAACCGTCCGCCGGCGCATCCACCGCGATGCGAATGCGATCCGGTTGTTCATCCAAGATTTTGGCGCTGCCGGTCACAATGGCAGTACAAGCAGGCTGCGTACCCCCGCTGCCCTCTACAGGGCGCGAGGCGCTGCCCTCCAATACCAGCAGCGCATCGGGCTGCGCTGAGCCCCCCTCAAGACCCTCTTGCACTGCCAGCCAGGCTTCTTCCGCATCTTGCACCCAGTTGGCGCAACCCAGCCAGCGCACCCGGCTGTAGGCCGCGGCTGCCGTGACCGTGATTCCGGAGGGCCGCGTGGGTTCGAGCTTAATGAGGCTCGTCACCGCCATCAGGCGCAGCATACCTTCCCGCTGGGGTGAGCCGGCTTGTTCCAGGCCTTTCATCCAGCGCGCGTAACGTCCAGGCACAAATGGGTCAAAATTGTTGGCAAATTCAAAACGCGTATCTGCCAGTAGGTTCATATTGGGCAGCGCCACCTGGCGCAGGTGGTCCCAATCTTCAACCGGCCGATAGTCGCTGAAGCGAAAGAAGCGCTTGAACTTGAGCGCGTATTCATCCTCGGCATTGAGATACGCTCGCCCCTGCGCCGAAACCGCCGCGGATTGGCCCGGGGCGAAATAATCCGCGGGCACGGTTGGCTGCGAGTTCCAGCCGGCCCATAACAAATCCAGCACCACCCAGGCGATCACCATCCACGTCCAGCGCCGGTAGGCCGGGGTATTAAGGTCTTTTGGCTGCATGATCGTCAGCACACAGGCCCCGCTTGCCCATACCCCCAGCAGCGCAGACGCCTCAATAAACGTAATTTTCACATCGCGCAGGGTTAGCCAGGTGGCCGCCGCCCCCAAAGTCACCGCCAGTGCCGCCACCATGAGCCGTTTAAAACGGCGCAAGGCTTTGCCGGTGGGGCGGCGCCATGCCCCGGCCCCGGCTCCCGCCAGCAAACACAGCCCAAACACAGCCCACACCATCCAGCGCGCCGGCGCGTTAAACAGGCTGAAGGTGGGTACCCAGCGAACCAGCAGTAGGAAGAGCGGGGTATTATTTCCCAGGCCCAAAAATATACCAATCCCAATACAGCCGGCCGCCAGGCGCACCAGCGGCTGCAGCGGGTTAGTATTGCCCCGGCGTCCGGCCCAGACCAACGCCGCCAGCCCCAAAGCCAACGGTAAAAATCCAATATAGGTGGCATCTTCCCAAAAACTGGCATATCCCCAGTAGTTGCCAGCCGCCGGGGTGCCAAAAAATCCCGGGGCTAAAAGGGTTAGAAAACGCCACGGCCAAAAGGAATAGGTCAACCCCAGCTCTATGTCCACCGCGCTCGCACGCTGCGATTGCAGCAGGTATTCCGCGGTGGGCAGCAGTTGCACGGCGGCAACGGCGGCGGCGAGCAAGCTATTGATCGCCATCAGCCCCAGCGCCCGCCCTGCGCCTTTCCAGCGCCCATTGACCCACGCCCCCACCAAAACCCACACACCCGCCAGGGTAAGCGTGTACCAACTGAGCTGGGCATGCCCCGCCAGCAGTTGCAGTGCGATGGGAATGATCAACCCGTACTTTAGCAAACGACCGCTGCTCACCTGGTCGCCACGCAGCGGTGCGGCCACAGCACACGCCCCCAATATCACCCAGGGCAGCCAGGCCCCGGCCCAGATCATACTGTAAAACCCGGCGCGCGCCACCCAATACCCGCCCAACCCAAATGCCAGTCCGGAAATTGCCTGCCCCAGATTGGAAAACCCCAACCGCCGCCCCAGCAGCGCCATGCCCAACCCGGCCCAGGCCAGGTGCAGCGGTACCAGCAGGGTATGCATCCATGCCATGCCCGGCGCCCCCAATACAGCCCCGGCCAGGTATACCAACCAACCGGGCGGATAGAACAGGGCCAACTGATAATTTGCCAGCAGCGGCGCCCCCATGCCATTCAGCGGGTTCCATAATGGCAGTATGCCCTGCGCCATCTGTTCCAGGGCATACACGCGCCACGGAATAAATTGCGTGACCGGAAGCGCCCAAAACAGCACTTGCCCGCCCAGCAGCGGGATAAGAAACAACATAAAAGGCGCCAGAATTACCGGCAAGAAAGGCAGTTCAATCAACCTGAAAAACCTGCTGCGCATCTCCATCCTTATTTCACTTCAAAAATTTGATAGGTCGTATTCTGGTATATCCGCGTTAATTGGGGGCTTTCAGCCGGATCCCAGCTTCCCATGTCTCTCTCTGCCGGACCCCACACCACGTATTGGATGTGAAACTCGTTAATCAAAGCCGTACGCACTGTTGCAGCGGTTTCCGATTGAAAAAAAGCCTCCACTCGGGGTTGAATCTCTTTCAAATAGATGCTCTCTGGCCCATGCCCGATCAGCGTATGGGCCGGGGCCCAGGCCGGCAGGGCATTGGAAGTATCGTAGGCGGCCAGAACCACCGGGAAACGCGCCGGCAACGCCGACAGGTATTGAAATGCATTCACTTCGTCCACTGGCCGGTAAACTGGGGATCTTACTTGAAAAACAGACATCAAACTGCCGGCAAACAGCACCACCGTCATCACAAAGCTGGATATGAGCAGCCAGCGCCCTGCCCGCGCCCAGCGCGGCCTGAGCAGCCCCAACCCAACCATCGCGATTGCGAGCAGTGCCAGCCACAAGCCTTCCGGCAGGCGGCGCTGCAAATTATAAGGGAAGTAGGCCAGCACCGGCAGCAGCAGCACCCAGGCTATCAGCACCAGCCCCTCTGGGCGCCCCTCGTGCCACACGCGCCGCGCCCCAAAGAAAAGGAAGGGCAAGATCAGCCCGTACGCCAGAAAATAATCGATCGGCGGCGGGCTTAAAATAATATTCTGTTGTGACCAGATCTTCAAAAACGGATCACTCAAAAACGAGAACGCCGTGTAGGCCACCAGCGGCGCGGAACAGGCGACCATTACCGCTCCGTTAACCAACCCCATCTTCCACTGTATATTTTGCTTCCGCCCCATTCGGAACAGGACGAAGCGCACCATCAGGTCCAGTCCGAGCAGCATCCATCCGATTAATACAGTTAAAGGCTGCATCAGTCCCAGCCCCAACCAAAGCATGCCATTGCCCAACATTCTGCGGCGTGAAACCGCTGCGCGGTAGCCCTGCCAGTAAGCCAACAGCCCCCACAACAGCAGCGCCCGCCCAAGCGCCAGGTGCGGCAGAGTAAACAGCGATAGAAAGCCAAAGGTTTCGGGAGAATACATTTCCAACGGAATGCGTTCACCCCACACAGGCTGTAAACCGGCAAAGGCCAGCCACCCCAACCCGCCGCCAGCCACACCCAGGGCCGTACCCAACCGCCGCAAACGCGGGTATTCCACAAAAAATGCCAACCACTGGTAAGTGGCAAGAATCATCAGAAACCCACCAGCCCAGCGGAAACCCTGAAAAAGCACGGCCAGTTGATCGTGCAGCCCGGGCGCTGCCGCCAGTTTTCCCAACAATAAATAGGGCAAAAAAGCCAGAAATCCAGTTTGTGGGTAGGCCGTATACGGGGTTCGAAACAACCATTCCCCGGCCGAACCAATCAGCATCTTTGCCAGGTACGAGTTACCATCTTCTACACCGATGAAAAACCCCGTGAACTGCCAGTTACTGCCCTGCAGCCAATACCCGGCCGCATACGGAATGCTGGTGATCAGCAGCATTACCAGGCTAAACCGGTACACCCAGCTCTTTTCTGACTGACTCATGCCCTGGCGCTCTCCCTGCTTTTCAAGCATGCAACCCCAGCCCACAGCCACCCCACCATGCCAAAAAACAGTCCTAATCCCACGCTGAGCGGCTGAAAAGTGAACTCCACCCGGTGGCTGCCGGCGTCCAGGCGCACGGCCCGCAGCAAAGCGTAGGCCGTGTGGATCTGTGCCGGGTTCCCATCTACCCACACCTGCCATCCAGGGTAATCCGGCTCCGAAAGCACCAACTCGCCGGGACCTTCCGCCTGGATCAGCAAACGGTTGGGGGTACGCTCGCGAATTTCTACGGCCTGCCACGCTTCGTTGACGCCTGCCGCCTGCTGCACCCAGGCTCGCGGGCGCCACGCCGCGTTTTTATAAATATGCACTGCGCCGCTCACACGCCATTCATCCAACCCGCCGGCCTGCAGCGCATAATCGGCGATCACAAAGCGCACATTTAGCAGCCCCAACAACCCCGCATCCGGCACATATTCCTGGTTACCCTCAGCCAGGTCGGACGAATCAAATGGCGGCACCGTCACGCTGTAGCGCTGCATAGGAATACCCGTGGCACCCTGCAAGAAGGCCAGGGTGGTTTTTAATTGCAGCGGGTCCACGCCCTGCACGGTTTCCTGCCCAAACACGGCCGCGGTTTGCTGGGGTATGCTGTATGAAGGCGAATAGATACGAAATAACCCCGGCTCCTGCTGCACAGTTTTCAGCACATCCGCACGTTCGGTCTGCACTACGGCCGGATCACGATAGGTAAAATTACTTTGAGCCACGCTGCCCAAATCCAGTACCAGCAGCCCCACCGCGGCGATCCACAAGAACCGCGGGGAAGCCCAGCCGCGCTTTTTCAGCATCGTCCACATTACAGACACACTTAAACCCACCGCTCCCCAGACGTAAGGCAGTGAGGGGCTGCCCGTCAGCGCCCACAAACCGGCCACAATGATCCATGGAAAGACGACACTGCCAAATGAAGCCAGGTTGGCCCAAAAGTAGGCCCCTTTTACGCGATTCTGCAGATTAGCCTGTAAAAAGCGTGCCAGCACCACCGCGCTGGCAAAGCCGAAGATTAACATAAAGCGTGAAGGCACGCGCAACAGGTCCATCCCCGGCAAGCGGGCCAGCCACTGGTTCGGCAGGAAATTCGAACCAAGCGCTAACAACCCGGCTGCCGCCAGCACCCCCAACCAGAAATGGATGTGCAGGCGCAGATCGCGGTAAGCCAGACCCCAGATCAATGCCAGCAGTGGCAGTGCCCCCAGGTAGACCGTCCATTCGGCATAGCTTTGAAAGTCAGGCGCGATCAACCCAAACCAATGCAGCGGGTCGAGTGACAGTGTCAGGTTGTCCGCGGCCGTCAGCGCCGCCCGCGATGAAAGGCGGGTAAATTCAGCCAGTGGAATCAACTGCGGGGATGCGATCAACCCCGCCAGAAGTACATTGGCAGTCACATACTGCCCCCAACCCAAGAAGCGCATAAACCACCCAGCGTGCCCTGCTTTGGTAAATTGCGCCGGGCTGCCTGCCCCAGCCGTCGAAAAGCGATAGAGCGAAAATGCCAGCCAGAGCCCGCCCGCGTAAGCCAGCCAGCGCACATCGGCCAGGGTGAGCAGCCCCAGCAGGATCCCCGGGGCCAAACGAAATTTACTGGCAAAAGCGAACTGCTCTGCCAGCAGCAGCCAGGGCGTCCAGGCAATGGCATATACCAGGCTCAGGTGGCCGGCGCCAAAATGCGCAAAGGTCTTGGGAAGCAGTTCCCAGGCCAGCGCCCCGGCCAGTGCCGGCAGGTGTTCCAGGCCGAGCGCACGCAGAAACAGCAGCATGCCCACCCCGCTCCACAACAGGTGCAAAAAGACATTGACATTAAACCCCAGCGGCAGGGGCAGCAGATAGGCCAGCCAGCCCGGCAAATACCAGATGCCCGCCAGCGGATCGGCGGCGAAGGGATATCCACTCAATATCATCGGCGACCACAGCGGGAACTGGCCGTGGCGCAGCGCATCCAGCAAGAAAACTGCGTTGGGATAATGCGAAATGACCAGATCTGAAAAAGAGGCACGCGGGGAATACACAAAACCATCCCAGCCCGGAAGCAGAATCAGCAGCGGGAGCGCCAGAATAGCAATCTGGCCGGCAAGCCTGGCAAATTTACTGCCAGCGATAGAGCTTAACCGTTTCATTTTGGTATACCAGAGTCATGGATGAAAGATATTTTGGGATCGTCCGATCGTTTGAGCCAAGATAGACGTATTGAACCTGATTCTGATCGAGCAGCGCTTTCGATTCTTCCACCGAAAATTGATCCGCCAGTAAATCGGTCACCAACCTCTTTTGCACCGGCGCGTTCACCGTTTCAAATTCGTGCCCATACAACACACGCCTGCCTGTCCAACCGGGGATGAAATTCCCCGTCTCGGGATCACACAGAACTACCGCATCCGCAGCCGCGGCTGTTCGGATATACGCAAACGCCGCGATTTGATCAGCGGTCAGGTAGATTTTTGGTGAATGACTGAGCGCCGCAAACCCCAACACCACCAACAGCATGGCATTGGTCAGTGAAGACACCACCCACACCAGAGTTGTGACGCGCCGCTGAATTTTCTGCGGCCTATTCGCCAGGATCTGGCGCAGCCCTTCCACCGCCAGCAGCGCCACCGGCACAAAAATGCCGAACATAAAGCGCCGCTGCAGTGCAAAAGGGAAATAAATCAACACCACACCAACCACAAACCAGGCCATTTGCAACCTGAGCGGGCAGGTCCATGGCGCTCTTCGACGCGCAATTTGCCAGATCGCAAAAATCGCCAGGCATAAGGCGGGCGAAAGGGCCACCACAAAATCCCACAACGCCGGGGCAGGTGTCACATTCTGCGCGTTCCAGCGGCTTAACAGGACGTCGCTTTGCATTGCCCAATATTGGTAGATCAATCCCGGCCCCGCCAGGCAAAAAGCCGCCAGAAAGGCCTGCCAGCGCAGTTCTCGCGTCGTAATCCATTCCAGCAGCAGCCATGCCCCACTAACCACCCCGGCGACCACCACGCCAAACGGCATGATCACAGCCAACAGCAGCCCCATCACCGCCAACCCGGCCGCGGTCCGCCTGCTTAGCGGCCTGGCCATCGCCATAACTAGTTGCAGCAGCAGCCCCATCCCCAGTGAAAAATGTGGGTTGGCGAAACCGGACAGAAATGGATAGGCCTCCGCCACCCACAGGTCGGCGGTCACCTGTTCAAAAGCAAGCAGAGTCCAACCTAACCCTGAACCCAATAAACCCAGGGCAAAAGCCCGCCGCGCCCATTTGGGGTTATTTTCAAAGACCCAGCCACAGTATTGAAACAGCGAATATGCCAGGAAGGCCGCCCCCAGTACCCGCGCCAGATGAAACGTCAGAATTACGGACAGGCCAGCAAGCCGGCTGAGATGGCCTAATAGCAGATAAAACATAAATAGAAACGCACCGCTGCCTTTTTCGGCGGTGAAAGGCAGGGTAAACTGCCATGCTCCCTGGCGGCCTTCCTCCATCTTTGCCAGGTAAGTATTCCCGTCCAACGGGTTGAGCAGGAAGCCGCCAAAAACGTTATTTTGTCCCCCATACAATTGGGCAAAGACATACGGCAGAATGATGATGGCTAGAAACAGGCCCAGGACCTGCCAGAAATATTTCCGTCCCATAGAATCTCCCCAAAAAGTATACTGGAGAACGCATATTCCGGCAAACACGCCAGGGCAGCCCGTAAAAACCACCTCGTGCGCCAGGGTCAGCCGGTCAAGGGTTGAAAATCAACCAGGTTGGGCAGAGATCACAATAACGCGCCCACTGTAGGCGGGCGCAAAGCGCTCCACCGTAAGGCGCGCCCCAGCCTGCAGTTCTGCCCGCCGCCCGGAAGGATTGTGAACAAAAAAAGCCAGCGGTTCGCCCGCATCAAACTCGGCGCCTACCACTACCATCATGTGCCCACCCTGGTGAGTGATCGGCAGGCGGTCATCGCCGGCCTCATAAGAAACACTGGCAATCACCAACCGCCCCAAACGCACTTCGGCCGCAATTGCAGCCAGGCTGGCCGGCCTGGCTTCTGCCGTCAGGCCGGCCTCACGCGCCATATTTACCAACGCGCTGTGCACCCAGCCAACTTCTTGCTCGCTGCCGTCCGCGGCGCGGCGCACCAGGTACCCACCCTGCGCGCGCCCCAAGCGCGCCCAGGCCACCAACGAGCGCCGCGGTCCGCCCAGCGCCTCCACACACATCTTCAAACAGGCCACACCGCAGGCCCGCTGCACCCAATAGGCATATTCCCGCGGCGTGTCGGCGCCACTTTCTGCCCAACGCGGATCATCCATCGGGTCCAACCCTTCGATAAAGATCGCCGTGGCCAGTTCAGGGCTGGCGATCTGGGCATAATAGGGCACGTTAAAAGGCAAACGAATGGTCTCATTCATGGTTCACAATCATCGATACCTATGCCAATTTATGGCAACTTTAAATTCTCCTGGGTGTGCTGGTTCGATCCGTCAAGAAACCCCACGCATAGGGTTGGAAATAGCAGGTTTCAATTATTTCGAAGGTATTGTTTACTACAATCGATTAAATTCTGAACAAGATAATCCATTTGCTTATGGCTGGTGCGTTGATCTATCACCAGCGTTAGAATCTTACTTGCCATATTAACCGCAATTGGATTGCCGTTGAGGCGTGGGTCAATCAATAGTTCGCCCCAGTGAATTGTTAACCCAATTCCAGAGTTTCCTAATTCGTTAATTAACCAATCCCGCGAAACATCCGAGACATAAACCGGCAATCCTAAGGGCATAATCTCCGGCTGGAGCGTCGGAAAAACCGGTGACAGCTCCGATATCCCGGAAAGTAAACTCAGCATATATAAATAATTTTCCCGGCGGACCCGCTTAATTTCTTTCCAATCCAACTGTTCGATCTGCCGCCGCTCGTGCAGATCACCCTCTATAACAAGGTCAGTTTCATAATAATATTCCGCGAGCTTATACATTTGTTCAAGTTCGTTATGAATATCTATGCCTTGAAAAAGGTAATCAGCCAATTGTTCACGATATTGACGGATCACCGCTAAACGCCGGTTCGAGATGCCTTGATATTTTTTAATGTATGGCTTTACATCAAACGGAGTGATCAAATATCCGCCGTCATATGCGGCTAGTTTTCGCATACTATTTAAGATGAAATCACCGGTGGGTTGGTCATTGAAACCGGCTTGAGCATTATCTTCTACAACAATCACCCCTTTTTGCCGAAGACTGGACAGATAGTTTCGCACCGCCAGTGGATGCAAAAAGCCGAAATAATTGATGAAATAAATTGTTTGGTGGTCAACAGCTTTTTGAGCCAAATCATCCAGGTCAATGGAAAAATCAGGGTTGATTTGATAATAATCACAAGAAAGCCCACAGCGTTCCAGTGTTGTAACAATCGTCGGGCACAAATAGGAAGGCAGTAATATCTTTTTAACTCCATGATCGAGCAAATAATCACTAATGACCACAAGACAGGCTTTTCCACCATTGAGAAAAGTCATATTTTCAGTGGAAATCGTTCGTTTATCCGTAAGCCAGCGTGTGTCATAATAAAATTCACCGCCAACAAACATGGTTCAGTTTCCTTCCTAATTTTTCAACTTTCCAACGCCCTGGGCTCATCAACACTTTGGTAACTTTAGTTTTCGCTAGCGGATGAGAGCTACAAAATAGGAATGGGCCTAAAACATGGTAAGCTTGTTTTGCAGAACAAAAACGCCATGAGGTGACCCATTACTATCACCGATCATACCATGAATATTCTGTGTGATCTTTTCTTCTCAGTGGACCCCGTGGTTAGATCCAATCAGGCACATCCACAAAACGAACTTGTTATTTCGTCATTCAATGATAAAATTTCTCTATGATTGAAAACGAGACACGCAAAACACTTTTACGCATGATCCCTTACGGGCTGTTCATTTTGGCAGCCCACGGCGAAGATGACCGAGTGGCGGCTGCCGCTGTCAATTGGGTAACCCAGGCCTCCTTCAAGCCGCCCCTGGTGGCAGCCGCGGTACGGCAAGATTCCTTCACACATACGTTAATTCAGGAATCCGGTTTCTTTGCCCTGAACATGATGGGAAAAGAACAGGCCGCTGCTGTCAGTGCCTTTTTCAAGCCCAGTGTACGCAGCGGGATGACGCTTTCGGGCGAACCATTCCACTTTGGCGAAACGGGGGCCCCAGTCTTCGATCAATTTCCAGGTTGGGTCGAATGCCGCGTGGCGGGGACTTTGGCGCTGGGTGACCACACCCTGTTTGTCGGCGAGGTCATTGCCGGTGGGTTACGCCAACCGATACCCGGCCGGCCGGACGATGCTATCCTCACATTGCGCGACCTGGGCGGCAACATTTTTTACGGCGGATGATCTTTACCTTAACTCAGCCCTGCTCTTACCGTTTTAATCAGCGCAGCCCGTTCCGGTAAAATGTTCTCTTTTAATCTGGCCGCGGCAACCACCGGCAGCCAGCAGTTTTGTTCGCGCCGCAGGTCTGGAATGAGCGCCTGGATACGCCGAAAATAGGTCTGATAATAAAGCCAAATAAAGAGCTTGATGATGGGGCTGATGCTATTCTGCGTGCCTTTCGGACCGATGATTAATAATAAGCGGGTCCGCATGATATCGGCCCAGGGGTGAGCGTTCATCTCGCTTAACATAGAAACCCCCGCCACCCGTTCATAAACAATCCCACTTCGCCCGTTTAACTCCACCAGGTCTTTCACCGCCGGGCTGTTTACGCCCGCATTATAAATTAAACGCGCCACGCCTGCCTCGTACTCGGCCCAGTCCACCGGACACCAATCCCTATAAAGTTTTAAGATTGTACCCGGTTCCCAATCAAATATTTCGGCTGTGCGCCCCTCGGCAATAGGTAATTTCTCGCCATACAGGGTATTCAATGTTTACTCCTCACAGGGTCTTTGGCACCGTCAGTGCAAAGAGAGATTTGCGCGGTGGGTAGGAAATGTCCTCACTCAAAATGATCCAGACAGATTTGCACGCCAATTAGGCCGATATGGTTCACGACGGGGTGAACGAAAGTCAGACAGCATAAAATATATCTCCAAAAGACTGCGGTTCAGCGCTAATTTCTTCCTGACCGATGCACCACGAGCGGCGGTTATGCCGGCTCATCCGTAAACAATGCGACCAGTTCATGCACCGGCAAGGCCGCCAGTTTGTCAGCATCCCGAAATAACTCCAGAATTTGAGCGACCCGGCTTTCTGGAAAACACCAGGATGTGTTCTCTTGAAACTTTTTTTCCAACAACGGCAGTGCCTCTGCCCTCCGGCGGCGGTGTCCCAACGGATACTGCACTTCGCAATACTCGGTTTGCGTGCCGTCGCTAAAAAACACCTGCACGGCATTTGCAATCGAACGCTTTTCCGGGTCCAGGTAATCGCGGCTGTATTGAGGGTTCTCCACGCACACCATTTTTTGACGGAGATCGTCAATGCGTGGGTCGACCGCCACCTCGTTTTCATAATCGGCAGCGGTCAGCCGGCCAAAAATCAGCCCCACCGCGGTCATGTATTGAATACAATGATCGCGGTCTGCCGGGTTGTATAAAGGTCCACGCTTATCGATAATGCGCAGGGCTGATTCCTGGGTAGTGATCACCACCTTCGCAATCTCGCTCAAACGATCTCTCACCTGGGGAAACAACTGAAAGGCCGCCTCGACCGCCGTCTGTGCGTGAAACTCGGCCGGGAATGCCACCTTGTAGAGGATATTTTCCATCACATACGCGCCATACGACCTGTCAAGCCTGAAAGGCCGCCCATTAAATTGACTGTCGTAAAATCCCCAGGTTTTGGCGGTCAGCGCTGATGGGTACCCCATTTCTCCCTGGCGCGCCATCCACGCCAGACGCACACCACGGCTGGTGGCATCACCTGCCGCCCACGATTTGCGCGAACCGGTGTTGGGGGCGTGTCGATAGGTGCGCAGCGCCTGCCCATCGACCCAGGCATTTGAAACCGCGTTGATAATCTCCGCCACGCTGCCGCCCAACAGGCCAGTGACCACCGCAGCGCTGGCCACCTTGACCAGCACCACGTGATCGAGCCCAACCCGGTTAAAGCTGTTATCCAATGCCAGAATCCCCTGGATCTCATACGCCTGGATTAATGCAGCAAACACATCTCGCATGTGCAGCGGCTCACCCCCTTCTGCTGCGGCGCGGCGTGAAAGCCAATCGGCCGTCATCAAGATCCCGCCCAAATTATCCGAAGGGTGGCCCCACTCCGCCGCCAGCCAGGTGTCGTTGTAGTCCAGCCAGCGGATCATCGCGCCCAGATTAAACGCCCCTGTGACCGGGTCCAATCGAAAATCGGTGCCGGGCACACGCGCGCCATGCGGAACCAGCGTCCCTGGGATGATCGGACCCAACAGACGCGTGCATGCCGGAAAGGCCAGCGCCGCGATGGCGCAACCCAGCGCATCTAAAACGCACAGCCGCGCATTATGATACGCTTCGGGGCTGAATTGGGTACTGCCTGTAACATAGCCAGCGATATCCACCAACACCTGGTCAGGGGCCGGACGTGTGTTGGCACCCTGTCGTTCAGTCCCCAGGCTCATTTTGTGTACCGCTGATCCACGGGTAAAAATTCGCGCGGACCGGGGCCAATATAGCGTGCCGCGGGACGGATGATTTTATTGTCGGCGCGCTGTTCCAGAATATGCGCCGCCCAACCCGCCGTGCGGGCCATGGCAAATAGTGGCGTAAACATGCGGGTTGGAATGCCCATCACCCGGTAAACCACCGCGCTGTACCAATCCAGGTTGGGGAACAAACGGCGCGTTTCCCACATCACCGTTTCAATGCGTTCGGCAATCTCGAACAAAAATGGGATTTCATTTTCTTTACACAATGAACGCGCATATTCTTTGATGATAATGGAACGCGGATCGGAAATGGTGTAAACCGGATGGCCAAAGCCCAGCACAATTTCTTTGTTAGCCAGCATTTGCCGTACGCCGACTTCAGCATCCTCCGGATCACGGAAACGATCGATCAATTCCATGGCGCCTTCGTTCGCGCCGCCGTGCTTGAAGCCGCGCAGCGCGCCAATTGCACCGCACATGGCCGAATAAATATCCGACCCGGTGCCTGCGATCACACGGCTGGTAAAGGTAGAAGCGTTAAACTCGTGCTCGGCATATAAAATCATGGAAACATCCAGCGCCCGTTGAAAGGAGGCCGTCGTCTGGTGCCCTTCCAGCAAATGAAGAAAGTGCCCGGCCAGCGATTCTTCCTCGGTTTCCACATCAATCCGGCGTCCGTTGCGCGAATAGTGATACCAGTACATCAACATGCCCGGCAGGGCAGAAACCAGCCGGTCGGCAATATTGCGGGCTTCGCCAACCGCCTGATCATCCCGTTCCGGCAGCACCGTACCCAACACCGACACCCCGGTGCGCAGCACATCCATCGGTTGGGCCGCCGTCGGAACTGCTTCCAGAGCCGCCTTCACCGGCGCCGGAAGGCCGCGCATATTTTTCAATTTTTGGTTGTAGCGCGCCAGGAGATAGTGATTGGGCAGTTCCTCGTGAATGAGCAGCGAGGCCACCTCTTCATAACTGGCAAAGCTTGCCAGATCATGAATATCATAGCCACGGTAGCGCAGTTCGCGACCATTGGCCCCAACCGCACTGATGGCAGTCTGTCCGGCTTCAATACCCGATAGCGCCACAGATTTCTTTTTGGGCGCCTCTAAAGTAGGTTCTGCAGTCAATTGGGTCATTGTTCTCTCCCTTTTGTGAATAATTCATCCAGTTTTTGTTCGTATGCATGATAATCCAGGCAACGATACAGTTCTTCACGCGTCTGCATTTGCGCAAGCAGCCCAACCTGGCTGCCATCCCGGCGCAGGGTCTGGTAAACCTGCGCTGCCGCCAGGCTCATTGCCCGGAAAGCAGTCAGTGGGTATAAGATCATATCAACCCCAGCCTGCCTGAATTCCGTCACAGACCACATCGGCGTCTTTCCAAATTCGGTCATATTGGCCAAAACTGGCACCTGCCCCACTTCAGCGAACCGGGCGTACCAAGCCAGATCCATCACGGCCTCTGGAAAAAGCATATCTGCACCGGCTTCAATATAAGCCTGGGCGCGTTCCAATGCACATTCCAACCCTTCTACTGCCAGCGCATCGGTACGGGCCATAATTTGAAAAGTAGCATCGCTGCGCGCATCGACTGCCGCTTTAATGCGGTCCAGCATCTCTTCTTTTGAAGCAAGCTGCTTGCCCGGCCGGTGGCCGCAGCGCTTGGCCTGTACCTGATCCTCGATATGCATGGCCGCCGCACCCGCTTTAACCAAGGACCGCACCGTGCGCGCGATATTAAATGCGCTACCAAACCCGGTATCGACATCGACCAAAAGAGGTAATGAGCTGCAATCGGTAATGCGCCTTGCATCGGTCAGCACATCATCCAAGGTGATGATGCCTAAATCGGGCACCCCCACAGAAGCTGCCGACACACCCCCTCCAGAAAGGTAAAGGCACCTGAAACCAGCCTGTTCAGCCTGCCTTGCAGCATACGCATTGATCGCACCGGCAATTTGGAGAGGCTCTTCTGCCGCGAGCGCAGCCAGAAAATTAGCACCTGGGGACGTATAATGCTCCATTGTTCACATTCCTGATCTATCGCGAATTATTCCACGACTGCAAAGCAATCGAGGGGATGCCGCCGATCCAACTATTGTGATATTTTATACCATAATAGGACCCATACAGTATAAAACCACCAGGATCATGCTTTTTCCAAACATTTTGGCAATCCCGGACACGCGCCAGTAAAATATTCATAGGCTATTCGCGCTGTTTATGATTTCCTGGTACCATAATTGCAATGCGCTTAACAATAATGTAAGCGTGCACTCTAGTGCTGTGTCTGGCATATAACTCGGTATAATTATCCTAAGACTCTTTTGCCCATAATGGCTGACACCAAAACTATAATTCCCTTAGAAAGGCCGCTTATGACCGGTGGAAAGGTAATTTTACACGTTGAAGATAATCTCGGAAATCGCATCCTGATCCGGCGTCTATTGATGACTGAAGACTATCAGGTATTGGAAGCGGAAAACGCTCGCCAGGCATTAAATATTCTGGAAACAGACACCCCTGATATGATCTTAATGGATATCAATATGCCGGATATTGATGGTTACACGTTGACTGCAGATTTAAAAACTCGTCCAAACCTGCAAAAGATACCCATCATTGCGATAACCGCGAACGTAATGCGAGGGGACCGCGAACGCGTCTTTAAGTCTGGTTGCAACGGCTACATCGAAAAGCCAATCGACGTGGACCGGTTTCTAGATCAGATTGCCGGCTTTTTGGAACAGAGCACATTAAAGGGTTAATTGAAAAATGATGAACCAGCCCCCCGCCCACCCCAACAACCTTCCGGACCAGAAATCTTCCAATGCGGTTCTAACTGTTTTGGTTGTTGAAGATAATGTGTCGAATTTTATTTTGATCGGCCGCATGTTAGGCTACCTCGGCATCCATTGCGAATGGAAGACCTCAGGCTATGAAGTGGTCGAATTTGCCGATACGCTGCCACGCTTGGATCTCATTTTGATGGACATACGCCTGCCGTACGAGGATGGTTTTGGCGCCTTAAAAAAAATCCGCCAGTCTCCTCGTCTCAAAGATATTCCCGTGGTTGCGGTCACCGCAGAAGCCAGCCAGGAGCAAATGAAAAAAGCTCGCATGTCTGGGTTTAATGGCTTTTTAGCAAAACCCCTCGACCCGGATTTATTTCCCGATCAAATCCAGCGCATTCTTTCCGGTCAGCCGGTTTGGGAAATGGGCTATGAGTAAAATGTGGGAGAGACCACGACATGAATGATTGGATTGCCAATTTTTTTGAGTGGATCGGCGAATTACCGCAAACGTGGCGTTCCTGGAGGGATACGCATTCTTTCAACCCGTTTGAAAAAATCCAGCAGTACCGTAACAGTCTCTCCTTCGTCGTCGTTACCTTCATGGTGGTACTGGCCTTGCTGCCGGTTTCTCTGGTTGCCAGTGCAACCTACTTACGCTCACGCAGTTTTCTGGAAGACCAGACCGTTATACAGTTGGAAAATCTGGTTAAAAGCCAATCACCCCTGCTGCTCAATATTTCCAATAGCAATCATACCTTTATCACCACTTTGTTAGCCCAGAACCAGATCAGAAAAGCCATTAACCAGTTCCTGGCAGAACCACTCAGCGCCCCTTATCAGTATATTGCCTGGTTTGAGCTCTCATCCTATTTACAGGCAAACTCGCAGTTGGGTGACACCCCTGTTGACTCGATTATTATTGTAGGTCCCGATTTCAAGGTTTTAACCGCCTCAAAAAAAGAATTTGTTGGTACGGATCTGTCTGGAACACAGGTAATCAAAGAGATTTACGGGACCAGCAAAACATTTTCAATTTACAGCCCGGCCTCGCTTTACGACCGGCAGTGGGTCACACTTTCGGGACGCCCCCTGGTTAACGAAAGGGGCAGTGTGATAGCCACATTAGTGATTGCTTCCTTCCCACGCCTGCCGCTCACGGTGCTGGAAACTACCAGCTCTACGTTTTCACAAGGCAAAGCTTTCTTCTTTAGCAGCGATGATAACCTGATCGGAATCAACCAACGCACCAAAGAAATCGATCAACTCCCTAACAGCAGCACCCATACCGATAAAATAAAGGAAATTTTCAAAAGTCAGTTGCATGAAGGCAGTGCCAGAATTGATAACCCAGACCTGGTGCCGGTTTTCGTCTACGCAAAGTGGCTTCCGGAGATGAACCTCGGTTTTATGGTGGAAGTGCCCGAAAGTGTGGTTTTTCGCCAAATTGAAGCCCTGGTACCGTTTACCTTCCTATTATTAGCCATTTCGCTGTTGCTCATTTCTGGCTTGACCTTCTTTGGGTCGCGCATTCTGGTAGGCCCGATCGTCCAGCTTACCGACAGCGCTCGCAATTTTGCCAAAGGGGATTGGTCCGAACGTTCTAGCATTCGCCGGCGCGATGAAATTGGTATTCTCGCGACCACCTTTAATCAAATGGTCGAAGAAATCAGCGACCTGTATCGTTCACAGGAACAAAAAGTGGAAGAACGTACACGCCAACTGCGCACCGCATCTGAGGTGGGGCAACTGGCGACTTCGGCCAGTAACCGCGAGGAAATTATTGAGCGCGCCGTAAAACTGGTCATCGATCGCTTTGGCTATTCCTTTGCCAGCATCTTCCTGATGGACCAATCCGGTTTATCGGCTGTGCTGCAGGCTGCCTACAGTCAAAGTGGAGAGATGGATAGCCAGAAAGGCTATCGCGTTCCGGTTAATCTGGAAACACTGGTTGGCTGGGTGAGTAAGTCCAACAAAGCCCGGGTTATTTCCGATTTTTCTTCCAGTGAATTTCCATATAACAACCTGATTCTGAGCAGTTCTCAATCTGAAGTTGCCCTGCCCATCGCCATTGGCAACCAGGTTCTAGGTGTTTTTGAAGTGCAAAGTGTCAAACCGATGGGGTTTGAACAAGAAAGCATCTCCGTTTTGCAAACATTGGCCAATCAAATTGCCAATGGTTTACAGAACCTGCGTTTGCTCGAAGCCACGCAGATCAACCTGGAAGAAACCAACCTGTTGTACCGCACCATCCGCCAGATTTCACTCACGCGCAGTGAGGCAGAAATGCTGCAGGTGGTGCGCGATGCTCTGGTGCAAACACCCTATGTCAGCGGTCTGTTTTCTGTTGAAGATAGCTACATGGGCATTATCTCCATCACAGATCCGCGCAGCCCCGCCACTACTGCTGCCTCTCAGAGTATCACCCTGCCGCTGCTGCGCGTGCCCGCTCTGCTGGAGAACCAACCCCTGGTGCTGGTGGACGATCTTTCGCGCCCTACCAATTTTGATGTTCTGCTTTCATTCTTTATTCGGCGCGGCTGCCATTCCGCGGCAATTTTTGCGGTTTTGGATCAAAATAAACCCACGAAGATATTAGTGTTGGGCTCTCGTGAAGAAGCACCCCTTACGGAAACGACCATGCAGCCTTTTGCCAGCCTGGCAGAAGTTATTGGCACGACCAGCCAGCGCTTTAGAATTCTCAAATCGCTGCAAGAACGCGTATCTATTTTACAAACTCTTAACACCATCAGCGAATCGATTTCGTCGGTAACCAACTTGGAGCTTCTTTACATAACATTGCACAAGCTGGTAGGCCAGGCTCTCGGCGAAAATCTTGGTTTTCTGATCGCTATTTACGACCAAACAAAAGCGCAAATCGAAATACCGTACATTTATGAAGAGGATACGTTAATTTCCATTCCGCCCTTCCCAATGGGTGAAGGCTTAACCTCTTATGTGATCCAGAGCGCGCAGCCCTTGATGATTGTCAACGATACCGAACGGCGGGTGCGAGAACTGGGCGCGAAAGTACTCGGCAAACCTGCCAAATCCTGGATGGGCGTCCCGCTGATGCTGGGCAACCAGGTAATCGGTGTGATGGCGATTCAAGATCTGGAACAGGAAGAGCGTTTTACCCTGGCCGACCTGAACATGTTTACGCTGCTCGCGCCGCAGGTGGCGGTTACTGTACGCAATGTCCAACTTCTGACAGAAATGAAGGTGGCATTAAGCGCTTACGATATGGAGCGCTTCCTGCTGAACACCCTGATGGATAACATTCCTGATCAGGTTTTCTTCAAGGATCAGACAGGCCAATATATCCGCGTCAGCCAATCGTATGCCCAGCAATTCCAGGCGAGTGATCCGCTGACGATCGTCGGAAAATCTGATTATGACCTATGGGATCAATTCTCTGCATCCAATCGCCGCATTTTGGACCAAAAAATTCTGGATTCTGGGCAGCCGGTCTTAAAGAATGTAGAAAAGCAGCAAAGCAACGACCAAACCCTCTGGAAACAATCATCCGTGATTCCAATGGTAAACGCCGTTGGCCAGGTGATGGGGCTGTTAGGCATTCAACACGATATTACTGAGCTCAAGAAAGCCGAAGAGTTGGCGAAAACCCTCGCGCAGCAGTTGCAAATCGCTGCCGAAGTAGCCCGTGATACCTCCGGCACATTGGATACCACACAACTATTGGCTAATGCAGTGAACCTGGTGCGCGACCGGTTTGGGTTTTACCACGCTTCAATTTTCCTGCTGGATTCCCAGGGTGAATTTGCCGTTTTGCGAGAATCGACTGGCACCGTTGGCACGCAGATGAAAGAGCGCGGTCACCGTCTGGCAGTAGGATCACAATCCATCGTAGGGCAGGTTTCACGCCGCAAAGAACCCTGGGTGGTGAATGACGTCAGCCAGGAAGCACTTTATTTTGCCAACCCGCTGCTGCCCGAAACCCGTTCTGAAATCGCTATTCCATTAATCGTAGGCGAAAAGGTACTCGGTGTTATTGACGTCCAGAGCAAAATGGTGAACGCTTTCCTGCCCGATGAAGTGAATGTGCTGCGCCTGATGGCAGATCAGCTTGCCATCGCGGTCTGGAATTCGGTGCTGTTTGGCCAGACCCAGGAAAATCTGGCCCAACACCGCCTGCTGCACCAGATCACCATTGCAGCCTCATCTGCCGCCAGCATCGATGAGGCCCTCAGTATCACCGTCCAGGCATTGCACACTGCCACCGGCGGCGAACACGTAATGGTCTTGCTTCTCGATCAGAACACGTTGCAGGTGCGCACGGCAGCGGGTTACGAGGGTGTTGATTTCTCCAATTACACACTGAAGCTGGGCGAAGGCCTGCCGGGGATCGCTGTGGAAACCCGCACCCCCATCCGGATCAACGATCTGCAAAATCATCCCGAATATAAGCGGCCTGGTCCAGACATTCTATCCGAATTGGCCGTGCCCATTTATTTCAGTGGCCGCACCGTGGGTGTGTTGGATCTGAGCAGCGACCAGGCCGGGGCCTACGACGAAACCGACCAGGAAATTCTGGCATCTCTTGGCAACACCCTGGGGGCGATCATCGCCAACGCTCAACTGGTCCGCGAGGTGCGCCAGCAGGTTGAACGACAGCAGTTGCTATACGATATCACCAGCCGAATCCGCCGTACCACAGATATTCAGACCATTCTGCAAACTTCTGCGCGTGAAATTGCCCATTCCATGGGCGCCAGGCGGACGCACATCGAAATTACTGCCGATCAGACGATCCGCCCTCCATCCGAGAAAAGTAACGGTAGCGCTTCGCACCCTGTAGAGGG
>Ga0105047_10000919_pt1 | contig 51843 bp, 45 predicted proteins | sample MAT04_FD_78384 | JGI IMG/M metagenome (GOLD analysis project Ga0105047, IMG submission 78384) | Freshwater microbial communities from Lake Fryxell liftoff mats and glacier meltwater in Antarctica - MAT-04 (megahit assembly) | ecosystem: Environmental > Aquatic > Freshwater > Ice > Liftoff...
CGGCACGACGCTGTTGGCTGTGCCGGCGTTTCTGCTGATGATCGCCTTGTTCGTTTACCCGTTCATCTATGGCCTTCTGCTGTCGTTCCGACCCAAGGTCGGCCACTGGCTGGCCAACTACCAGATATTCTTCAGCGACCCGTTTCTCTATGACACTTTGGGAAAGACGTTTGCGCTGGCCATTCCCGTGACCTGCCTGAGCCTGTTGCTGGCGATACCCGTTGCGATGCGCGTGCGCCTGATGCAGCGCCAGCGGTTGCTGACCACCTTGCTGGTGCTGCCGTTAACGCTTGGCACCGTGCTGGTGGCGCAAGGCATGCTGGGCTACTTCGGTCCGCAGGGGTGGTTCAACCGCACGATGATGGACCTGGGTCTGCTATTGTCGCCGGTCAAGCTGACGCACAACTACACCGGAGTATTGTTGTCACTGCTGATCACTGGTTTCCCGTTCACCTTCCTGCTCACGCTCTCGCACGTGACCGGTATCGATCCCGCGCTGGAGCAAGCGGCAGCGACGCTGGGCGCACGACCGGCGTCGCGCTTCCGGTACATCTTCCTGCCGCTGCTGCTGCCTGGCCTGGCCATGACGTTCTGCCTGTCGTTTGTGCAGGCATTTTCCGTCTTTCCGTCCGCCGTGCTGGTGGGTGAGCCGGCCGGTGCGACGCGGGTGATATCGATCGCAGCCTACCACGCCGCCTTCGAGGAGTATGACTATTCGATGGCATCGGCCATCGCCATGTTGATGGGAGCAGCGCAGCTCGCGGTGGTGGTTCTGGTGTTGTCGCTGCGCTCCATCGTGTACCGCGGTCCGTCCGCCGGAGGTAAGGGATGATGCCCGGATACCGCAAACACACCGTCCACGGATATGCCATCGACATTGGCGGCCGCCTGTGGGTCTATGCGATCTGGGCGGTAACGATCTGGTTTGTCGTGAATCTTCTGGCGCTGATTGGCAGTGTCGTCGTCAGCTCGTTCTCCACGCGCTGGTTGCGCAGCTGGTTTCCCGACGGCTTGACCCTGCGCTGGTACAGCTCGGCATGGGCGGAATTCCAGCTCGGAGAAGTGCTGAGCACCACCTTCACGGTGGTTGGCGCCGTCGTAGTGCTCGCCGGGTTGCTCGGAGTACCGGCGGCCTACGCACTGGCGCGGCGCGACTTTCCCGGCAAACGCTGGTTCATGCTGCTGTTCCTGCTACCACTGATGGTGCCACCGGTAACCTATGGCATTCCACTGGCCACAGTGTTGTACCAGGCAGGCCCGGGCGGCACGATATGGGGCGTGATTCTCGCCAATCTGGTGCCGACGGTTCCGTTCGTCATCTTGGTCATGATCCCGTTCATCGAGCAAATAGATCCGCGCATTGAGGCGGCGGCCCGGATCTTCGGTGCGAGCACGCCACAACTTTTCATACACGTGCTGCTGCCAATATTGGCGCCCGGCATCCTTGCCGCTCTGTTGCTGGTGATGGTACGCACCATTGCGATGTTCGAGCTGACCTTCCTGACCGCCGGCCCCACCAGCCAGACCCTGGTCGTCGCCCTGTACTACTCTGTGTTTGCCTCAGGCGTGCGCGCAGTGCAATCAATCGACGCGATGGCCGTGATTTACATGGTGATCACGCTGATCTGGTTGCTGATTGCGCTGCGCTTCGTCAACCCGACACAACTCGTCAGCCGGGTCAAACCATCGAACCACCCTACCTGAACCATCCCTGAAAAACCATGAAACTGCAATTTGTGTCAGATCCCGCGGCACTGGGCCGCGTCGCTGCCGATTTTGGCGCCAGCATCATCCGCAGCGCGCTCAAGGCGCATGGCCATGCCAACGTGATCGTGGCCACCGGCGCCAGTCAACTGGCGATGCTGGAGGTGCTGGTCAAGGCACCCGACATCGATTGGTCGCGTATCACTGTGTTCCATCTGGACGAATACATAGGACTTCCGCAATCCCATTCGGCGAGCTTTCGCCGCTACCTGCAAGAGCGATTCGTGCAGCACCTTCCCCAGGCACCCGAGTTCGTCCCGGTCGACGGTGATGCGCCAGATCTCGAGCAGGAACTGATGCGATTGAATCTGTTGCTGGCTGGACGTACGGTCGACCTGTGTTTCGCCGGCATTGGCGAGAACGGACACCTGGCGTTCAACGACCCCCCGGCAGATTTTGAAATCGACAGCCCCTACATCGCGGTCGACCTGGACGACGCATGCCGGCGTCAGCAATTCGGCGAAGGATGGTTCAAGAGCATGGACGAGGTGCCACGGCGCGCGATCTCGATGTCGGTGCGTCAGATCATGCGCAGCCGCGTGCTGTTGCTCACCGTGCCGGACCTGCGCAAGGCCGCGGCCACCCGGGCCGCGATCGAAGGACCGGTACAGCCATCGTGCCCGGCCTCGATCGTGCAACGCCACGCCCACTGCATGATATTCCTGGACCCGGCGGCCGCCAGCCTGCTGACCCGGCCTCCCGAAGCGACGGTCTGAGGCACCACGATGCCCAGTGCCGCAACACGCATCACGGGCACCAACCCTCGCGATGGCAACACGCTGGTGGTCGAGGTCGTCGATGGCGTCGTCGCGGCCATTCGCCACGAACCGAAGGTCGGCGATACTCCGAAACACTGGTTGTCAAGTGGCCTGATCGACCTGCAGGTCAACGGATTTCGCGGCTACGACCTCAACGGGCCGGAATTGGAACCGGCCATCGTGCACGAACTTGCCCGTGCGCTTCTCAAGGACGGCGTGACCACCTTCCTGCCGACCTTCATCACCGCCAGCGAATCGCAGCTGATCGCTGGACTCAAGGCCGTGCAGCGGGCGCGTCGGGACTACCCCCTAGTACGCAGCATGGTGCCTTGCGTACATGTCGAAGGCCCATCGATCTCGCCCGAGGCCGGCCCGCGCGGCGCCCATCCGCTGGCCCATGTGCGGGCACCCGACGTGCAGGAGTTTCGACGCTGGCAGGCCTCCAGTGGCGATCTGGTGGGCATTGTCACAATGTCGCCGCATTGGCCAGGCAGCGTGCCGTACATCCGTGCGCTCACTGCCGCCGGCGCGTATATCGCCTTGGGCCACACGACGGCCACTGCAGAGCAGATCAGCGCCGCAGTCGAGGCCGGCGCCGTGTTGTCGACCCACCTGGGGAACGGCTCACACGCCCACATTCACCGCCGGCACAACGCCTTGTGGCCGCAATTGGCCAACGACGGCCTGAGCGCCAGCTACATTGCCGACGGCCACCACCTGTCGCCCCACCTGCTGCAGGTGATGCTGCGCGCCAAGGGGCTTGCACGCTCACTGATCGTGTCCGACGTGACTGCGATCGGTGGCATGGCGCCGGGGCACTATGACGCGTCGGTTGGCGGCTCGGTGATCCTGGCCGCCAACGGGCATCTGACGATGAACGACGGCACCGGACGGTTTCTTGCGGGTGCCGCGCTGCCGATCATCGCCGGTGTCGCCACCCTGGCCCGTGACTGCGGTCTGCAGCTTCACGAAGCCCTTGAACTCGCCACCGTGAACCCCGGCCGCTGGGCCGGCGGCCGCGGCCGACTCGAGGTTGGCGCCCGCGCCGACCTGATGCGTTTCGAATGGGATGGTGTGGCGCCGGTACCCCGCGTGACCGCCGTCTGGCTGCAGGGCGAGCGGGTGCATCGGGCTTGATCGTCGGCATGGACATACTGCGTACACATAGCCTGGGCCCGATCGCCGCGCGCGGCATCGGCGTACCCGGTTACGCACGCAAGACGCTTGCGCCTGGCGTGGTGCACCTGGGGTTGGGCGCCTTTCACCGCGCCCATCAGGCACTGGTGTTCGACGCACTGCTGCAAGCCGGCCAGCCCCATTGGGGCGTGCACGGTATTGCCATGCACAGCAGCGTTCTAGCGGATGCCCTGGCGAAACAGGACTGCCTGTACGCCGTTCAGATTGCGAGTCACGCAGGCACGCGCTGGCAGGTGTGCGGCGCAGTCCTGCGCACCAGCGTCGCCGCCAGGGAACGCATGTTGGTCGTCGACGCCATCGGCGCCGCACAGACCCGCTGGTTGACCCTGACCGTCACGGAGAAGGCCTACACCAGCACGCTCGCCGAGTTGTTGCTCGACGGCCTGCGGGTACGCCAGAAAGCCGAATTGCCGGGCTTGACCATTGCCTCGTGCGACAACCTCTCGCACAATGGCACACGCCTGCAGGCTTTGTGCCTGCAAACCGCGACGACACGCGGCGACAACGCGCTGATGCGTTGGATCGCCGACAACTGCCGTTTTCCCAACAGCATGGTCGACCGCATCGTGCCGGCCGCCACACCGGGCCGGCTGTTGGCCGCCCATGACACTTTGGGCCTGCGCGACGCGTGTGCACTCGGCACCGAGGACTTCTGGGAGTGGGTCATCGAACGCCAGGCGATCAATGCGGACGATGCAATGGTGTTGGCCAGCGCCGGTGTCAAGGTAGTCGACGATGTTGCGGTGTTCGAACAAGCCAAGCTCGGGATGCTTAACGGCAGCCATTCCGCCATTGCCTATTGTGGGGCCGTGGCCGGCCTGCCGGACGTCGCCAGTTGCATCGGCGAACCCGGCTTCGCGCACTTCGTGCACCAACTCATGGGCCAGGAGATCGCACCGCATGTGCGGCGCCCGGATTGGCAGGACTACCGGGACGCGCTGTTGCTTCGGTTCGCCAATCCCGAGCTCCATCACAGCGTGCTCCAGATCGCCAATGACGGATCGCAAAAGATCAGCCAGCGCTGGGTCCCCTCCATCCAGGCTCAGCTCCAAGCGGGCGACAGCGTTGAACACATGGCGCTGGCCGCAGCCGCCTGGTGCCGATTCCTGCGGGGCGTCGACGAGCGCAACCTAAGCTATGCCATCCAAGACCCGATGGCACCGCTGCTGCAGGACCTTGCACAGCGCCATGCCGGCGATGCCGAGGCTACAACCAATGCGTTGCTCGGTATACCAGTGATCTGGGGCGACGCGCTGGTTTCCGATGCAATCTGGCGGCACCGCGTTACGCATTGGCTGGCTGTTACCAACAGCCATGGCGTCCGGGGAGCGATGGACCAACTCAAGACACAAAATCCCGTATGAAGATCACCCATGCCCGCGTCATCGTTTGCAGCCCTGGCCGCAACTTCGTCACGCTCAAGATCGAGACCGACGAAGGACTGCATGGAATCGGTGATGCAACGCTCAATGGACGTGAGCTGGCGGTCGTGAGCTACTTGACCGACCACGTTGTTCCCTGCCTGATCGGCCGCGACGCGCAGCAGATCGAAGACATCTGGCAGTACCTGTACAAGGGCGCCTATTGGCGACGCGGCCCGGTCACCATGAGCGCGATCGCCGCGGTTGATACGGCGCTGTGGGACATAAAGGCCAAGGCCGCGAACATGCCGCTGTACCAGTTACTGGGCGGACGCAGCCGCTCCAAGGTGATGGTGTACGGCCATGCCAACGGCAGCGACATCGCGCACACGGTCGATGAAGTGCTGCGATACAAAGAGATCGGCTACCAGGCGATTCGCGCGCAAAGCGGTGTCCCTGGACTGGACAGGGTCTACGGTGTCGGCAAAGCCAACAATTTCTACGAGCCCGCCGACGCTGACCTCCCCGGCGAGCACGACTGGAGTTCAGAAAAATACCTTCGACACACGCCCCAGCTATTCGACGCCGTGCGCAGCGCCGTGGGGCCCGATATGCACCTGCTGCACGACGTGCACCACCGCCTGACCCCGATCGAGGCCGCACGCCTGGGCAAATCGCTGGAGCCATACCACCTGTTCTGGATGGAAGATGCAACGCCGGCAGAGAACCAGGAAGCCTTTCGCCTGATACGCCAGCACACCACGACGCCACTGGCGGTGGGGGAAGTCTTCAATACCTTGTGGGACTGCAAGGACCTGATCCAGAACCAGCTCATCGACTACATCCGCGCTACCGTCGTGCATGCAGGGGGCATCACCCACCTACGCCGCATCGCCGATTTCGCGTCGCTCTACCAGGTGCGTACGGGCTGCCACGGCGCAACCGATTTGTCACCGGTGTGTATGGGCGCAGCGCTGCATTTCGACACCTGGGTTCCAAATTTCGGCGTGCAGGAGTACATGCACCACACCGAGCTGAGCGACTCGGTGTTCCCTCACGACTACCACTTCGACAAAGGGTTCATGTTTGCCGGCGAGAAGCCCGGGCATGGCGTGGAGATCGACGAGGCGCTGGCCGCCCGATACCCGTACCAGCGCGCCTACCTGCCGGTGAACCGTCTGGCGCACGACGGAACCTTGTGGAACTGGTAGACCCTGGTACGGCAAGTCCAGGGACTTGACTGCTGATTTACGGCGATGGAGCGGGACGAGGCGATGGTGCTGCGCCAACGCCAGCGCTTTCCCGATGTCGGCAACACGCTCGCCCGCAGTCGACTGGCATCGTGAATTGTGGTCGAGGGAACCTCGACCATGGTGCTCAACGACCACCACGACCAGAAGCAGAACGGACAAGCGAAACCCAAGGTCGGCGCTCTGGCGTATCAAGCCGCCATGGCAATGCCGCTGCGTCAGCGCTGTCGCGGGGCGAACACCGGATGCTCATTTGGCGCGGATCAAACATGGCGGAACTGAATGCGCCCCGTCCTGGCCCCCGCCAATTGCATCCGGGCTTTTGATGTCGCCATGACGGCAAAGATGACTTTTCGGTCATTTCTAGAAATTCACCCCTAATTTGCTGCAGCGCAGCAAAAAGTGCTTGCCATGATTCGGGATAACCCTATAATTCAACCCATGCTGCACTGCAACATAAGCCTGGAAAGACAGGGTTACGGAGCAGATACAGAATCCTTAATCACATACTGGAGTAATGAATATGTTGACCGTTGAACAAGTTGTGGCATCGCACAAAGCCAATATCGAAACCCTGATGGGTCTGACCAGCAAGGCATTTGAAGGCGTCGAGAGAATCGTCGAACTCAACATGACCGCTTCCAAAGCAGCCCTTTCAGAAGCCGGTGACCACGCCAAGGCCGTGATGAGCGTGAAAGACGCCCAAGAGCTGATGACGTTGCAATCTGGCCTGATGCAGCCGCTGGCTGAGAAGACCGCCGCCTACAACCGCCACCTGTACGACATCGCCACGGGTTCGGTATCCGAATTCTCCCGCGCCTTTGAAGATCAGGCCAGCGACAGCCAGAAGAAATTCATGGGTTTGGTCGACACCGCCGCCAAGAACGCGCCGGCTGGTAGCGAGACCGCAGTGGCTGTCATGAAAAGCGCTGTGGCTGCTGCCAACAACGCTCTGGAATCGGTCCAGAAGGCTGTCAAACAAGCTACCGAAGTAGCTGAAAGCAACTTCAACACCGTTACTGCCACCGCAGTGAACGCCAGCAAGACGGTTGCCAAGAAGCGCTAATTTGTCGCTTGTTGCTGACACGGACAGAGGATCCGGCGATTTTTCATCGCCGGATCTGGTCATCAAGGGAAAACCCTGAGATACTCTGCCGGTAACTGAATTTCAGGTTGTCTCCTCGGGTCCTTTCGAAACCAACAGGTTCAGGGATCCCTTGAAGGCCTCATCGCAAGATGGGGCCTTTTTTTTGGGTGTCATTTTTTCGTGATTGCAAACACCACCGCGCCGGTCATCGTGGCCTTGCTGGCCGTCGGAATGGCGCTGGCTTTTGTGCTGGCCGATCGTCGCTCGTCAACCAGCCAGGCGCAGGCCGCTTTTCTAGTCTTTACCGGGGTGGCGATTGCAATCGACGTGTTGTGATCCTGGTAGGTGCGCCGATCCCGTTTGAAGATCATGCGCAACGTGCGCTGGAGCTCGCCCGTCAGATCCGCGAGTTGGGTATCGCGCTGTCGCATGATTGGTCGAATGACGAAATGCAACTGGGCGTGGGCGTCGGAGTCGCAAGCGGATTTGCGACGGTCGGCGTGATCGGTGGTGCATCGCGGCTGGAATACACCGCCGTCGGTTTGCCGGTCAACCTGGCTTCGCACCTGTGTTCGGAGGCATCCCACGGCGAAGTGCTGGTCGACGCGCGTACCGTGAAACTGGTTGGCAGCGCCGAGCCCGAGCGCAACCTGCACACGGGCAACACGCTGCAACTCAAGGGTTTCACGCTGCCGATCCAGAGCTACATACTCCATCCAGCCTGAGCGCCCACGCAGCCGCGCCGCTGCCTCACGGGCCGCCGGCGTTCGCCTCGCGCGTCAGTATGGCGGTGGTGTTGGCCAGTCGCTCCGCCAGGCTTCGAATGAGTTCAATCGCTGCGTCGGGGTTCTCGCGAATCACACTGCGGAACAGCTCGGCCGAGATGCGCAGCACTTCAATACGCGTTTTGGCCGTAGCCGTTGCAGTACGCGGCACACTGCCGAAGATGGCGATCTCGCCAACGATGCCATTGGCGCTGACCGTGCTGATCACCAGCGGACTCGTGCCATTGGGCCTGTCCACCGAGATGTCGATGGTCCCTTCGATCACGACATAACAGGCATCGCCCACGTCGCCCATGTGAAAAATCTCCTGACCTTGGGCATAAGTCAGTCGTTCACTGCTGAAACACAAGAGCTTCTGCTTGGCAGGTGCGATCTTATTAAAGATCGGAAACCTGCGAATCAGCTCGACTTCCTGTTCCAGACTCATGCAACTCCTCCTAAGCCGACTTCTTGCCAGCGTTCAACAGCAAATTCAGCGGACCACCGTCCCTGGACGCCAACTGCTCGTAAGTACCGTGGTCGACCAGACGTCCTCGCTCCATGACCAGCACTTGGTCAAACCGACGGGCCAGTTCCGCGCGATTCAATACCCACACCACGGCTTGACCCTTTCGGGTTTGTAACACGCTTTCGAGCAGCTTGTCTTGCGCCTGCGGATCCAGCGCAGCGGTCGCCTGATCGAGAATCAGCAAGGCCGGGCGTTTGATCAGGGCGCGGGCCAACGCCAGCCTCTGGCGATCGGGTGGCGACAGGCGGCTGCCGCCCGTGCCCACCTGGAAGTCCAGGCCGACCTTGAGCACCATGTCACGCAGCCGCAGTTCGTCCAGAATCTGGCGCAGCAATTCGCCGATTTTCGCGCTGCCACCGGCCTGACCGGTTGCGATCTTTCCAAACAGGATGTTGTCCTGCAGCGAAGCAGCACTGTTGAACTTGCCCAGGTCGAAGAATTCGATGGCGCCTTTGAGCGCCGATGGCAGGTTGGCCGCGAAGTAGCCGCGGGCCGCAAGAATGCGCCCTTCGAGATCCTCGTCGATCAGGCCCAAACGGTGTTTGGTGACCACCATCTTGAATGGCAGACCCAGCAGCATATTGCGGTCGGGTTCAGTAATGCGATCTAGGCCGGTCGCCGCCACCCGAACCACGATATCTTTCACGAGAGGGAGGTCGTCATAGGCAATGAAGCTGAAACGCTCGAACAGTTCATGGCCCGGAGGCAGATCACTGAACAACTCCAGCATGGTTTCGGCCAGCTTGTGACCCACCTTGAGCAAATCCTGGGTCAGCCCGGTCTTGTCCAGCACCTCGCGCACATACGGATGCTGGGCCATGCTCTCGGAATTGAACACCTTGCCCACCGGCGTACCAAACAGCAGGTTCTCTGCCATGGTGGCGTTGCGGTTGTATCGTGACACATCGAACTGCTCCACCAGCTCCATCAGCTCGGGCTGGTTGAGCCGCTCCCGCATGGTGTCACGCGCACGCAGGAAACTGGCCTCTTGCTGCGAACCACTCTGGGTGGCCACCGCACTGCGCAGGCCAATCTCGAACAGCGTTTCTTGCAGATCCACCACCCGCACCAGCTCGAGCATCCGCTCTTCCATGGCATCGGCATCGGCCACCCCGGCAGCTTCGTAATCAAGCCAGGGCGCCTGGATGTCGAGCGTGCAGTTACCCGCCTTGATCGACTCTCGCATCTGGCGCTCATATGTCCGCTGATCTTCGCCTTCGTAGGTGGCTCGCCCTACCGGACGATGATTGAGCCCGTACAGAAGGTTCTCGCGCACACTGACTGGAAACATGTAGGAGACCGCGCCGACATAGCCGGTCGCCCTGCCCGTGACGGCCTCTGGCGCACGCGTCATTTCGACCCCTCCCATCTCGACGCCGCCGCTGCTGGGTACCAGCAGGCGAGCCAGTGACATGGCCAGTTCGCCGGATCCGGAGCCGGCCGACCCGACCACCGCGACATGGGCGTCCAGTTCGGTTTCGAACGAGACACCGTCGAGCACCTTGCCACCGGAGTCATCGAGCATCGACAAGTTGTGTACGCGCAACGTGCCTTCATGCGGCAACTTAGGCATGTCGATCAGCTCGAGCTGCGACTGCGGCGTGAGATTGTCGACCGAAAACTGCTCGATCACCTGCGAATACTTGATGCCCGCATCCATGCGCTCCTGATCCCAGTCGATCAGTTCCTTCACCGGACCTGGCAGATCCTTGTAGGCGGCAATCACTGCCACCAGGGCGCCAATGTCCAGCCGCCCGACGATTGCCAGATAACCGCCTACCAGATAGAACAGGAATGGCGTGATCTGGGACAACAAATTGTTCAGAAACTTGATCAGGAACTTGCGTTGATAGTGCTCGAAGCGGATCAGGAACAGGCGACCCAGGCGGGCGGAAAATTCGGCCCGCTCATAGTTCACCGTGTCGTGCGCATGAATCTCGATCACGCCGTCCACGCACTCCGCCACCCGGCCCGCCAGATGGCGCGCGGCGATCTGGCGCTGGCGTGACAACTCGAGCAGGCGCATGCGCATCTTGGGAATAATGATCGCCTGCAGGATCACCATGCCGAACGCCACCATACCCAGGTAGACATGCTGAATCAGGATGAATACCAGGGCGGTCAAGGCCTGTCCGCCAAGATACAGCGGTGTAATGATGGCTTCGCCGACAAAACCACCAAGCGGGTCGACCTCGTCCTTGATCATGGTCGCCATTTCGGCCGACTTGACACGACGGAAGGTCGGCAGCGGGAATCGCAAAATGTGGTCAAACAGGTAGTAGCGCAGGCGGCGCAACATCCGCTCGCCCATCCAGCCTTTCATGGTGTTGATGCGTAACTTGATCAGCCCGCTGATGACGATCAAGGCCAGAAAAGTCAGTGTCAGTGCGATCAGGTAGGACATGCGTTCAAGGGCAAAGCCGTCGAACAGTTCAAGCTTCGCCCCGCCCAGCATGTCGGGCAAGGAGAAATGCATGCGCAAGAACGCGGCTGTCGCATCCGGGGTCGCAAAACCCTTGCCCTGGATCGGCTGGTTGATGATCATTTTCGGCAGGTCGAGCGAGGCGTAATAAAACACCATCGACAACAACACCAGCGGAACGATCAGCAGCTGTTCCTTGCGGCTGTACTTGAGGATGAACCCGAACAGGCTGCGTTCCATGGGTTCCCTAGTTGTATGGGTCGGCCGCGTCGCGCAGACCGTCACCAAGGAAGTTGAACGCCAGCACGACCACCAGCACCGGCAATACCGGCAGCATCAACCACGGATACAAGGCCACCACGTTGATGTTCTGAGCCTCGTTGAGCAACACGCCCCAGCTGGTGATGGGCGGCCGCAGTCCCAGTCCGAGGAAGGACAATGCCGTCTCGCCCAGGATCATGCTGGGTACGGACAGCGTCACAGAGGCGATCAAATGGCTGGTGAAGCTTGGCAACAGATGCCGCCCGATCACGCGCCCGGGTGTCGCGCCCATCAGCACCGCAGCCGTCGCAAAGTCTTCCTCGCGCAGGGCGAGGAACTTCGACCGCACGGCGCGCGCCAACCCCGGCCAATCGAGCATACCCAGGATGATCGTGATGCCGAAATAGATCAGGATCGGGCTCCAGGTGACCGGCAGAGCCGCGGACAAAGCCATCCACAAAGGCAATTCTGGGAACGAACGCACAATCTCGATCAAGCGCTGGATCACGTTGTCGATCCAGCCGCCGTAATAGCCCGAGATGCCGCCAAGCACGATACCGATCAGGAAACTGACCGCAATGCCCAGCAAGCCGACTGTCAGCGATATCCGCGTTCCATACATGATGCGCGAGAACATGTCACGTCCCAGCCGGTCGGTGCCCATCAAAAAGAAGGTACCGTCCTGCGCCGGGCACACCAGATGCACATCGGAGTCGACCATGCCCCAGAACTGATATGGATCGCCACGACAGAAAAAGCGCAGCGGCTGAACCTTCTCGAAGTCAGGCGTGAACTCACGCTTCATCTTCTCCATGTTCAGCGTCATGCTGTAGCCATAAACGAAAGGGCCGACGAACTTACCCTCATGAAACAGATGCACCGATTGCGGCGGCGCATAGATGAAGGACGAGTCGCGGGTGCTGACCTCGTATGGCGCCAGGAACTCGGTCAGTACGGCCGAACCATACATCAGCGCCAGGATCACTGCTGCCACCACCGCAATCCGGTGGCGCCGGAACTTCCACCACATGATGCGCCACTGCGACGCGCGATAGAACTCCTCCTGCTCGGCGGTCAGTGTCTCGGCCGTCTCCGGCTCGAACGGGTCTGTCGACACATAGTGCGGCAACGGCCCGTTCTCAGTCTGCGCCGAGGTCATGCGAAGGCTCCCGGCACATCTGAGACGCGGCCCCATCCTGTGACGTTCATTTGACAGCCTCTCCGGACAATCGGATGCGCGGATCGAGCGCAGCCAGCAGCAAATCCGAGATGAACATGCCGACCACGGTCAACAACGCCAGGAACATCAGGAAGGAGCCCGCCAGGTACTGGTCCTGGCTCTGCAACGCGTCCAGCAGCATTGGCCCCTCGGTCTGCAGCGACAACACCACCGAGACGATGGCCGAACCCGAGATCACGCTGGGAAGCAGATTGCCGATGTCGGCTATGAAGGGGTTGAGCGACATGCGCAGCGGATATTTCACCAGCAGCCGCACATGTGGCATGCCCTTGGCGCGGGCCGTAACGACATACTGCTTTTGCAACTCGTCGAGCAGGTTGGCACGCAGGCGCCGGATCATGCCGGCGGTGCCAGACGTGCCGATCACGATCACCGGTATCCACAGATGCGACAACACCGACATGAACTTGTCCCAACTCATCTCCTTGTCCAGATATTCCGGATCCATCAAGCCACCGATGGAAAGACCGAACTGCACGTTGGCAAAATACATCAGTACCAATGCGAGCAGAAAGTTGGGCGTCGCCAGCCCCAGATAACCCAGGAACGACAGACCGTGGTCACCCCAGCTGTACTGATGCGTTGCAGCGTAAAACCCGATCGGAAACGACACTGCCCAGGTGAACATGATGACCGAGATATTGAGCACAAACGACAGCAGCAGACGGTCACCCACAACATCAAGCACCGGCAGGTTGTATTCGAACGACCAGCCCCAATCGCCCTGCAGCAGACCGGAAAACCCGCTTGGTCCGGGCCAGATGCCAATCCAGCTTGCATATTGCTCGATGAAGGGGCGGTCCAAGCCGAACTGGCCGCGCAGGAACTCGACCTTCTCCAGCGCGGCCGCGTCGCCCTGGCTGCGCAACTCGGCGATCTGGTTGCTCAGATAGTCGCCCGGTGGTAGCTGGATGATGACGAACGTGACAAAGCTGATGATCAGCAAGGTCGGAATCATCAGCATCAGGCGCCGCAGCGTGTAACCGAGCACGTCAGTTCCTGCGCGCGTCCGTGAACCAGAACGTGTCCGGCCGGTAGATGCCGAGAAACGCGCCTGGATCCCAGTTGTAGATGGCTTTCTCGGGCACGTTCTTCAGTGTATTGGTCACCACCACCGGCTGCATCACGTTGTTGATGACGCCGATCGAGAACTGCTGCTCAGCATGGATCGACAACATGCGCTGCCATATCTTGGTGCGTTCCTCCTGGCTGGCGCCGCGCCATGACTGCCACAGCTTCATCAACTCGATCGCCTCGGGAATATCGGGTGCCTCGCCCAATTTGCCGGCAGTCTCGAAGTACTGGCCGTATTTCGGCCATTGAAGCTGCGCCTGGTCCTTGGGAGCGAGCTCGTCCGGCGCCGTGTCGGCCGAAGGCATGCCATTGTCCAGACCGTAAAAGACCGACATCATCGCCTCACCCGCAAAAACCCGATTGCGCAGCAGGTCGCGTTGCGAAGGCTTGCTGAACAGCTTGACGCCGACCTCGCGCCAGGTTTCGCGGATCAGCTCCAGCACGTCGGTCTGCTCGGTGCTCTCACCGGCCGTCTCGACGATGATTTCCAGCGGGCGGCCATCGGACAGGCGTCGTACGCCGTCCGGCCCCCGCTTGAGTCCGATCTCGTCGAGCAGTTTGTCCGCAGCCTTTTTGTCGAACTTCGCCCACAGGGTCTGGTATTCCTTGCGAAACAGCGCGCTCTCGGGGACTACGGTGTTGTTGCTCTCGGTGGCCAGGCCGAAATACAGCACCTGGTTGATCTGGGCACGGTCGATCGACATCGACAAGGCGCGGCGAAATCGCACGTCGCGGAACAACTGGCGCCAGACCGGATCGACAACGTGGAGATTGGGGTAAAGGGCCAGGTGCGAACCTTTGGCAGTGCGCCACAGATAGGTCTTGTAGTTGTTCGCCTTTTCCCCCTTCTTCAGGAAGGTGTAGTTGCTGAACGCCACATCACGTGCCTGCAGGTCGGATTCGCCGGCGCCGGCCTTGGCCGGAATCAGCTTGGAGTCGATGATGGGCAACACGACCCGGTCGATATAGGGCAACTGCCGCCCATTGCTGTCGACGCGGTGGAAATACGGATTGCGCACCAGCACAAACCGGTCGGCCGGTGGCTTGGTGGTATTGACCCAGGGCTCTAGTGTCGGCAACTTGGGGTTGTCGAACTGGTACATGTTGTCTTCGCGATTGTGGATCGCGGCCCAGCTGCGTTTGCCAGGTTCGGCCTTCTCCGCCTCGACCACCTTCGGGTTGTACTTCTTGTGGAACTGCTTGAGGTAATGCGCAGGCCGGTAGATCAGCAGAGGCGAAGGACCCGCCATCAGCGGCAGGAAATCCGGATTCGGCTTGGCCCAGGTGTAACGTACCGTCGCCTTGTCCAGGTATTCCACCTTGGGCGGTTGACCGTCGACGATCAGCGCCGCCGGCGGTCCCGACGGGTTCAGGTCCTTGTCGTTGGCCACGTCTTCCCAGAAATAACGGAAGTCGTCACTGGTAAAGGGCGCTCCGTCAGACCACTTGTGTCCGGGACGCAGCTTCATGGTGAAGACACGGTCGTCCTTGGCGTCGATGCTCTGCAACAGGTCGGGCGCCAGCGTGTAGTTGCGGTCGTAACCCACAAGGCGGGCGTATCCGTAAACTACCATCATGCGGATGTCGCGTGAGCGCGCAATCAGCATGTTCAAGGTGCCACCGTGCTGACCCAACTCCTGGACCTTGCCGTCCATTGCGACCACCAGCGGGTTCTCCGGCAGGCGCTGCTTGACCGGCGGCAACTTCTTGGCCGCCACTTCGTCGCGCAGCACCGGCGTCTCGATCAGGTTGGCAGGCACAGCCGCCTGTGCAGTGCACGCAAGCAGAGTCAGCAATGCCGGAGTCAGCAGCGTAGCGGCCAGTCGCTGCAAAGGCCTGGCTGCTTGGAACGATGGTTTCATCTTGTGAGCTCCGAAATATCCACGTCTGCGTGGGCACGTACGAAATGTTGATTGCCGACATCGATCATGCCGACACGTCGTGATCCGTCAAGCCGGTACGGGTCCGGCCAGGCCGACGGAATGGACGTCTTGCCCTCCATCAAAGCGCGGAAGTCCAGCTTGCGGTCCAGGTCCGGATCCGGCACGGCCGCCAGCAGGGCGCGGGTATAAGGGTGCAGCGGATTGGCAAACAGTTCATCGAAGGCGGCGATCTCGACCAATCGGCCGGCACACATCACCGCAATACGGTCGGCAATGTAGTGCACCACGGCCAGGTTGTGCGAGATGAAAAGGTAGGTCAGATTACGCGCCTCGCGCAGATCGAGCAGCAGGTTGAGTACCTGCGCCTGCACCGACACGTCCAGCGCCGACACCGGCTCATCGCATATCAGCAGGTCAGGATTCAGGGCCAGCGCCCTGGCGATGCCGATACGCTGGCGTTGACCGCCAGAGAAACTGTGCGGATAGCGCCGCAGATGCCGCACATCGAGGCCCACCAGACCCATCAGTTCCTTGACCCGTTCGAAGCGCTCGTCCTCACTGCCGATGCCATGTATCACCAGCGGTTCGCTGACGATGTCGTGCACGGTCATGCGCGGATTGAGTGAGCCGAAGGGGTCCTGGAACACGAACTGCACTCTGCGCCGATAGGCGAACAGTTCTGCGCCCTCCATTTTGAGCACATCGCGTGGCTGACCCCGGTCATTGAAGATGATGTCCCCGCTGTCGGGCTGGCCGGCGCGCAGGATCATCTTGGCCGTGGTGGTCTTGCCGCAGCCGGACTCCCCGACCAGTCCGAGGCATTCTCCGGGCGCGACGTCGAAACTCACATCGTCCACGGCAATGGTCTCGTCACCGGCTTTGCTGCCGAACAGCGAGGTCTTGCGTGTGCGAAAGCTCTTGCTCAGGTGGCGCACCGACAACATCGGCGTGGCCTTGTCGGCCGGGCCCAACGGATGGCCGTGCGGCTTGCCCAGGTGTCCACCCGAGCCGACGGCAATCTCGCGCAGCGGCGTCAGTCGCTCACCCGGCTCCATGTTGAAACGCGGCACGGCACGCAGCAAGGCCTTGAGATAGGGGTGGCGCGGATCGCGGAATACGTCGTCGACGGTGCCGGCCTCCATCACCTTGCCGTGGTACAGCACAACCACCTCGTCAGCCATGTTCGCCACCACGCCCAGATCGTGCGTGATCATCATCATGGCCATCTGCAGATCGCCCTGCAACTGCTTGATCAGTTGCAGAATCTGGGCCTGGATCGTTACGTCGAGCGCTGTGGTCGGCTCATCGGCAATCAGCAGCGCGGGTCGGCACACCAAGGCCATGGCAATCATGGCGCGCTGGCGCAGACCGCCGGACAACTCGAACGGATAGGTGTGTTCTGCCTTGACCGGGTTGGGGAATCCAACCAGTCGCAACATTTCAACCACAGCGGCGCTGCGTTCGGCCTTGCCAATGCTGGCGCGATGCAGAGCCAGAGCTTCGCCGATCTGGTTGCCTATGGTGTGCAACGGTGACAAAGCCGTCATCGGCTCCTGGAAGATGATGGAAATACGTCCGCCACGGATTGACTGCATCTGATCGCCGCGCATGTCCAGCGATGCGATGTCAATCGCCACATCACTCTGGCGAGGGTCACGGAACTCGATCGAACCGTGCGCGATTCGCGCCACGCGCGGCAAGATGCCCATGATCGCTTGCGCAACGATGGACTTGCCCGAGCCGGACTCACCCACGAGCGCCATCGTGCGTCCCGCGGGTATGCGAAAAGACACGCCATCGACGGCCTTGACCAGACCGGCATCGACCTCAAGATAGACCTTCAGGTCCCTGACCGTTAAAACGTTCGACATGTCCTGCTAATAGTTACACCCGTAGCGCATCCGAATCCCGTCCCGTCAAGCCTCTCCGGGCGCCTGCATCAGTCGACAGTCCGCCCGCAGTATAGAAGAAGGGTTTCATCCGGCTCACCGGTGTAAACACGGGTATGCACCGAAAACAACAGCGCCCCGGCCCGTGCGTCATGCGGCTGCAAACAGAGCGCCGGCGCTGCACCAACGCACGCCAGCCAAGTTGCGGGTGCGCTCGAACAGTCGCGCAAGAAACGTCCAGCTGGCCTCGTCATGCACAGCGTGGTGACTGAGCACGCCGGTGGCCTCGTCGGCATCCACCCGCCCCTCGCGCCGCGCTTGCAGATGGGCCACGGCAGCGGCCAACGCAACGTCTTCACCGACAAAGCCCCGTGTGCCGTGCCAGTCGATGATGTCCACATGGGTGTTGACCTGAACCACACCGGGTGCCAACGACGCGTCGCCGCGCGGACCAAAACGGCTCAGCCCCCGGTAGCCGGCCTGGCCCAGTTGCAGCAACAAACCAGGTGATGACACCCGGTTCCAGGGCGGCACCAGCACGGGCAACGAGCCAGGCCCCGCGATCGATGCCATGCCCAGGGTCAACCGATCCAATGCCTGCGCCGCTGGCTCGGCCGCCGGGAACTCGGTCTTTTTTTCGCCGCTCGCCGCACGGTTGCGATGTTCGCAACCGTGCTGGAGAATCGACACCCACTTGCGCGGGGCGGCCACCAGTTCAGCCGCGGTGTCCAGCGGGATCATGGCCAGACCCAGCGGCACCTGCGCAGTCTGCGCCAACGTGAGCAGACGCGTCAGTGCAGGCGCCGGCTGGCCCGCATCGTCGTCGCGCCACCAGAACTCCGCCACACGACCGGCATCGTCCCATCGCGCCAGTTCATCGAGAAACCTCTCCCAGGCCGCGCTCATCGGGACACTGCCTGCATCCAAGCCGACAGCAATCGTGCACTGGTATGCGCACCGTCCAGGTCAACGGCACCGGATTGCAGCGGGGCACGGAGCGCGGCCCGGTCGATGCCCTGCGCCAGGTTTCGGGGTGTCAAATCTGCTTCCTCCACGATGTCTATCCACTCTCTTTTTGCAAGTACACACGCCCGCAGCGCCTGCTCGGTTTCCGCGCCACCGCCAAACGGCACCATCACCGCGCGGGCACCAGCCTGCAGGGTTTCCATGACGGTGTTGTAGCCCGCCTGGCTGACGGACAGGCGGCAACGACGCAGCAGCGCGGCAAAATCAGCCCGGTTCGGCTCCACGATGATGCCATCACCCGCGGAGCGTCGCGCCAATACCGTCAACTCGAAGCATGCCGATGGTCCCATGGCCGGGCCGACCAGGATTCGCCAACGCAGGTTGGCCAACGCCGACAGCGGCCGGGCGTGGATCGCCGTCTCTAGCAGCACACGTCCGACGGCGCCCCCGCCCGCCGACACGAGAACTTCGTTGGTGCCCACGGCGCCGGTGCTGGCGGCCGTGACCGCCGTTACGCCCGGATCGACGACATAGCCGGTGTAATGCAGTCGATGCCCCAGCGACTGCACATGGGCAAAGGTCTGACCGAAGGGCAGCAGCGCCGGATCGCCATGCACCAGAACATGGTCGAAATACTGGTCGAAATAGGCCAGCATGCGCTGCTGGCGCTGCGGGTCGTGACTACCGCCCAGAACATCACGGACCGAAGAAACAATCACTGGTGCCGGCCTGGCCTGGCGCGCAGCGTCGAGCAGCGGCAAGAGTTCGAAGCGCATTTGCCGCCGACCAAACGGAAACTGCTCGACAACGATGGCCTGGGGTTGAAACGCCTGCCACAGCGCCCGCAATTGATCTCGACGCGCCAGTTTGATCGACTCTGTGACGGCCTTACCCTGGGCGTCGACCAGCGACTTGAAACCCAGGTCGGCAGCCGCCACCGGCGGCAACTGGACGAATTTCGCCACGTTGGCCTCGAGGCCCGGCACCGGCATGCCGCCACTGACCAACGTCACATCCATGCCGCTGCGCGTCATCGCATCGCCCAGCAAGGCGGCACGCCGCAGATGACCTGTGCCCAGCAGATGCTGCACATACATCAGAACGCGGCGCGCAATCATTGACACACCTGCGCCCTTCGGGCTGCGGTGCGAGCTTGCTTGGGACGGCCCGGCGCGGCGCTCATGCCTCAGCCTTCGACAAGGGGATGTTGAGTTGCAGCACTGACGGCATGCCGGCGGGGTCGAGTGTGAAGCTGTGCAATGCAGACCAGTCCAGCTTGGCAGGCGGACGCCCCTGCATGTCCCATCCGGTGGCCAATGCAAAAATTACCCGGATCACACCACGGTGCGTGACCGCCACTGTGGCCGAATTCGAGGCCGCGCATTGCACCAGCCAGGGACGGACCCGTTCGAGCACCAGACGCGGGCTTTCCCCTCGCGGCGGCTGGAAATCCATCCCTCGGTCTTCATTGACAGTCATCGCTGTACCCAATTCAGCGCGCAACTCGGCCAGACGCCGTCCTTCCCAGTCGCCCCAATCCATTTCGATCAGCCGCGGCTCGACCGTGACACGCTGCAGCCCCAACGCTGCGGCACTTTGCTGGCAGCGGATCAGCGGGCTGCTCACTACCGACGCCGGGGCCCAGCGAAAGGGCAGTCGATGCTCGGCAAGTGCTGCCTGTCCGCTCTCGCTCAGCGCCACATCGGTACGACCCTGTACTCGTTTGTCCTGCGTCCAGGGCGTTTCGCCGTGGCGCAACAAGGCCAGCGTCGCAGTCATGGGATCACCGCCGACGGTCGCAATGGCGCAAGTGCCAGTGTCAAGGTACGGGACGCCTGCTCCAGACTGCGTGACTGCACGACAAAATGCGCCGCCGCCGCACCCATGGTCTGTCGACGGATGGGGTCCGACAACAAGGCACGCAGGCAATCCGCCAGCGACGGCGCATCGATCTGCGGGGCCAGCAAACCGGTGACGCCATGCTGCACCACGTCGGGCACGCCACGCGTGGCGCAGGAAACCACTGGCAGCGCGGCCGCCTGCGCCTCGAGCATCGCCATGCCGTAGGCTTCATTGACCGCCGGCCAGACGCAGATATCACTGGCCGCATAAACGACGGCCATGGTGCGCGCGTCGCAGGCACCGAGAAAGCGCACACGTCCCGGCGCGGCCTGGGTCAAAAGTGCTTCGACCTCGCCGCGGGCATCACCATCGCCGGCCACCAGCAATTGCCAGGGCAGGTCGTGCAGCAGATGCAAGGTCTCGGCCAGCACCCGATAGGACGCCAGCTTGTCGCCATGGCGCATCATCGCGGGCACCAACAACCAGGCCTGGTGCGGTGCCAACGTCTGCCGAGCACACAGACGCGCGCGCCACAAGACCTTCTTGCGAGCGGCCCTGCGATAGGGTGCCGGATCGAGAAAAGGCGGCAGACGCCGGATGCGCTCGGTATGGGTCACGACCTGCTGCAAGCCGGCGACATCAAAGGCGGTCGGGCACAACAAGAGGTCGGCCAATCGCAAGGCCTGCTCGACTGCCGCATGCCCCATCGCCCAAGGGCCGGCCGCGCGCTTGGCGGCATGAGACGCTTCGGCCACCACATAGGCAATGCCCAGCGCACGGCAGACCTCGGGGCCAATCCAGTCGGGTGCCTTGTAAAACAGGTGGTAAGTGAACCAGAGTTCGGGACGCTGCGTGGGCGGGCCGCTTTGCCACTGTGCGACCATTTCCCGCGCGATCGCGCCGCCCTGGGCGGCCAGCGCAAGCTGTCGCTGCAGATCGCCATCACGCTCGAAGCTGCGGAACTCCGACACCAGGTCGACGGTATGCCCGGACAAACGCAAGGCGTCGATCAGCAGCCGGGCCACACGGCGGTCACCCGATGCTGTCGGGTGGGTCGGCGCCTTCAAAGGCGCGTAGAAGGCAATGCGCATGGGGCATTGTAGAAGTGGGCTTACGCGATTTCACGAAGGGCAGCGCCGTACAATCCGCCGCTCCGGGCCCGGCCACGTGTGGCCTGCGGACCCATCCACTGCCAGCAGACCCGACGACCCTGCGCAACCAGCCAGATCCTGATGTGCGGAATTTTTATCGCCGTAGAACGTGCCCGGCCCGTGGCACTCGCCCAAGCCCGGCAAGCGACCGCGGCCTTGCGGCACCGCGGCCCTGACAGCCTGGGACACACCGCGTTCAGCTGGAACCTGCCAAGCGTCGACGGGCCTGTCGCCCTATCGGGATTTCTGGGGCATACACGTTTGTCGATCCTGGATCCGCAAGCGCGTTCGGACCAGCCGTTCCGGCGCGGTCACCATACGCTGGTCTATAACGGGGAGGTCTACAACTTTCGCGCGCTGCGCGCGCAGATGGCCCAGTCAGGCGAGCGCTTTGACACCGACGGCGACACCGAAGTGCTGCTGAACCTGCTGGCACACGAAGGCCTGCAAGGTTTGAATCAGGCCAACGGCATGTGGGCCTTGTGCCTGCTCGACCAGCACAACGGAACGCTCATCGCCACCCGCGACCGGTATGGCAAGAAGCCGCTGTTCTGGTACCAGGATACGCAGCGGCTGTGCCTGTCATCGGAGATCGGGCCCATCCTGACGTATCTCGGCCAGGCCTCTTCGATCATGGCCGGTGACCTGGACAACTACTTGCAGGGCGGCTGGTGCTTCCCCCATGCCGACGGCGCGACCCACCTGAAAGATATCCGCCAAGTGGTGGCCGGCAGCGCTATCCGGTTCGATCTGTCCAACTGGAGCCGCAGCACGCAGACCTGGTTCGATCTTCCCACCCATGTGGCGCGCGGTGAGAGAGATCCGGCGCAGCTTGGCGAGCTGATCCGCGACGCTGTCTGCGCCCGCCTCGTTGCAGATCGGCCGGTCGGCCTGTTGTTGTCTGGTGGCGTCGACAGCTCATTGATTCTTTCGGTGCTGGCGCACCAGGGCTTGACCGAGCAGGTCACCTGCTTCACTGGTGACGCCGGCAAAAGTGACGACGCCCGCTACGCGCGGGCCTGCATCGAACAACTGGGTATCCGCAGCGTCAACCTGCCGCTGGACTATGGCAGCGCCAGCATGGACAGCTTTCTGCAGGTGTGCCGGCATCAGGAGAAGCCGTTCCCGTTCATCGGCAATGCGCTGGCCATGCCCCAGCTGTACGCGCATATTGCGCAATACGCGGTGCCGGTGGTGCTCGACGGAACCGGCGGTGATGAGGTCTTTGCCGGCTACTGGGACCGCTATTTCCGCTTCGCAGCAGCCCAGGCCGTGGCAGCGGGAAACACGCCGTGGTGCGAACAGATGAGTCAGGCAAATGCCGACAATCCGCGCATGTTGGCCGTGATCTCGCAAGCGATGGCCTGGGTGGCCCAGGACCCATCTGCGCCAATGCGTGCGTCCGGATTGCGCCGTGAAGCCGATGACCCGATGGACCTGGACGGATTCGTCCACCACGACGTGCGCCATGCGCCGGGTTGTGACCCGCTGACCCACTTTCGTGGTGACCTGACCCAGGCACTGGTGCTCGACGCCGGTGCCGGCCGGCTGCATGAGTGGTTGTGGCAGAACGACCGCAACGCGATGATGTCGGGCATCGAGAACCGCAGTCCACTGCTCGACTACCGACTGGCGCCCTACATGGCCAGCGGCTATGCACGCAAGTTCGTCGGCCACTGGAACAAGCATGAGCTGCGCACGGTGTTCCCCGTTGCATTGCCCACACAGTGGCGGCGCGACAAGCAGGGCTTTCGCTGGGTCTACCACCGCTTCCTGAGGCAGAACCGGGACCAGATCCTGCAGCTGATCGCCGCCTCGCGCATCCTGCCTGAGCGCGTTGATGTGGGCCGGTTCCTCGACGCTGCGCGCAAGGATCCCCTCTATCTGGGTTGCAGCTTGCTGCACCGCATGTTGTGTATTGCCGGCCTGGAGCAAACCGGCGGCTGGCGGGGCATCTCCAACTCCCCGGCATCGGCGCAATGAGCTGACCGGGACCGTCTGGTCCGCACACGAACGCTCAGATCGTGGGGTCGGTACCTGCTGCGCGCAAGCCGAATTTGTGCGCCAGGCGCTCGATGTTGGCGTGCAGGCCAAACTTGGCGTGAACCCGTTCGCGCCCCGCCTGCCCCATTACCCGTCGGCGCTCTGGCGAGCGGATCAACGACTCCAGCGCCGTTGCCAGCGCCTGCGGATCTTGCGGCGGCACCAGCAGTCCGGTGGCACCATCGTCGATGAGTTCATGGATGGCGGAGACGTCGGACGCTACACAGGCCACGCCCTGGCTCTGGGCCTCCATCAGCACGTTGGGAAGTCCGTCGCGGTCACCGTTCTCGGCAATCCGGCTGGCCAGCGCAAACAGATCGGCGTTGCGGTACAGCGCGATGACCTGGTCCTGCGCCAAAGCGCCACACCAGCGGATGCGACTGTCAAGGCCCGAGGCTTCGGCCTGGCCCTGCAAGGTATGGCGCAAGGGACCGCCACCGACATGCACCAGGCGCCAATGCAACTCGGAGGGCAACATCGCCAAGGCCTGCAGCAGAATGTCCGTGCCTTTTTTCTCTACCAGTCGCCCAACCGACATCAGAACTACCGGGTCGTCGCGGTCACTGCCGTCGCGCGGCCGGCGCGCCGTCGGCTGCTGCTGCTGCACAAAGCGTTGCAGATCCAGCCCGTGGTAGACCAACTCGACCCGTTCGTCTGGCGCCAGGGTCGCCAGGTAGTCGCGGTTCGTCGCGGTACAGGTCACCAGCCAGTCGCACGACGCCAGCTTCTCGCGCAACTCCCATTGCGGCGAGGTCCAGATGTCCTTGGCATGGGCCGAGCCCGACCAGGGCAAGCCCCGCATCATGGCTGCATACCGCGTGACCGACGCCGGCGTGTGCAGGAAATGCGCATGCAGGCGCACCACGTCGTGTGGCATTTCGGCCGCCAGCACCAGCGCCTGGCCAAAACGCCGACCGCGATTGGCGCTGCGATCACGCCGCCAGTCGCGCAACCACTGTGCCCAGGCCTGGCCATAACCCGGCAATTGGCGGGCATGCCACCAGGCGCGCAGCATCCGTAACGGCTCCTGGTACAGGTACTCCGGCAGATAGACCACCGGCGCCCGAATCTCGGCGTGGATGGGGTGAACCTGCTTGTCGGTCGGATGGCGCAGCGAAACGATCAGGATGTGCAGGCCCCGGCGCTCAAGGGCCGCGATTTCCTGCGCGATGAAAGTCTCCGAAAGGCGCGGATAACCCTTGAGAACAAATGCGGTCCGCCCCGCGCCCGCTCCCGCCGACTGTTCAGCCAATACGTGCCACCTGGGACTGTGCTTCGTCTTCCGGCCTCTGGATCCACGGCGCCACCAGTTTGGCGACGTTGGGAAGCCCTTCCAGCAGACCCGGCACCACCGCACTCGACGGCAGCGGCTGACGCGGCAACGCACGCAAGGCATCGGCCATCACCTGCGGGTCACGTGCGCCGTCTTCGAGCAGCATGCTGACCAGGCCGAGATTGGCCGCGCTCGAAGCCCGGATGAACTGCTCCAATCGGGGCTTGGTACGCGGAATGATCAGCGCACGCTTGTCCAGCGACAACACTTCGCAGAAGGTGTTGTAGCCACCCATGGCCACGACGCCGCTGGCGCCCGCGACCAGCGCCTCCAGGTTGCTGTGAAAGGTGATGGCATCGACACGCTTGAGCTTGGCTGCGCGATTCATGAACTCGGTCTGGCGCTCGGGCTGCATGAATGGCCCCAGCACCAGCAAGGCCGGGTACGGCAGCATGGAATCATGCTCGTAGGCGCGCAGTACCCAGTCAATCAGTTCTTCACCATCGCCACCACCGCCGGTGGTGACCAGGATGTAGGGCTTCTTGGTGATCTCGGGCAATCGCGGCGGTGCTCCGGCAGTCGACACCTCGCGCGCCAGGTAGCCCGTGTAGGTGATCTTCTTGCGCACGCTGGACGGCAGAGCGATGCCAGCCAGGGGCTCGCAGATCTGCGGCAGGCCATAGATCCAGATCTCGTCGTACAGGTCGCGCAGCGCCGGCAGGACCTTCTTGCGTTGCCACTCCGGTACCAGCAGTTTGGGCTCGTCCATCACATCGCGTATGCCCATTACCAGGCGCGTGCCACGCTGCTTGAGCACCTGAAGCGTTTCCAGCACCTCGCCGCGCAAACCCAGCGGCTCCTTGTCGACAATGAAGATGTCCGGGTCGAACATCTCGGCCGTGTGTTTGATGATGGACGCCCGCATTTCGAGCATCTGGTCCACATCGATATGCAGGTTCAACGGTGTGTACTCGCCATTGCGCAGTTTCACCACGCCGGGCACGCGAACGAAATCGACGCGGGAGCGGAAGTCGAAACTCCCGATGATGGGAGAGCCCGAGAGGATCAGGACCGACAGGTGCTTGAAACGGTCAACCAGCGCATGTGCAATGGTCCGGCATCGACGCAGATGACCCAGCCCGAAGGTGTCGTGGCTGTAAATCAGGATCCGGGTGTCTTTTCGGTCTCGCTCCATCGTGCTCTCCAATCGAATCGTCTCGCCAGGCCAAGTAGGTATTGAGGTGCCGTCGTGCCCGCGCGTGGAGCGAAGCGGAATTATAGTTCTGCACCTTCGCGGCCCTTGCAGCCTATCTCCGGGCTGCGCGGCACGCCCGCCCGCCCGCCCGGCGTTGGCATTGCGCCATGCCCACATCGACCCTTGCGCTGGCCCAGTCTCATGCCCTTGCGCCACGCTCCCGGTGCAAGCCGGTCAACCTTGGCATGTGTCCACCCGGTTCGCGGCCATGGTCCGCCCCCTTCATGCGGGGCTGATTCTGTTCTTTTTTTGTCAGCACGCATTTTCTGAACCATGCGCTGGGCCGGATCTCCAGCACAGGGAAGTCAGCGTATCGAGCGGGCCAGTTGCGTCTTGAACGCTGGCCAGGCCGCCAGCATCGCAGTGCGCCCCGCCTCGATGGAGCGCCTGCGCGCGGCGAAATCAGTGCTGCCAACGTCCGTCAGAATCGGTCGCACAACGATGTCGGCGCCACGCAATTCCAGGGCGTTGATGCTCTTGCCCATGATGGAAAAGGTCTGCATCAATACCTGCAGCATGCCGTCCGCTCCACCACCTTGGGGTGGGCTCGAAATGTCCACCGCGATGACGAAATCAGCCCCCATCTCGCGTGCAAAGCGCACCGGCACCGGCGCCACCAGGCCGCCGTCGACATAGTCCCGGCCACCGATGCGTACCGGCTGAAACAAGGCCGGAATGGCACTCGACGCTCGCACGGCCAACCCGGTATCACCGCGGCGGAACACGACGCTGTCGCCACTGTTCAGATCGGTGGCCACGATGCCCAAAGCAATCTCCATGGCCTCGATCGGCCGCATGCCGACCTGCTGGTTCACATATCGGGCGAGCGCATCGCCGCGCAGCATGCCGCGCCGGAACATGGGCAAGGTCCAGTCGGTCAGGCTGGCCTCCTCCATGTCTTCGGCGATCTGCTGAAGCTGAGCACCGGTGCGCCCGCTGGCATATATCGCAGCCACCAGACTGCCAGCCGAAGTACCGATCACGAATGAGGGACGCACACCCGCCTCCTCCAGCACCTGGATCACCCCGACATGCGCAAAGCCCCGTGCAGCACCGCCACCGAGCGCCAGCCCGATTCGGGGCGCCGGCTTGGGTGGCGGCACGATGGCCACAGGTGGGGGGATGGGTGGCTCCGGCCGCGGCAGCGGGGCCGAGGCACAGCCAACAAGAAAAAGCACCGCGCCGACCGGCAACCAGACAAGGCGGCGCACCCGACCTGAACCCGGACCCGTGAACGACCTGTTACGCATACCCATCAGAATGCACTCCGCCTGCGCCCATTGCCGACAACACTTGCGACATGGGAATGTTATTGGTAATGATTCGCGTTTGCTTTATCATGGTGGCCCACACTCCATTTTTCCCATTTACTTTTAAGCGATCCAACATGTCCATCAAACCTTTGCTTGCCGCCGGCGCCTTGATGCTGGGTGTTTCCATCAGCCAGGCCCAGACATCCGAGCTCAACATCTATTCGGCACGGCACTACCCCACGGACGAAGCGCTGTACTCTGACTTCACCAAGGCCACGGGCATCAAGATCAACCGTGTCGACGCCGACGATGCCGGTATTCTCGCCCGTCTGAAAGCCGAGGGCACCGCCTCGGCTGCTGATGTCATCCTGCTGGTCGACGCCGCTCGCCTGTGGCGCGGTGAGACCGACGGCCTGTTCCAGGGTATCCGCTCGAACATCCTTGAAGCGGCAATTCCCAGCGCACTGCACAGCAAGCCGGATGCCAAGGGCCAGATCGCGTGGTTCGGTTTCTCCACGCGCGCCCGCGTCATCGTCTATGACAAGGTTCGCGTCAAGCCGCAGGACGTCGACACCTACGAAAAACTGGCCGACCCGCAAAACAAGGGAAAGTTGTGCATTCGCTCAGGCTCCCACCCCTACAACCTGTCGCTTTTTGGTGCGGTGACCGAGCAGTTGGGAGATCAGAAAGCCGAGCAATGGCTGCGCGGCGTTGTGGCCAACCTGGCCCGTTCGCCCAAGGGCGGTGACACCGACCAGATCAAGGGTGTGGCCTCTGGCGAATGCGCCATCGCGGTGACAAACTCCTATTACCTGGCCCGCATCATGCGGTCGGATGCGCCGGAGAACAAAGCCATCATGGAACGGGTGGGCGTCGTATTCCCGAACCAGTCCACCTGGGGCACGCACGTGAACATCGCCGGCGGCGCAGTCGCGCGCAATGCCAAGAACCCGGCGAACGCCATCAAGTTCCTGGAATACCTGGCCAGCCCGGCCGCACAGAACCATTTCGCCAATGGCAACAACGAATGGCCCGCCGCCAGGGGCATCACCATCGACAACCCGGCCCTCAAGGCGATGACCGGCGGAAACTTCAAGAGCGACAATACGCCAATCAGCCAGATCGGCATGAACCAGGTCAAGGTTCAGCAGATGCTGGACCGCGTCGGCTTCAAATAAGCGGACCACCATGGCGGGGCTCCTGCAGGTCTGGACTGACAACGGGGCGCGGCAAGGCCGTACGTGAAACAACATGAAATTGGTGAGGTGGCTGCTGATGGCAGCCGTGTTGCTGGCACTCGCCGTCTTCGGTGCGGGCAAGGCAGGACTGTTGGCTGGCTCCACCCCGTCCGATCTCGGTGTTCGCAACGGCAAGTTGGCAGCACCGGCCATCACACCCAACAGCGTCTTTAGCCAAGCGGATCTGTATCCCGGTCATCCGCAGCAGACCCATGCCCGAATTGCACCTTTGTCTTACGCCGGGGACCCAACCGCCGCCATGAAACAGCTGGCAGGAATAATCCGGCAGATGAATGGCGCCACCCTCGTGCGGGAGCAACCCGACTACCTCTACGCGCAGTTCCGCACCCCATGGCTGGGGTTTGTGGACGATGCCGAGTTCTGGCACGACCCCGCAGCGCAGGTTATCCAGGTGCGTTCGGCCAGCCGGCTGGGTGATTCCGATCTGGGATTGAACCGCCAACGGATCGAAGCGGTCCGTCAGCGGTTGCAACCCTGACTTAACCGACTGCTGCTTCTTCCGGTTTGGCCTTGCCCTCTTTCTTGGGCAGCGGGCTGATGTCGAGCAACACTTCGTCCTTGTCGTCCAGATCGACGGTGAGACGCCCGCCTTCGGTCAGGCGACCAAACAACAATTCGTCGGCCAGCGCTCGGCGGATCGTGTCCTGAATCAACCGCTGCATCGGGCGTGCACCCATCAGCGGATCGAAGCCCTTCTTCGCCAGGTGCTTGCGCAACTTGTCTGTGAAGGTGACGTCAACCTTCTTCTCGGTCAGCTGAGTCTCGAGTTGCAACAGGAACTTGTCGACCACGCGCAGGATGACGTTCTCGTCCAGCGACTTGAAGCTGACCGTGGCATCTAGCCGGTTGCGGAACTCGGGCGTGAACAAGCGCTTGATGTCGGCCAGTTCGTCACCGACATCATGCTTGTTGGTAAAGCCCATCACGGTCTTGTTCAAGGCCTCCGCACCCGCATTGGTCGTCATGACGATGATGACGTTGCGGAAATCGGCCTTGCGCCCGTTGTTGTCGGTCAATGTGCCATGGTCCATCACCTGCAGCAACACATTGAAGATGTCCGGGTGCGCCTTTTCGATCTCGTCGAGCAGCAACACGCAATGCGGCTTCTTTGTGACCGCCTCGGTCAGAAGACCGCCCTGGTCGAAGCCAACATAGCCGGGTGGCGCGCCGATCAGGCGGCTGACCGCGTGGCGCTCCATGTATTCGCTCATGTCGAAGCGGATCAGGTCGATACCCATGATGTAGGCCAGCTGCTTGGCGGCCTCGGTCTTGCCGACGCCGGTCGGACCGCTGAACAGGAAGGAGCCGATCGGCTTATCGCCACGGCCCAGCCCGGAACGGGCCATCTTGACAGACGAAGCCAGCACGTCCAGTGCCTTGTCCTGCCCGAACACCACACTCTTCAGATCGCGCTCGAGGGTCTTGAGCTTGCCGCGGTCATCGTTCGATACGTTGGCCGGCGGGATGCGCGCGATCTTCGCGACGATGTCCTCCACCTCGGTCTTGGAGATCGTTTTCTTGCGCTTGGAGACTGGCAGAATGCGCTGCGCCGCACCAGCCTCGTCGATCACGTCGATCGCTTTGTCGGGCAGATGCCGGTCGTTGATGTACTTGGCGCTGAGTTCTGCTGCCGCCTGCAGTGCTGCTACCGCGTACTTGACGTTGTGGTGCTCCTCAAAGCGTGACTTCAGCCCTTTGAGGATCTCCACCGTCTGCTCGACGGTGGGTTCGACCACATCGACTTTCTGAAAACGACGCGACAGGGCGGCGTCTTTTTCAAAGATGCCGCGGTATTCCGTGAAGGTGGTGGCGCCGATGCACTTGAGTGCGCCAGAACTCAGACCCGGCTTGAGCAGGTTGGAAGCGTCCAGCGTACCCCCCGACGCTGCACCTGCGCCGATCAGCGTGTGGATTTCATCGATAAAAAGGACGCCATTGGGCTTGTCCTTTAGCGACTTGAGCACGCCCTTGAGCCGTTGCTCGAAATCGCCCCGGTACTTGGTCCCCGCCAGCAAGGCACCCATGTCCAGCGAATACACCACCGAGTCGGCCAGGATGTCGGGCACATCCTTTTGCGTGATGCGCCAGGCCAGTCCTTCGGCAATCGCTGTCTTGCCAACACCCGCCTCGCCAACCAGCAAGGGATTGTTCTTGCGCCTGCGGCACAGAATCTGGATCACGCGCTCGACTTCGTACTCACGGCCGATCAACGGATCAATCTTGCCGTCCTTGGCCAACTGGTTCAGGTTTTGCGTGTACTGCTCCAGCGGCGACTGCTTCTCGGCCTTTTCGCCACCTTCTTCGGCCTCTGCCGGACCTTCTCCAGACTTGGTCGGCTCGGGCGGATCGGACTTCTTGATGCCGTGCGCGATGAAATTGACCACATCCAGACGGGTCACACCTTGCTGGTGCAGATAGTAAACCGCATGCGAATCCTTCTCACCGAATATGGCGACCAGCACATTGGCACCGGTGACCTCCTTCTTGCCGCTGCCGGTGGACTGCACATGCATGATGGCACGCTGAATCACGCGCTGGAAACCCAGCGTCGGCTGGGTGTCGACGTCGTCGGAGCCGGCGACCTGCGGCGTGTTGTCCTTGATGAAGGTCGACAAGGACTTGCGCAGATCGTCGATATTGGCGGAGCAGGCGCGCAATACTTCTGCCGCGCTGGGGTTGTCGAGCAACGCCAGCAACAGATGCTCGACCGTGATGAATTCGTGACGCTGCTGGCGCGCCTCGACAAACGCCATATGCAGGCTAACTTCCAGTTCCTGGGCAATCATGCTTGTTCCTTTGCCTTGCGTTGATACTTTACTTTAAACCGTTTTGAATGCCCGACTCGATCGCAGTCAATAACTTACACAACGAGCCACGTCAGTCGACAGGCTCACTGACACATTGCAGCGGATGACCGGCCTTGTGGGCCGCCTCCCGCACCTGGTCTACCTTGGTAGCCGCCACGTCCTTCGAATAAACACCACAGACGCCACGGCCTTCCAGATGGATCTTCAGCATGATCTGCGTGGCGGTCTCCATGTCCTTGCTGAAAAACTCCTGGATCACCACCACGACGAATTCCATCGGCGTGTAATCGTCATTGAGCAGCACCACCTGGTGCATCTGCGGCGGCTTGACCTTCTGCGTCTGGCGCTCAACAACCGCGGCGCCGCCTTCGTCCCGGCGTGGAGCCTGGATCGGAGTGGTGGGAAGTTTGACTGGTTGCTTTGATGCCATCGAATGATTCTATCGGCGCGCATGCGGCGTCGTCGGACACAGTGAAATTGGCGACGCTATTTTCCGTTTCAAGGCCCGAAAGAAAAAACCGCCCGAAAGCCCCTCGGCCCGGACGGTCCTGATTGGGCTCTGCAGCCGCTGCGCCGTAGCAGCTGGCAGAGTCCGACTACATGTGGTCGATCATTACCTGGCCAAAGCCCGAGCAGCTTACCTGGGTAGCGCCGTCCATCAGGCGCGCAAAGTCATAGGTGACCTTCTTGCTGGCGATCGATTTTTCCATCGAGCTGATGATCAGATCGGCAGCTTCGGTCCAGCCCATGTGGCGCAGCATCATTTCCGCCGACAAGATTTCGGAGCCGGGATTCACGTAATCCTTGCCCGCGTACTTCGGTGCCGTGCCATGGGTGGCCTCGAACATGGCGATCGTGTCGCTCAGGTTGGCACCCGGGGCGATGCCGATGCCACCGACCTGCGCAGCCAGCGCGTCTGACACATAGTCGCCATTGAGGTTCAAAGTGGCGATGACGCTGTATTCGGCCGGGCGCAACAGGATCTGCTGCAGGAAAGCGTCGGCAATGCTGTCCTTGACGATGATTTCATTGCCGGTCTTCGGATTTTTGAACTTGCACCATGGGCCGCCGTCGATCAGTTCGGCGCCAAATTCCTTCTGTGCCAGAGCATAGGCCCAGTCACGGAAGCCACCTTCGGTGAACTTCATGATGTTGCCCTTGTGCACGATGGTGACGCTGGGCTTGTCGTTATCGATGGCGTACTGGATCGCCTTGCGCACCAGGCGCTCGGTACCTTCACTCGACACCGGCTTGATGCCAATTCCGGAGGTGTTGGGGAACCGGATCTTCTTGACACCCATTTCATCCTGAAGGAACTTGATCAGCTTCTTGGCCTTGTCGGATCCGGATTCGAACTCGATGCCCGCGTAGATGTCTTCCGAGTTCTCCCGGAAGATCACCATGTTGGTCTTTTGCGGCTCCTTGACAGGCGAAGGCACACCCTTGAAATACTGAATTGGGCGCAGGCACACATACAGGTCGAGTTCCTGGCGCAATGCCACGTTGAGCGAACGGATACCACCCCCGACCGGTGTGGTCAGCGGGCCCTTGATCGACACCACATAATCCTTCACGGCCTCCAGCGTTTCAGCCGGCAACCATACGTCGGGGCCATAGATTTTTGTCGACTTCTCCCCGGCGTACACCTCCATCCAGTGGATCTTCTTCTTGCCGTCATACGCCTTTGCCACGGCTGCGTCGACCACCTTGAGCATCACTGGCGTGATGTCCATGCCAGTGCCATCGCCTTCGATGAAGGGAATGATCGGCTCGTCCGGCACATTCAGCGACATGTCAGGGTTGACAGTGATTTTCGATCCGGAAACGGGAACCTTGATGTGCTGGTACATGGATATGGGTCTCGGTTAAACGGGACGGCAGACGCCGCAGAGGAGACGACTTCGGCACGCATTGCGCCGGCCGCTTGCAATCGCAGGAATTCTAGCCCCAAATATTTTCATGAAACTGTCAACCGCCAACGTCGGGCCGCCGTTACAGGAGGGCTTCCCGAAGGGGAAGAAAACAATTTACCCCACTACCTAGGAAGTTTCACATGAACAAAGTTCTCGCTACCCTGATCGCCGGCCTGTTTGCTGCTGGTGCGTTTGCCACCACCCCGGCTGCCAAGAAGGAAGAGCCGAAGAAGGAAATGGCTGCTGCTGCCACCAAGGCTGCTCCAGTCGCAGTTGCTGCTCCTGCTGCCGCTCCCGTCGTCGCTGCTGCCCCTGCCAAAGCAGAGGAGAAAAAGGATGCCAAGGCGGACGCAGCCAAGATGAAGCAAGAAAAAGCCGCCGCCAAAAAAGCGATGGCTGAAGAGAAGAAGATGGCCAAGAAGCCTGCCAAGAAGGACATGAAGAAAGAAGAAGCCCCCAAGGCCTGATTGCGAGCCCCCGCGGGCGCCTTGCTGCTCGCAGCTTCAGAAATGCCCGCACTGCGGGCATTTCGCGTTTGTCCGCCACAATCCGACCATGCCCCTGATTCGCCTGCTCTCATCCTGGCTGCTTGCTGTTGTCGCCACCACAGCCGTCGGCCAGGATCAACCGCAACTTGACCTGCCGCGGGTTGCCATCGGCGCCGGCATGTACCGGATCGATGCCCAGGTCGCACTGACGCCCGACCAGCGCCAGATCGGTCTGATGCACCGTGCGGAAATGCCGCAACACGAAGGCATGTTGTTCGTGTTCGAGCAACCGGCACAGCAGTGCTTCTGGATGAAAAACACCCTGCTGCCGCTGACGGCCGCATTCGTGGCTGATGACGGCAACATAGTGAACCTGGTGGACATGCAGCCGCGGACCACCGATTCTCATTGCTCGACCAAGGCGGTCCGTTACGTGCTGGAAATGAATCAGGGCTGGTTCGCCAAGCGCTCGATCAAGGCGGGATTCAAACTCACCGGCAAACCCTTCGACGCGTCGCGCTGACTCTGCGACGGCAAACGGGCCATTGCCCGCAGCGCCAATCTTTCTCGGCGCTGCACGGCAAGAATGCCGGCTGACGCCGGCCTTCTTGCTGTCAGTGAGATACGCAAGATCAGGCGAAGTTGGCCTGCGCAAACTCCCAGTTCACCAGCTTGTCCAGGTAGGTCTCGACGAACTTCGGGCGGGCGTTGCGGTAATCAATGTAGTACGCGTGTTCCCACACGTCCACCGTCAGCAGCGCCTTGTCGGCCGTGGTCAATGGCGTACCGGCAGCGCCCATGTTGACGATGTCCACCGAACCGTCCGGCTTCTTCACCAGCCAGGTCCAGCCGGAACCGAAATTGCCAACAGCCGACTTGACGAATGCTTCCTTGAACGCGGCGTAGCTGCCCCACTTCGCATTTATTGCCGTTGCGAGCGCGCCAGTTGGCTCGCCGCCGCCAGCGGGTTTCATGCAGTTCCAGAAGAAAGTGTGGTTCCAGATCTGCGCGGAATTGTTGTAGATGCCGCCACTGGACTTCTTGATGATGTCCACAAGTTCCATGGCTTCGAACTCTGTGCCTTTTTGCAGGTTGTTCAGGTTCACCACATAGGCGTTGTGGTGCTTGCCATGGTGGAACTCGAGGGTTTCACGAGAATAGTCCGGCGCCAGGGCGTCGATGGCGTAAGGCAGGGCTGGCAGGGTATGTTCCATGGTGTCCTCTTGAGTTGGTTGAGCAAAAAGCCATTGTAGGAACTTTGTTTAACCATGCTCGCCCACGCGCAAATCAATCGCGCCATGCGCCAGCGTGGCAACCAGCGCCTGGCCCGGATGGACCTGGTCTGCGCGTGTCACGGTATGCCCGCGTGCGTCCGTGATCCAGGCGTAACCCCGTTGCAGCACCAGTGCCGGATCCAGCAGGCCGAGCCGCAGGCGGCTGCGTTCGAACCGCTCATGCAGGCGCTCGACGCTGCGCTGTCGTCCAGCGAGCAGGCGGGTTTGCAATTGCGTGAGCGCCTGTTGCTCGCGCGCCAAGACCGCACGCGTGGCCAGACGCTGGCGCCGACCGACCGACACCAGTCCCACACGCTGGATCGAGGCCAGACCGGACGGGCGCCCCAGACGGGCCGCCGCCGCGTCCACACGCTGCCCTTCCCGGTCCAGCCGGCCGGTGACCGAATCCTGCAATCGCTCGTGCAAACGCCTCAACGCATCAAGCCAGACCTTACGCGCCACAGCCACAAGTTCGGCCGCAGCCGTTGGCGTCGGCGCGCGCAGATCAGCGACGAAGTCGGCAATCGTGAAGTCGGTCTCATGGCCGACGCCACAGACAACCGGAACCGGACTGCGTGCGATCGCGCGCGCAAGGCCCTCGTCATTGAAGGCGCGCAAATCCTCGATCGATCCACCACCGCGCACCAGCAGGATGACATCGGGTGCCCATGCGGTCGCCGCCGGTTCCCCGACACGCGCCTTGTCCGATTCGACTGCAGGCACCATCGCGTACAGGCTTTCGAGTGCCTGCACCAGCAAGGCGGGCGCACCGGCACCTTGCACCGGCGCCGGCGCCAGTACCAGCGGAATATGTGGCACCCGTCGCTGCAACGCGGTCACGACGTCATGTAGCGCCGCCGCACCGCGCGACGTCACCAGACCAATCGCCCGCGGCATCAGCGGCAGCGCACGCTTGCGGGCGGCGTCAAACAGGCCTTCGTCCTGCAGCTTCGCCTTGAGTCGCAGAAACTCCTCGAACAAGGCGCCTGCGCCAGCCTGGCGCATGGATTCGACCACCAGTTGCAAGTCGCCGCGCTGCGCATAGACACCGAGCCGACCGCGCACCTCGACCAGGTCGCCATCGCGCACGGGAAAATCCAGCATGCCGGCTGCCCGCTTGAACATGGCACACCGGATCTGTCCGGACATGTCCTTGAGCGTGAAATAACAGTGCCCGCTGGCGGCACGAACGAAACCGGTGATCTCACCACGTACCGCTACCGGATTGAAACGCGCGTCGAGCGCATCGGCCACCGCCTGACACAGGTCGGCCACCGACCATACCCGCGCGGCCGCTGGCGTATCGCTCACAGGAAATCTCCAGGCTTGGCCAGCGCCCGAAACACCTGGTTCGTGCGCCACGGCCCACCGGTCGGAAAGGCGGGTCTGGCGGCCCAGACCCGCGTCGTCGCGTTCTGACTATTCCACAATCCGCCAGCTCGGGCATCGACAGCCCCCCGACCCCGTGGATCACTTGCATTTGCGCCGTAAGCTGTTGATTCAATTATATTTTTCACTGCCCTATTTCTCATCAGTTCAAGCCAACACCGCATGAATACGGGCTGCAGCGGGTTGTCAACCGGCTTTTGCACAAAGTTATCCACAGGAACTGTGGGCGATCCGGGCTGCGATCAGGGGCCCGGCGCATTCCACCCTTAAAGGGCGTGGTTGCGCGTGCGCCATAATCGACCGGCATTCCTTGCTCGTGGAGTTCATCCTTGTTTTCCATCATACAAGCCGCTGGTTGGCCCATCTGGCCACTGATCGCATGTTCCATTCTGGCTTTGGCCTTGGTCATCGAGCGTTTCATCAGCCTCAAGACCGCCAAGGTGGCGCCGCCCCGCTTGCTCGAAGAGGTGCTTACCGTCTCGCGTAATGGCGTGCCTGCGAACGAAATGGTGCTGCAGCTTGAACGCAACTCGGCGTTGGGTGAAGTGCTGGCCAGCGGGTTCAAGGCCATCAATGCCAATCCGCGACTGACCGAAGCCGAATTGCGTGCCACCATGGAAGGATCGGGCCGCCTGGTCGCGCATCGGCTGGAGCGCTATCTCAGCGCATTGGCCACAATTGCATCTGCGGCACCGCTGATGGGGCTGTTCGGCACGGTGGTGGGCATGATCGAGATCTTCGGTTCGCAAGGCCCGAGCGCTGGCGCTCCGGCGGGCAACCCGGCGCAACTCGCCCACGGTATCTCGATCGCGCTGTACAACACGGCATTCGGTCTGATCATTGCGATACCGGCTCTCATCTTCTGGCGCTATTTCAGAGCCACTGTCGACGCCTATCTGCTGACGCTGGAACTGTCGGCCGACCGGCTGGCACGCCACCTCAACGGTTTGCGCAAGGGACCATGAACTTTCGCGCGGCGTCCCGCGATGAGCCGGAAATCAATCTGATTCCGTTCATCGACATCCTGCTGGTCGTGTTGATCTTCCTGATGCTGACCTCCACCTACAGCAAGTTCACCGAGATCCAGATTCAGCTCCCTGTTGCCGACACCGAAATCCAGCGCGACTATCCCAAGGAGTTGCTGGTCAGCGTCAGCAGCGATGGCGCCTACTCCGTGAACGCCACACCACTGGCCGGACGCAGCCCGGATGCATTGGCCAGTGCGTTGCTGGGCGCCGCCAAGGCGGGCAAGGATACGGTGGTGGTGATCAACGCTGACGCCAGCGCCAAACACCAGGCTGTCATCACCGTGATGGAAGCGGCACGTCGCGCAGGCCTGGCGCAGATCACTTTCGCCACCCAGCCCTCGGCCAAAGCCGCGACGCGATAAGGCCATGGCCGGCGCGGCGGTGCAGCAGACCCTGCTTCGCGCCTGGCAACAGCGCGGCGTGCTGGCCTGTACCTTGTGGCCGCTTTCCCTGATCTACCACGCACTGTGGTTGCTGCGCCGAAACCTCTATCGGAGCGGCATGTTGGCAGTCCACAGAATGCCGGTCCCGGTGATTGTGATCGGCAATGTGGTGGCCGGTGGCAGTGGCAAAACACCACTGGTGATCGCACTGGTGCAACAGTTGCAATCTATGGGTCTGCGCCCGGGCGTTGTCTCGCGAGGTTATGGCCGGACGCGATCCGATACCCTGGCGGTGAACGCCGATTCCATCGCGGCCGACGTGGGGGACGAACCCCTGTTGATCCACCGTCGCACGGGTGCTCCGGTCCACGTCGCGCCACGGCGCACGCAAGCGGCACGGACGCTGTTGTCGGCGCAGCCACAGGTGGACGTGCTGGTGTGCGATGACGGACTGCAACACCTGGGTCTGCACCGCGACATCGAGATTTGTGTTTTCGATGAGCGGGGCACGGGCAACGGCTGGCTGTTGCCGGCCGGCCCGCTGCGCGAGCCCTGGCCGCGCGAAACCGATCTGGTGGTGCGCAGCAGTCGCTTGCCGATCGGGCCTGCAAGCACGATCCAACGCGTTCTGGCCGACCATGCCGTGCGCGCCGATGGTACGACGGTGACGCTCGATACCCTGATGACTACCGACCCCAGGCGCCCGATTTGCGCCGTGGCCGGTATCGCGCGACCGCAGACATTCTTCGCCATGCTGCGCGCACGCGGCATCACGCTGGATACGACACTTGCCCTGGCGGACCATGCGCCGCTCGATCAAGGAGACTGCGCACTGCCGCACGATCACCTCATCCTGTGCACCGAAAAGGACGCAATGAAACTCTGGCGCCATCGTCCGGATGTTTGCGCCGTCCCTCTGGTGGTGTCACTTGAGCCGGCATTCTGGATAACGCTGGTGCTGCTGCTGCGTCAACGCGGCCCGGCCGCATGGGGCGCAAAGTTATCATCGGCGCATGGACACACGCCTACTTGAACTGCTGGTTTGCCCCGTCACCAAGGGCCCGCTGGAATACGACCGCGCGCGCCAGGAACTGCTGTCGCGCAGCGCACGCCTGGCCTATCCGGTACGCGACGGCATTCCGGTGTTGCTGGAAAACGAGGCCCGTACGCTTAGCGACGAAGAACTCGGGTTGTGAGCCAACGCCTCATGCTGGCAATGCACTGAACGGCCCGGCACCATGAAATTTACCGTGCTGATTCCAGCCCGACTGGCCTCCACCCGATTGCCCAACAAGCCGCTGGCGTCGATCGCCGGGGTTCCGATGGTGGTGCGGGTCGCACAACGTGTGAGCCCGGCTCCGGGCACCACCGCGACCCGTGTCGTGGTGGCCGCCGACGACCGATCCATCACCGATGCCTGTGCCGACCATGGCATCGAAGCCGTTTTGACCCGAACCGACCACCCCTCGGGCAGCGACCGGTTGGCCGAAGCCTGTGACCTGCTGGGTCTGGACGACACACATATCGTGGTCAACGTCCAAGGTGACGAACCCCTGATCGACCCGCTGCTGGTGGATGCCGTCGCAGGCCTGTTGCACGAACGCCCCGATGCCGACATGAGTACGGCCGCGCATCCGATCGGCTCGCTCGAAGAGTTCCACAACCCCAACGTCGTCAAAGTGGTGATGGACGCCAGGCGGTACGCGCTTTACTTCAGCCGCGCGCCGATCCCGCGGGCGCGCGACCATGGTGACACGCTTTGGTGGTCCGAGGGTTCTGCCTCGGGGATCAGCCTGCTGCGCCAGGCGGCTCCGATGCGCCACATCGGTATATACGGTTATCGTGCCGGCTTCCTACGCAAATTTCCCCAATTGCCGCCAGCGCCACTGGAACGGGCCGAGGCACTTGAGCAACTCCGCGCGCTCTGGCACGGCCATCGCATCGCCGTCCATGTCACCCATGTCGACCCGGGAGCGGGCGTCGACACACCCCAGGATCTGGAGCGCGTGAGACGACTTTTCCGCAACTGAGGGGCGCAGGTCCCATGCTATTCTTGCGCCAGCGAACCTGTGGCAAGGTGACCGTCAGGTACATCTGCCACATTTCCACAATTCAATCACGCGAGACATTCCATGAGACTCATCCTGCTGGGCGCGCCAGGCGCCGGTAAAGGCACCCAGGCAACCTTCATATGCGAAAAATTCGGAATCCCGCAGATTTCCACGGGTGACATGCTGCGTGCCGCCGTCAAGGCAGGCACCCCGATGGGACTGGCAGCCAAGAAGGTGATGGACTCCGGCGCGCTGGTCAGCGATGACATCATCATCGGGCTGGTCCAGGAGCGCATTGCCCAGCCCGATTGCGCCAACGGTTTTTTGTTCGACGGCTTTCCCCGCACCATTCCACAGGCCGATGCACTCAAGACGGCTGGCGTCAAGCTCGACTTCGTGCTGGAATTCGACGTGCCATTCGAGGCCATCGTGGACCGCATGAGTGGGCGGCGTTCGCACCCGGCCTCGGGCCGCACCTATCACGTCAAATACAACCCGCCCAAGGTCGCCGATGTCGACGACCTGACCGGAGAGCCGCTGATCCAGCGCGATGACGACAAGGAAGAAACCGTCAAGAAGCGTCTGGAGGTCTACAGTGCTCAAACCCGTCCGTTGGTGTCCTATTACCAGGACTGGGCCAAAAATGACCCGGGGACGGCGCCGATGTATCGCACCATCCACGGCACCGGCGCTGTCGAGCAGATCCGAGACCAAGCCTTCATCGCACTGGCTACGGCCCGGTAACGGTCGCAGCGCGGCGACCGTCGAGCGCACTGGCCTGCAGCAGCTGCAACATCAAGGCGATCCGCGCCTTGACCGGCGACAGGCCGGCCGAATCCGGCAACTGCGTGTGCAAGTCGCCCACCGTATGACCGGTTCCGCAGCGGCTGGCACGCCAGACGGCGACACCATCGGCCTGTGCGCGCAGCAGCGCAGCCTCCAGCAACTGGTGTACGCTGCCGTTGCCGGTACCGGCAACGACCAGCCCTTGCGGTCGTGACACCGGATCGGCTGCCAGCAAAGTGTCAACCATGAGGCCAGTGGCGCCGGCATGGCTGTTCACGATCTCGACACGGGGCCAGACCACCGGTCCGGCCAACAGCACCGTCCAGTTCGCATCGTGCAAACTGCCTTGCGGTTCCTGTCTGCCGATCTGCGGATCGCCACCGGATGCGGCCGACGGCTGTCGAACCCAGGTAGCGACGCCCTCCTGTATCCAACCCAGCACACCCGCATCGCCGGACTCAAACGCATCCTGGCGATACCCGTGGACCTTCTGCACGTCCACGGCTGCATGGATACGGCCGGAAAAAACCACCATCACGCCACACCCAACCGGATCACACGCCACCATCATGGCGTCGAGCATGTTCTGCGGCCCATCGGGCGTCAAAGCCGAGGCTGGCCGCATGGCCCCGGTCAATACCACCGCCTTGTCAGAACATCCGCTGCAGGCCAATACGGTATGCAGAAAATAGGCCGTCTCTTCCATCGTGTCGGTGCCGTGCGTGATCACAATTCCGGTCACTTGCGGGTCAGCCAGCCAGAACGCGCACCGTTGCGCAAGCCGTTGCCAGATTTCCAGGTCCATGTCCTTGCTGTCGACTTGCGCCACTTGTTCGCTCACCAATGTGGCGAACGGACGCCGGGCCGGCGGCAACGCCGCCAACAGTTGCTCGACTCCTACCTGGCCAGATTTGTAGCCGACGTTGTCGTGCGCATCCTCGGCCAGTCCGGCAATCGTGCCGCCGGTACCCAACACAATCAACTTATGGGGAAAAGTCGCATTCATGGCTTGCGTTCCATTGAAAACTGGTTAAAAATACAGTTACTGTTGATGTAACCAGTAACCGGCCGCAAAGCCACCGAGGAGTGACCGTCATGGACATGCCGCAATTTCAAGTCAAGCTTACCGCGCGTCAGCAACAGATCCTGGATCTGATCCAAAGCGCCATCGCGCGCACCGGCGCCCCCCCAACCCGCGCCGAAATTGCAACCGAGTTGGGCTTCCGTTCGGCCAATGCCGCAGAAGAACATCTGCAGGCATTGGCACGCAAGGGTGTCATCGAACTCGTCAGCGGCACCTCGCGCGGCATCCGGCTGCGCAGCGAAGCCTTGCGTTCCATCAACGAGTCACGTAGCAAGCAATTTTCCTTGCCGCTGCCCGGATTCGCGCAGCTGGCGTTGCCGCTGATCGGTCGGGTGGCCGCCGGTTCGCCGATCCTGGCGCAAGAGCATGTCGATCAGACCTACTATGTCGAAAACAGCCTGTTTCAGCGTCGCCCTGACTACCTGCTCAAGGTGCGCGGCATGTCGATGCGCGACGCGGGCATCATGGACGGAGATCTGCTCGCCGTTCAAGCCACCAAGGACGCAAAAAACGGTCAGATTGTCGTAGCCAGACTCGGCGATGAAGTGACGGTCAAGCGTTTCAGGCGCAACAAGCATCTGATCGAGTTGCATCCCGAAAACCCGGACTACCAGACCATTGTGGTGGAGCCTGGCGAGCCCTTCGAAATCGAAGGATTGGCCGTGGGACTGATCCGCAACACGATGTTGATGTGACTGCATTGCGAGGCTCCACATGATTACCCCCATGCACCAGAACCTGCTCGCTGCTGCCGCGCGACTGACGCCATGGAGCGGCTTGCTGCGCCGTAATCCGCTTGGCCGCACACATTCCCTTGCGCTTCCACGGATCGGTGCGACTGCACGCACTTTCGTCGAACCAGCATCGTGTGCCCGCCCGGGAGCGGCGCCACTGCGGACCAGTCGCCTGGAGCCGGCGCGTCATGCCACCATGTCCGCGACACCGCGCCAGGCGCGCGCAATGTTGCGCGTGGTGCACATCGTTGAGTCAGATCAGGCGCCGGCATCGAGCGGCCGTATCGTCATGTGCGGGCGCATGGCCGATGTCTGCGACGAACTCGACCGCATGGTCGAGCGTGAGTCGGCACAGCTGGCACGCGGCTGACAACGTCCACCCCCATTCGGCCTTGGTCTCCTTGCGCATTCGGTCCGCCGCTGCCTGCGCAGCAGCCATCGGCCGCGTCACGGGCCGCTACAGACTTCGGCCTGGGTTTGGCAACCGGTGCGTCAGGCAGCGGCACCCATCAGGTAATCGGCCTTGCCGAGTTCCACGCCGTTGTTGCGCAAAATGGCGTAGGCCATGGTCACGTGAAAGAACATATTGGGCAGCATCCAATGCTTCAGGTATGCCTCTCCATTGAGGGTGCGGGTTGCATCGCGCCCGACCGGGAAGGTGATCTCACGCTCCTCGGTTCCGTTGATCTTTTCCGCCGGCACCGCATTGAGATATTCAATGGTCTTGCTGATGCGCTCCTTCAACTCCGCGAACGTGGCCTCGGTATCGTCAAACTTCGGCGCGGCCTCACCCGACAGGCGAGCGATGCCGTTTTTTGCGGCGTCGCATGCAATCAACACCTGCCGCGCGAACGGCAACATGTCGGGCGCGAGTCGGAACTGCGTCAATGCTGTGGGCTCGCACTTGCGCGCTTCGACAAAAGCCTGCGCCTTGTCCAGGCAGAAACTCAGATTTCCCAACATGCGGACACAGATCGGTACGCTGGCTGACGACATGGAAATGGCCATGGGGTTTCCTCGGCAATCGTGAATGAAAGTTGCATGCTAACCGCAACAGTCAACGCAGCAGGTTTCGGGCGCCATGCACCCACAAATCGATTGGCGAACGCAGCGGCCGGTGAGTCGATCGGGTCAAGGCACAATCTCAATATGAACATTGTGATACTGGACGACTATCAGGACGCCGTGCGCAAGTTGCCATCGGCCAGCAAGCTCGAGGCGTACGCTGCGAAGGTCTACACCAACACGGTCAAGGGAATGGGCCAACTGTCCATTCGCCTGAAAGATGCCGATGTTGTCGTGCTGATCCGGGAGCGCACGCAGCTGACCCGCTCCATCATCGACAAGCTGCCGCGACTCAAGTTAATTGTGCAGACGGGCCGGGTCGGCAGTCATGTGGACGTGCAAGCCTGCACCGAGCGCGGTATTGCCGTGGCAGAAGGTTCCGGCGCTCCGCTGGCAACGGCAGAATTGACCTGGGCCCTGGTACTTGCCGCCATGCGCCGACTGCCGCAATACATTGGCAATCTCAAACATGGGGCATGGCAGCAGTCCGGGCTCAAAGCCGCGTCCATGCCGGCCAATTTCAACATCGGAAGCCAGTTGGCGGGCAAGACCCTGGGCATATGGGGCTACGGCAAGATCGGCAAGCTGGTCGCTGGTTATGGCAAGGCATTTGGCATGCACGTACTGATATGGGGTCGCGGGCCATCGCGGCAACAGGCCGCACTCGACGGCTATGCAACGGCCGAGAGCCGGGAGGAGCTGTTTGCCAACAGCGACGTACTGAGCCTGCATGTGCGGTTGAACGAAGAAACCCGTGCGATGGTGCGACTCGATGACCTGTCGGCCATGAAACCCACGGCCTTGCTGGTCAATACGTCAAGGGCCGAATTGATCGAACCCGACGCGCTCATCGCAGCGCTCAATCGCGGAAAGCCCGGCCTGGCGGCCATTGATGTTTTTGAAGCGGAGCCGATATTGCAGGGCCATGCCTTGCTGCGCATCGAAAACTGCATTTGCACGCCGCATATTGGCTATGTCGAGCAGGAGAACTACGAGCGCATGTTCAGTGAGGCATTCGACAACGTGATCAACTTCATCCGCGGCACACCCAGCAACATCGTCAACCCAGGCGCTCTGCAGGTCCGTCGCTGATCACTTGACCGGCGCTCACGGTTGCCCCCGTGCAGTTCCTTGCCAAAGCAACACGCGCCACAACACGCGCATATCGCGACCAAGGCCGGCGAAGCGCCAGCAAGGGCGCACGGCACCGGCGCTCAGGAGCCGTCTGGCTTCTTGTCGAATGTTATTTCGGTCAGATCAAAATCGATCAGGTTGTCTGTGCGCCGCGACGCTGTCGGATCAGTTGCAGACGCGGCGACCACCGATGGCGGCATGCCAATGGCGGGCTCCTGCGACCCACCGATCAGCTCGGACAGGTCAATATCGAGTATCGGCAAACCGTTCGTGGTTTCGGCTGATCCGGTGCCTGACGCGTCGCCATCGCGTACCACCTGCGCCACGGCATACAAGGTCAGCAAATCTCTGAAGCCTGACAGATCGAACGGCTGGTGCGCTGTGTCGCCATTTTGGCGGTACAGCAAGTGCTCGATGACGTCGAGCACCGATGGGCGCTCCCATACCGCAATCAGCCGGTCTACCGTACCGGGATAGTCTTCCAGGCCCAGGCCCTCTTCATCGAAGACGTCAAAGTCCGGAACCTGTACATTGAAGATCCGGGTGAAATCTTCCCGAACCTGAACGAAGTCCGATTTCAGCCCCAGCGAATGGAACAACGCCAGCAGGTCCAGATGTGCCTGCGGACACGACGTACGGTCCTGCGCGATGCGCGCCTCCAGCACCTGAACTGCCTGGTCGGTCTGGCCTAGCGAGACAAAAAACTCCGCACGTTGACGTACGTCGATCAGTTCGTCCGAATCGATGCGCCTGTGCCGCTTGACCATCCCGTCCGCGCCGTCCGCCACCATTGCGGACGGCTGAGGGACCACCGATGGATGTTCCTCATCGCGTGGCTTGCGCACTGCACTGTGTGCAGAGCCTGACTGCATCAGCCGATCGAAGGACGACTCGCTCATCTCGACCAGGCTGACGTCAATCTGCGCCGGCACCGCACCTGCGTGGCGAATGGCCATGCCTTGCGTCATTGGCTGGGTCGCGGAGCCTGCCGAGCGCTCGGGCTGCGACAAGTCAAGCGGTTGTGACAGCGGCGAGGGCTCCGATATCGCTGACAGATCGGAGTCCGGACCGCGTTCGGACTCTTTTGCCATCGCAGGCACAGCCACTGGTGCCGCGGCCGTTTGTGGTGCGCCCGATGCGGCCCACCAGTTGTCAGACGAAGACTGACGTGCACGCCGGCCGGAATGGGCCAGCAGGTAGCCGATGGCCAGCAAGCTTGCCAGCAACAGGGCCAGCAGCAAGTAGACCACAGGATTGTTGTAGCGCTCGGCCTGCGCCCGCTCAAGGCGGGACCGCAGGTCCAGCAGACTGGCTTCGTTCTTGGCAGCCAATGCCACCAGTGTCTTGACGCTGGTCTCCAGGCTCTCCAGGCGCTGTGCATCGCGCGCTTCCCGGGCAGCCGCATCGGCGGGCACATTTGCGCTCACCGACTCCAGCGTGGCCACACGCTCCGACAACAACTCCAGAGGATCGAGCCGCAGACGGGACTGGCCAGCGGAGCGGCCCGCACGGGCTTTTTCTTCTGTGGTCTTGCCCGGCTCGAACGCGGGCTTGACCGGTACGGGCTTGACCGCGGCCGGCTTGGCCACCGATGCCGGCTTCGCTGCAGCAGCCTTGGGCGGCCGCGCGGCGGCCTGTGCAGCGCGATTCTGGCGTGGTGCCACGCCATTGCCAGCTCCGGCTGTTGTCGCGTTTGCAGAGGCGCTGCCTGAACCCAAGCCAGTCGACACGGACGCCGGGCCGCTTGCCGCCGTTGAGGCCGACGCAGCAGACGAAGACGACACAGGCTCGACCAGTGGCACGGCAGCGACCCGTGGCAGCGGGGCGGCTTGCTCGCTGATGATGTCTGCCAACAATACATAGCGACGGCTGATCACTTGCGCACATCCGACGCGCAGATACACGGTGACGATCGGTTCATTGACCGGCGTGTCGGAACTCACCCTCAGAACATGGCCCTGACCGGATGCGGCCGGCTCCAGCCGCGCTTTCACGCGGGACGGATCCTGTTTGGTGTCGCCATGGAACACGTCGGCTTCGAAGCAGGCGCTGGTCAGGCTCTCTGCTGGATCGAATTGCACGCCAATCGAGACCGCCAGTGGACGACCGATCAGTGCGGCGCCCTGGATCCGGCCCAGGGTCAGCGCCTGACTTTGCAGTGCCGTCAACAAGAACAGCGTCGCCAGCGTTCGCTTGGGAAAGGCCGACAGGATGTGTGCAATTGGCATCGGTCTGAGTCGATAGTCACCTGAAAAATGAAATACCCTGGCGTCCGGTTCCATGGCTGCCGGCCGAGACCGCACGCAACCACCCCGCGCCCGATAACCGCCACGATTGTGCCTCAGCCTGACGCAACACCCACACGGTTGTTGCGCACACGCGCCAGATCACGCCATCCGACGGCGTCAAACGGCTGCTCTAACAAGGGTTGTTGCGGTCGGCGGCATGCTCGGGCCCAAAACGTTTCGATCAATAATCCCATCCATGCAAGCACAGTTTCAAACTACGGCGGTTGTCGGCTCCGGAGCCATGGGGCGCGGCATCGCGCAAATGGCGGCCCAGGCCGGGAGCCGGGTGATGTTGTTCGACAACCAGGCGGGTGCCAGTGAGCGCGCCCGAACCGAGTTGTTCGCGCAATGGGACCGGCTATTGGAAAAAGGCCGCCTGGGCGCGGCGCAGAACCAGCTCTACAAGTCGCGGCTCGAATGCGCCGGGTCGCTCGCGGCCGTGGCGCCGTGTGATCTCGTGATCGAGGCCATTGTGGAAAACCTTGACGTGAAGGGCAAATTGTTTGCGGCGCTCGAAGAGGTCGTCGCGGAATCGGCAGTGCTGGTCAGTAATACGTCCTCGCTGTCGATCACCGCCATTGCGGCCCGAATGCGTGCGCCGCATCGGTTCGCTGGCCTGCATTTTTTCAACCCGGTGCCGCTGATGAAGGTGGTCGAGATAGTCGCCGGACTGCGGACCGACACGACGGTCTGCGATCGCCTGACGGAATATGTGCGCCAGATGGGACACACTCCGGTACAGGCCGCGGACACGCCCGGATTCATCGTGAACCATGCGGGTCGCGGCTACGGCACCGAGGCCCTGCGGGTTGCCAGCGAGAACATTGCCGATTTCGCCACCATCGACCGCATCCTCAAAGACCAGGTCGGATTCAAGCTCGGCCCGTTCGAACTGATGGACCTGACCGCACTGGACGTCTCGCACCCGGTCATGGAGTCGGTCTACCGACAGTACTACGATGAGCCGCGTTACCGCCCCAGTGTGATCACTGCGCAGCGGCTCGCTGGTGGCATGGTCGGAAAAAAGGTCGGTCAGGGCTTTTACCGCTACGACAACGGCGTGGCCCAGGTTCCGGCTGAACCCGCAACACCCGTAGTCGATGAAATGCCCCCGGTCTGGGTGTCACCCCGCGCCGCGCGGCGCATCGAGTTGCTTCAATTGCTAAAGAACCTGGGCGCGCGGATCGAAACCGGCCAGAACCCGTCGCCGCAAGCACTGACCCTGGTGGCGCCGCTGGGCTTTGACGTCACCACCGTGGCGGTCGTCGAGCGCCTGGATCCCGCGCGCACGGTGGGCATCGACATGCTGATGGATGACGCCACGACCCGGCGCCGAGTGCTGGCGACCAACCCTGCAACACGATCCGACATGCGCGACGCTGCGCATGCGCTGTTGGCGCGTGACGGCAAGGCCGTGAGCGTCATCCGCGACAGTGGTGGCTTCGTCACCCAGCGTGTCGTGGCCACCATCGTCAACATCGCCGCGGACATGTGCCAGCAGGCGATCTGTTCGCCAGCCGATCTGGAAATCGCCGTGCGGCTGGGACTGGGATACCCGATGGGTCCCCTGGCCCTTGGCAACCACGTAGGCCCCACCAACGTGCTAGAAGTGCTGTTCAACATGCAGACGGTCTACGGCGACCCACGTTACCGCCCCAGCCCCTGGCTACGCCGACGCGGCGCCATCGGGCTGAGCTTGTTGCACGAAGAGGCATGAAATCGCGCCAGGCACCAGGCGCAAGGTCGACCTGGAATACTGAAGCTCAGCGGGCGAGGTCTCCTGGGTGACAGGCGGGCCACCTTGCAGTCACCCACAAGACAGACCATGGACGAGCCAATCCTTACCATTGACGAACGTGCAGCGATCAATTCCGGTCGCTGGTTCAGTTCCCTGTCGCCTTCGTTGCGACACGACATCCTGCGATGCGCCTCCGTCAAACGATTCCAGAACGGCGATCTGATCTGCGCAAGAGGCGATCCACCCGAGGAGTGGATTGCCTGTGCCAAGGGCGCGGTGCGCGTGAGTTCGACGTCGATCTCGGGCAAGCAGATCACGTTGACTTATGTCGAGCCCGGCATCTGGTTTGGCGATGTCTCGATATTCGATGGCGACCGGCGTACCCACGATGCCTTCGCCCATGGCGACTGTACTGTTCTGTGTGTGGCGAGAGCGGACCTCATGAAGATCCTGTCCCAGCACGTCGAGTTGTACGAAGCCATGTTGCGTCTGCATGCGCGGCGCATCCGCCAGTTGTATGGTCTGGTCGAAGACCTCAACACGCTGCCGCTGCGTGCGCGACTCGCCAAGCAGTTGCTGCATCTGGTGCGCAGCTATGGCGTCGCGAACCAGGCCAACTCAGCGGAATTGCGCATCAGCCTTCATCTGGCGCAGGAAGAACTGGCCCAGTTGCTGGGCGCTTCGCGCCAGCGCGTGAACCAGGAGCTCAAGGCCATGGAGCGCGAGGAATGCATACGCATCGAGACCAGCGGTCTGATCGTGCGCGACAGCGCCGCCCTTATGCGTATCGTGGAGGCCGATCACTGATATCCGAAAGAGAAAGCCAGAGCGAATGACCGATTACAGCCATTTTGTGGGAACCCGAACGGTCAGCAACCAGCATCGCTTCGATGTCGAGGCCCTGTCACGGTGGCTTGGCGCCAACGTCGAAGGCTTCGAAGGCCCCATGCTGGTCGAGATGTTCAAGGGCGGCCAGTCCAACCCGACCTATAAGCTGGTGACACCATCGCGCAGCTACGTGATGCGGGCAAAGCCAGGCCCGGTCGCCAAGCTGCTGCCGTCGGCCCATGCAATCGAGCGCGAGTTCACCGTGATGGGCGCCCTGCACGGTAGCGACGTGCCGGTGGCCCGTATGTTCGGCCTTTGCGAGGACGAGTCGGTGATCGGCCGGGCCTTCTATGTGATGGAGTTCGTTCAGGGGCGCGTATTGTGGGACCAGTCACTTCCCGGCATGGACCGCGCCGAACGGGGCGCCATCTACGACGAAATGAACCGAGTTATCGCAGCGTTGCACAAGGTCGACTTTGCCAGCCTTGGCCTGGAGACCTTCGGCAAGCCCGGCAACTATTTCGAACGCCAGATCGGACGCTGGAGCAAGCAATACACCGCATCGATCACGCAGCCGAACGCCGAGATGGACCAGCTGATCACCTGGCTGCCGCAGCATATTCCCGAGAGCGCGCGCGATGCCAGCCTGACCCGTATCGTGCACGGCGATTACCGCCTGGACAACCTGATCTTCCATCCTACCGAAGCTCGCGTGCTGGCTGTACTGGACTGGGAACTGTCCACGCTGGGCCATCCCCTGGCCGACTTCAGCTACCACTGCATGGCCTGGCACATTCCACCCGGTGCATTCCGCGGCATCGGCGGACTCGACGTGAAAGGTCTGGGCATACCAAGCGAAGAGGCCTATATCCGGCAGTACTGCGAGCGCACCGGACTGACCACCCCCGATGCACTGCAGGCCGACTGGAACTTTTACCTGGCCTACAACCTGTTTCGCATTGCAGCCATCCTGCAAGGCATTGCCAAGCGCGTCGAGGCCGGTACTGCATCGAGCGCGCAAGCGGCCACTTCGGCCCAAGGCGTGCGACCACTGGCCGAGATGGCCTGGAAATTCGCGTTACGGGCCTGAGGGCACGCCATCGCTTTGTTGTCAGCGCGGAATTTTTTACCCGTCACAGGAGACCCAGATGGATTTCGATTACTCCCCCAAGACCAAGGACCTGCAGGGTCAGTTGCAGCAGTTCATGGATGACCACGTCTACCCCGCCGAAGTTGACTACAAGGCCGAACTGGAAGCCAACACCGCAGCGGGCAAACGCTGGAGTGCCTTGCAGACCATCGAAAAACTCAAACCCAAGGCCAAGGCGGCGGGTCTGTGGAACCTGTTTTTGCCAGTCGACAGCGCCCAGGCCTCCGGTTACTCCGGCGCCGGCCTGACCAACCAGGAATACGCGCCGCTGGCCGAGATCATGGGACGCGTGCCTTGGGCCAGCGAAGTGTTCAACTGTTCTGCACCGGACACCGGCAATATGGAGACCATTGCCCGCTACGGCTCCGAAGAAAACAAGGCGCGCTGGCTCAAGCCACTTCTCGAGGGTGAGATCCGCTCCGCGTTCGCAATGACCGAACCCGACGTCGCATCCAGCGACGCCACCAATATCGAGACCCGGATCGAACGCGATGGTGACGAATACGTCATCAACGGCCGTAAATGGTGGATCTCCGGCGCCAGCGACCCACGCTGCGCGATCTTCATCACCATGGGCAAGACGGATCCGCAGGCGCCGCGCCACTCGCAGCAAAGCATGGTGCTGATTCCCGCCGACACCAAAGGCCTGCGCATCCTGCGGCCACTCAACGTGATGGGATACGACGACGCGCCGCACGGCCACGTCGAGATGGTGTTCGAAAACGTGCGCGTGCCAGTGTCCAACATTCTGCTGGGAGAAGGCCGCGGCTTCGAGATCGCGCAAGGTCGCCTTGGCCCGGGCCGCATCCACCATTGCATGCGCCTGGTCGGCCTGGCCGAACGCGCGCTGGAGCTGATGTGCAAACGCGCTTCGGCACGCGTGGCCTTCGGCAAGACCGTCGCATCGCAGACGGTGACACAGGAGCGGATCGCCGAAGCCCGCTGCAAGATCGACATGGCGCGACTGCTCACACTCAAGGCCGCGTGGCTGATGGACGTGGCCGGCAACAAAGTGGCCAAGAACGAGATCGCGATGATCAAGGTGGTCGCACCCGGCATGGCCTGCCAGGTGATCGACTGGGCGATCCAGGTGCATGGCGGCGGCGGCATGTGCGACGACTTTCCACTGGCCTATGCCTATGTCGCTGCACGCACACTGCGTTTCGCCGACGGCCCGGACGA
>Ga0105047_10000921_pt1 | contig 51807 bp, 50 predicted proteins | sample MAT04_FD_78384 | JGI IMG/M metagenome (GOLD analysis project Ga0105047, IMG submission 78384) | Freshwater microbial communities from Lake Fryxell liftoff mats and glacier meltwater in Antarctica - MAT-04 (megahit assembly) | ecosystem: Environmental > Aquatic > Freshwater > Ice > Liftoff...
ACGCTGAACGCAGACGATGCATGCCTGCCGAAGATGCCGGGGCTGAACCAGCGACCTGTGAAACCACCGCTGGGCCGCCGGAAGCCCTGCGAGGCGAACCAACTGCGAGGCGGCTCGCTGCACCCCTCACTGGCGGCGCTTCTGCTGCTGGCGCCCGTCGCCACCACCGGTGCGGCTGGTGGGCGCCGGTCGCGGCCGACCCGCAGGCGCATTGGCGCCCACCTGACGCGGCGGCGTGGCGGCCGCTGCGGCGCGGATCTGCTTGAGTGTCTTGCGCTGGTAGCCGAACTTTGCCAGCACCGCCCCGAGGAGCACGTAGACCACTCCACCGAACACGATCGCGAGGTAGCTACCCCACTTCTGGTTGTTGTTGGCGATGAGCGACACCAAGGCGACCACCGTGCCGATCACCAACCACTCGATGCAGAACCGCTTCCAGGGAACCGGGTTCGATGCATTCCAGGCCATTTTCGACACCTCTCCTGAAGAATTGCCCTACCATTGATTCACGTGCGAGTCGGTATTCTGACAGGTGGGGGCGATTGTCCTGGCCTCAACGCGGTGATTCGAGCGGTGGTCCGCAAGGGCGAACTCGTCTACGGCGACGAACTGATCGGCTTTCAGGACGCCTGGGACGGTGTGATGGAGCGCCGCTACGTCACACTCGACGTCGCTTCGCTTCGTGGCATGCTGCCGCGAGGCGGCACACTGCTGGGCACCCGGCGCGGCAGCCCATACGACCACGAAGACGGCCTCGAACGCGTGAAGGCCACCTTCACCGACATGGGCCTTGATGCATTGGTCGTCATTGGCGGCAACGGTTCGCTCTCGGTGGCCTGCAAGCTGAACCAGGATCTTGGCCTGCCCATCGTGGGCGTGCCCAAGACCATCGACAACGACGTCGTCGGCACCGACATGACGTTCGGCTTCAACACCGCAGTGCAGATCGCCACCGACGCAATCGACCGCTTGCACACCACCGCCGAGAGCCACGACCGAGTGATGGTCGTCGAGGTGATGGGTCGCCACAGTGGCTGGATCGCCACCTACGCGGGCATCGCCGGGGGTGCCACTGCAATCCTCATTCCGGAGGAGCCGTTCGACATCGAGGCCGTGTGTGAGCTGTTGCGTAATCGCCACGAACGCGGCCGCTATGCATCCATCGTGGTCGTGGCCGAGGGTGCTGAACCCAAGGACAGCACCATGCAGTCGCGCGACAAGGTGTACGACCAATTCGGTCACGTGCGGCTGGGCGGCATCGCTGAAACCATCGCCAACGTGATCGAGGAGCGCACCGGTTTCGAGACGCGAATGGTGCTGCTGGGCCACATCCAGCGCGGTGGCACACCGACGGCGTTCGACCGCGTGCTCAGCACCCGCTACGGCGTTGCCGCCATCGACGCCGTCCACGAGCAGGCGTGGGGCCACATGGTGGTGCTCCGCGGCGACGAGGTCGTGACTGCGCCGCTGTACGAGACGGTGGGCCGTACTCGCCCAGTCGACATGCACCTCTACCATGAGGTGGCTGAGGTCTTCTTCGGCTGACAGGTACCAGCGCACTCGCCGAAGGAACCAACGCTGCGGGTGCCATGGAAGCGTGGTCAGGGCTGGCTGGGCGTCGGGGTTGCCGGGTACGGGGGCTGTGCCGATGGCACCAGGCCCGGGTAGTCGTAGATGGTGAGCGGTGAAGACTGCAGCTCGCCGTTGCCGGCGGGCCACTGCTGTTCGGCGCCTGCGACCTTGATCTTGACCGACCGGACGCCGTCCACCTCGGAGGCGGTGAACACGATCTGTGCGACCGCGGTGACGAGGACCTGCCCGGCAAGTTGCTGCAGTCCCTCGGACACGTCGACCTCCAGGACGCCGCTCTGGAGGCGGGCGGACAGCAACGTGGTGCCGATCGGAAGCGCGGTGCGCAGCTGGTCGCCGACCTCGTCGTCGTTGGGTCCCGCGAATAGGGCGTCCAGCAGAGCGTTGGGAGTTTCGTCGACATCGCGAGCGACTGCCAGCAGCGCCTGCGACTGGCCGGCGACCTCGGGCGCGAGCAGGTACACGCGGGCGGTGCCGGTGGCAACACCCGCTCCGCGATCGCTGGCAATGCCCAGTTGGGCCTGATCGGCCACTGCGATGTTGCGCGGGGAAGCGTCGTCGCTGATGCCGCACGCGGCCAGCAGCAGGCCGGCCAAGGCCACGCGGATAGCGGTGCGCATGGTCATACCCCAACCTCGTCTGCCGGCAACTCGAGCACGAAACGCGCCCCAGGCTCGCCATCGAGCCGGTCCTCGACCCACACTCGGCCACCATGCATACGCACGTGTTCCTCGACCAGCGACAAGCCGAGCCCGGCACCGTCGCTGCTGCTGCGCCGTCCGGCGACCGCGCCCCGGGCGAATCGCTCGAAGATCAGGTCGCGTTCTTCTTTCGGCACACCGGAGCCCCGGTCGTCGACGGTGATCCAGATGTGACCCAGCGGCTCGCCCTCGCCCTCGGGTTCGGTGACCGAGATGGAGGCATCGGCACCGCCGTGCAGGCGGGCGTTGTCGATCAGGTTGGCCACGACGCGAGCCAGCCGGCGGCGGTCGCCGCGGATGATGACTCGCTCGGCACGCTCGGTGACGGCCACCGAAGTGTTGGGCATGCTGCTGACTGCCACGGCTTGGCGGACGAACTCGGCGACGAGCAGGTCGTCGAGGTTGAGGCGGATGGCCCCGGCATCGAACCGGGAGATCTCCAGCAGGTCCTCGACGAGACCTTGGAAGCGAATGACGTCCGCAACCAACAGGTCGAGTGCGGCCTGCGCTCGCTCGGGCATCTCGTCGCGGCGGCCCTGCATCACCTCGACGCTGGCGGCAAGTGTCATCAGCGGTGAGCGCAGTTCGTGGCTGACATCGCTGGCGAACCGAGCATCGCGTTCCACGCGGGCCTGTAGTGCAGCAGCCATGTCGTTGAACGAGTTGGCGAGCAACCGCAGGTCTGGGTCGTCGGTGGGCTCGAGCCGCGTATCAAGCCGGCCGCCGGCGATTGCTTTGGCAGCCTGCGCTGCCTCACCCAGTGGTCGCACGGCGCGGCTGGCGACGAGCGTGCCCAACAATGCTCCCGCCAGGGTGGTGATGAAGCCGGCAAACAGCAAGCTGAGGCGCACGCTGTCGAGCGTGTCGGCGGCATCGTCGAGCGCGACGAACTCGAAGTAGCTGGCATCGGTGACTGTCAACGGAATGCCGATCACCAGAACCGGCTTGCCACCGATGCGCGTGATCATCCGTGACGGTGTGGATTCGTCGATGACCCGTACCTGTAAGCCGGCAGGGATGTTGTCGGGGCCGAACTCCGCGGTGCTGCCGATGCCCCAGGTGCCTCGGTAGTTGATGGCGAAGCGCGCGACACCCAGTGCCGTCAACCGATCGATCGCCGGCTTCGCGGACGGGTTGTTGGCGCTCAACTCGTTCTGCGCCACCTGCGCGTTGCGGTACGCCTGCTCGATACCGGCCGAGTCGCGCTGGTTGACCACGCTGCTGCGGGTGAAGCTGTAGGCCGCGGCGGCAAGGAAGACGGAGAGCAGCAACGCCCCGAGCGCAAACATCAGCAGAATTCGCGTGCGCAGGCTGAGCCGCCGCGGTTGCAGCTCGCTCCAGCGGTTGCGCCAGGTATTCCGACGACTGGCGTCGTCGGCGACGTCGCTGACCGTCTCGGTGTCTTGGTCCAGGTCCTGGTCCTGGCCTGCAGCGGCGCCGGTGACGAGTTGTGTCACGACTGAAGTCGGTAGCCGAGGCCCCGCACGGTGACGACGTGCCGTGGGTTGGCAGGGTCGGACTCGACCTTGGTGCGCAAACGACGCACGTGCACGTCAACCAGTCGACCATCACCGAAGTAGTCGTAGCCCCACACCTTGTCCAGCAGGCTCTCGCGGCTGAACACGCGGCCCGGGTTCTGGGCCAGCTCGCACAGCAGCCGGAACTCGGTCTTGGTGAGGTGCAGTTCTTGGCCGGAACGCAGTACCTTGCCCTCGTCAGGAACGATCTCGAGATCGCCGAAGGTGAGCTTGGCGTGCCCAGGGCTGATGGGCCGGATGCGCCGCAGCAGCGCACGGATGCGAGCAGAGAGTTCCTTGGGAGCGAAGGGCTTGGTGAGGTAGTCGTCGGCGCCCGCTTCCAGGCCGGCCACCACGTCGTGTGTGTCGTTGCGGGCGGTGACCATGACGATGGGTACGTCGCTGTGCTTGCGGAGCGTGCGGCACAACTCGAAGCCGTCGATGCCGGGCAGCATGATGTCGATGAGGACGACATCGGGAGTGGAGCGATGGAACAGCTCGATCGCTTCCTCACCACTGCCAGCCTCGTCGACCGTCCAGCCCTCGTCTTCGAGCGCGAGTTTCACTGCGGTTCGGATGCGCTCGTCGTCTTCGACCGAAAGTATGCGGGTACCCACGGGCACCATGATGCCAGGCCGGGGCCCCCACGCGGTGTGCGGCGGCCTAGAAGCCCAGCCCGGCGTCGATCTGCGCGAGCAATTGCTGCATCGGATGGAACAGCGTGGGGTTCGCTACGAGCGCCGAAGAAGGCCGCACGGCACCACCATCCAGACTGCCGCTGCGACAACCGGCCTCGCGCGCGATCAGTTCGCCGGCGGCGAGATCCCAGGGACCGAGCCACTGCTCGAAGTACACGTCCAGGCGTCCGGCGGCGACGTAGCACAGGTCTGCGGCAGCGGCGCCGAAGCGGCGCACGTCGCGCACCTGCGGCAGCAGTTCGGCGACGCGCCGTGCCTGGGCACCGCGGCGCTCGGGCTGGTAGCTGAACCCGGTGCCGACCAGTGCGAGCGAGAGTTGGTCGGTGGTGCTACAGGTGATGGGCATGCCGTTGAGACTGGCCCCGCCGCCTGCGAACGCAGTGAACAGTTCGTCGGTGGCCGGCACGTAGACCACGCCGACCTGCGTGCCTTCCTCGGTGCGAGCGGCGATGGACACCGCCCACCCAGGCAGGCCGTACAGGAAGTTGGTGGTGCCGTCGATCGGGTCGATCAACCAGTCGACACCGCTGGTGCCGGTGGTGTCGGTGCCTTCCTCGCCGATGATGGCGTCGTGCGGCCTGGCCTGGAGGATGCCGGTCACGATGAGCGCCTCGCTGGCACGGTCGAACTCGGTGACCATATCGGTGGCCGACGACTTGGTGGTTGCTGCCGAAACGCCGCGCTCGGCGCGGCCGTCGCGTGCGGCGTGGCCGGCGCGCAACGCCAATCCGCTGGCGAGTGCGAGTAGTTCTGTGTGCAGCGAAGTCATCGGTCGCGGCCGGTGCGTTCGCGCTGTTCGACTTGGCGCCATTCGCCAACAGCGCGCAGGACGAGCACCGCAACCACGCTCATGCCGCCAGCGGCGATGAGTGCACCGATCAGCGTGCCGATGCCCTTTGGCGATGCGCAGGCGCCGTCGCATTGCAGCTTGACGAGCGTGTAGCCAATGAGCCCGCCGGCGAGACCCGCGACCAGGATCGCGACGAAGGCGGCACCGCGGGCGGCAGGGGAGGGCAATGCAGAGAGCGGCTGTTCTTGGTCAGTCACGGTGCTCAGCGTAGAGGTAAGGCCGTTCGTCTGCGTCGCTGCACTCCGTACGCCGCGACCACGTAGGCTCGCACATCGTGCGTGCCACGGTCGTAGTCCCCACCTTCAACGAGATCGAGAACATCGAGCGGTTGATCCGAGAAGTGCTCGAGACCGCGCCGCAGGTGCAGATCCTGGTGGTCGATGACGGCAGTCCCGACGGCACCGCCGACCGGGCCGAAGCGCTGGGCCGTGAACTCGGCCATGTGCAGGTGTTGCGCCGCCCCGAGAAAAACGGACTCGGCAATGCCTATCGCGCTGGGTTGCGCAAGGCCATCGACGACGGCGCCGAGATCTGCGTGCAGATGGACGCCGACATGTCACACGACCCAGCCGTGCTGCCGGCACTCCTCGCCAACGTCGAGAATGGCGCCGACCTTGCGATCGGCAGCCGGTACGTGCCCGGTGGCCGCACCGTCAACTGGCCTCGCCGTCGCCGGATGCTGTCGCGATGGGGCAACCGATATGCCTCGGGTGTGCTCGGTCTCGCGGTCAACGACGCGACGGCCGGCTACCGCGCCTACAGCAGCGCAGCCTTGGAAAGAATGAGCTTCGAGACCGTGCGCGCCGACGGGTATGGCTTCCAGGTGGAAATGACATACCGCTTGGTCAGCGCCGGCGGCAAGATCGTCGAGTTCCCCATTTCGTTCCAGGACCGCACAGAGGGCGTCTCGAAGATGTCGGGCAGCATCATCCAGGAAGCGCTCGTACTCGTGATGAAGCTGTGGGTGAGCGACTTCCGGGGTCGGCGCCGTCGTCGTGCAGAAGGGCGCTGATCCTGTGAGGCATTGGACAGTTGGCGGTGCGCTCATCCGGCACGATGACGGCCTGGTACTGGTCTGCAACCGCCGTCGCGACCGTTCCGTGGAATGGACTCCGCCGGGCGGCGTGATCGATCCGGGCGAGACCGTCCTGGAAGGCCTGGCCCGTGAGGTTCGCGAGGAGACCGGCCTGGTGGTCGGCTCCTGGGCGCAACGCTGCTACATCGTCACCGTCGATGCTCCCGAGATGGGCTGGCGCCTCCGTGTCGAGGCGTGGGAGGCCGCCGACGTCACCGGCGACGTCGTCATCGCCGACCCCGACGGCATCGTCGAACAGGTGGTGCACGCCTCGGCCGGCGAAGCTCCCGGCCTGCTGCTGGGCAGCCCACCATGGGTGCACGCGCCCGTCAGCGAGTGGCTGGCCGGCGCGGTTGCCGAGAGCTACCGATTCGTGCTGCGGGGTGCGGAACGCAACAGTTCCCGCATCGAGCGCCTGGCATGATGCTCGTGTGAACGCGACCCAGCGCTCCATTCTTCATGTCGACATGGACGCGTTCTACGTCAGCGTGGAACTGCGGCGCCGGCCAGACTTGCGCGGCCAGCCGGTGGTGGTGGGCGGCACCGGCGCTCGCGGGGTCATCGCGGCTGCGTCATACGAGGCTCGGCGCTTTGGCCTGCACTCGGCGATGCCGTCCGGACAGGCCCGCCGGATGTGCCCGCACGCGGTCTTCCTGCCCGGAGATCACGAACTGTACGGCCAGGTCAGCGCGCAGATCCACGAGATCTTCCAGTCCGTCACGCCGTTCATCGAGCCGCTCGCGCTGGACGAGGCCTTCCTCGATGTCAGCGGTGCCATCCGGCTGTTCGGCAGTGGTGCCCAGATCGCGCACCACCTGCGCAATGAGGTCTTGCGTCAGCTCGACCTTTGCTGCTCGGTGGGTGTGGCGCCGAGCAAGTTCCTCGCCAAGCTCGCCTCGGTGGCCGCCAAGCCGAAGGCGACGCCCGGCGGGGTGCTCGCCGGCACCGGGGTGTGGGAGGTGCAGCCCGGGCAGGAACTGGCGTTCCTGCACCCGCTGCCGGTGAAGGCGTTGTGGGGCGTCGGCCCTGCCACCCTCGAACGACTGCTGCGGCTGGGCGTGCGGACGGTGGGCGACCTCGCCGAACTCGACGAAGCGATGTTGGTCGCCGCCGTCGGCAAAGCGCACGGCCAGCACCTCCACCGGTTGGCCTGGGCGCTCGACGACCGGCCCGTGGAGGCGGACCGGGCGATGAAGTCGATCGGGCACGAGGAGACGTTCGCCACCGACCGACACACCCACACGGAACTGCTGCGTGAGCTGACGCGGTTGGCCGACGGCGTGGCCGGGAGGTTGCGCGCGCAGGCCACCGGGGCGCGCACGTTCTCGCTGAAGGTTCGCTTCGCCGGCTTCGAGACCATCACCAGGGCCATCACACTCGCCGGCCCGATTGCTACCGCGCACGGCATCGTGAAGGCGGTGGAGCCGCTGCTCGAGGCCATCGACCCGTCATCCGGGGTGCGTTTGCTGGGTGTCAGCGCCAGCAACTTCGGGGAGGTCGCCGAGCAGATGACGCTCGACGACCTGATGGCTGGAGCACCAGCCGACGAGCACGAGTGGCAGACGGCCGAGGAGACGATCGATGCGATCCGTAGCCGGTTCGGCGCGACGGCCATCGGTCCGGCCAGCGCCGTCAGCCGCGACGGGTTGCGGCTGGTCCGGCGCGGCGCCCAGCAGTGGGGGCCGGACCAGGACCCTTCGTGACGCGAGTATCGGGCTGCGCGTTGTCTCGCGTCCTGAATCGTGCGAAGATGCGTCCAGGCCACCCGCCGAGGAGCGTTCCCATGCCGCTGTCGGAAGACGAACAACGGATACTTCGCCAGATCGAAGAGCAGTTACAACGCGACCCCGGTTTTGGGCGCACGCTGCATCATGCAAGCGGCGGAAGCCGGCGCCTGCTGTTCGCTTCCGGCGCTGCCGCAGTCGTCTGCCTGGTTCTCACCGTTGCGCTGCTGTCGGTGAGCCCCTACCTGTCGTTCGTCGCCTTCATCGGCGCCTTGGTCGCTGCATTGTTCGCCGAGCGCCAGGCCCGCTCTCTGGGCGAGGCCGGCCTCAACCACCTCTCCGAGTCCATGCGCGGCCGCTTTGGTGCACAGCCGCCGCGCAGCCGCGCCGACGACTGACGCACGGCCTGTCCGCCGGGTTGCCCGGTGGACCCGCCTCGCCGACGTCGCTCAGCCGGCCAGGCGGCGGCGCATCAGCCGTGGGTCCACCAATGCCTGCAGACGAACGGCGGTGGGGACCCGCAACTGGCAGGTGGTATCGATCTGGCTGAACAGCAGCTGGCAACGAGTGACGACACGATCGTCGAGTTCGCGTGTCGAGTACACCGCGTCGGTCACGTACATCGCGAGCTCGCGCACGCTGCGATAGTCCACGCCGGTGGTGCGCTCCGCGAGCGCGGCGTACTCGATGGGTGTGGAACTGCCAACCGCTGGCGCGCCGGCCATCGAGAGCGTCCCGAGTGTGCGCTGCCAGATGCTGATCACATGTTCTCGAGGGGTGTGCGCGTGACGGTGCCCGAGCGCACGAACCACGCGGGGTGCGACCAACATCCAGGCGAGCACGGCCAGTAGCAGCCCGGCCAGCACCCACAGCACCATCGGGGTGCCGTTGTCGCCTCCGCTACCGCCTGCCCCGCCGGCGAGTGTGGTGGGGGCTGCCCCGCCACCGGGCTGACCCCCGGCCGGCAGGGTCGTGCTGACGCCCGGGTCGTTGGGGTTGGGGACTGGCGCGGCGGTGGTCTGTGGGGCGTTGCCGGTGTCGCCGCCATCGCCGCCGACAGCTTGTTCCGGGGTGACGCCGGTGTAGTCGACCGAGTCGGGGCTGCCGCGGCCGGGGGTGGGTTCGAACGGCACCCACCCGATGCCGTCGAACCACACCTCGGGCCAGGTGTGCGCGTGGCGGCCGTAGACGTGGTAGCGACCGTCGGCTTGGAGGTCGCCCGGGGTGTACCCGACGGCGATGCGGGTGGGTAGGCCGAGTGAACGGGCCATCACCGCGAACGTGCCGGCGAACTGCTGGCAGAACCCGGCCCGGTCGCGTAGGAATGCTTCGATCGCGTCGTAGCTGCCGCCGTACTGGACGGTGACGTCGTATCGGAAGTTGCTGCGGAACCAGTTCTGCAACGCGATTGCGGCCTCGTAGGGAGCCGTGGCCCCGGAGGTGGCTGAGATGGCCTGATCGCGAGCAACCTGCGGCACACCGTCGGGCAGGTCGGTGCTGCCGGCCGGAGCGTTGGCGACGGTGGCCGACCTGAGCAGTTCCGCCGACGGGCGCGGAACGATCGACGTGATCGCGATCTCGTCGCCGCGCTGCAGCACAGACGGCTGGGGGAGCACGAGCATGTGCGTGCTCTCCGTCCAGAGCACCTCGCTGGGCGACACGGACACGGGCCGGTACGCAGCGGGCACGGTGTTGCCACCCAAGCCGAGGATGCGGATGATCTGGTTGGTGACGGGGCCATCCAGCAGCACGTCGCCGGAACGGTTGCCCATCGGCTGCAGATCCTCTTCCACCGGCTCCCACTGGTCGCCGGTGAACTTGGGGGAGGCAAACGCTCGTAAGTAGTGCGGCCCGTCGGAGGACTCGACCGTGAACAGCTCCAGGTTGCCGCGGTTGCGCAACTGTGCGCCGATGTCGACGAGTGGACTGAGCACCTCGGTGACGCTGCCCTGACGGTTGCGGGTGTCGACCAGGGCCACTTCGCCAGCGCCCGGCAGTCGTGGCGCGACGGCGGCGGCCACCACCGCAGTCAGTCCGAAGGTGACCAGGATGGCGGGGAACGCTGCAGCCAGGCCCCACCTGCGCGCGCCCATCCAGGACGCTTCCTCGCTCGTGTGACGGACCCGCAGGACAGCGACCGTGAGCAGTGCGGTGCCCACCCACAGGGCCGCGACGGCGACACGGTGGCGATCGGTGCCCAACGCGCTGGTGAACACGAAGATGACGCCAGTGGGCACCACGGCTTCCATGCGGCCGAGTGCCCGGAACGCAAACGTGTCGGAGAGCGCGGCGGCGAACGCGAGGGCAACTGCGGCAGCCACGGCATAGCTGCCGATGCTGGGCACAGGGGCAACAGCGGTGGGGAACTGCTCGACCACGAGCCGTATGTCGATGCGGAACAGTTCGAGCGTGCGGCCGCTGGGCAGGGGCCCGTAGAGCGTGTCGCGGTAGTAGACGATGGCGATCAGCTCAGCAATGGCCAGGGCCAGCAACGGAGCGGCGAGCAGCACGCCGGCCCCCGCGTACCGCAGGAGTGCAGCAATGGCATGCACACCGACGACCACCGCCACCATGCTGGTGAGGTACTCCCAATCAGGAAAGACGCGGCACAACGAGATCACGGTGGCAAGCGTCAACGCGGTCAGGCACATGGTACCCACGAGTTGCAGGCTGCTGCTGCGCTCGTCGGCAGCTTCGGGACGGGAAGTCGTCGCGCTCATGTGGCGCCTCCGACACGACCCTGAATCAGGTGGTTCCAGCTGCTCTGCAGCGCGGCGAGCGACGTACCGTCGACGTGGAATCCCTTGCCGCCTGCGGCCATCATCGTGCTGATGACGATGACCGCTTCGTCGGGACCGGCCGAGCCGACCGTGCTGGTAGCGACCGGCGAACCCGCATTGCCGGTGACGACGACGAGCAAACCGAGGCCATCGCCGCTCGTGCGCCCTGCCGCAAGGTGGTCGACGGCCTGCTCGCCGCGTTGCACGGTGGCCAGCCAGCGGAGTGACTGCTGAGCGACGTCGGCACCGCGAAGGTCGATCCCGGGAGCGACCAGGCGGGTGGTGACGTCGATGCCGGCTGTTGCCGCGACCACACTGGCGGCAGCGGTCACTGCGCGTTCGAAGCCGTCGTCGTCGTACCCGATTGCCATCGTGTCCAACACGACGACGCAGCGCTGTACGCCTTCGAGCGCGGTCTCGCGCACGATGAGGGTGCCGACGCGCGCCGAACTCTTCCAGTTGATGCGGCGCAGGTCGTCGCCAGGGGTGTACTCGCGCTGCGAGTGGAACTCGGAACCCGTCTGGCCGAATGCTTTCATCCGCAGGTGCTGGCCGAGCCGGCCCGAGCTGCCAGTGCCTGGAACGAGGAGCGGCACACGCTCGGGGACCACGAGCACTTCACCGGAACCGGACAACCAGGTCACCCGGCGGCACAGCCCCAACGGGTCGCTGTGCTCGACGCGTAGCGGCCCGGTGCGCAGCACCCCGCGACGGGTGCTTGGCACCCGGTAGGCGGCGCTGACGGAGTCGCCGTGCGCGAGCGGGGCCAGCTGCATCGGGGCGCCACCCTTTTCGCCGACGGGCTCCCACAGCTGCAGCGCGGGCGAGCGAAGGTGCGAGCGGTTGGTGACACGGAGGTCCACGCGCGCTGGCTCGCCGACAGAGACGAGTGCCGGCCGTGCGACCCGCTGGACCTCCAGATCAGGCATGCGGCGGTTGACGGTGAGCAGCGCGAACAGAAACGCAAGGGCCAGCGCGACGCCGACGACGAACAGTTCCATCAGCCCGAACACCCGGCCGCAGGCGACACAGGCCACTGCCGCCACCAGCATCGCCCAGCCGTGGCGGGTGGGCATCAGCGACCTGCCGGGACTGGCACCGCAGCCATGAGTTCGTGCACCGCGCCTTCGTGGGTGAGGCCCCGGGCGGCAGCGTCGGGTCGAAGAACGATGCGGTGGGCGAGCACAGGCACCGAGACCGCCTTCACGTCGTCGGGGGTGGCGTAGTCGCGACCGTGCGCTGCTGCGTGCGCTCGCGTGGCGCGTGCCAGTTGCAGCGTCGCCCGCGGCGACAGGCCCAGCAGCAGACCGTGATGGGCCCTGCTGGTTTCGGCGATGTCGATCATGTAGCTCTTCAGCACGGTGGCGATGTGCACGGTGCGGACCGCTGCGCACATGGTCACGACTTCGGCAGCGCTGACTACGGGGCGCAGCACGTGAAGCGAATCGGCAGCGCCGTTGGAGTCCAGGATGGCCATCTCGGCCGCACGCCCCGGGTACCCGAGCGACAGCCGCATCAAGAAGCGGTCGAGCTGGCTCTCGGGGAGGCGATATGTGCCCTCCTGCTCGACCGGGTTCTGGGTGGCGGCCACCATGAACGGGTTCGGCAGCCGGTGGCTGACTCCATCGGCGCTGACCTGGCGTTCCTCCATGGCTTCCAACAGGGCCGACTGGGTCTTGGGCGAGGCGCGGTTGATCTCGTCGGCCAGCACGATGTTGGCGAACAGCGGACCGGGCTGGAACACGAAGCTCTCGGTTGCCCGCTGGAACACGCTAACGCCGACGAGGTCGGTGGGCAGCAGATCGGGGGTGAACTGCACGCGCTTCCAGGTGCAGTCGATCGAGGCCGCAAGCGCCTTGGCCAGGCTGGTCTTACCCACGCCCGGCACATCCTCGATGAGCAGATGGCCTTCGGCCAGTAAGCACATCACGGCCAGCTCGACAGCGTCGCGCTTGCCGTGCACCACCGAGGCGACGTTGCTGGCGATCGCGTCGAACAGTTGGGCGAACGTGAGTGAGGGCTGGGAGGCCGGATCTGGGAAAGGGGAGAACTCGGTGGGGGCTGCCGTCACGGGAGGAAGGGTAGACGCAGGCGGGTGCGTTGGGTGGTCAGGAGCTCGGATGAATCGCCCGCCGTCGGTCGCGTCGGTCGGGCCGCTACCGTCGTCGGACGTGACCGTCTGCTATCTCGCCATCGACGTCGGTGGAGCCAAGCTCGCTGCCGCCATCGTCAGCGAAGAGGGTGAGGTGCTGGTGCGTGACCGCATCGCCACCCCACAGCGTGAGGTGTGGGCCGCCCTGTCTCGTCTGGTCCTGCGCGTGATGGCCGCCGCGCCCACGCCACCGGTGGGTTGCGGGGTTGGCTGTGGCGGGCCGATGAACCCGGCCGACCGCACGGTGTCGCCGCTCTACATCCCGTCGTGGCGCACGTTCCCGCTGGCTGCCGAGGTCGAGGCGCTCACCCAGCTGCCCACCGTACTGGACAACAACGCGAAGACCGTCGCACTCGGTGAGGCGTGGTGCGGCGCGGCGGTCGGCGTCGCCGACTTCGTGGCGGTCGTGATGGGAGCCGGGGTCGGCGGCGGCATCTTCAGCGGCGGCAAGCTGCTCGAGGGCCGACTTGGCAATGCCGGCCACATCGGTCATGTCGTCGTCGAACCCGATGGTCGCCACTGCGCCTGCGGCGGCAAGGGTTGCATGGAGGCGTACTGCAGCGGGCGGGCGATCGAGGAGGAGACGGGCCGGCCGCCACAGCGCGCGCCGCAGAGCATCGTCGAGCGCACCGGCATCCTCACCGGTCGCGCGCTCGCCTCGCTGGCTGCCATTTGCGACATGCGCCTGGCGGTCATCGGTGGCTCGGTTGCGCTCGGCTTCGGCGAGCCGTTCTTCAGCTCTGCACAGTCCGAGCTCGACCAACGCGCCCGGCTGTCGTTCACCCAGGGTTTCAAAGTGGTGCCCGCCGGCCTCGGCCAGCTGGCGCCGCTGGTGGGCGCCGCTGCGCTCGCCCGAGTCTGATCCCACCGCCTTCGCCGTCACGGCTACCACGCGGTAACATCAGTACATGCGTCCCATGTACACCGCTGAAGCCGAGGCCTACCGCGAAAAGGTGCAGGCCTTCCTCGCAGAGAAGCTGCCCACCAACTGGGGAGGCATGGGCAAGCTCGACGGCCAAGAGTTGGTCGACTTCGTCACCAAATGGCGCAAGACGCTGTTCGGTGCCGGCTACCTCGCTCCGGGTTGGCCCGTCGCCTACGGCGGTGGCGGCCTTTCCGCCCTCGAGCAGGTCATCATCGGCGAGGAGTTCGCGAAAGCGGGCGTGCCCACCGGTGGCCCCAACGACGTGTTCGGCATCCAGATGCTCGGCAACACACTGCTGCAGTGGGGCACCGACGAGCAGAAGGAACATTACCTCCCGCGCATCCTCAGCGGTGAGGACGTGTGGTGCCAGGGGTACAGCGAGCCCAACGCGGGTAGCGATCTCAGCAACCTTGGTCTCAAGGCCATCCTCGATGGCGACGAGTGGATCCTCAACGGCCAGAAGATCTGGACCTCCGCCGGTCACCTGGCCGACCACATCTTCACCCTCGCCCGCACCGACCCCGATGCGCCGCGGCACAAGGGCATCTCGTTCATCCTGGTCGACATGCGTCAGCCCGGCATCGAAGTGCGCCCCATTCGCATGATCAGCGGCGAGAGCGAGTTCAACGAGGTCTTCTACACCGACGCCACTGCGCCCAAGGGCGAGGTCATCGGTGGCCTCAACAACGGTTGGGCCGTCGCGATGACATTGCTCGGCTACGAACGCGGCGAAGCCGCCGCCACTGGCCCCATCCGTTTCCAGGCCGAGGTCGACCGCCTGCTGCTGCTGGCCAAAGAGTACGGCGTCGCCGACGACCCGCGCATCCGTCAGCGGCTTGCCCAGTGCTACGCCAAGGTGCAGATCATGCGCTACAACGGCATGCGCGTGCTCACCCAGTTCCTCGCCGGCCATCACCCCGGCCCCGACGCCGCCATCTCCAAGCTCTACTGGAGCGAGTACCACAAGGAGGTCACCGAACTGTCGCTCGACATCATCGGAGCCGAGGCGATGACCCCCACCGGTCGCCGCCCGTCCAGCGCGTTCAGCGCCGACGACGCTGGCGCCCCCAACAGCACCTGGAGCTGGGTCGGCACGTTCCTCAACGCCCGCGCCGGCACCATCTATGCCGGCTCGTCTCAGGTGCAGCGCAACATCATCGGTGAGATGGTGCTCGGGCTGCCCAAGGAACCACGGGTGTGAACCCCGCTGCGGCGGCGCACGTCGCTGCCGCCGTAGTTCGCCGGCCCCGCCTGTGGGGTACGGCACTGCGCCAGTGGCGCCGCACCACGCCTCGCGGCTGGTGGCGTCACCGCCCCTTTCTGCCGGTGCCCTCCGGCGAATACCTCCACTTCCGGCTGATCACCCAGTACGGCAGCGAGATGCATCGCATCGAGCCAGAAGATGTGCTCAACTACCTGGCATGGTGTCGACGCCACGACCGGGTGGCCTGATGCAACGCGTGTTCCTCATACCGCCCGCCGTCCGACGGCACTGCGTCGCGGAAAACCTGCTCGTGCCCATACGGCGCGTTCGGTAGGTTCACCCCGCATGAGCAGCGCCCTCGTGTTGAACGCAACGTACGAGCCGCTGTCTGTCGTGCCTGCCTTCCGCGCGGTCTGCCTGGTGCTTGCCGACAAGGCCGATCTGATCGCCGACAACGGCACGTTGCTGCACTCCGAGCGCTTGGCCATTCCCGGGCCGTCGGTGGTCCGCCTCCGTTATGTGGTGAAGGTGCCCTATGCCCGCCGAACGGCCATGTCGCGTCGGGCACTGTTCTCTCGCGACAACTTCAGCTGCCAGTACTGCGGCGGTTTCGCCGACTCGCTCGATCATGTGATGCCTCGCTCGCGCGGTGGCGAGCACACGTGGGAGAACGTTGCCGCGGCGTGCCAGCCGTGCAACCTGCGCAAGCGCGACCGCACACCGGCCGAGGCGGGCATGTGGTTGGCTCGCGTGCCGCGGGCGCCGCGCGAACAGGCATGGATCACCGCTGCGGTCACGGCCGTGCCCGAGGAATGGAAGCCCTACCTGGCGCAGGCCAGCTGACAGCGGCCACGGTCGTCGCTGCTGCGCGTACGCTGGCTGACGATGGGCGCTGGCTGGATCGTGGGGTACTCGCACGGCGACGCCGGGGCATTCCACGCCGGCGACCCCGCCGCCGAACGATCGGCCACGTTCCACACGGTGCATCGGCCGACCTTGGTGTTGGGCTCGGCGCAAGCCCCCGGCGATGTGGACCGGCGGGTGGCAGCGGCACTCGGTGTCGACGTGGTCCGTCGGCGTAGTGGCGGGGGAGCGGTGTTGCTGCTGCCCGGTGAATTTCTGTGGCTGGATCTCGTCGTCCCAGCCGGTGACGCACTGTGGCTCGACGATGTCGGCCGTTCGATGCTGTGGGTGGGCGAGCTGTGGCAGGGTGCTCTGGCCGGTCTCGGGGTTGCCGGCGCAGTGCACCATGACGGCCTGGTGACCACCGACTGGTCCCGTCAGGTGTGCTTCGCCGGTGCCGGTACCGGCGAGGTTTTGCGCGACGGGGCGAAGTTGGTCGGCGTGTCACAGCGCCGCACGCGTCACTGGGCCCGGTTCCAGTCGATGTGCCACCTGCGCTGGCGGCCGGAGATCGTTGCCAGCCTGGTCGTGCCACCGCGGCCGTCGGCCGCGGCGCTGGCGCCCTTGGTCGCCGTGGTCGACCGCGCCCCCGAAGTACTGCACGCGGCCCTGCTTGCCGGGCTGTCCTGACGCTCGATGTGCGTGACGCAGGCAGCGGTTCTCACTCAACAGTGATTAGCCGCTCGACGGGAGTTGCGCAGTCACGAACGCCTGCGCCGACGACTCGTGCGCGAGTTGGGGCTCTCGCACGATGCAGGACCGCAGCTCGAAACCTGCGCGCGTGAGTCGCCGAAAGACATCGTCAGGATCGTGCCGGTAGTTGGTCAGTGCCACCGGTGTGCCCTGGATGTCGGTGCGGTGCACCCGCTCGCCACGCCCTGCCTGGAACGCGAGCAAGACGTGACCTTCCCGCACGAGCACGCGGGCGATCTCATCGAACACAACGTCGAGGCGATCTGGCTCGGTGTGAATGATGGAGTACCAGCACACAGCTCCGTCCAGCGACCGATCGGCCACGGGCAATGCCGCGAGGTCGCCGACGGCGAGGCCCAGTTCGGGGTGGGCGCGGTGGCCGATCTCCAACATCCCCAGTGACAGATCGATGCCGACAACCTCGATGCCAGTTGCGGCGAGGAACGCGGCCGCCCGGCCCGGCCCGCATCCGAGGTCGGCGACGCGCCCCCCGTGGGAGAACAGCGATGCGAAGTCCTCGAGGAACGAACGGTCAAGAGTCGCCTCGAACGAATCGCTGATTTCGGTGCCGATAGAACTGACGTACAGACCGGCGGTCGCGTCGTATGACGCACGCGTTGCCGCCAGTTCCGGATCGTCGGCCATGCCCATTCGCTGCCTCGTGTTCTACGACGCGCACTCGGTTGGCGTCTCGGCTGAGGCCGTTGCGCCAGTGCCGCGCCGAACCATCAGCACAACTGGTGTCGGCAGCAACACATGCAACGAGCACCGAGCACCGAGCACCAACCGAGACGGGCCAGAGAAGTGCTCCGCTGGCAACGCTGCACGTTCCGCCAAGACCCCATCACAGCGCATCGTGCCCGATCCCGGGCTGTCTGTCCAGCGAGTTGCGCTGGGTCACGGCACAGAAATGGGTTCCGTTCGTGCCGTGACACGGAAGTGTTGGTGGCATCAGAAACCATGGCCAACCCGCAGGCGTCAGGCAGTTTGGGCCGTCTCGGTCCAGCCGTGAATTCATAGAAGGCGACGTTGGCTTCTGTGAATTCACAGTTGCGATGACAAGCATGGTGAGGGGTGGGCGAGCGCCTCGGGCCCGCGACGGCTCGAACGGGTCTGACCTGGGTGTCCTCATCACCTGCGGCCGCGGTCGCTGCCGTCGGCCGGTGTTACTGGCACGCATCGGACCGTTGCTCATGTGGGGAGTCCCGCCCGCCGTGGAAGAAAGTGGTGCAAAATGGGGCAAGATGGTTGACTCGGGGGGTATAGGGGGGGCAGAATGGGGACCTGTGGGGATTTCGGCTGGCGCCGCCGTGATCTGCGTTCCCATGAGGCAGGTGCTCAGCAGATGAAGGGGTGACGCGACGTGTTGTTGTTCGTCGGGGCGTTCGAACGCCAACTCGACGACAAGGGCAGGCTGGCACTGCCAGCCACGTTTCGCGACCGCCTCGGTGAGCACTGCTACCTCGCGAAGGGCCGCGACAAGTGCGTCACTGTCGTCCCGGCCGCCACCTTCGAGGCTGAGGCGGAAGCCATGGCGGCGCGCGTGCAGCTCGGAGAGGTCAGCCGCAACCAACTTCGCGCGCTCGCCGCTTCCGCAAACCTCGTCTCGCTCGACAAGCAGGGGCGGGTCAACGTCGAGGAACAGCTCCGCGACTACGCCGAGCTGCCCTTGGGTGCGCCGGTCACTGTCGCCGGCAGCTTCGACCGACTCGAACTGTGGGCGCCACACCGCTTCTCGCTCGTCAGCACCGACGGCACCGGCGACTTGGCCGGCGGCGACCTGTGATCGCACATCAGCAAGCAACCACCAACCACCACCACACCGATGAACAGGAGGATGAGGCGGCGACCTGCGTCAGCCACACACGATTCCACCGAGCCCTGATCGCCCGATGCGATGAGTGACGATGCCTTTCACCACTTGCCGGTGATGGCCCACGAGATTGTGGGCCTCTTCGAGCAGGTGCCGCCGGGCTTCGTACTCGACGCAACGTTGGGCGGCGGGGGCCACGCCGAGTTGCTGCTCGAGCGCTGGCCGCACCTGAAGGTGCTCGGCATCGACCGCGACGAACACGCACTTGCCGCTGCGCAAGCACGTCTCGCCCGGTTCGGTGATCGGCTGCGTGTGTACCACTGCCGGTTCGATCGCCTCGATGAAGCCATGGAAGCACTTTCCGTCGAAACCTTGTCCGGTGCGCTCTTCGATCTGGGCGTCAGCTCGCCGCAGCTCGATGTGGCCGAGCGCGGGTTCAGCTACCGCAACGATGCGCCGCTCGACATGCGGATGGACCAGAGCCAGCAGTGGTCGGCGGCCGACGTCGTCAACGGCTATCCGCAGGACCAGCTGTCGCGGGTCATTCACCAGTACGGCGACGAGCGTTTCGCCCGCCGCATCGCTGCTGCCATCGTCGCCGCCCGCCCGATCGAATCGACCGCCACGTTGGCCGAGGTGATCGTCTCCGCGATCCCCGCACCGGCTCGTCGTACCGGCGGGCATCCGGCCAAGCGCACCTTCCAGGCCATCCGGATCGAGGTCAACGGCGAACTCGACGCGTTGCCGTCGGCGCTCGACATGGCGATCGAGCGCACCGAGCCGGACGGCCGCATAGCCGTGCTCTCGTACCACTCGGGTGAGGACCGCATCGTCAAGGACCGCATGCGGTCGGCAGCGACGGGCGACTGCACGTGCCCGCCGGAACTGCCGTGCGTCTGCGATGCGGTGCAGACGGTTCGCATCGTCCGGGGCGTACAGCGCACGCCCTCGAAAGACGAGCAGGCGACCAACCGCCGGGCCAGCAGCGCCCGGTTGCGCGTAGTGCAGCGCATCACCGACACCCCCACACGCGGCGCCCGCTGACGGCGACGAACACACAGCGGACCACACATGACCGACGGATCGACGGCGGGACCAACAGGCAGGACATGAGGTAATCACAATGGCAATGGCAGCTCGCAGTGAGCGGGCGATGACGGTGCGCAGCAGGGTGCACGGAGACGGTGCGGCAGATGCGCGGGCGATGGTCAAGCGCACCGCCGCGGTCGCGCACGTCACGCCGCGCCCGCAACTCGTCGTCGTGCCGACCCGCCGCAGAGCCGCTCGCCTGATCGCGGTTGGCTGTACCATCGTGTTCGGCCTGATGTTGGGCGCAGCCGCGTTTCAAACGCAACTGGCCAGACGCCAGCTCACGCTCGACACCGTCGATCGCGACATCCGTGCAGCACACGAACAGTACGACGTGCTTCGTCGTGAACGCGCCGAGCTGCGTTCACCCGGCCGGCTCTCGGTGGAGGCCACCAACCTCGGCATGGTGCCAGCTACGCAGACCGAGTTCGTTGCCATCGATGCCGACGTCGTCGCCACCGTGCAGCGAAGCGGGACCGCTGATGACAGCACGAACGAAAGCGCCTCCGTCGAGGACGAATTCGAACAGTACGCCGACGTGAAGGCACAGGCCGGGGGAGCGCCGTGAGCACAGACGCCCGCCGCGGCAAGGCACCTGCGCCCGCTTCCACGCGAAGCGTCACGGCAGATCCTCGGTCGCGCCGTGCCGAGCCGGCCGATCGTGCGGCTTCGACTCGCAGCGCGTCCGCTGCGGGCGCTCGCACGCACGGCCACCGCACACCAGCGGCCGCGGCTGCTACCGCAACCGCACGTCGCAGTGCTTCTGCACCAGCACCGATCAAGGCGCGATCGGGCCGATCCGGCTCCCAGCGGCCAGCGGCGCCGCGTCGGCCCGAGCAACGACACCCCAAGTCGCTGCAGAAGCGGGCGAGCAAGCCGCCTCGCCGCTCCGGTCGCGGAATGAGCATGTCATTCACCGCTGGCGACACTCGCCGGCGGTTGGTCGCCGTTTTCATCATCAGTGTCGTGCTGTTCAGCGCGGTCGTCGCTCGAGTCGCGTTCCTGCAGACCGCCGGCTCGGACTCGCTGCGCGCCGCCGGCAAGGCACAGCGAGTCTCTGAGGCGGTGCTGCACGCGCCGCGTGGCACGATTTTCGCCCGCGACGGTGGCGAGCTGGTGCTCAGCGTTCCCAGTAGCACGATCATCGCCAACCCCAAACTGGTGAGCGACCCCACCGGTGTGTCGTCGACGCTGGCGATGATGCTGCAGCTCTCGCCCGAGAAGCAGCAGACGTTGCTGCAGGCCTTCACTGCCAAGGAGAAGAGCTTCGTCTACGTCGCCCGCCAGATCGACGATCAGCTGGCCGATTCGGTGATCGCGCTCGGGCTGCCCGGCGTCGACTCGCTGCGCGAGGACAAGCGGATCATGCCCAGCGGCGAGGTCGGCCGCAGCCTCCTCGGCCGCACCGATATCGATGGCCTCGGCATCGCCGGCCTCGAGCTGCAATTCGACGATCAGCTCACCGGCACCGATGGCGAACGAGTACGCGAGCACGATGCCAAGGGTCGTTCGATACCCGGCTCCGGCGCGACGACCACCGACCCGGTGCCAGGTGACGACCTTGTGCTCACCGTCGACCGCTCGCTGCAGTTCCAGGTGGAGCAGGCACTGCTCGCACGAGTCGCCGAGCTGAAGGCCAAGGGCGGTGCGGTGGTGGTGATGGACACGCAGACCGGCGAGATCTACGCGATCGCCAACGTCGAGCAGAACACCGACGGGACGGTGTCGGTCACGTCGGCCAACCTCGCCGCAGTCGAGGTGTTCGAGCCGGGGTCCGTCGCCAAGGTGTTCAGCCTGTCGTCGGTGGTGGACACCGGCGTCGCCAACCCCGACACCACCATCCAGGTGCCCGGCAAGATCGTCTACGACGCGGACACGCAGTGGGAATACACGATCACCGACGCCGAGCTGCACGACACGATGCCGATGAGCCTCCGAGACATCATCGTGCACTCGTCGAACATCGGCACGCTGAAGATGACCGAGCAGGTCGGCACCGAGCGCTTCGGTAGCTACCTGGAGGCGTTCGGCTTCGGCCAGAAGACTGCGCTCGACTTTCCTGACGAGAGCGCCGGCTTCCTACACCCAGCCTCGGAGTGGCAGGGCACCGAGAAGGTCTCCACCAGCTACGGCTACGGCTACAACGTCACGGCGCTGCAGCTTGCTGCTGCGGTCAACACTGTCGCCAACGGCGGCACGTACGTCGCTCCGAAGCTGGTGAAGGCAACCATCGGCGCCGATGGCGCGGTCACCGACACGGCGCCGGCTGCCACGCACCAGGTGCTGCAGCAGTCGACCGCATCGACGATGACCGACATGTTGACGGACGTCGTCTGCGTGGGCACAGGCAAGGGCGCCCGCATCGACGGCATCTCGGTGGCCGGCAAGACCGGTACTGCCTACAAGACGCAGGACGATGGAACGTACGGCGGCGACGGCAACCGCGCCTACCGGGCGTCGTTCGTCGGGTATTTCCCGGCAAACGCGCCGAAGGTCACCATCCTTGTCACGATCGACGAACCCGACCCCACCTCCAACGACCGCTTCGGCGGCAAGGCGGCCGCGCCGCTGTTCTCCACAATCGCGACGTCTGCGATCCATGAGCTGCAGATCGCACCGACGCCGGGCGACACCGGTTGCCCGGCAGCGGGGTGACGGGCATGGAACGAATGCTCGGTTCGCTGGTGACCGATGCAGGGCCGATCGGTGCAGCGCTGCGCGGCGATCCCGAGGTACTGATCAGCGGTGTGGTGTTCGACTCGCGCCGGGTGCAGCCCGGGTCGCTGTTCTGCTGCCTGCGCGGTTCCAGCAGTGACGGACACGAATTTGCGGTGCAGGCCATCGCCGACGGAGCGAGTGCGTTGCTGGTCGACCACGCGCTGGATCTCGCGGTGCCTCAGGTGGTGGTGCGCGACACCCGCGCCGCGATGGGGCCACTGTCGGCGGCGTTCTTCGGGTACCCATCGCGATCGATGGTGCTGGTCGGCGTCACTGGCACCAACGGCAAAACCACGACCACCAGCCTGATCGCTGCGGTCCTCGAGTCGGCTGGCATGCCCACTGGTGTCATCGGTACGCTCACCGGGAAACACACCACACCCGAAGCACCCGATCTGCAGGCGCAGCTCGCTGGCTTCCTGGCCGCCGGGAAGCTGGCCGTGGTGATGGAGGTCTCGTCTCACGCGCTCGCGCTGCATCGCGTGGACGGCACTCGTTTCGCGCTCGCCGTGTTCACCAACCTGGGTCGCGATCACCTCGATCTGCACGGCACGGTCGAGCGGTACTTCGCGGCCAAAGCACTGCTGTTCGAGCCGGGGCTCTCCGTGGCGGGCGTCGCCAACGCCGATGACATGCACGGTCGACTGCTGGTCGATGCGGCGCCGGTCCCGATGACTGCCTTCAGTAGCGACGAACTGGCTGATCTTGCCGTCACACCGACCGAGCACTCGTACACCTGGCGCGGCCAGCGCATCCACGTTGGCATCGGTGGAGCATTCAACGCGATGAACAGCCTCGCCGCGGCAACGGCTGCTGCGACACTCGGTCTTGCTCCCGAGGTGATCGCTGCCGGTCTTGGCGGTGCGGCGCCCGTGCCGGGTCGCTTCGAGCCGGTGCGTGCCGGTCAACCCTTCGACGTGATCGTGGACTATGCCCACACCCCAGACGGCCTGCGGGAGGCGCTGCGCGCCGCTCGTGCGGCGTCCGACGGCGGCAGCGTGATCGCGGTGTTCGGTTGCGGCGGAGATCGCGACCGTGAGAAGCGCCCGGAGATGGGCGCCGTTGCAGCAGAACTGGCAGACCATGTGGTGGTCACCTCGGACAACCCTCGTTCGGAAGACCCGGCCGAGATCATCAATGCCATCATCGCGGGGGTACCCGCGGGCTACCGTGACCGTGTTGTGAGTGAGCCAGACCGACGCCGAGCCTTCGCGGCAGCATTCCAGATGGCGAAGCCTGGCGATGTCGTGGTGATTGCCGGCAAGGGCCACGAGACGACCCAGACCATCGGCAGCACCGTCGTTGCGTTCGACGATCGCGCCGTGGCAAGAACGCTGTTGGAGGCGCAACGATGAAAGAAGCACGTCAGTGATCGCAGTGATGATCGCGGGTTCGGTGGCGATGTTCGTGTCGCTGTTCGTGACGCGCTACCTGATCAGCTTCTTCCGTGTGCGCGGTGCCGGGCAGCCCATCCTGGGCAAGGCGGACCGCGGCCCCGAGCACCACATGCAGAAGCAGGGCACGCCGACGATGGGCGGGCTCGCGATCGTTGTCTCCGCGCTGGTCGGCTGGCTGGCGGCGCACATGCGCCCGAACCTTGCGTACTCCGATCAGGCGATGATCATCTGGGTCGGCGTCGTGGTGATGGCGGCGATGGGTTTCCTCGACGACTTCATCAAGGTCCGCAAGCGGCACAACCGCGGCATCTTCTGGAAGCAGAAGAGCTACATCACGTTGGGCCTGTCGATGCTGATCGCGTGGTGGCTGATGACCGCCACCGACGTCAGCCAGACGCTCTCGTTCACACGGTCCACGTTCCCCGGCTGGGGTCTTGCCGAACCGATCTTCGTCGTGTTCACCGGTTTCATGATCTGGGCCACGAGCAACGCGGTAAATGTCACCGATGGTCTCGATGGGCTTGCCGGTGGCTCCGCAATGATGGGCTTCCTCGCGTTCACCATCATCGCCTACTGGGAGTTCCGCAACCCCGCCGTCTATGGCGACGTGGTCAACCCGCTCGATCTCGCGGTTCTGGCTGCGGCCTTCGCCGGCGGCTGCGGTGGCTTCCTTTGGTTCAACGCGGCACCGGCACGCATCTTCATGGGCGACGTGGGCGCGCTCGCGATCGGAACCGCACTGGCGTTGCTGGCCATCACCACCAACACGCAGTTGCTGATCATCCTGATCTGTGGCATCAACGTGATGGAGGCCGGCTCGGTGGCCATCCAGATGGGCGTGTTCAAGGCTTCGGGCCGCAAGAAGCGCCTGTTCCGCATGTCGCCGATCCACCATCACTTCGAGCTCGTCGGCTGGCCCGAGACCACCGTGATCATCCGCTTCTGGCTGATCTCGGGCATCTGTGTGGCGAGTGCGTTGGCCATTTTCATCGCCGACTTCACCCGTGTGACGGACAACCTATGAGCCGCCGGCCATGACACACACCCACTCGCCCGGTTCAGCGCTCGTCTACGGAATCGCCCTCGCCGGCGATGCATTGGCCGCGCAGTTGGTTCGGCGCGGGTGGCTGGTCGTGGTAGCCGACGACGTGCCCACCGATGCAAAGCGGGCGCTCGTTGCCGGGCTGGGCACCACGCTCGTGGAAGCGCCGGGCAGCGACGAGATCGCCGCGCTGGTCGCTCGCGCCGACATCGTCTGCCCCGCACCGGGCGTGCCCGAGACGCACCCCGTGGTGCTCGCCGCGCAGGCTGCCGGCCGCCCGTTGCGTACCGAAATCGACCTTGCCTACGAGTGGGAGCAGCAGCGTCCGGGTGGCCCGCGGCCGATGCTTGCAGTCACCGGCACCGACGGCAAGACCACCACGACGTTCCTCACTGCCCACATCCTGCAGGTGGCCGAGCATCGGGTCGCCGCTGTCGGCAACACCGAGGTGCCGCTGGTCGCCGCGCTGGACGCCGACGTCGACGTCTTCGCGGTGGAGTGCAGCAGCTTCCGGCTGAACTGGCTCGCTTCGTTCCGTGCCGAGGCGTCGGTGTGGCTCAACCTCGCGCCCGACCATCAGAACTGGCACACCTCGATGGCCTCCTACGAGGAAGCCAAAGCGCGCATGTGGGCGCACCGCCGCCCCACCGACGTCGCAATCGGCTTCGCCGACGACGAGGTGGTGATGCGCAACCTGCGCAACGCCGGAGGTCTCACGCGCACGTTCGCAGCCACCGACGCCGACTACCGCATCGAGGGCGGCAACCTCGTCGGGCCGAACGGCGTGATCGCTCCGGTGTCGTGCATGACGCGGACCTTGCCCCACGACCTCACCAACGCGTTGGCAGCCGCAGCGCTCGTGCTGGAGACGGGCCTCGCCACCGCCGCCCACGTGCAACAGGGGCTGGCGACGTTTCAGCACCCACCCCACCGCATCGAGCCCCTGGGCGAGGTCGCGGGGGTGCGCTGGTTCAACGACTCCAAGGCCACCTCACCTCACGCCGCGCTGACGGCAATCCGGGGGTTCGAGCGTGTCGTGTTGCTCGCCGGAGGGCTGAACAAGGGTCTCGATCTGGCCAGCCTCGCCACCGAGCACGCCCGCATCAAGGCGGTTGTCGGGCTGGGCGCGGCCGCCACCGAAGTGACCGGACCATTCGAGCCGTACTGCCCCACGCGTGTGGCGGGCTCGATGGCTGAGGCCGTCGAGCTGGCAGCCGCGCTCGCCGCGCCCGGCGATGTGGTGCTGCTCTCGCCGGCGTGCGCCAGCTTCGACTGGTACCCCGGTGGCGGGTACCCGGCACGTGGCGATGACTTCAAGCAACTCGTTCGGGCGCTCGCCGCCGGCCGCGTCCCGGCCGACAGAAAGGAAGGTGCCCAATGAGCTCCTCCTCCACGCTGATCGGTGATCGCCGCCGGGCCGCACTCGCTCGCTCCGACGCGATGCGCCGGCACCCGACACAACGCGACTCGCGCCCGACAGCGCCGCCGCCCACCGCCTTCTACGTCATCGCCGTGGTCACCACCGTGTTCACGATGCTCGGACTGGTGATGGTCATGTCGGCCACTTCGATCAGCCAGTTCCACAAGGGCAACTCCCCGTGGAGGCTGTTCAACCGTCAGCTGCTCTGGGCCGTGCTCGGTTGTGTCGGGCTGTGGTTCGCGATGCGCATCCCCACCCGCCGCTGGCGGCCGCTGATCATGCCCGGCCTCGCCGTCGCCGCCGGACTGATGCTGCTGCCGTTCGTGCCCGGCATCGGCGACCGGGTCAACGATGCGAGCGCGTGGGTGGCAATCGGCCCGATCAACTTCCAGCCCAGCGAGTTCCTCAAGCTGGCGGTGCTGCTCGCCGCCGCCGACCTGCTCGCCCGTCGCCGCGACGAGATGCACGATCCGGCTCGCACGCTCTTCCCAGTGCTGGCCATCGCCGCCGGTGGCGCGGTGCTGTGCCTGGTGCAGAGCGACCTCGGTTCCGCCATCGTCCTCGCCGCCATCGTGTTCGCCGTTGCCTTCGTGGCTGGGGCGCCGCTGCTCCCGATGTTGGCGTGCGGCTCGCTCGGTACCGCCGGTGCTCTCGCGTTCGTGACCTCCAGCCCGCGGCGCGAAGCCCGCTTCACGGCTTTCATGGACATCGCTGCCCATAAGGACCACCTCAGCTACCAGACCTATCAGGCGATGATCGCCACGGCGCAGGGCGGGCTCACAGGTTCCGGTGTCGGCCGCGGCGACAACAAGCTGGGCGAGTTCCTACCGCTGGCACACAGCGACTTCATCTTCGCCGTGGTCGCCGAGGAATTGGGCATGATCGGCGTCGTCGCCGTGCTCGGTGGCTTCATGGTGCTCGCATACGCGGGCGTACAGGTGGCGATGGCCACCCAGGACCGCTTCCATTCGCTGCTCGCTGGCGGCATCGTCAGTTGGTTGGTCGTCCAGGCCATCATCAACGTCGGCGGCGTCACCGGCCTGATGCCGGTGACGGGCCTGACGCTTCCGTTCTTCTCCGCCGGTGGCAGCTCGCTGTTCATCACTCTCACGGCGACGGGACTGCTGCTCAACGTGGCCCGCAACGTGCGATGACCCGAGCGTTCGCGGTCGTCACGGGTGGCGGCACGTCCGGGCACGTGCTCCCTGCGCTTGCCATCGCCGATGCGTTGGTGGCCTCAGGGCACGACCCTGGTGCCATCCATTACGTCGGCACGCAACGCGGCCTCGAGACGCGTCTGGTGCCGGTAACTGACTACCCGCACACGTTTCTCGATGTCGTCGGCCTGCAACGAAGGCTCACCACGCGCAACCTCGCGTTCGTGCCGAAGCTGTTCGGGGCCGTGCGGGCAGCAAAGCAGTTGCTGCGCGAACTGCAGCCCCGTGTCGTGGTCAACGTCGGCGGCTATGGAAGCTTTCCGGCCACCTGGGCGGCGCGTCGGTTGAAAATTCCGTACATCGTGGTGTCCTACGACCGTCGCCCCGGACTGGTGTCGAAGCTGATGGCCGGGCGGGCCGCCGCGTGTGCTGTCGCGTTCGAAGGTTCCACCCTGCCGCGGGCCGAGCTCACCGGGTCACCGGTGCGCGGCGAGCTGATCCTGCTCGATCGCGCTGCGCAACGCAACGCAGCGCGCGAGGCGCTCGGAATGCCTGCGGATCGTTTCGTGGTAGCGGTCGTCTGCGGCTCGCTGGGCGCCGCGGCGGTCAACGAGGCGATCGTCGGCCTGGTCGGCGACTGGTCGGCACGGCGCGACGTCGCAATCCATCATGTGGTGGGTGACCGCTTTCTCAGCGATGCCGCGCCCACTCGCGACGGCGCGGACGGCATCCTGTACCACGTGATCGGCTACGAAGACCGCATGGCCCAGCTCTACGCCGCCGCCGACCTGATGGTCACCCGCGCGGGAGCAGGCACCATCGCCGAGCTGGCGACGGTCGGTGCGCCAGCGATCGTGGTGCCCTGGCCGGGCGCCGCCGAGAACCACCAGGTGGGCAACGCGCAGGTGCTCTCCACCCGTGGGGCGGCGGTGCTGCTCGACCAGGCAGACCTCTCGGCACAACGCCTGGAAGCCGTGATCGATGAGCTGATCTCGCGGCCGGCACAGCTGGCCGCCATGGCGAACGCTGCGTACCAGGCCGGAGCGGTGCACCGCAGTGGCAAACTCGTCGCCCTTGTCGAACGGGTGGGTGCGTGATGACCCAACGGCCCGTTGCGCCGCTGGATCTCGGATCGCCACGGAAGCTGCACGTGGTGGGCGTCGGCGGCCCTGGAATGAGCGCGATCGCGATCGTGCTGGCCGAGATGGGGCACGACGTCACTGGCAGCGACATGCGCGACCGTCCGGTACTCGAGCGTGTGCGTGCCGCCGGGGTGGAGGTGCACGTCGGGCACTCGCGTGCGTTCGTGCACGACCGCGACGCGATCACCTGGAGCACGGCCATCCCGGAACGGAACGTCGAACGCGACGAAGCCGACATGGCGGGTGTGCTCTCGCTACACCGCTCCGGCATGCTCGCCTCCATCTGTGCCCTCGCCAGTTCGCTCGCTGTTGCGGGCACTCACGGCAAGACGTCCACCACCTCGATGCTGATGCTGATCCTCGCCGAGGCCGGGCTGCACCCCAGCTTTGTCATCGGCGGCGATGTCACCGACATGGGCACCGGTGCCCAGTGGACCGGCGGCGAGTGGCTGGTCGTCGAAGCGGACGAGAGCGACGGCACACATCTGACGCTGCCGCTGTACGGCACCATCCTCACCAACGTGGAAGTCGACCACCTGGACTATTACGGCACCGAGCAGGCCATCATCGATGCCTTCGACCGGTACCTGGCCCAGATCGACGGCCCGAAGGTGGTGTGCCTCGACGACGCCGGCAGCGCCGCGCTTGCCGCGCGTCACGACGTCATCACGTACGGCACTACGGCCGACGCCGACTTCTCCATCGTCGACATTGAGCCCGGCAATGGCTCGTTCACGTTCGACATCCTGCACCATGGAATCCGACTGGGATCGGTGTCACTGCCGCTGCGCGGCATCCACAACGTCCGCAACGCCACCGGAGCCATCGCGATGGCTGTCAGCATCGGTGTGCCGTTCGACATCGCTGCTGCCGCGCTCGCGAAGTTCGGTGGTGTCGCTCGCCGGTTCGATGTGCGCGGGGTTGACGGTGGCGCGACGTTGGTCGACGACTACGGCCACCTGCCGTCGGAGATCTCGGCAGTGATGTCGGCTGCTCGCGACAGCGGCGACGCGTGGCGGCGAGTGGTAGCCGTCTTTCAGCCGAACCGCTTCAACCGGATGGCACTGATGTGGCAGGACTACGCGAACGCGTTCGTTGATGCCGACGTGGTGGTGCTCACCGAGATCTACGCCTCCGGTACTGCACCCATTCCCGGAATCACCGGCAAGCTGTTGGTGAACGCAGTGCTCGAGGCCAACCCTCGAGCGCATGTCGTCTGGATGCCGCGGCGACACGACCTCGTCGAGTATCTCTCGCGTCAACTACGCGAAGGCGACGTGTGCATCTCGATGGGGTGCGGCGACATCGCGACGCTGCCCGACGAAGTGCTGGTCCGTCGCGCCGAACTGCGCACCGAGCGATCGACGCAGCCGACATGACTTCGGTCGAAGGCCTACAGGCGGCAATCGAGGCGCTGTCGGCCTTCGCCACCGCTGACGAACCGCTGGCTCCCTTCACGACCTACAAGGTCGGTGGGTCGGCAGCAGTGTTCGCCTCGCCGCGCAACGACGACGAGCTGCGTCTCGTTGCCGACGTCGTACGCGAGACCGGCTTGCCAGTGCTGGTCGTTGGCCGCGGCTCGAACCTGCTGGTCGCCGATGCCGGCTTTCCGGGCATTGCGATCTCGCTCGCCGCGATGGCCGAGTGGATCGAGTTTCACGACACGGTCGTGTACGCCGGCGCGGCGGTTGCCCTGCCCGTGCTGGCCCGTCGCTGCGTGGGCGCGGGCCTCTCCGGGTTCGAATGGGCGGTCGGCGTGCCGGGCTCCGTCGGCGGAGCCGTCAGGATGAACGCTGGCGGCCACGGCAGCGACATGGCGGCATGCCTGCTCGGTGTGCACCTACTGGACCTCCAGTCGGCGCAGCTCGGTTGGGTGCCGGTCGAGCGGCTCGGGCTGCACTTTCGCGGCTCGCGCCTCGCCGACCACCAGGTCGTGCTCGATGCTCGCCTGCAGTTGGCGGAGGGCGATCAGTCTGAGGGTGAAGCGTTGCTGTCCGAGATCGTCCGGTGGCGCCGCGAGCACCAGCCGGGCGGCCAGAACGCCGGCTCGGTGTTCGTCAACCCGATCCCTGGTGAGCTACCAGCAGCAGTACTGATCGACCGCCTGGGCCTGCGCGGCATGTGCATCGGCGGGGCGTTCGTCAGCGAGAAGCACGCCAACTTCATCCAGGCCACCGAGGGCGCCACGGCCGCCGACGTGCGGGCCGTGATGGAGCATGTGCGTGCTGCCGTGCTGGCGAGCACGGGGTTCGTGCTGCGCAGCGAGGTGCGGTTGGTCGGCTTCGACGACGTGGTCGACGGCCCTGACGACGGGGTCGAGCTGTGAGCGAGCCCAAGCCACCCACTCCCGATGATCTGCCAGAGCACGTCTTGGAAGAGCTGCTCGGAGCCTTCGCCGAGGAATCCACCACGTCGTACGACTTCGACGACCCCTCCATCGATCGACTGCTGGGCATCACCGACGAGCATGCACTCGGCTCGGATGCCGACGACGACGACCCTGACCACGACCAGGACGACCAGGACCACGACGACCACGACCACGACGACCACGACCACGACCACGACCACGACGACCAGGACGACCACGACCACGACCACGACCACGACCACGACGACCACGACCACGACCACGACCACGAAGCAGCCGTGGACCTCGTCGAGCCAGTCGCAGCCATGCCGGTGGTCGAGCTCGGTGAGGTGGCTGGCAATGGGGCGCGTCGTGTCATCGTCATCGCCGAGGACGACCGTCCCGACAGCGTGTACCTCGACGAGGACAAGGAGAAGGCGTTCCATGCCCGGCGTGACGCTGCGGACGAAGGCGAGCGATCCACCATCGTCATCGCCGACCTCGACGGCGGACGCGGCGGCGAGCCGCCAATCGCTTCGTCACGCGGCGCCGGCGGCATCGACCCGCGCATCCGCGCACGGCGCATCTCGGTGCGGCGTGCCGAAGGCCGCCGGCGGCTGCTGTGGGCCGGCATCGGAATGGGCGTAGTGCTCGCCGCTGTCGCGGCTATCGCCGTGTTCGCGTCGCCCATCTTCGATGTGCGCGACGTCACTGTGCAGGGTGCGACGTACACCGATGCCGACGTGCTCCGGGCGGTCGTCGACGATCTCACCGGCGAGCCGGTCCTGCTCGTCGACACGAAGGCGGCCGAAGATCGACTGGAGAGCGTTCCTTGGGTGGAGAGTGCTCGAGTACAGACGAGCTTCCCGCACAGTGTGCTGATCGACATCCGTGAACGTCGTGCGCTGGCAGCATTTCAAGGCGGCGACAGTCGCTATCGCGTGATCGACGCGCAAGGCCGTGTGCTCGACGTGATCGACGGCCAACCGGCTGACTATGTCCTGATCACCGGCAACAACCCAGACACCGCGCGCGGTCAGTTCGCCGGTGCTGTGTACGCGTCGGCGGCACAGCTCGTGCTGGGCCTGCCCGAGGAGATCCGGGCCATCACCGTCGGTGTCGGGGTGGATGCGGGCACGGGCACGCTGACGATGGAGCTAGTCGGCGACGGCCCCGACGGCACCGTCCCGGTTCGACTGGGCGAGGCGAAGAACCTCGACGACAAGCTGGCGTGGGTGCTGTTGCAGGTCCGCGACGGGTTGGAAGGCATCTGCGCGCTCGACGCATCGACCAGCGACACGGGCGCAGTGCCGTGCTGAACTGCGACCCTCCACCGATACCCTCCCGATTCATGCGAGACTGGTGCCTAGTGACCAGCTCACACCCTTCCTGCGTTCTCCACCGGCGGATCACCGTTGCTGAGCAGCGCATTCGCTATCATCGATCCCCAGCAGGTACCTCAGTGCCCATTTTCACCCGTTGCACCCAACTCTCACACCGGAGGTCCCACTGATGGCCGGCGCACCGCAGAACTATCTCGCCGTCATCAAGGTCATCGGTGTCGGTGGCGGCGGCGTCAATGCCGTCAATCGAATGATCGACGCGGGCCTCAAGGGCGTCGAGTTCATCGCCGTCAACACTGACGCCCAGGCGCTGCTGATGAGTGATGCCGACGTCAAGCTCGACATCGGTCGCGATCTCACCCGCGGTCTCGGTGCTGGCAGCGACCCCGATGTCGGCCGTAACGCCGCCGAGACCCATCGCGACGAGATCGAAGAGATGATCAAGGGCGCCGACATGGTGTTCATCACCGCCGGTGAGGGTGGGGGTACCGGTACCGGCGCCGCGCCGGTCATCGCCGAGGTTGCGCGCAGCATGAATGCGCTCACCATCGGAGTAGTCACCCGCCCGTTCAGCTTCGAAGGCCGCCGGCGCGCAGTCCAGGCCGACGCCGGTGTCCAGCGGTTGAAGGAGAAGGTCGACACGCTGATCGTCATCCCCAACGATCGCCTGCTCACCGTTGCCAACGAAAAGACCAGTGTGCTCAACGCGTTCAAGATGGCCGACGAAGTCCTCCTGCAGGGCGTCTCTGGCATCACCAACCTGATCACCACCCCCGGCCTCATCAACACCGACTTCGCCGACGTCAAGATGATCCTCTCCAGTGCCGGTTCGGCGCTGATGGGCATCGGCCAAGCGAGCGGCGAGAACCGTGCGGTCACCGCGGCCAAGGCCGCGATCAGCAGTCCGCTGCTCGAGGCCGCCATCGACGGCGCCCGCGGCATTCTGCTCAACATCACCGGCCCGTCCAGCATGGGCCTGTTCGAAATGAACGCCGCCGCCGAAATCATTCACGGCGTGGCGCACCAGGACGCCAACATCATTTTCGGTACGGTCATCGACGACGAGATGGGTGACGAGATCAAGGTCACCGTCATCGCCGCCGGCTTCGACCGCTGGGACGGTGGCAACACCGGTACCGCCACGGCAGCCAGTTCGAGCGGCCGCCCCGGCATCAAGGCAGTGCCGGACCAGAAGCCCACCTCGACGCTCAAGGACCTGTTCGCCGACGACGGTCCGGACCCGCTCGACGACGACGACGACTTCGACGTTCCCTCGTTCTTGAAGTGACTTGTGCGTTCGCGCTGCGCCTCGCACTCGAGGCCGGTGGCGACGTCGTCGAGATTCGGTGCAGCACCATCACCGATGGTGATTTTCACATCGAGGCTCCCCGTGCCGCGTTGTTGCACCGCCGTGCTGCGTTCGCGGCCGGCACCTGGACGCAACTGGATGAGGTGCATGGCACCGGGGTCCTGCGCGTGACTGCGCCAGGCCAGCACGACTTCGCCGTCGGCGATGCATTGGTCACCACCTGTCGCGGCGCGGTGCTGTCGGCGTGGGTCGGCGACTGTGCCCCGGTCATGGTGCTCGGTGCGGACGGCACGATCGCGGCAGCACACGCGGGGTGGCGAGGAGCGCTCGAAGGTGTGCTGCAGGCCACGGCAGCAGCCATGGGGCCCAGCCGCCGGCGGGCGCTGCTCGGGCCGTGCGTCCATCCGTGCTGCTACGAGTTCGGCGCAGCCGATCTATCCCGGTTGGTGCAACGCTTCGGCCCACAGGTTGCCGCAGTCACGGCGTGGGGCACTCCGGCGCTCGACATGCCCGCTGTAGTGCGTGCCGCGTTGGCCGAGGCGGATATCGAGATGGCCGACCACTCATACTGCACCGGGTGCTACCCCGCTGAGTTCTTCTCCCACCGTCGGCGCGGGCAGGCCGGCCGTCAGGTGATGACCATCACCAAGCGGGCTGCCGCTTGACCGCCTACGACGCGCTCGTCGCCGAGCGCCTGAGCGAAGTCCGAGACCGCATCGCTCGCGCCGGTGGCGTCGGGGTGACGGTGCTGCCGGTCACCAAGACATTTGGCGTCGAGGCCTGCTGGGCCGCGTATCACGCCGGCTGCAGCGCCGTCGGCGAGAACTACGCTCAGGAGGTCGTTGGCAAGTTGGGGTCGCTCGAGTTGCCGTTCGAGGTTCACTTCATCGGGCAGTTGCAGACCAACAAGGTCCGGCAGTTGGCACCCATCGTCTCGGTCTACGAGACGGTCGACCGGCCGTCCGTCGTCGCCGAACTGGCCAAGCGTGTGCCGGGTGTCCGGGTGCTTGTTCAGGTCGCGGCGGCAGACGAACCGGGCAAGGGCGGGTGCCCGCTCGAGCAGGTGCCGTCATTGGTGGAATCCGCCGCCGCGGTCGGCCTCGCCGTCGAGGGCCTGATGGTGGTAGGCCCCACCACCGGTGGTCCGGAAGCCGCGCGGCCGGTGTTCCGGTCGGTGCGGGCGTTGATGGATCGGCTCGGACTGTCGGTCTGCTCGATGGGCATGACCGACGATCTCGATGTCGCAGTGCAGGAAGGCTCGACCCAGGTGCGGGTGGGAAGTGCGCTCTTCGGAGAGCGTCCCCCCGCACGCACGCTGGTGCGATAGCCTCGGCGGTTGCAGGAGGAGCAATGGCGATGTGGAAAAAGGCGATGGACTACTTGGGGCTCGGTCCCGACGATGCCTATGACGACTACGACGCCGCGCCCGAGCCTGAGCGCCCGGCGCGCGCAGCACGGCCGCCGCGTGAAGAAGCACCTCGCCAACCGCGCGGCGGCTACGCTGCCGAGTACGAGCAAGAGGCACCTGTGCGCCCCGCACCCACCAGGCCCAGCTTCCCCATCAGTAGTAGCAGCAGCATCCCCGACGTCACGCAGCGTCGCCCATCGCCGGCTAACGACGATTCCAGCGTGCAGCCGCGGCCCATCAACCCGCGCCCTGCACCGTCAGCGCCCAGCTCGGCGGGCACCGACCCGTACACGGTTCGCCCCCGTCGATTCGACTCCGCACAGGAAGTCGCCGACAAGTTCAAGGATGGCCAGCCCGTCATCATGAACCTCGAAGCCGCTGACCGCGAGGTCTCGCGCCGCCTCATCGACTTCGCGAGCGGCCTGTGCTACGGCCTCAACGGCAGCATGGAGAAGGTGGCCAGTGGTGTCTACCTGCTCAAGCCGCTGCCGCGCTCGAACTCCTACGACGACTCCGGTTACGGCGCCTGATCCCGTCCTGACGCAGTCAGGGCTACGACGCGCATAGCATCGGGCACATGGAAATCAGCCCGCAGACCATTCGCAGCACTGGCTTCAAGACGGTGAAGAAGGGGTACGACCCGTCCGAGGTCGATTCGTTCCGCAACCAGACCGCAAGCGCCGTCGAGGCGGCGCAGAACCAGGCCACCGCCATGGAGGCCCGTGCCCGTGCAGCGGTCGCCAAGTTGCAGGAGCTCACCCAGCAGGTTGCCGCCGGTAGTCGTGAGCCGGCCGCCCCGTCGGGCGATACCGAGGTCATCAGCCGCACACTGCTGATGGCACAACGCACTGCCGACGCTGCCGTGATGGAGGCCCGTACCGAGGCCGACGGCGTCACTGCCCACGCACGCGAGGAAGCCTCTCGGGTGCTCGACAGCGCCCGCACGATGGCTGCCAAGACGGTCGAGGACGCGCGCGGCGAGGCCCGCCGCGCGGTTGCGGACGAGCGTGTCCGCGCGGAGAACGAAGTACAGGCGCTGCTGGCTCGACGCGACTTCCTGCTCGGCGATGTCGATCATCTCGAGCAGTACCTACAGGCGCAGCGCGAGCGTCTGCGCGACGCGGCGGTGCAGCTGCAGGAACTCGTCGACCGTGTGCCGGGCGGCTTGGGCGATATGCGCCGCCCATTGCTCTCGGCTTCGGCCGAGCCGCAGTCGTTGCCGGTCTCCGGGCCTGCCACTGCAGCGTCTGCGGCCGACATCCCCGAGACACCCGAGCCCGCCGTGGTGGCCGAACGGGCAGCGCCCGATGTCGCGCAGTCGGCGGCAGCCGAACCCGATCCGTCGCCGCTGTTCACACCCGTCCCGCCGCGTTCCGCCGACCTCACGGCCATGGCCCTGTCCAGCAACGCCGATGCGAAAGAGAGCGTGTGGCGACTGCTCGACGAGGAAGTTGCCAGCACGCAGGCGGCGCAGGCGGCGTTCCCGCTCGACGAGGTCACCGCCGAAGTGCCGGCGCTCCCAGTGCGCGACGCGCAGCCCCAGCTCGATCCCTTCCGCATCGGTGGCGACGAACTGCGATAACGCTTCCGGCCAACCGGCGATAGGCGGTAGGTTATTGCTCACGGCGTTGACGAGGCCATCACCTCCGAGCCTTCGGAAGAACAGCGTGCCGGCCGGTGGTCGGGGCGCCCAGTAGAACCGAACGGGTCCAGCCCGACATCGCTGGAGCAGTCGAGTGGTCATGGGCACGCCGTTCCCGGTCGTGTGCAGGGCAAGCAGGGTGGTACCGCGGGCCAATCGGTTCGTCCCTGTGCAATTCAGCACAGGAGCCGCTCGTGACATACCCCACCGTTCAACCGCAACCGTCATTCCCCGCCGTGGAACGCGAGGTGCTCGCGTTCTGGGAGGCCGACCGCACCTTCGAGGCCTCGGTGGAAGCACGCAGCGACGCCGACGAGTACGTGTTCTACGACGGTCCGCCGTTCGCGAACGGGCTGCCGCACTACGGCCACCTGCTCACCGGCTTCGTGAAGGATGCGGTGCCCCGCTACCGCACGATGCGCGGGCAGCAGGTGCACCGTCGCTTCGGCTGGGACTGTCACGGCCTGCCGGCCGAGGTGGTCGCCGAGAAGGAACTGGGCATCAGCGGCCATCCGGCGATCGCCAAGTTCGGCATCGACAAATTCAACGACGCCTGCCGCACCAGCGTGCTGCGCTTCACCGACGACTGGCACCGCTACGTCACCCGGCAGGCTCGCTGGGTCGACTTCGAGAACGATTACAAGACGCTCGACACGCCTTACATGGAGAGCGTGATGTGGGCGTTCAAAACGCTCTGGGACAAGGGCCTGGTCTACGAGGGGTTCCGCGTGCTGGCGTACTGCTGGCGCTGCGAAACCCCGCTCAGCAACACCGAGACCCGCATGGACGATGTCTACCGCGACCGCCAGGACCCTGCGCTCACCGTGCAGTTCCAGCTGGACAGCGGTGAGAAGATCCTCGCCTGGACCACCACGCCGTGGACGCTGCCCAGCAACCTCGCGCTCGCCGTTGGTGCCGACATCGATTACGCCGTGATGCAAGCGACGCATGACGACGGCACCGTGCAGCGCTACATCCTCGCCGAGTCCCGCCTCGCCGCGTATGAGAAGGAGCTGGCAGGGGCCACGCAGGTCGGTGTGCTCAAAGGCGCCGACCTTGTCGGCCGCCACTACACACCGCTGTTCCCCTTTTTCGAGGACACGCCCAACGCATTCCACGTGCTGGCAGCCGAGTTCGTCAGCACCGAGGACGGTACCGGCATCGTCCATCTCGCCCCCGGATTCGGCGAAGAGGACCAGAACGTGTGCAACGCGGTCGGCATCCCCACCATCTGCCCGATGGACGAGCACGGCCGCTATACCGCCGAGGTTCCGCCGTGGGCGCACGTGCACGTGTTCGATGCCAACCCGCTGGTGGTCAAGGAACTCAAGGCCAGGGGAGTGGTGGTACGCCACGACAGCTACAACCACAGCTACCCGCACTGCTGGCGCTGTGCCGAGCCGCTGGTCTATCGCGCGATCAGCTCGTGGTTCGTGCAGGTGACGGCATTCCGTGACCGCATGGTCGAGCTCAATCAGCAGATTCGTTGGGTGCCCGAGCACATCAAGGAAGGCAGCTTCGGCAAGTGGCTGGCCAACGCTCGCGACTGGAGCATCAGCCGTAACCGCTTCTGGGGTTCGCCCATCCCTGTGTGGCGCAGCGACAACCCCGAGTACCCGCGCATCGATGTGTACGGCAGCATCGAGCAATTGCAGCAGGACTTCGGTGTCGAGGTCACCGACCTGCACCGGCCCTACGTGGACGATCTCGTGCGCCCCAACCCCGACGACCCCACTGGGCTGTCGATGATGCGCCGGGTCCCGGAGGTGTTGGACTGCTGGTTCGAGAGCGGCAGCATGCCCTTCGCTCAAGTGCACTATCCGTTCGAGAACGCCGAGTGGTTCGAAAGCCACTACCCGGGTGACTTCATCGTCGAGTACATCGGCCAAACGCGAGGCTGGTTCTACACGCTGCATGTGCTGGCCACCGCCTTGTTCGACCGGCCCAGCTTCAACACCTGCGTCAGCCACGGCATCGTGCTGGGCGACGACGGCCAGAAGATGTCGAAGAGCCTCAACAACTACCCGGACCCGATGATGGTGTTCGACAACTACGGCAGCGACGCGATGCGGTGGTACCTGCTCAGCTCCCCAATCCTGCGCGGCACCGACCTGATGGTCACGGAGGAGGGCATCCGCGACACGGTGCGCCACGTCATCTTGCCCATCTGGAACACCTGGTACTTCCTGTCGCTGTACGCGAACGCGGCTGGCACGCAGGGCTCGTTCCGCACCGACAGCACCGACGTTCTCGACCGCTACATCCTGGCCAAGACGCACGACCTGTTGGCCGAGCTCACCACCACAATGGACGAGTACGACCTGTTCGGCGCATGCGGTTCGGTGCGCTCTTTCCTCGACGCGCTCACCAACTGGTACGTGCGCCGCAGTCGCGACCGGTTCTGGGCCGGCGAGCAGGCAGCCATCGACACGCTGCACACGGTGCTGTCGCTGCTGTGCCGGGCGCTCGCACCACTGCTGCCACTCACCACCGAGGCCGTCTACCGGGCGCTCACCGGCGAGCGCAGTGTGCACCTCACCGACTGGCCCGACGCCTCGTCGGTACCGGCCGATGCCGAACTCGTCGAGTCGATGGACCTGGCTCGCGATGTCTGCAGCAGCACGTTGCGGCTGCGCAAGGCGCACCAGCGCCGCGTTCGCCAGCCGCTGGCTTCGCTGCAGATTGCAGTACCCGGTGCCGAGCGACTCGCGGGCTTCACCGATCTCATCGCGGACGAGGTCAACGTCAAGTCGGTGCAGCTCACCGACGACGTCGCCGCGCTTGCCAGCTACGACCTGCAGGTTGTGCCGGCGGCGCTGGGGCCGCGCCTGGGCAGCCAGGTGCAGCAGGTGATCAAGGCCGTCAAGACCGGCGACTGGCAACGTACTGACGACGGAGTGGTCGCCGGCGGAGTGGCGCTGCTGGAGGGCGAGTACGCGTTGAAGATGGTGGTGCAGGGCGATGGCGCGAGCACGCCGTTGTCCAGCGGCGCCGGAGTGGTGGTGCTCGACACTGCGCTCACCCCAGAACTGGAGGCCGAGGGCCTCACCCGCGACCTGGTCCGTCTGGTGCAGCAGGCGCGTCGCGACGCTGGTTTGCAGGTCAGCGACCGCATTTCGCTGATTCTCGGCGTCCCGGAATCGATCCGGCGCCAGGTCGTCAAGTTCCAGCACCTGCTCACCGACGCGACATTGGCCACGTCGTTGGCGTGGGTGGCGGGCGAACCGAACGCAGACCTTGACGGCGAACCGGTCCATATCGGCGTCAGCGTCGATTCGGTCGCCGGTTGACCGAGCTGATCAGGTCGCACCCGGGCGGCGCGGTGCTGGCAGTGCGCGCCGTCCCGGGTTCGAGCGCTGCAAAGGTGGTCGGTCGCCATGGAGACGAACTGCGAGTGCGGCTCTGCAGTCCGCCCGTCGATGGCCGAGCCAACGCGGAGGTCTTGAAGGTGGTGGGGGCGGCGCTGGGTCTACGCGCTCGTGAGCTGACGTTGCTCAGCGGGCACATGTCGCGCTCGAAACTGCTGCTCGTTACATTGGAACCTGCGGAGTTGCTGGCCCGACTGGCTCCGTGGATCGGCCCGGAGAGCGCCGCAGAGCGATAACATCCCGGCGTTACGACCGGACTATGGAGGTCAATGCGATGGCAACTGCCAAGAAGGCACCTGCGAAGCAACCCGCCACGAAGGCTGCTGCTGCGCCTGCGAAGAAGGCGCCAGCTCCGGTCAAGAAGGCGGCCGCGCCGTCGGCCAAGGCTGAAACCGCCAAGAAGGCTGCACCGGCGGCGAAGAAGGCCGCACCCGCCCCAAGGAAGGCTGCGCCGGCGAAGATCGTCGCACCGGCAAAGAAGTCCGCTCCGGCGGCCAAGGCTGCGCCCGCCAAAACGGCTGCGCCCACCAAAACGGCTGCGCCCACCAAAAAGGCTGCGCCCACCAAAAAGGCTGCGCCTGGGTCGTCCACGAAGAAGGCCGCGAACGCCGTGGCCCCATCCAAATCGGCTCCCGTTGCCCCCGCCAAGCAGGCGGCGGCGAAGAAGAGTAAGCCCTCCCCTGTACCTGTCAAGAAAGTGGCGTCAGCCCCTGTGAAGAAGTCCGAATCGGCGCCCGTTGCCAAGGCGCCCAGCGCATCGAAGAAGCCCGCCCCGGCTGCCGCACCCGTTGCGCCTGTGGCCAAAGCCCCAGCCGCCGAGAAGAAGCCGGCCCCGATCAAGAAGGCGGCCAGCCCCGACAAGCCGGTCGTCAAGGGCGTCACCAAGGAGGGCATCTCCTACACCAAGGACTTCGACGCCAAGTTCCTCACCGCGATGCGCACGCTGCTGCTGGAGGAGAAGGCATCGTTGGTCGGCCAGGCCGTTCGCCTCGAGGACGAAGCCCTCCAGCTGATCGAAGAGTCCGAGATGGGCGATGTCCAGTTCGACGACGAAGGTGGCGAGGGCGACACGATGGTCGTGGAACGCGAACGTGATCTGGCGCTCAGCGCGCAGGCTCGCCAGACCGTCGCCGACATCGAGGCAGCCTTGCTCCGCCTGGTCGATGGCTCCTACGGCTACTCCATCGAGTCCGGTCGCCCCATCTCGCGCGAGCGGCTGGAAGCGATCCCGTGGGCCACCGTGCTGGTGGAGGAGAAGGTCGGCGGGATCGGGCGTCGATGACGCTCGACGTGCGGCCGGTTCCTCGGCTGCGGCTCACCATCGCGATCGCCTTCGTGATCGTGGTGCTCGATCAGCTCACCAAACACTGGGCGGTCACCACACTGGCCGGAGAACCCCCGCGCCACGTCATCTGGACGCTGCAGTGGAACCTGGCGTTCAACAGTGGCATGGCGTTCTCCAAAGGCCAGGGCCTTGGCCCAATCATCGGTCTGGTGGCCGTGGTGGTCGTGATCGTCATCCTGCTGGGCGTCCGTAAGAACGCCAGCCCCATCGTTGCCATCGCCGCCGGGTGTGTGGTCGGTGGTGCGCTGGGCAACCTGATCGACCGCATCTTCCGCGGCGACGGCTGGCTGCACGGCTCGGTGGTCGACTTCATCGACTTTCAGTGGTTCCCCATCTTCAACATTGCCGACATGGCGGTCAACATCGGCGGCGCCTTGTTCGTGCTGTGGTCGTTGTTCACCCCTTCCGAACCGCACCAGACCGACAAACCCCTCGAGAGCGATGAGTTGACGACATGATCGAAGAAGAGATCCCGGCAGCATTGGCCGGCGAGCGACTCGACCGGATCGTCTCGCTGATCACCGATTGCAGCCGCAGCGACGCAGCGTTCCTGGTCGCTGCCGGGGGAGCGTCCATCGACGGCGAAGTGCAGCCCACTGGCAAGATCCGCGTCCGTGAGGGCCAGGTCGTCCTGGTCGACCCGGCGAAGCTACCGGTGCCGCAGCTGCCCCAGCCCGACCCGACGGTCGAGTTCACGGTTGTACACGTCGACGAGCACCTGATCATCATCGACAAGCCCGCCGGGCTGGTCGTGCACCCAGGTGCTGGCAACCTCGACGGCACGCTGGTCAACGGTCTGTTGGCACGTTTCCCCGAGCTCGCCGAGGTCGGCGAGTCGCACAGGCCTGGCATCGTCCATCGGCTCGACGTGGGCACGTCTGGCCTGCTCGCCGTCGCCCACACTCAGCGCGCATACCACGCGCTGGTGGATGCGCTTGCCTCACACGACGTCGGCCGCGTGTACCGAGCGTTGGTCTGGGGGCATCTGGCCAACCCAATTGGTGTGATCGATGCACCCATCGGCCGCGACCATCGCGACGCGATGCGCATGGCCGTGGTGGTGGATGGCAAGCCGGCTCGCACCCGCTACCGAATGCTGCAGCAGTACCGCCGGCCCACGGAGGCATCGGCGCTCGAATGCCGCCTGGAGACCGGCCGCACGCACCAGATTCGCGTGCACCTCGCGGCCGTCGGTCACCCGGTCGTCGGCGACGGGACCTACGGCGGTATCCGAACCGGCATTTTGCCGCCGCGGCCGTTCCTGCACGCGACTGCGCTCGAACTGCTGCACCCGGTGACAGGTGAGCCGATGCAGTTCCACTCGCCGCTGCCGGCCGACCTGGCCGAGGTCGAGGCAGCGCTCAGCGACTGAGGGCCGCTCAGCCCCAGCGGTTGCGCTATGGGAAACCGGTGACGAGCCCGGCGTCGACCAACGCGTCGGGCCAGGGGGCAACGCCGCGGGCCGCATCGGCCACGGACTGGAGAGTGAAGCCCTCGAGCAGCACACGCATGTGCTCGCCGGCGGTCTTCCAGATGGCCAGTAGCACGCACTGGCCCTCGTGATCGCAGGCACCGTCCTGATGGGGCTCACCGAAGTCACCCAAGCTGATGGGGCCGTCGACCGCGCTGAGGATCTCGCTGATGCGGATTTCGGCCGGCGTGCGCGCCAGCACGTAGCCGCCGCCGACGCCGCGCTTGGAGCGGACCAGGCCGGCGCCCTTCAGGGCCAACAGGATCTGTTCGAGGTACGGCTGCGGGATGGCCGTTCGCTCGGCGATGTCGCGCACCGACGTGGGGCCCGGCTGGGTGCCGTGCAGCGCGAGTGAGAGCAACGCCCGGCACGCATAATCACCCTTGCTCGAAACTCGCACAGCTGCATCGTACGCGCATTGCGGGCTGCACCGACGACTGGCTGAATGGCGCGACGGCTCGGCCAGGTGCTGGACTGGCGTTGCGTGACTCCCCAACCGACCCTCCCTCGCTACTCAGGCGCAAATGTGCGCGGCATCGTGCCGTCGCTGCTGGCCCCCCGTGGGGCGGCGTCACCGGCATGGATGCCGGCCATCGCAGCGGGGGCGGAACAGGTCGTGCTCCTGGTGATCGACGGCCTCGGCTGGGAGCAACTCCAGGAACGCACGGCCATCGCGCCGATGCTGGCTTCGATGGCAGGTGGCCCGATCACCACCGTCGCGCCGTCCACCACGGGCACCGCGCTGACATCCATCACCACTGGCCTCACGCCCGGTGAGCACGGCATCGTCGGCTACCGAATGGAGATCGGGGGCGAGGTCATGAACGTGCTGCGCTGGCACACCGCCCAGGGCGACGCGAGGCGCCAGGTCGAGCCGTCCAAGACGCAGCCATTCATGCCGTTCCTGGGCGAGCGGGTGCCGGTGGTCAGCAAGGCCGAGCTCGAACAGACTGCGTTCACCCAGGCCCACCTGCGTGGCAGCGAGCCGGCCGGCTGGCGCGCTGCCTCCAGCCTGCCGGTGATCGTCGGCAACCTGCTGCGCCGAGGCGACCGTTTCGTCTACGCGTACTACGACGGCATCGACAAGATCGCCCACGAGCGCGGCTTCGGCCCGTTCTACGACGCCGAACTGCGTGCGGTCGACCAGTTGGTCGCAAATGTGCGCGCGCAGCTGCCACCGGGCGCGGCGCTGCTCGTCACCGCCGACCACGGCCAGGTCGACGTGGGGGAGCGGGTCGTGCCCCCACACGCCGATGTCGTGCGTCTGTGCCGTCAGCAGAGCGGAGAGGGCCGGTTCCGCTGGCTGCACGCCCGCCACGGGGCCCAGGAGGAACTGCTGGCGGTTACACGCGGGCATCACGGCCATCACGCATGGGTGCACAGCCGCGCCGAACTGATCGAGGCCGGCTGGTTCGGGCCGGTGGTCAGCCCGCCGGTGGCCGCCCGATACGGTGATGTCGCGCTCGTTCCCTTCGAGCCGATCAGCTTCTACGAGGCGGCAGACTCCGGCCCATTTCCTCTCGTGTGTCGACACGGTTCGCTCACGTCTGCTGAGATGCTGGTACCGCTGCTGGCTACCGCCAGCGAATGAGGAGTGATGATGAGCGACGAGTCCCCGCAAACCAACCCCACTGACATCGCGGACGTCGCGCCGACGGTGGAGGAGGAGATGACCGAGACGGTGACCGAACCCGCCAAGGTGATGCGGATCGGCTCGATGGTCAAGCAGTTGCTCGAGGAAGTGCGTACCAGCCCGCTCGACGAGGCCAGCCGCGAACGGCTGGCCGAGATCTACGAGCGGTCCATCGTCGAGCTCAGCGGGGCCATGTCGCCAGATCTGCAGCAGGAGCTGCACATGCTGGCACTGCCGTTCAAGGACGGCGAGGTGCCGTCCGAGGGCGAGCTGCGCGTGGCCAAGGCGCAGCTGGTCGGCTGGCTGGAGGGGCTGTTCCACGGCATCCAGGCCACGCTGTTCGCCCAGCAGATCGCCGCCCGCCAGCAGCTCGAGTCCCTGCGGCAGCTGCCGCCCGGCAGCCCCGGTTCGGGCATGCATGGTCAGGTCGTCGAAGCCACCGAGCGGCCGGGCACATATCTCTGATCGGCGGGGCCGCGCCGGTTTTGCCTGGCGACGCGCGCGGCTAGGGTCGAGGCGAATCACAGCCGTGTAACCCCGGCCGGCGGTTCGCCGTCACGTCCGTCACTCTGCCGAGGAGGTCAGCGCCCTTGGGCGATTCGTTCACCCACCTGCACGTCCACACCGAGTTCTCGATGCTGGACGGCGCGGCGCGGCTCGACGAGCTTGTTGCCAAGGCAGTGCAGGACGGTCAACCGGGCCTGGGCATCACCGACCATGGCAACATGTACGGCACACTCGACTTCTTCAAGGAGTGTCGCAAGCAGGGCGTGAAGCCCATCATCGGCACCGAGGCCTATATGGCCTACGACAGTCGCCACGAGCGCCCGGCCCGGCGCGGCCGTGTCGACGACTCCGGTGGCGATACCGAGGGCGGCAAGAAGCTCTACTACCACCTCACGCTGTTGGCGGAGTCCAACCAGGGTTACCGCAACCTCATCCAGCTGGCCAGTCTCGCGTTCCTGGAGGGCTACTACTACAAGCCCCGCATGGATTGGGAGCTGCTGGAGAAGTACCACGAGGGACTCATTGCCACCACCGGCTGCCTGGGTGGCCACGTGCTGCAGTCGCTGCTGCAGGGCGACGAGAAGGGCGCGATGCAGAAGGCCGGGCGGCTGCAGGAGATCTTCGGCAAGGACAACCTGTTCGTCGAACTCCAGGACCACGGTCTGCAGGCGCAGCGCGACACCAACCCGCAACTGATCGAGATCGCCAAGAAGATCGGCGCGCCGGTCATCGCCACCAACGATTCGCACTACGTGCACCGCGAGGACCACGAGTCCCACGACGCGCTCTTATGCGTACAGACGGGTGCGCTCATCAGCGACCCGAAGCGATTCAAGTTCGAGGGCACCGAGCACTACCTCAAGAGCGCAGCCGAGATGCGCTACCTGTTCCGCGACATCCCCGAGGCATGCGACAACACGCTATGGATCGCAGAGCGGGCAGATGTCGAGATCGAGTTCGGCAAGCCGCTGCTGCCTAACTTCCCAATCCCGCCAGGGTTCGACGACGACGCCGGCTACCTCGACCACCTCACATGGGAGGGCGCCAAGCAGCGGTGGGGCGAGGTGTTGCCCAACGCCGCAGTGGAACGGTTGGCCTACGAGCTGCAGGTCATCAAGAACATGGGCTTTGCCTCGTACTTCCTGATCGTGTGGGATCTCATCAAGCACGCCAAGGACACTGGCATCCGCGTCGGTCCCGGCCGCGGTTCCGCTGCTGGCTGTGCGGTGGCATACGCCTTGCGCATCACCGACCTCGACCCCATCAAGTACGACTTGTTGTTCGAGCGGTTCCTCAACCCCAGCCGCATCTCGATGCCCGACATCGACATGGACTTCGACTCGCGGTATCGCGACGAGATGATCCGCTACGCGGCGGAAAAGTACGGGCGCGACCACGTCGCGCAGATCATCACCTTCGGCACCATCAAGGCCCGCAACGCAGTGCGCGACGCGGCCCGTGTACTGGGCTATCCGTACGGCATGGGCGACAAAGTCGCCAAGCTGATGCCACCGCTGGTGATGGGGCGCGACACCCCGCTCAAGTACTGCTTCGAGGAGAACCCGAAGTACGCCGATGGTTTCAAGGCTGCCGCCGAGCTGCGCGCCACCGTCGAGGCCGACCCTGATGTGAAACGTGTCGTGCAGGTCGCGAAGGGCCTGGAGGGCCTCAAGCGCAGTGACGGCATCCACGCCGCGGCGGTGGTGATCACGAAGGAGAAGCTCACCGACTACCTGCCCATCCAGCGCAAACCGGTGGGTGGCGGCGACCCGCTCGACGCCCCCATCGTGACGCAGTTCGAAATGCACGGGGTCGAGGAACTGGGCCTGCTGAAGATGGACTTCCTTGGCCTACGCAACCTCGACGTCATCACCGACACGGTGAAGATGGTGCGCGCCACCAAGGACCCCGAGTTCGACATCGACATCGTCCCGCTCGACGACCAGGCGGTGTTCGACCTGATGGCGCGCGGCGACACGATGGGTGTCTTCCAACTGGAATCGCCGCCGATGCGCGCGCTGCTGCGCTCGTTGGCGCCCACCTCGTTCGAGGACGTGTCCGCTGTTCTCGCGCTCTATCGGCCGGGGCCGATGAGCGTCAACATGCACTACGACTACGCCGACCGCAAGAACAACCGCCAGCCTGTCGAGTACTTTCACCCCGATGCCGAGGAGGTGCTCGGCGACACGTACGGCCTGATGATCTATCAGGAGAGCGTGATGCGTGTGGCACAGAAGTTCGCCGGCTACTCGTTGGCCGAAGCCGACAGCTTGCGCAAGGCGATGGGTAAGAAATCGCGCGAGGTCATGGCTAAAGAGCGCAGCAGCTTCGAGGACGGCTGCGAGCGGATGAACTACGGCCGCACGCTGGGCGAGAAGCTGTTCGACGTCATCGCCAAGTTCGCCGACTACGCGTTCAACAAGAGCCATACGTTCGGGTACGGCCTGGTCACCTACCAGACGGCTTTCCTCAAGGCGCACTACCCGGTCGAGTACCTGTCGTGCCTGCTCACCAGCGTCAAGAGCAACCTCGACAAGGCCGCGGTGTACCTCAGCGATGCCCGCGCGATGGGTGTCAAGGTCCTCACCCCGGATGTCAACCGCTCCACCATCGACTTCGCCGCGCTGTCGATCGCCGAGGTGCCCATCGATGTCGAGCTGCCCGCCGGCAGCCCGGGGGCCATCACGTTTGGTCTCTCGGCCATTCGCAATGTCGGCGAGGGCCTGGTCGAGCTGCTGCTGCGCGATCGCGACGAGCACGGCCCGTTCGATTCGTTCCACGACTTCGCCGAGCGGGTTCCCGAGCCGGTGCTCAACAAACGCACCGTGGAATCGCTGATCAAGGCTGGCGCGTTCGATGCGCTGGGCCACCCGCGCAAGGGCCTGCTGATGGTGTTCGAACAGATCATCGATGGCACGGTGGTTCGCCGCCGCGAGCGCGACCAGGGTGTGATGAGCCTGTTCGGCGACCTCGGCGACGAGTCGGTCGCCGGCGGGTTCAACGAACGGGTGGCAATCCCGGCGCTCGAGTTCGACAAGAGCGATCGGCTGAAGTTCGAGAAGGAGATGCTCGGGCTGTACATCAGCGATCACCCGCTGCTGGGCGTCGAGGCCGCCCTGCGCCGCAAGGTGGATTGCAGCGTTGCCGAGGCCTCCGAGAAGGACGATGGCGCGATGATCACGCTCGGCGGGGTCATCACCAACCTGTCTCGCAAGTTCACCAAGAAGGGCGACCAGATGGCCGTCTTCGTGCTGGAAGACCTGGATTCGGCCATTGAGTGCACGGTGTTCCCGCGGATGCTCACCGAGCAGGGCCACAAGCTGATCGACGACGCGATCGTCACCGTCAAGGGCCGTATCGACAAGCGCGACGAGACTCGCGTGGGTTTCATGGTGCAGGACGTGCAGATTCTCGAGGGCCTGGAGACCGGCAGTTCGGCGCCATTGCGCCTGCGGGTGCCGGCCACCTCGCTCAACGAGCTGAAGATTCATCAGATCCGCAAGATCCTGCGCGACCACCCCGGCGATTCGCCCGTTTACCTGCACATCGGGCAGGGAAAGGTGCTGCGCCTGGCCGACGACTTCTGCGTCGACCTGGACCGCGTGGTCGGCGAGCTCCGCATGGCGCTGGGGCACGACGCTGTCGTCCTCTAGCCGCCACGACGCTCGCGACTTCGGCGCTCTTGGAGCGGATCGGGGTCGAGGTGCGGGCCCGGAGCAGGAAAACGTGGAGTTTGCTGGCAGAATAGAGCACTCACGTCACACCTCGGTTTTGGGGTACGAGTTCGACAGGAGCTTCCAGGCAATGCCAATCCAGGTAGAAACCAAGGATGCTGCGGCTCTGAACGACGCTGACCTCGACGAATTCGCGTCGATGGGTGGCGCGTTCGACATCGGCGTCCTCTCCAAGGCGAAAGAAGACTGGGTGCTCAGCACCGTGGCTCGCGTCGATGGCAAACTGCACGGGTTTGCCTTCGTCACGCTCGAACGCATCGGTGGCACGCCGTGTGTGCTGGTCGGCCTGCTCAGTGTCAAGCGCACCTCCAAGCGCGACCAGATGCTCAAGGGCATGATGAACGAAGCGTTCCATCGCGCCCTGATGGCCTTCCCCGACGAAGACGTGGTCGTTGGTGCACGGTTTGCGTTGCCCGACGGCCTGGAGGCCTTCAAGCAGGTGGACGAGCTGATCCCGCGGCCCGGCCACCGTGCCGTGGGCGAGGAGCGCGCCTGGGGGCGTCGTCTCGCCAAGCGCTTCGGCGTCGAGAACCAGTACGACGAGCAGAGCTTCGTGATCAAGGCCAACGGCCACGGCTTCCTCGATCACGAATCGCAGAAGCCCGAGCGCATCAAGCCCGAACTTGCTGGCCTGTTCGCCACGGTGTCGGGCAAGGCCGGCGGTTCGCTGGTCGTGCACGGCTGGGTGATGGCCGAAGATCTCGTGAAACTGGGCGCACGCTGACCGACAGCGTGTCCTCGCCGCTGGCAGCACTCCTGCGCCAGCGGCGCATGACCAGGCGGTTCGATTCGGCACCGCTCCAGATGCAGTTCGTCGACGAACTCCTCGACCTTGCTCGGCGCGCCCCGTCGGCCGGGTACAGCCAGGGTGTTCACTCCCTCGTCCTCTCCGGCGAGTCGTTGGCCACCTGCTGGCGTGTCACCGGGGCGCAGGAGTGGTTCGCACAGGTGCAACCGGGGGTGCTGGCGGCCCCGGTCGTGGTGTTGCCGTTGGCCGACCCGTTGGCGTACACGGCACGCTACGCCGAGGGCGACAAGGCCGGTCACGGGCTGGACGACGCTGCCAACTGGGAGGTGCCATACTGGCTCACCGATACGGCGATGGCCACCCAGAACCTGCTACTACTGGCCGAAGAACGTGGGCTGGGTGCCCTGTACTTCGGGCTGTTTCGCAACGTTCGCCAGTTGCTCGACGAGCTGGGAGTACCGCAGCACGTACTGTCGGTCGGCGCCGTGGCGCTGGGGTACCGGGCTGCCGACGACGCGCCCTCCGGCTCCGCACGCACACGCGGCCGGCGCGAGCTGGCGGAAGTCGTGCACCACCACCACTGGTGACCGCTCCGGCTCGGCGAGGCAACACCTGCGGTGACTAGCGTGCGAAGGCACAGCGACCGTACGCAACGACCGCCCAGGAGATGCTCGCCATGGCCAACCAGATCCCCCTCGTCGACTACCTCGTGCTCGGCGATGCGCCCCACCTGACGGCGCACGAGTGCACCGCGTGCGGCGCCCGCTTCTTCGATCGGCGCAATGCTTGCGCCGGGTGCAGCGGCACCGATTTCCAAACTGTTGAAATCCCCACCGATGGCGAGGTCAAGGCGTTCACCATCGTCACCTTCGCAGCGCCCGGCGTGCCGGTGCCGTTCGTGTCGGCCATCGTCGACTGCGGCGGCACCAGCGTGCGCGGCAACGTGATCAATGTCGAGCCCAGCCCGGAGCACGTCTCGCTGGGCATGAAGGTGCAACTCGCCACTTACAGCATCGGCACCGACGACACCGGCACCGAGGCCATCGGCTTCGGCTTCTCGCCGGCCGCCTGACCCGCAACCACCGACCTTCCTCACCCCACGACCACACCCCACGATTCGACCCTGAAGGACAGCACCATGAGCAACGACGTCTGGATCCTCGGCATTCACATGACCAAGTTCGGCAAGTACCCGGACAAGGACACCGTCGACCTCGCCTCGCAGGCGGCGCTCGCTGCCCTCAAGGACGGCGGTGTGACGATGAAGGACATCGGCGTGCTCGCCGCCGGCTGCCTGATGGCCAGCAACGCGGGCATCGGCCAGCAGCTGCAGAAGCAGATCGGCCAGACCGGCATCCCGGTGTACAACGTGGCCAATGCCTGCGCCACGGGGGCCACCGCGCTGCGCACGGCCATCATGGCCATCAAGTCCGGTGAGGTCGACATGGGCTTGGCGGTGGGCGTCGAGAAGCTGGCCGGCGCCGGCCTGTTGGGTGCCGGTGGCCGCCCGAAGAGCGACAAGAACGAATGGAGCCCCAGCGGCCGCTACGGCGCGGTCACTGCAACCGACGGTCGCGTCGGCACCGACAGCATGCCTGGCGTGTTCGCGCAGGTGGGCATGGAGTACGGCCACAAATATGGGGGCACCAGCTTCGAGCTGTTCGCCAAGATCAGCGAGAAGAACCATGCGCACAGCACCCTCAACCCGTTGGCGGCGTACACCAAGCGGATGACGCTCGACGAGATCATGAACGACATCATGATCGCGTACCCCAACACCCGCCCGATGTGCAGCGCCAACTGCGACGGCGCAGCCGCGGCCGTCGTGGTCAGCGACGCCAAACTGAAGACGCTGTCACTCGAGCAGCAGCGGCGGGCCATCAAGGTGTCGGCGTCGGTTCTGACAAGCGACCCGTACGAGGAGGGCTGCCAGGTCTTGCCGAACGTCAACACGCTCACCCGCAACGCGGTGAAGATCGCCTACGAGCAGGCTGGCGTCGGCCCCGCGGATCTCGACCTGGTCGAGCTGCACGACTGCTTCGCAACCGCCGAACTGGTGCACTACGACAACCTGATGCTGTGCGAAGAGGGTGGTGCAGTCGACTTCTTCAATTCTGGTGCAACCTGGCGCGACGGCAGCATGCCGGTGAACGTCTCGGGTGGCCTGGAGTCCAAGGGCCACCCCATCGCCGCCACCGGCATCGCCAACGTCTGGGAGGTCTGCCATCACCTGCGTGGCGAGGCCGGCGATCGGCAGATCGAGGGCGCCAAGGTGGGCCTGGCCCACGTCATCGGCCTCGGCTCGGCATGCGGCGTGCACATCCTGGAGCGCTCCGGGCTCTGATCGCCCGGAGCGCCC